>Ga0154020_10001043_pt1 | contig 34288 bp, 25 predicted proteins | sample Klosneuvirus_201_FD_109709 | JGI IMG/M metagenome (GOLD analysis project Ga0154020, IMG submission 109709) | Active sludge microbial communities from wastewater, Klosterneuburg, Austria - Klosneuvirus_20160825_MG | ecosystem: Engineered > WWTP > Aerobic digester > Activated sludge | place...
CACTGGTGGTAACACGGTTACCTTACCGGCGGCAGCGAATGCCTCTGTGGTTTCATCAGGTGCGGCTACAACAACAACTCTGGCACCGAATTCATACAGTATTGATGTGCCTGCGGCGAACATCGCTGTGACCAACACCATTGGTGCAGCGGCAGTAAGCACATTGGGGATTAATAATTTCAACATTAACATTCCTCAACCTACACTTACCATTAATTCAGGAAGTTTACTTACGATCACCGGTGGTAACACGGTTACCTTACCGGCAGCAGCGAATGCATCGGTAGTTTCATCAGGTGCTGCCACAACAACAACTCTTGCTCCGAACTCCTTTAGCATTGATGTACCTGCAGCCAATATTGCGGTAACAAGCACTGCCGGAGCAGCAGGTGTAAGCACGGTAGGTGTAAACAATTTCAACATCAACATTCCACCTGCAGCGAATGCGTCGGTAGTTTCATCAGGTGCTGCCACAACAACTACATTAGCAGCGAATTCATACAGTATTGATGTGCCGGCTGCTAACATTGCCGTAACAAGTACAGCCGGAGCAGCTGGCGTAAGCACGGTGGGTGTAAACAATTTCAACATCAATATTCCACCTGCAGCTAACGCATCAGTTGTTTCATCAGGTGCTGCCACAACAACTACTCTGGCACCAAATTCTTATAGCATTGATGTGCCTGCGGCAAACATTGCGGTAACGAGCACTGCAGGAGCAGCAGGTGTAAGTACGATAGGTGTAAACAACTTCAACATCAACATTCCACCTGCAGCCAATGCCTCTGTTGTTTCATCAGGTGCTGCTACAACAACAACTCTGGCACCGAATTCATACAGTATTGATGTACCTGCAACTAATATTTTGGTAACAAGCACAGTGGGAGCAGCGGGTGTGAGCACGGTAGGTGTAAACAATTTCAACATCAACATTCCTCCGGCAGCCAATGCATCGGTTGTTTCATCAGGTGCTGCCACAACCACAACCCTTGCGCCGAATTCATACAGTATTAATGTACAACAAACTAGTGTTACCGCTTCGGGATTAGGAACCATTACCTCAGCAGGCACCAATAGTTTTGATATCAATGTTCCTGCCCCAGTATTGACAAGTAATAGCAATTCCATCACTATCACTCAAGGTACAGCTGTAAGTACAGTAAGTGTACCCGTAACACCAAGTACAGCTTTGGTTTCATCTGGTGCGGCAACTACAGCAACACTTGGTGTTAACTCCTATAGCATAAATGTGCCACAAGGCAGCCTAACTGCTTCAGGCCTTGGAACCATTACCTCAGCAGGCACCAATAGTTTTGATATCAATGTTCCTGCACCGGTGCTAACAAGTAATAGCAATTCCATCACTATCACTCAAGGTACAGCTGTAAGCACAGTAAGTGTACCCGTAACACCAAGTACAGCTTTGGTTTCATCTGGTGCCGCAACTACAACAACACTTGGTGTTAACTCCTATAGCATAAATGTGCCACAAGCCAGCCTAACTGCTTCAGGCCTGGGTACAATTACCTCATCAGGCACCAACAGTTTTGATATCAATGTTCCTGAACCTTCACTAAGTAGTACCAGCAATACCATTACCCTAACCCAAGGTACTGTTGTTACTACTGCTACGGTGCCTGTTAATAATGCCAGTGTCACCGCTCAAGGCTTAGCTACTCAAACCACATCAGGCAATAGTTTTACCCTAAGTGTTCCCGAACCAACTTTGACAAGCAATAGCAACACCATTACCTTAACACAAGGCACTGTTGTAACCACGGCAACTGTTCCGGTGAATAACGCCAGTGTTACCACTCAAGGAATTATTACACACACCGCTTCAGGAAATAACTTCACCATAAGCGTTCTTCAGCCTACGTTTGCTTATAGCCAGGTCACAGGTTCCCTCACTTCAGGAATAGCTACAGCTTTCTTTACCCCAACTTTGGCCTACGCGAGCGATGTTTTGAGTTCTGGTCCCGTTAGTAATTCAGTAACTATAGCACCAACACTGAGTGTAAGCGGATACACATTAAGCGTGGGTCCGAGCACAAATACGATTACTCTTCCCTCGGCTAATTCATGGTCTGTTGGAGGCAATGCCGGTATTAATCCTTTAACAGATTATTTGGGAACTTCAACTGCTGCAGATTTGCAGTTGAGAACAAATGGAGTGTACCGCATGGCCTTAAAATCGGCCGGAGGTGTGCTTTTCAACGGCATAAGCACCAATCCTTCACTGGGAAGTGCAATTACTGCTCAGGGTGCACCGGATGTGAATTACGGTCAAATTGCAGTTAGGGGAAATGTGAATGGAAACGGTTCACAGGGCTATATTTCCTTTCTCGACAATGTACCCTCAGTGATAGGAAGGATAGGAGATATCTCCGCAACCGATGGAGACATGCATTTGTTTGCCCAATCCAATTTGCATGTAGATGCTAACTTGATTAACGACGTTATTTTCATCAATGGAACTAATGGTTATATAGGTATTAATACAACCGCACCAACGGCCAGTTTACACGTTAACGGAAGTGTTAGACTGGTAAATGGTACTGAAGGTCTGAGCAAAGTTCTTACCTCAGATGCATTAGGAAATGCCACATGGAGTACAGCTACCAGTTTTGCCTGGGGTCTTTCAGGAAATGCGGTAACGTCAGCCACCAATTTTATAGGGACAACAGACGGTCAACCCCTTAGTATAAGAACAAACAGTGTTGATCGTATCTACATTGCTGTGGGCGGTAATGTTGGCATAGGCTCTACAGCTCCTGCAGAAGACCTGCAGGTAGAGCGAGCTGCGAATGCAAACATGTCCATCATTTCAGGTGCAGCCAGTATTTCTGCTCTTCGCTTTGGCGATGCCACTACTCATGCCAATGGCGTAGTACGTTATGATAATAGCACAGATCAAATGAGTTTTGGAACTAACGCTACCAACAACCAAATGGTGATTGATGCTACTGGTCAGGTAGGTATTGGTACTGCTTCTCCTGGTCAACGCTTTGATGTATCAGGCTCTGAAGGTGATTTTTTAGTGAACCCATACTTCAACGGACCTGGTACAACAGCCATGATGGCACAATTAAGTAATACCGCAGGAAATTCTCCTCAGTTCAGATTCATTGGTGGTCCGGGAGCGTCTACTTTTTATGATATAGGTAAGAATGCAGCAGGAAATTTTGCGGTGGAAAATAATCTTGACCTGCCTGTTTTATCAGTTAATGCCAATGGGGCTTTAGGTTTGGGTAACACCTCCAATTTTGGAGCTGCCGGTCAGGTGCTCGTTTCAGCCGGTTCAGGTGCAGCAGCAACATGGTCAACCTCAGGTTTAGTTGCCGGCGGCACAACAGGTTATTTACCACGTTGGTCCTCAGCTACAGCTTTAACCTCTACTTCTCAAGTGTTTGATGACGGCACCAATGTAGGTATTGGAACCATTACTCCAGCCGCCAAATTAGATGTTGCAGGTAAAGTTAGAATTTCTGACACCGAAGGGGATATGGATTTTACCGATGACTTAGGTTCTATTACCTTTCCTGCTTCAGCCGGTACCAATTCTGCCATGATAAACATGTTTGCTTCCGGAACAGTAAACGCTGACCGAATGGTGATTGCGCATAGTCCAAGTTATCAGGATTATGGTTTGCAATACCAGGATGCAAGCGATAAATTAAATTTTCTTTCAGGAGGCACACCTGTATTAACAACAGACTTAGGTACACAGCGGGTGGGTGTTTTTAATAGTGCCCCCTCAGAACGATTAGATGTAACAGGCAATATTCGTCTTTCTGGCGCCTTAATGCCAAACAATCTTCCTGGTGTGTCCGGTCAGATACTTACTTCGGCTGGACCTGGTGCAGCTCCAACATGGCAAAATGCGAATTCACAAAATTGGGGATTGTTGGGCAATGCAGGCACAAACCCAGCCAACAATTTTATAGGAACCACTGATATACAACCATTAATTATGCGTACAAATAATGTTGAGGCCGTGAGAGTGTCTACTGCGGGAAATTTGGGAATTGCGGTAGCTAATCCTTTGGCAAAGTTAGATGTATTCGCTACAACAAATTCACCTTTGTTGGCCAATATTAGTGGTGCTGCCACTTCTTTAGGTGGGCAAAGGCTTCGTTTTTCTAGCGGAGATGTACTTGAATTTGGTTTTCAAAGTGCTCCGGGTTATGCTGCATGGATTCAAGCAGGTTTTTCGGGAACAGCTGAGGATATTTTGCTAAATCCCCTTGGCGGAAATGTAGCAATTGGAACTAACGCTCCAACAGCACGTTTGCATGTAGTTGGAACGACACGGTTAGTGGATGGTAATCAGGCTGCGGGTAAGGTGCTTACTTCTGATGCTTCAGGTAATGCCACCTGGTCTAATACGCCAAGCTACAATAGTGGATTTTCTGCATATTCTTCTGGAACCCAAACGTTTTCTTCAAATGGTCCAATTCCATTCACAAACGAATTATATGATGATGGAAGCAACTTTTCAGGAAATACCTTTACCGCCCCAGTCGCTGGCCTCTATCACTTTGATGCAAGTATTAGGATGGATGGATATCCGGCAGGCCAATATACATACCTTGGATTTACGGTAAATGGAGGACTGTATAAAACGAATACTGCGGCCTCAAATACGGCTGATTTTAGTTTGAATATTAGTGCGGATATTAAACTTAGTGCAGGACAAACGGTTCAAGTGTATTACTTTCAATCCTCCTCTCCTCATACCTCTCCAGCGAATTCCTTGGTGTATTATTTTAACGGACATAGAATTTATTAATTTTTGAATGAATTAAAAGCACGCTAAACCCTGAACACAAACACAGCATGAAAAACATTCACACCATAGTTTGTTTCCTCCTCTTAGGAGTTGTTTCACTAAGAGCCCAAACCCCGCATCAGGTGATTAACTCTGCAGGACAGGATCGCGTGAGTCCCAGTTTATCGCTTACACTCACCGACAACGTTGGGGAAGCCTTTGTGCAAGCCGTTAACGGAGGCACCAATAGCATCACCCAGGGATTCCTGCAGTATTTTTCGATTGCTCAATACGACAGTGCTGTAGTTGTTCTGATAAACCCTGTGAGCTGTCATGGAAATAAAGACGGGAACATAACTGTTAGTTCATCACCTATTTATTCAGTAAGCTATCTTTGGTCTGATACCCTGCTTTGCCCGTCAAAAAACTGCAGCAATTTAGATAGTTTAGGCGCAGATACCTTATATCTAACGGTAATAGTAAAGAGACCTCTGTCTGGAGGAGGTACGATTTCAGATACCATAAGAAAAAACTTCCGTTGTATTGTTACTGATCCAAACCCCCCTTGTAATGTAACGATTTACAATGGTGTTACGGCTAACGGGGATAACGCTAATGATTATTTCTACATCAAAAATATTGAAGAATACCCCAATAACCGCCTTACTATTTATAACCGTTGGGGAAATAAACTTTACGATGTAAACAATTACAACAATAGTACTATTCGTTGGCCTGAGGGAGATGATCTTAGAATCTTAACCTCCGGCACCTATTTTTATGTTCTTGAACTTGGGGACAACGCCTCCGTGATTAAAGGGTGGATAGAATTATTAAAGAATTAATGCCTATGAAAAATACATTTATACTCTGTTTGCTGTTGGTGTTTGCAGGCGCCCTGCTTAAGGCTCAGCAGGACCCGCAATACAACCTTTATCAGTTTAATCAGCTGATCATCAATCCGGCTTATGCCGGTGCCAGAAATGGTCTATCGGCAACAGGTTCAGTCAGGCAGCAATGGGTTGGAATCGACGGCGCGCCGTTTACCTCCTGTTTTAGTGTACATAGTCCAATCGCCGATAAAAATCTTGGTGTTGGTGTAACCATATTGACTGATCAACTCGGACCAAAAAACATGTTCGGGTTTTATGGCAATGCGGCATACATGCTTAATTTCAGTAAGGACTGGAAATTGTCATTAGGATTAAACGCCGGCTACAACCGTTACCAGTTCAATTCAGAGAAGATAAAAATGCTGGTGGCCGAAAATTCAAATGTGTTCGTACAAGATCAGGTTTCTAACTCACTCGACGTTGGTTCGGGAGCTTATCTGAAAAGCAATGATTTTTTCTTTGGAATCAGCGCCACTCACCTTAATTCGCGCGATGTTGTGAACTACCAACTTAACAATGGCTCAATAAGCTATAAACTCAGAACACACTTATTTGTGAGTGCCGGGAAATCATTTAAATTTAGTGAAGTTTTAATTTTTGCCCCAACCGTTCTGGTTAAACTAGTGAATGGTCAAGTAAATACTGACCTCAATCTGAATTTTCTGCTCCACAAAAAGATATGGTTGGGTGCATTTTACAGAAGCGATTTTGGTCCGGGATTTCTTATGCAATTTCATGTGTTTGAAACCTGGCGAGTGGGGCTTTCCTATGATACCGGTCTTCAGGATGCGCGCCGACTGGGTGATAGTTTTGAGGTAATGGTTGGGTTTGACATGGGACCTAAGAAAGTGAAAATAGTTAATCCAAGATTTTTGTAGAGTATGCAGAATAAATCGGGTATTTTTTTGTGTGTAGCAGCAGCCTTAGTGCTCAGTTTAAGCACATCGGCGCAGATTAAAAAAGGAGATAAAGCCTATCAACTAGGCCGTTATACTGAGGCTATAACCGCTTACAAGGTCGACACAAAAGGAAAAAATCCCCGTAAGCAGGAAGCCTATATTAAACTTGGCAATTCCTATAAAGCCATGAATGATTATACGAATGCTGAGAAAGCTTACGAAACGGCATTTAATCTGCCTGGTGACAGTTTAAAAGAATTCCCTGCTGAATTTCATTTGAATTACGCTCAAATACTAAAATCTAAAAATAAATACCCTGAAGCGGCTGATCAGTACGACCTGTATCTGAAACAAAAACCGGATGACGAGAGCGCCAAAAAGGCTCTGAAGTTTTGCCGCGAGATACAGAATATGGCCACAAACCCTACCGAATATGCTGCTCAAAACGTAGGCGGTATAAATACCACGCGATCGGAGTTTGCACCTCAGTACTTTAATGGGAAATTATTATTCTCAGCCGAACGCGAAGAATTTGATTTGAATGACAATTCAGCCAACAACGCAGAACCTTTTCTGAATGTATTTATAAGCGATGTGAATGGCGCTACGGGCACAAAAGCCAAAAAGTTCGCGCCCGACTTAAATTCCCCTTACCACGATGGGCCCGCTTGTTTATCTAATGATGGGAATTCCCTTTACCTTACCCGCACCACCAAAGTGAAAGGCAAGTCAGCCACCTTTACAGCTAAAATATACATCTTCAAAAAAACGGAAAAGTCCTGGGGTAAACCGCTTGAGTTTCCGTTCAACAGCAATGAGTATTCGCTTGCGCAACCAAATTTAAGTCCCGATAACAGTACACTTTTTTTTACCAGCGATATGCCAGGAGGTTACGGTGGGAAAGACATCTGGATGTGTAAGCTGGATTCATCAGGGTTTACAGCGCCTTACAATCTAGGTCCCGAAGTAAATACCAACGGCGATGAAATGTTCCCTTACCTTTCAAAAAAAGGCGTACTCTATTTTTCTTCCAATGGTTTACCCGGCTATGGGGGTTTGGATATTTTTACTGCGAAGTCAGAAAATTCGCGTTGGGTGCTATTAAGAAACGAAGGTTTGAACCTGAACAGCAGCACCGATGATTTTGGATTTACGCAAGTGGATGATACCACTGGTTATTTTTCTTCGGATAGACCAGGTGGAAAGGGCAGAGACGATGTGTACCACTACCGCTACACCAACAAATCCCTGATCGTGGGAGGTACTTTGCTTATGACAGAAAACATCAGGGATTTTGCGAAGCAGAAAAAAGTAAAATTGTTGGATGCAAATGGTAGGGTTATTGACAGTACATATACTGATGAGAACGGAAAGTTTGCTTTTAAAAACTTAGACGCCGATAAAAAATACATGGCCATAGTGGAGGAAGACGATCCTGTTTTGGCTGAGAAGGCCAGGTTTTACATGACCGTAAACGATTCTACTGTACAAAAGGTGACCAATAAATATGGAGACAGTAAGTTTGCATTCAAAAATCTCCCTATGGACCCGAATGCCTTGCCTGAATTGTATACTGAGGACGACCTGGTGTTTGCCGGAAATCTTTTATATGGTGATCAGCCTTCAACTGCCCTCAAAAACACCCGATTAAAATTGATTGGTGAGCATGGTGACGTTATTGAGGAAACCACAACGAATGAATTTGGTGCCTTTGCGTTCAGGAACATTCCATCAGATCAAAATTACCAGGTGTTTGTTGAAGAATCTGATATCGATTTGCCTGAAGGCACTAAGGTTACTTTAACCAACAAAACCGGAAAAGTGATACAAACCTATTACACAGGCAAGGACAAATTTAATTTTAAAATACTTGCATCCGACCGCACCACCCTTCAGGAAATGGATGCTGAGGACGTTAACCTGGTAATGGATGTTTACGGTACGGTATATAATCAGGATAAAAACCCGATTGCAAACCTGAAACTGTACATCAGAGATGAAAATGGCAACCTAATTCAAAAACTGGTAACAACAGATTATGGTCGATTTAATTTTAAAAATCTGCCTGTAGATAAAAATTACCTCTTTGAAACTGAGGAGAACGACCCGGCTTTGGAAGGCATTACACGCATTTATATAGCTGACAACAAGGGAATAATTTACAGAACGCTTGAAATATACAATGGCAAATTCTCGTTTAAGGTAATGGAGGCCGACAAAACCATGATGGGTGAGTTTGTGGTTGAGGACCCCTGGCTGAAGATTGCCGAATTACAGAATCCTGCTCAATTCAGCACAAAAACCCCTGTGGATAGTAAAAAGAAAAAGAAAGTGGCGCCGGTTGTTGTTGCTGCTAAGGAAAACCATCCGGATGAGGAGGAAGAATCCGAACTTTCGGTTACCATCATCCAGAACATCTATTATGCTTATGGCGATTTTAGTCTTGACCTGGCTGCACAAACCATCATGAACAAAGCAGTGGAAGTATTGCTGGAGAACCCTAAGTTCATCATGGAGATAAAATCCCACACCGATTCTCAGTCCAGCGCCGGCTTTAACATGTGGTTATCCAAAAAGCGGGCGCAAACGGCCGTTGACTATCTTGTAAGCAAAGGCATCAGCAAAAGCAGGTTAAAGGCCAGTGGGTATGGAGAAACCAAACTACTTAACAAATGTAAGGATGGCGTGGGGTGCTCAGACGAGGAACACCAGATCAACCGCCGCACTGAATTTAAGATCACAAAACCGGTTAAGCATTCCTAAATTATGAACGTTGTACTTTTTGATGAGGAAGAAGTCTGGAAACAGCTTCTTCCTTTTACATTTACCAAACCCATTTCCGAATTACGTTTGGGTATTTTTACCCTACGTGAAAAATGGGCCGCACATCTGGACTACCCGTGCAATAGCCTTAGTCGAGATTATCTCAAAGAGAAATACCCCGCTGAAATTAAAGCCGACAACTTTTTTATCAATTCCAAACTTTTACCCGATGCCGCTTTGGTTGAAGAGATTATGGCCTTGAATGGTGACAGTGCACTTGTAGCCGGTAAAACAATTTTAGCTTACCGTGGGCAATACCGCAAACCCACCGAAACAGGCACCTTAAAAACCATAAACTACAGCGGGGAATACAATAGCATTGAACAGGTATGGGAACTTTTTCAGAAATGCGGTAAGGGCATAGAGGCGGATATACACCTGATAGCCAAAAAAAGGAAGTCGCAAAAGCTGAGTGCTACAGTAACCGTGCTTGGCGATAGAAACATGGTGTTCCTTGAAGAAGGTGCAAAAGCTGAAGCCTGCATTTTAAACACCACAAATGGTCCCATTTACATTGGCAGGGAAGCTGAGATCATGGAAGGTTCGGTGGTGCGCGGACCTTTTGCTCTAGGCGAGCACAGCGTATTAAAATTGTGCAGTAAAATTTACGGCCCCACCAGCATAGGCCCGCATTGCAAGGTAGGGGGAGAAGTGAATAATTCAGTGATTATGGGCTACAGCAACAAAGCCCACGATGGATTTTTGGGTAACTCCGTGCTTGGTGAATGGTGTAATTTGGGCGCCGATACCAACACCAGCAATTTGAAGAACAATTACGCCAACGTTAACCTGTATTCTTACAAAACAAACAAACTGGAAAACACAGGCCTTCAGTTTTGTGGACTCATGATGGGCGACCATTCCAAATCCGGCATCAACACCATGTTTAATACAGGCACAGTAGTAGGTGTAGGCTGTAACATTTACGGGGGAGGATTTCCGCCAACCCATATCCCCAGCTTCAGTTGGGGAGGCAGCGAAGGTTTGCAGGACTATAAGTTGGAAAAGCTAGTCGAAACCGCAGAAAGGGTGTTTGAGAGAAGGGGATTACAATTTGGCGATGTAGAGAAAAAACTTCTGCAGGCGGTTAAGGAATTTAAGGATTAAATAAGATCCGTATTCAAAATTTGTAAGTGCTTAAAGTTGTTTGTAGGCGCTTGTATTCGGATAGGTAGTGGGTATATGCTAGTTGTAAGCCCTTTTTGCAGGACATCAATTTTGATACGATTTACAATCATACTGACATCATTAATTTCTGTGATGGCATGTTCTAATCGAGCAGACAAAGATTCTAAATTGAACAGCGCGCTAGACACTACAAAATCGTTCAAGGTGCATAATTTATGGGCGACACCTAAACAATCTTTTGACCTCAATTCGTTAGGAAAATCATCAGGAGACACTCTTCATTTAGTGACCTGTTCGGAATACGTATATTTTCCTTTTGGCAAACTGACAAACAAATCATCACTCAAAACCAGCTTGCTAAAAGGCTTCAACATAACCAATTGCAAGCTAGACACATTTACTAATATAATGTTGCCAAATGATCCAAATGATGACATTCATCAATGGTCTGAATCTATTGAATTGAGACTTGGAGTGAATAATTTAAGTCTGTTTTTAGACAACGACCCTGAGGCATCAATACATGGCTACATTCGGGGCGGACAAATTAACGACAGTAACGTGATTTTTTTGGGTAACATAAAAGTTGGAATGAGTTTACAGGACTTTTACAAATCCTTTTTTGACAGTTTTCCGAATGAGTTATCAGCAAAATACAAAGTTGTGGAGTTGGAGTCATGTGTAACTGACGTGACACATATTTACTCCTTTGACAATGGACGATTAAGCACCGTAAAATTTGTTTCACAATGACGACAGAAAGAAAAACGGCTTATAACACACGGTTGGCGCCAGCCGGGACAAGAACAGCATCTCGTAAGCAAACGCTGTTTAAAATAAGGCGTGCTTCGCACAAGGACATTGTGGCGCGTTTGCTTCAAAATATTTATCTTCACGGTTGACATTGGGTTGGTTATAGTCTATACGGACAGGTGATGGAACAGATAATGTTGCAACATTAAACTAAGCCTCTCCGGATGAAAAACCACCACCGCATTTTTGTTTTTTAAAAAAAATTATAAATTTGAATTGGCTTTTTTGGTCAATTGCATTTTGGTAGAACGGAACGTTCTGCTTCAGAAGTTCTAACAAAGTAGACCAGGGATGTGGGTTCTCTTTCCCCTGTAAAAAAAGACGTTCCGTCCTAAGATCTTTACAATTTGGCATTAGAATCATGAACTTGATTTTTAAGTGTTTTGTTTGTGTTATACTGGGACTACTCCAAAGTTCCTGTTGCAGCAATTTATATTACGTAAGCGATCCTGTGGTTTTTGCTAATGTCACCGAAAAATCTGATTTTAACATTGCTGGGGGATTAAATGTTGGTCAGGTCACCAGTGGTGGGCACCTCCATGCCAATGTAGCCATTTCGCCTAAATTTTATCTTAGCGGTTCCTTCACTAGCTACTCCGGTGGTTGTTCAGAGTCCAGCACATTTAATGGTGTTACCACCAATAATACCACAAAATATTCAGGAAAATCCTTTCTTTTTGGCTTTGGGTATTACAAAAGCCTTGGTAAACACTTTTATTTTGAAAACGCATTGGGTGCCAAGTATGGCAACAATGCCAATGTGCGGGCCTATGAGAATTTTGAATACCGACACATTAAGTATTTTTTACAACCCGGTATAAGTTACACGAGAAAACATTTCCAAACCGGAATAGCGCTTAGACTGGGGCTGATTGATTACCTCAACCATGCCACAGGATCCCAAAATACGATTCCAAAAATCGCAACAGAGGGTGTGAGCCCCTATGTTGATCCGGCATTTTTTATTTGTGCAGGTGGAAAATTCATCAAGATAGGTAGTCAGATTTCCGCTACATTTTCTGATTATTCAAACATTACCTTTATTCCTGTGGGCTCAGCATTTAGCATGGTTTCATACGATGCACTGTCTTTTTCGCTCTTTTTAAGAATTACCATCCCTTCTAAAATAACAGAGAAGTGATTTGAAACCCGTGAATACCTTACCGTAATCTGAACCAGAGATTCAACACTCACTATTCTAAAAGTCACACACACGGCTGCGTCTGCATTTTCTTCAAGTTAATACAGAAACCCAAGGTAATTTTACAAGGTATCAATGAGTATGAAATAGGTTTGATTAAGAAGAAAAATGGATTACTAAACCAAGTTTTTTATTCCGGTTAATGAAAACACCATCGGTATTTTATCTCCCAAATGCGGGATGCGAAATTTATCCTCTTCAATTTTCACTGTATTTTTAAAGCAGGCGTAAGGCGAGTAATTGTATTCCTGAAACGAAAGCAAATGAATGCCATTGTTCAGTAGGCTGCACAACACCTCGCCGGTTGCATGGTTCCAGCCGATGTATTCACTTTTAATATCAGCGTCCTGTTGAGCGTAGGTGCCGCTTTCGGTTTCTTGTATAGGGCCGGTGTTAAAGTAATTGTACTTTACTTCTTTAAAATCATCATCAAACATCCACACCACAGGATGAAACTCAACAAACACAAATTTTCCTCCCGGTTTAAGAAAACGATGAATGACCTGTGCCCATTTATCAAGATCCGGTAACCAGCCTATGGTGCCGTAGGAGGTGAACACAATATCAAATTCTTCATTCAAATGTTCGGGAAGGGAATACACATCGCAGCAAACAAATCGTGCCGAAACATTGATTTTATTGGCAAGCGCATTCGCTTCTTCAATGGCTTTATCGGAAAGATCAACTCCGGTTACTCTGGCGCCCATTCTTGCCAGCGACAAACTGTCTTGCCCGAAATGGCACTGCAAATGCAAAATGCTTTTGCCTTTTACATCCCCAAGCAGGTCCAGTTCAATTTGTTTTAAAGAGGATTTTCCTTTTACAAATTCATCTACGCCATAAAAATCAGACGCGATGTGTAAGGGTGTTCTGCGGTTCCATGATTCGCGGTTGATGTTGAGGTAGTTTAAATCCTTATTCATGGAGCAAATGTACAAAGAATGTCTACTTACCCCTTCCTCAGGTGCTGCGAACTAACAATAAGGTCTCGTCACGCCGAGTGAGGCAGCAAAGGATGTGCGCGGAGCCTTGTATCGAGGCGCTTACGTAATGATAATATTTCTAGTCTCAGTTCTCGATACGGCCCATGCCGAATGCACAGGGGCCTACTTGCCCGTCCCTCGGTAGGCGCAAACTTCGGCAGGCGGGCTCGAACTGACAATAAGGCCTTGTCACGCCGAGTGAGGCAGCAAAGGATGTGCGCGGAGCCTTGTATCGAGGCGCAGTGATAAAGTTAATTTCTCGCAGTCTCAGTTCTCGATAAGGCCCATGCCGAATGCACAGGGGCCTACCTGCCCGTCCCTCGGTAGGTGCAAACTTCGGCAGGCGGGCTCGAACTGACAATAAGGTCTTGTCACGCCGAGTGAGGCAGCAAAGGATGTGCGCGGAGCCTTGTATCGAGGCGCAATCGTGGTTTTAAACCATCAATTTCCATTTTCCCTCTTTTTATTTTTAAATTTCTTTTTTGCAAGTAATTTCAATAGTTCAAAGTCACCTGAGATCAAAGCCTCTTTCTTTGCCTTGCTCCATTTTTTTATTCTTGTTTCCCATTCAAATGCTAAATCAAAGTTTTGATAGATTTCATAAAAAACCAATTTAACGGGTCTTCTGCTATACGTATACGATTCCGGATTCAGCCCCGTGTTATGTTCTAATAACCTTCTTTCAAGATTGTTTGTAACTCCGGTGTAGAGACTGCCATCGCTGCATTTAACGATATACAAATAGAGTACTTTGAATAACCGCGTCATCTAAAAAGCTGTATTGGATTCAAAAATAGTAAATGAAATTAAAACAGGTTCAGAACAAGATCATGAACTATTTATAATCCTTAATCCCTTAAATATGATTCGATACAGCCCCCTTACACTGGCAAGCGCAGGCTTACTCGACGTAACAGAGTAGTATAAAATTGTCAGTTCGAAGGGTATTCTGATGGTGGCAGAATGAGCAGGCTTGTGTGTAAGCTTATTGCCTGTCCCATGAAGGCTTCTGTGTATCGAGAACTAACTTTTCACTGTCAGTTCGAGTAGCGCGGCAATGGAAGTGGGTAGTGCGCGTATCGAGAACAGCTCGTGAATCGTAAGCCCTCAATCACGTCTCGATACAGCCCCCTCACACTGGCAAGCGCAGGCTTACTCGACGTGACAAGTAATAATAATCATTATTAGCAATCAATCCCCGGCGGAAGTTTGATCAACTTCCCCTTACCTTTTTTTACAAAATGCCTCAATAGCTCTCCTGTATCCGGGTAATAAGGTCTGTAACCCACTTGACCTCTGAGTTCTTCCGGTGATTGAAACCCGGCGCTTTCATCAAAATACCCAAAGCCCCTGTATTTGTTTTTTTCAACCAACACAACCGAATATTCACCCATTTTCCTTCCCTTGTCAAGCACAACAAAATCGGGGTAGGGGAACTCAAATTCTTTAAGTATAGCCTCCACCCTTTTGTTGTAATCTTCCACAGCCTCTTCTTCAGCGCAGATGCCCCTGCATTTTTTAATCTGATGGTTAAAACACACGGCATCTTCTCCGGTAAGTCCGCAATAACGCAAACACAATTCCTTTTCCTCCAGCCAACTCTCTACACGGCTGCGGGCCGAACTGTAAGAGGTGTAGGAAACCAGGGGCTCTTCAACAGTTTGACTTTCGCTCACCTTTAAATTCAATATCCCTTTGTTATCTTTAAACCACTCCACACTGTGCGTAAACTCCTCCGCCTTGCGCATGCGGTTGTATTTGGGTTTGTGTTTTTTTATTTCTTCCGACTCAAGCAACAGAGCAATTAACTCACTACCTGTTAATTCAAAATCCACACTATGCAATTCGTTCAGCATTTTTTTGCTCTTGTTCGCATCATTATTAAAATGTGCCTGAGCCCTCTGGTACATGTTGTTGCTTTTGCCAATGTAGATCACTTCTCCCTCCTTGTTCCTGAAATAATACACCCCGCATTCTTCCGGTAGTTTGTTAAGTACATACTGTTTTATTTTGTCCACTTTGCGGGTCATGATCTCTGTTACACCCATATTTTTGTACTGAGGGTGCTGAGTTTTAAGTTGCATCAGCAGGTCAAACAACTGTGCTGTAGCTACCGCATCTCCTTCTGCTCTGTGTCGCCCAAAAATTTCAATACCCAATGAAGCGCAAAGGTGTCCTAAACTATAGGATATCTTTCCGGGCATCAATTTTCGGCTCAGGCGAACGGTACACAATGTATCCCGTTTATAGGTGTAGCCCAGGGATTTAAATTCTTCTTTAACAAAACCATAATCAAAACCTACATTGTGTGCTACAAACACACAACCTTCCGTCATTTCAATGATTTTAGGTGCTACTTCATGAAAGCGGGGTGCATCGGCCACCATGTCATTGGTGATGTTGGTGAGTTTGGTGAAAAAGGGAGAAATATAACATTCCGGATTGATGAGGGTGGTAAATTGATCCACCACACTCAATCCATCGTGTTTTAGAATACAGATTTCGGTTATGCGTCCTTTTCTGAATTCAAAATTTGTTCCGCAGGTTTCTATGTCAATGATGGCGAACATTCTAAATTCTAAAATACAAGTTTAGCAAGAATTGATTTACCATAATACTACAAATTATAGCAATACTTTGCTATTAGTAGCTGTAAATTCGTGTATGCAAACAGTAGTAACATCCGCTCCAAACCCTTTTTTTAAAGGCCGGGGCACAGGTTTCAACCCATCCAACCGCTTTTTAAAACAAAGTTATGTTTCAGAAATTCCTCAAAGTATAGATGAAACTCATGCCGGTAATCCGCAAACCGAGATTATTTATACCTACCCCAAAAGTATAATTAATAAGGTGGAGAGCTCCGATATTGGTTTGGACTATTCTCTCAATCCTTATCAGGGCTGTGAGCACGGGTGCACCTATTGTTACGCAAGAAACACGCACGAATACTGGGGGTATAGTGCCGGATTGGATTTTGAACGCAAGATTGTGGTGAAAAAAAACGTGATTGAGTTGCTAGAAAAACAATTGTCGAATAAAAACTGGAAAGCAAAACCCATTATGCTTTCAGGCAATACCGATTGTTACCAGCCCATAGAGCGGGAAATGGGCATAACACGCCGCATTTTACAAACTCTCTTAAAATACAAACATCCCGTAGCCATTATTACCAAAAATACCTTGGTCAAAAGAGATCTTGACATTCTTAAGGAATTGGCGGCGCAAAATCTGGTGCATGTTATGATCTCAATTACCGGTACCGACGAAAAATTAAGACAATTGCTTGAGCCACGCACGGCTTCTTACAAATCACGATTGGAAGTTATGGAATTGCTGAACAAAAATAATATACCCTGCGGTGTAATGATGGCACCCATTATTCCAGGATTAAACAACCACGAGATTCCCAATGTATTAAAAGCAGCCGGTAATGCAGGGGCGGGTAGGGCAGGTATGACCATCGTGCGTTTGAATGGAAAAGTAGAAGTGTTGTTCAGGCAATGGTTAACCACGCATTTTCCGGATAAGGCGGATAAAGTGTGGAGTCAGATCATCGAGTGCCATGGTGGTAAGGTAAGCGACCACCGCAGTGGCGTGAGGATGAGGGGAGAAGGACGAATAGCGGAATCCATTTCCCAGTTGTTTAAGCTTTCCAGGAAAACTTACATTCAGGATATACCATTTGAATTTAATTGCAGCGATTTTAATCCCCAGGCTTCGGAGTCTCAGTTGGCTTTGTTTTAAACGCTAGGAGAGCAAAGCAGTACAATCCAATTGCTCTTCTTTTTATTAATTTTACACATGAACAAAGATCTAATAGCAAACGCTGATATTAAAATCAATGCAAGTCCTGATTTGGTTTGGGACGCACTCATTAATCCCGAAAAAATTAAAGTGTATTTGTTTGGCACCAAAACCAGCAGCCTATGGACACCGGGCAGCGAAATTGTTTTTGAAGGTGAATACCAGGGGCAACATTACCGCGATAAAGGAAAGATTACGGCCATTGAGGGAAATAAAATTTTAGAATACACCTACTGGACCGGATTTTCCGGACTTGAGGACAAGGAAGAAAATTATTCTTTGGTTAGGTTTGAATTAAAAAAAGAAGGCAGTACTACGCTGCTGCTACTTACCCAAGCGGGATTTCCAAGTGAACAAGCTGCCGGACATTCTTCCCAGGCCTGGAAACAGATTTTGGAAGCCATTAAAAAGTTGGTTGAGGAAACCAGGGCATAGACTTGTGTCTATTTTTTATCTTCAGAGTAAGTAGCCAGTACCATACGAATTTCACCATAGGAATAGGCCTCTCCTAGCTTTTCCCGGATTAATTTCCCGGAAGCAGTATTTAATTCGCTTATGGCCTGTCGTATGGTTTGGATTTTTTCCTTCGACAGCAGTTCTTCAAGCTTTAGCTCCCCGGTGGCAACGTACTGCGCTAAATGACCTTCAACGGTGCTTGCTACTAAGCTTCTGGTTTTAGCAATTTCCTCTAAGCGCATACCTTGGCGGAACAGTTCATAACTGAATTTCTGAGAGTCCCCTTTCTCTTTTTTCTTCCCTTTCTCCTTTTTTCCGCCCTCAGCCATAACCTTTATCTCAGCCTCAGCCCTAACTTCCGCCAATTCTTTATGCCTTTCTTCACCGTTTACCAATTTTTGGTTATCCTCCTTACTTAAACTATTTCCGCTCAGTACCGATTCGCACAAAGCGACTGATTTGCGTATTTTTTTGATCTGCTCAAACACCTGCACTTCAAGTTTTGCAAATTCCTGACTTAACGCCTTAGTTCTTTTTTCTTCCTTTAATCGTTCCATTTGTGTCAGTAGTCCTGAACTCAGATCCTTTAATAGGGGAGTAAAATAAGCCTGGGCATCATTTATCCGCTTAGCCAAATGCTCTTTCCAATTGTTTTGTTGTAAGGCAAGAACACCATTCAATTGACCGGCAAATTTTTTAGCCAATTCAGTCAGTTCAGACATGTTATCATCTTTGCTCTTCAGCCATTCCCTGAATTTTGCACTTAATGCCTTTGATTTATGGTCTTTTAGTTCAACACAAAACACGTGAAGAACCTGTTTGAGATAGGAAAAATCATAACACCAGCCTAGGTAATAGCTTAAATAATTCAAGGTTTCCTGATTGAGTTGTGCCTGCAGTTCGGATTGTTTTTCAGAACTCTGGGCAAATTCGGAGATGCTGTTATCACCCCTTAAGCTTCTGAAGTTAATGGGCGAGCTCAACACAAGGCCATTCAGGTCCTTTAAACGTGACAATGCAACATATACCTGACCTGGCGCAAAGGCATCGGCTACATCCACAATGGCTTTTGCAAAAGTTAGTCCCTGGCTTTTGTGAACTGTAATGGCCCAGGCTAATTTAAGCGGGTAGTGTTTAAATTCTCCCAGCACTTCTTCTTCTATTTCATTGGTTTGAGCGTTGACTACAAAACGTTTGTTTTCCCAAGTGTACTTTCCAACTGTTTGTTCTTTTCCATCATCAAATTCAACGGTGATGGCATTGTCTGAAAGTGATTTTACCCTTGCAATTTTCCCGTTAAAATACGCCTGTTTGCCGCTAAGGTCGTTTTTCACAAACATCACCTGTGCCCCTTCTTTAAGTACAAGGCTTTTATCTAATGGAAATAAATTATCAGGAAAGTCCCCAACAAGCTCAGCGTCGTAAGTGTGACTTTTGCTTTTTAGAAGGTTAAGAAAGTTGGCATTGATGGTTTGGGCCTTGTAATTGTGTGTGGTGAGGTAAATGTAATTGTCGTTTATGTTTTGTTTAAAGTTAGGTTTGTAATATTCGTTCAGCAGATTGGCGTCATCCTCGTTAAGCGTATTATTTCTTAAGTTGTTCAAAAGGTCAATAAACCGCGGATTATTTTGTCTGTATATTTTATCGAGTTCAATGTAAACTGGAGGTTCATTGCTCAACGCCTGGGCATCAAAAAAGAACGGACTTTTATAAAATTCCGATAGGATGGTTTTTTCTTCATCTTTAACTACAGGGGGTAATTGGTAGAGGTCGCCAATGAATAGCACCTGAGCACCGCCAAAACTCAGGTGGCTTTTTCCCCTAACGTGACGCATTACCGCATCAATGGCATCCAGCAAATCGGCCCTGAGCATACTCACTTCGTCAATAATGAGCAATTCGGTTTCGCGGATAAGTTCGCGTTTGTTTGAACTTAAGCGGTGGTTGCGGAACAGAGAATTTCTATCGTTAAGTTGTATGCCTGAGTTTTTCTGGTGATAAACCGAAACCGGCACAAAGGTTCCAAAGGGCAGTTGAAAAGTGGAGTGTATAGTTGAGCCTCCGGCATTAATGGCTGCAATTCCGGTAGGCGCAACGATTACTGTTTTTTTGTGTGTGTGTTCAACAATGTATTTTAAAAAGGTGGTTTTACCGGTGCCTGCCTTACCGGTTAAAAAAACGTGCCGCTTCGTTTGATTGATAAAGCGAGCGGCTGTGAGGGCAGAGGAGGAGAGATCAAAAGACATGGAATTCAATTAGCACCACAAATGTTCCTGAATGTACAAAAAAGTTTAACAGATTTCATATAAAATCAGTACTGAAGCTTGGTTTTTATTGTAAATATGATTTTCGTCAACATAGTCAAATAAGCTATTGCCCGACGTAACTTTGTACAATAAGTATCAACCTATAACGTTGAATTAAAAAAATAACCATGATAAACAGAATCAAACTCACCATGATGGCTTCGGCAATCGGGTTGAGTGTATTTTCGCAATTGGATACGACTAAAGAAATCGGAGCCTTTAATGCCTGTGAAGTTAATTTGTTGTTTGGCTGGTACGCACAAGCACAACAATACGGAACTATTGATGAGTTTAAACAACTGGCTCCAGGTTCAACTATCCTTAAGGCCGATTTCACCGGCTACAATCAGGCCGGTACTTCTTGGTCGAACATTAACGGGCAGTTTTCAGCCAATGTGGGTTTTCGGTTTAGTAATAAAAGTAAAACTGCCTATCGTCCGAATCCAATTCTTCGATTAGGTTTTAGTTATATGAATGTAACTGACCTTTCGAACAACCTAACCAACACCCGGGAATTTCGCAGCGATACCCTTGTATCGATCACAAACGGATCAATGTACTATATGGATTCGGTGATAACACGCAATTATAATATGCGCCATAATTCTGATCAAATACGCCTGGATGTAGCACTAGTTTATAGAACTAACCCTAAGGCCCGTTGGCAATTTTATGGGGGCATGGGCCTGACAGCAGGAATTTCATTGAATTCAAACACCAGCATTGAGTATGCAATCAATAACACTGTCCAGGACGATTCAGATCAGGAGGAGTATTACTACCCATTCTTTTATTACAACACGGAAGACTTTACTTACCAGAATGAGTATTACAGAAATAGCCTTGATTTTGGCATGAGTGTATACACCCCATTAGGGCTTGATTTCAGGATGGGTAAAAAACGCGAGTTTTGGAAACGGGTTCACTTGTTTTATGAAATAAGACCGGGTGTGGCTTTTTCTAACATCGGCGACTTAAGAGGGTTTGGAAACACCTGCGTTCAACAGGGTTTTGGTCTTAAGGTCAATTGGGAATGATTTTAACTATTCTTTGTTAAGCCGGATATTCGTCCGGCTTTTTTTATATTTGTTTATGCCTTAATGCGAAGCATGAAATGCCTGTTAGTTTTTAAAACCTTCGTTTAAAAAAATAGTTCATGAAAAAATATGCCATTGAAATTAAATGGGGACTACTCTTCACTATCATGATGTTATTATGGATGATGTTGGAAAAGGAATTGGGCTGGCACGATGAGCTCATTGACAAACACTACATCTACACCAACTTTGTAGCAGTTCCGGCAGTGGCATTTTATGTAATAGCCCTCCTGGATAAGCGACAAAATTATTACCACGGGTTTATGACATACCGACAGGGATTCCTTAGCGGATTGATCATTAGTCTTGTTGTGATGGTTCTGAGTCCTTTATCACAAGTCATCACTTCGCTTTACATTACGCCTCATTATTTTGAGAATGTGATCAAATACATCGTCGGGCAAAAACAAATGACTCAGGAAGAAGCAGTAAAGACTTTTAACCTTTCGAATTACATTCTCCAAAGCACCATTTTTGCGCCCATTATGGGTATACTCACAACAGCCCTGGTTACCATTTTTATAAAACGTAAGGCCAGGTCTTGATCGAGAAGTATTATATTTTTTATATCCTTGCGTTTTTTGCTGAAATTCTCGGAACCATCAGTGGTTTTGGTTCTTCCCTTCTATTTGTGCCCATTGCTTCTTTGTTTTTTGATTTTCACATTATACTCGGTATAACGGCAGTGTTTCATGTGTTCAGTAATCTATCTAAAATCATGATGTTCAGGGACGGGATAGATAAAAAGATTGTTCTTAAGCTTGGAATCCCTGCGGTGATTTTTGTGATACTTGGAGCCTGGATGAACAGATTTTTTCCGCAAGTACAAATGGAATTGCTGTTAAGTATTGTGCTCATCGGACTATCGGTTTACCTCCTGATCTATTCGACGAAAAAGCTGGACCAAAATAACCGTAACCTGATTGCAGGCGGAGCGGCCTCCGGTTTTGTGGCCGGTTTTGTAGGTACTGGTGGCGCTATCAGAGGAATTGTGCTCGCAGCGTTTAATCTTGAGAAGGATGTTTTTATCAGTACATCCGCCTTCATCGATATGGGCGTAGACAGCAGTCGTGCTGTAGTGTATTATTTAAATGGATACATCGGAAATGACGTATTGCTGTTGTTGCCTGCACTAATCATAATAAGTTTGGTGGGCACATGGATAGGGAAAAAACTCCTGAAATTTATTCCTCAGAAACAATTTATTTGGTTAGTGATCGGTGTTGTGTTCACCACCTCACTGGTTCAGCTTGTGAAATACCTTGTAATCTGGAGTTGACTCACCCCAATTTTTATGGTGGATCGAACTTTTGAGAGCGATATAAATTAGTCGATTGACTTGCGGTTAAAAATAATGTAGCCTATGTGAAAAAAGAAACTGAATGGATTTTCCGGCTGTTCGTAATAATTCATGCTTACACTTATGGGACCTATTGCGCTGTTGTAAACCAGGGCGGCCACACCCGAAAAATAGCGATAGAAGAAGGGCTCACTATAAGCGGCTTTTCCTTCAGGTGTTTTTACTATACTGCGTATGGGTTGAAAAATATAGGCTTCAAGCCTGAAGTCTAAACTTTTTAAAGGAGTTGTTACAATTTTGAAACCTGCAGCAAGGTAGTTGTGCGCTCTGTATCTGTCCATAAAAAATGTTTGACTTTCGGGAGTCGGATTAAACACAGGAGCAGAAAGGATTGTGGATTGGTAATTGCTGAAAAATCCCTGAGTGGAGTAAACCGCTTCACCAAATAATCCGAATTTTAATTGTTTTACGGTTTTGATGTAATTATCGATTGTAAGTTTTAACTGGAACCAGGGACTTCGGTTAAGGTTCAAAAAATTTACAGTATCTAAACTGGTGTTACCAGGATAATAACTTTCTCTGCCTTGCAAATACCTTGCTCTGAAATTAATCAGGGTACCATCTGTAGGATACATTTTGCGGTTTAAGGTATTTAACCGGTAGTTGCCTTGCAGATACCAGTAATCAAAATAGGTGATATCGGCTGTATCTGCTTTGGTGAACTGATCGTTTTGATAGTATTCGTTTTTCCATTCTGTAAATCCACCGGCAACGTTCGCCTCAGTTACGTTTCCTAACGGTATGCCGGCTTTTAGTTCACCGAATCGGTCCTCTTGTATCAGGTAAGGTGGTGTCTTCAGATCATAAAACAGCACGCTGGAGTTAAAATAGTCCCAGCGCGACCAGGTGAATGAAGGTTCGATGTAGTAGGGCACCTTGCCTGGGAAATCAAAGCGCAGTTTGCTGTAGGTTCCGGAGTATAATTTCCCGACATACCCGTTGATGTATGCGCTAAAGCCGATTCTGCCAAGGTAGTTGTATTGCAAACTCAAAAAACCTTCGCTTATCGGGCGATTGGAAATAATGGCGCCTATGTCGATATAAAAGGGTTTTTCTTTTTTACCCTCAAGTTCAAGTATAAAATTTCCTGAGGTATCCGATTTTGTCAGTGGATAAAGGTTTTTAATCTTATCGTTGCTGCTGATCCTGAAAAACCGTTTTCTCAATTGCTGCAGGGTAAACGGTTCATTTCTGAACACAAGGCTTTTTCGAATGTACTCGCCTTGTTTAGAATTAAAACCCTTTACCTCGATGTCTTTAAAAAGGATTTGTTCAGGATGCCTGTAGGTGGCAAACTTTTTTCTTTTCTGATGCAGTGATGTAGTATCTGCTCTACGGCTAATGTTTTTTAGAATCTCAGGTATTTGCCTCAAGGTGGCAGCATACCCGCTATCGATCAAACGTTTGGCCATTTCGAAATTAAAGGTGCCCATGTCGTGCCATGGTTCAATGATAACTCCGTTTTCACATACAGGTTGAAAATTTGTGGTGCTCATCAAAAGGTTACGCAACTGAAGGTAGATGTTGTTGTCATCGGGAGGTGGGTTTTTTTCAGCAACATTACTGCCAATAATATAGTCGGGATTAAAATCCTTAAGCAATACATCGCTTGGAAAGTTATTGTACAATCCGCCGTCAAACAACAATTTGCCATCAATGGTTAGAGGTCTCAAAAAAAAGGGATAACTCATGCCGGCCCTGATTGAACTGGCCAGATCACCTTTTTTGAATACCACAGGTTGTTTATTTTGAATATCAGAGGCCAGGCAACGAAATGGAACCATTAAGCTGTCAAAGTTACTGTTCACTCTATTCGACACTCCCGAAAGGTGTTCCATTAGCAGGTAGTCGATGGGGATAGAGTTGATGACATTAGTAGGTATATTTTGAAGGTAATTGTTACTGAAATTGTATTTTAAAGTAATCCACGAGGCATCATCGCTTCTTTTCCAAAAGGTAAATTTGTTTTTTAGTGGAAGTTCCCCTCGTGTGATTAATAAAAAGTCGGGGTCTAAAATTAGTGTCCGGATTTCTTCCGGAGAGTAACCGGCAGCATAATAACCGGCAATCAATCCTCCAAAAGAAGTGCCACAGATGTAGTCAATAGGGATGTTGTTTTCCTCAAGCGCCATGAGTACCCCAATATGACTTAAGCCACTTGCGCCACCTCCACTTAGAACAATACCGGTAAGTTGTGATCGAACCTGAAGTGTTAAGAGGCACAGTAACACCACTGAAAGTATTTTTTTAAGAAAATTCAAGATAAAGTTTTGGACAGAACCTGAGTCATAAAGAGCCGTTGAGAGATTTATTTCATAAATATAATTAATTAAATTAGCGCTTTGTCCATCATAATCAGGAAGTGTTCAGTTACATTTTAAAAAAAACAGGCTATTCTGTGCTTGTCCTCTTCGGGGTCATTTCTGCAATCTTTTTTTTATTTAATGTTGTGCCCGGCGATCCCGCTTCGGTCATCCTTGGGCAGAGGGCCAATAAGGAGGCCATTGATGCGGTGCACAAAGATCTCGGTACCGACCGCCCTATGGCCGAACAGTATTTACATTATTTGAATGACCTTTCACCCGTTTCTTGCCATGGTTTAAATAATCCTGAAAGTCTCTGGTACCTTAACCCTGATAAATACACCTGGTTGCCTTTGTTTAAACTGGGCTCAAATACAACTTGTGTTTTAAAATACCCTTACCTGAGGAAAAGTTACATTACCAAACGAAATGTATCTGAGATTTTAACCGATACCCTACCCGAAACTGCTGTTTTGGCCATTACCGCCATGTTTTTTTCTTCCTTATTCGGAATCCTACTTGGCGTGTTCTCTGCCCTTAGAAAAAATTCCATATTCGATCGCAGTGTATTTGTCTTGTCTACTTTTATTGGCATGAGTGCACCTTCTTTTTTTGCCGGCTTGCTCTTGGCCTGGCTTTTTGGGTACGTTTTAAAAGATTACACAGGGTTAACACCCTCCGGCAGTTTGTATGAGTTTGATGTGTGGGAAGGGCGTAAACTGCAGTTGAGTAACCTCGTGCTTCCAGCTATAACGCTTGGCCTGCGTCCATTGAGCATTATCATTCAGCTAACCCGAAGTTCAATACTGGATGTGCTCTCACAGGATTACATTAGAACTGCCAGGGCCAAAGGATTGCCTGAAAGAAAGGTTATTTTTAAGCATGCCCTGAAAAACGCAATGAATCCGGTCGTAACAGCAGTGTCGGGATGGTTGGCCGGTTTAATGGCCGGTGCTGTTTTTGTAGAGAAAATTTTTAACTGGAAAGGTATAGGTTATGCCGTAGTGGAGGCACTCAACAACAACGATCTTCCGGTGGTAATGGGCGCCACACTGGTATTTGCAATTATTTTTATTGTGATGAATATTTTGGTGGACATTATATATGGGTTGCTGGACCCAAGAGTACGCGTAAATTAAAAGGTATGGAAAGAAAAAAAATTGTTGCAGCCAATTGGAAAATGAACACCCTTCATGCGGAGGCCATTACATTGGCGACGGACATTTTAGCCAAAACCCGCATGGTAAAGGATGTTGTAAAAATTATATTCCCACCCTTTCCTTTTATTAACGATGTGGCCCTGCTCTTACAAAGTGAAACTGGATTTAGCGCCGGGGCTCAGAATTGCAGTGCATTTGATAAAGGAGCATACACAGGAGAAGTGTCCTGCGCCATGATCCAATCGATTGGAGGAGAGTATGTTTTGATTGGTCACAGCGAACGCAGGGCCTATTTTAATGAGGATAGCGGGATTTTGCTTGCAAAGGCGATTCAGGCCTTAGGGCAAGGTTTACATGTTGTGTATTGTTTCGGTGAAGTTCTGACTGATAGAAAATCAGGACAACACAAAGTGGTTGTGAAACAACAGTTGGAGGACGTTCTTTCCAAAATACCCGGAGAAAAAGTAGAACACCTTGTGCTTGCCTATGAACCTGTATGGGCCATAGGAACCGGTGAAACCGCAAGTCCGGCTCAGGCTCAGGAAATGCATGCTTTTGTAAGGCAATGTGTGAGCGAGCTGTTTGATGCCACTACTGCTGCACGCATGCCAATTTTATACGGAGGAAGTTGTAATGCTAAAAACGCAAAAGAACTTTTTGCCTGCCCCGATGTTGATGGAGGACTAATTGGCGGGGCAAGTTTAAAACCCGATGAGTTTGCAAGCATTGTAAAGGCATTCCAATGAGTTATAAAGCCTACCACTTTAACGTTGCGCCGGTTCAGCCTGGTTCCGAAATCCTTATTGCCCATTTGTCGGCCCTTGGATTTGACACCTTCGAATCTAATGAATTGGGATTTACGGCATTTATAGATGAATCAGCAGAGGTTGAATTTAAGGCAGAAGAATATGTCTTTGATGATTTTACATATTCGTTTAAAATTGAAACAATAGAACAAAGCAATTGGAATCAGGAATGGGAGAAAAATTTTGAACCCGTTTATGTCGACCACCTGTTGTGCATACGTGCTCCTTTTCACTCCCCAGCTCAGGGATATGCTCAGGAAATTGTAATCATGCCCAAAATGAGTTTTGGTACCGGGCATCACCAAACCACACGCCTCATGTGCAAAGCCATGTTCGCTCAGGATTTTAAGAACAAAAGGGTGCTCGACATGGGTTGTGGAACCGGTATACTGGCCATACTCGCTTCAAAACTTGGTGCTACCGATGTTACTGGCATTGACATTGATGCATGGAGTGCTGAAAACAGCAAGGAAAATTGTAAAACTAATGGGTGTTCTGAAATATTAATTCTGCAGGGCGATGTTACAGCTCTTCAAGGCGAAAAACCCTTCGATCATATTTTGGCTAACATCAATAAAAATATTTTGAAGCGCGATATACCACTTTATGCAAAAGCTATGAATAATAATGGCTTGCTCTATCTAAGTGGTTTTTTTGTCACAGATCAGGAGGAGTTGAAAGAGGTTTGCACCAGGTCAGGATTGGATTTCCTTAGCTCTGACCAGGAAGAGACTTGGGCCATGATGGTGCTCAGAAAAAAATAAACAACTTACGTAAAATGTTTATTTATCAGACTAGAAAATTCAGAAAACAAAAGTGGATTTCCGGCACAAATTTGTTTGCCGAACAACCACTTGTTTCCATTATTAAAATCCTTAACAATCCCGCCGGCCTCTCTTACAATTAAAGCACCAGCCGCTACATCCCAGGGGTTGAGGTTGTATTCAAAAAAGGCGTCTACCCGCCCGCAAGCCAGATAACACAAGTCGCTGGCGGCTGAACCTATCCTTCTTATGCCCTGGGTTGTTTGCATGAGTTCTTTTAGCACCATCAGATAATTGTCCAGATGCTCAAAATTGTAAATGGGAAACCCCGTGGCAATTAAACTTTCGGAGAGGGATTTTCTTTCAGATACAAAGATTGGTTTTCCATTTAAAAAAGCGCCACCCGATGCCACAGCTGAAAAACACTCGTCCCGGCTCACTTCGTACACAACGCCTAAAATAATTTCACCCTTGTGTTCAAGTCCAATGCTTACGGCATAGCAGGGGATGCCATGCACAAAATTTGTGGTGCCGTCCAAAGGGTCTACAATCCAGGTGTATTCTCCTTTCTCAGATGCAGTGTTTTCTTCTACCAGAAAACCAGAACCTTTTAGTAAACGGTTCAGCTCTGTTACCACCATGCGCTCAGATTCCTTATCCACATGACTCACCAGATCATTCAATCCTTTTATTTCCACCTTGGAGTAGCTGAACTGTTCACGTTCAGCGCGTATGTAATGGCCTGCAAGTTTTGCAATGGCCATAACCTCTTTTACCAAAGTCTCAAGTTCTTCTTTGCTTTTCATGCTCCGCGAATTTAATCATTCTGCACAACCTGATTGTTCAAAAGACTCTATTGAAAATCCAAACGTGGTTGGCAAAGCCTGTAAAACAAATAAAGTATCTTTGCCTTCTTGTGAAAAAAAGGTACGCTGATACACACAGTTTGCAAACCATACAATTGGCATGGCCCTTGGTAATTACCCAGGTAGGCCATATTCTTACAGGTATTGTAGACAATATGTTCCTCGGGCAATTGGGCGCAGTGGAACAGGCGGCAGGTATAGTGTCAAATAACTTATATACACTTTTACTGGTGTTTACAATTGGCGTGAGTTATGCTTCTACACCACTGGTTACAGCGGCAAAGGAAGAGTCAGATCTGTTGAAACAAACCTCGCTGTTTAAAAACTCGCTTTACCTGAATTTTGGTATAGCTTTTTTGTGTTTTCTGGTGCTCTTTTTTGCTTCAGGCTTGCTAGTGCATTTAAAACAGCCAATCGAGGTCACCACCCTGGCTATACCTTTTTTTAATGTGCTTATTTTTTCCATGTTGCCAGTTTCATTTTTTTTCACGGGCAAACAATACTGCGAGGGGCTTAGCAATACACGTATTGCTCTGGTGATAAGCATAAGCGGCAATTTAATTAATGTGCTTTTGAACTATGCCTTAATCTATGGCAAACTAGGTTTACCTGAAATGGGATACATGGGTTCGGCCTGGGCTTCTTTCATTGCCAGGTCATGCATGGGTATTGGCTTTTTGGTGTATTTGTTCCAATCACCGTTCACCAAAGAAATAAGGCGTTACTTTTTCAAAGTAAAGGTCAACCTGAAGGATTTGGCCAATCTGACAAGAATAGGGCTTAACGCCGGCCTGCAATTTACATTCGAAGTAGCCGCATTTTCAGTTGCCGGATTAATGGCCGGTCGCTTTGGAAAAGAACACATCGACGCGCATGGTATTGCTTTAAACCTTGCCGCCTTCACGTATATGTTCGCCAGTGGCATTAGCGGTGCTGCAACAATTCGGGCCGGAACATTTAAAGCACAAAACAATTGGCATGAAGTAAAAAGTGCGGCGCTTGCCGCCTCACGTTTGGTTTTAACAGCAATGGGTGTTTTTGCGTTCTTATTTTTAGCAGGAGCATCTGTGTTGCCGCTTGCATTTAGCGCCGAGCCCGACATCATTAAACTCACTTCCCAATTGCTGGTAATCGCAGCCATGTTTCAGTTGTTCGATGGTTTGCAGGTCACCATGATTGGTATCCTCAGAGGCCTTGATGATGTTAGGGTGCCAACTTATGTTACGCTTGTGGCTTACTGGGGTGTTGCTATTCCGCTCGCTTATTTTTTTGCTTTTCCCATGGGAATGAAAACAACAGGCATCTGGTTGGCTTTGCTGGCAGCTTTGGCTCTGGTGGCCATAGCATTAAGCATGCGTCTTTACGTATTGATTAAACGCAACATTAGGCCTGTTGACTAATGCGAAGATCTTCTATAATGAGTTGTATTCCACCGTTACCCCTGTAACCGTTTTCCTGTATTTTGAATACGATGTCCATTGGGGTTTTTTTCTGAAAAAAAGTGATGTAATCGCCTTTATCGTAGGCAATAGCCTGAAAACGTAAAACAGGATTGGATTTTTGAAACAACTCTAGTTTAAGATGATTGTTGCCAAACACTTGTCCCCAGCCCGTATCAAATACCTGGCGGGCACAAAATACGGGGCTCATGTTCTCAGGACCATGCGGGGTGAATTGTTTCAGGATACGTAAAAATTTATCGCTGATCTCATGAAATTCAAGTTCTGTGTCGATATCAATTCTCGGCACCAAATGTTCAGGTTGTATGCTGCCCGATACCACCAACTCAAATTTTTCACGAAAGGCTTCGATGTTCTCTTCCTTGAGTGTAAGGCCAGCAGCAAATTTATGACCTCCAAACTGTTCTAATAAGTCGCTGCATTGTTCGATGGCTGTATAAATATCAAACTCCTTAACACTTCTGGCGCTGCCACTTATTTTCCCTTCACTTTCGGTTAGGATAATGGTTGGGCGGTAGTATTTGTCAATAAGCCTTGACGCGACGATGCCAATTACACCCTTGTGCCAGTTGCGGTTAAATAAAACTGTAGTGTATCGTTTGTTTACTCTGATTTCATTTTCCAGCAATTCAATGGCCTCACCTGTGTTTCCAGAATCCAGGTCACGTCTTTGATTATTGGTTTCGTTGATGGCTTTGGCAAAGAGCTCTGCATCGGTATCATTGTCGCTGATGAGCAATTCAACTGCTTTGCTACCGTGCTCTATTCTGCCTGCGGCATTAATCCGCGGGCCGAGCACAAACACAAGTGTATGAACACTAACAGCATTTTTTGGCTGATTCAAAGCCAATAATGCTTTTATGCCCGGTCGCGGATGTTTGTTGATGCGATCTAAACCGAAGGTGGTCAGTATCCTGTTTTCTCCGGTAATCGGAACAATGTCGGCTGCAATGCTGGTGGCAACAAGGTCAAGGTAATTGTAACTAACTTCCTGATCTATGTTGTGTTGTTTGCTCCAGGCCTGAATGAGTTTAAAACCGATACCTGCACCGCTGAGTTCTTTGTACGGGTAAGGGCAATCGCTTTGTTTTGGATCAAGAATGGCAAGGGCTTCAGGCACGATATTACCCGGCAGGTGATGGTCACAAATAATAAAATCAATGTGTTTTTCATTTGCATAGGCCACCTTGTCAATAGCTTTAATGCCGCAATCGAGTGAGATGATAAGTGAAAACTGATTCGCAGCAGCATAATCTATCCCGCTGAATGAAATGCCGTAGCCTTCTTTGTAACGGTCAGGAATGTAATATTCAAGCCCTGGATAATGCTGTTTAAAAAAACTATACACAATACTAACTGCCGTGGTGCCATCCACATCGTAGTCCCCATAGATCAGAATTTTTTCTTTTTTCTCAATAGCCCGGTCGATACGATCAACAGCCTCACGCATGCCTTTCATTAAAAAAGGGTCGTGCAGGTCATTTAGGTCGGGCCGGAAAAATTTTTTGGCCTCCTCAAAACTCAGGATGTTGCGGTGTTTTAATAAAAGAGCAATGTGTCGGTCTACGCTCAGTTGAGTTTGAATGTTCTGAAGAATTTCAGCATTACCCTCTGGCAATATGTTCCATTTTTTTTCCAAACTCAGGCCAGGTTATGGTATACAGCCTGAATATCGTCGTCTTCCTCCATTTTCTCGATCATGGCCATCACTTCGGCTTCCTGATCAGGAGGGAGTTCTTTTGTTGTGGTAGGAATGTATGTTTTACTGGTTTCAATCACAGCTATCTTTCTTTCTTCAAGAGCAGATTGCATTTTACCGAAATCAACAAACTGCACCTGAATGATAAATTGTTTTTGTTCTTCATCGTAATTGATGTCTTCCAAACCAAAATCAATCAATTCCAGTTCAAGATCATCTTTGTTTAAATTGCCGGCTTCAATTTTGAATAAAACGATGTGCTCAAACATAAAACTCACAGAACCGTTGGTGCCTAATGCCCCATTGGCTCTGCTAAAATACATGCGTACACTTGCCACGGTTCGTGTTGGATTATTGGTGGTGCACTCAACCAATACAGGCACACCATAGGGCGCATAACCTTCGTACACCACTTCTTCATAATTGCTCGAATCTTTTTCACTGGCCCGTTTAATGGCCGACTCTACATTCGCCTTTGGCATGTTAACGGCCTTAGCATTTTGTATAACCATCCTTAGCCTTGGATTCGACTCCGGATGAGGCCCCCCTAATTTAACTGCAATTACGATGTCCCTTCCAATCTTGGTGAAAGCCTTAGCCATTTTGGCGTAACGCTTAAACATGGTGGCTTTCCTGGTTTCAAAAATACGTCCCATTTGTTTTAGAAATTAAGCATGCAAAGATAATTTTTTTATGGGCTTTCCCTAAGTCAAATGCGTATAAGTGGAGTTACGGTTTGCCCATCAAACAAAATCAAGGACTTACAATTACTTTTCGTGTATGTAAACCTTGTTCGGTTTTCCAATTCAAAAAATACACTCCTGCGGTAAGATCATAAAATTCAACTTTGAAGCCTGTACTTTCGTCGGTCTGCTCGGTCCTTAGCAACTGCCCCAGTTCATTGAACAAATATACTTGAAGAACTGTATTCGACTGGAAAACAAAATTTCCGGAATTCGGGTTGGGGAATATCAGAACATCATCGCCCTCAAACGCATCCACCAATAATCCTGTACAAAGTGAAACACTTTGAGTGAACACACTATATGCATTGCACCCGAATGTACTGGTGCCTGTAACCGAATAGCCGGTGCTTACAGTAGGGGATACAATAATGCTGACAGAACTTGAGCCTGTATTAATCCAGCTGTAAGTGCCGGCTCCGCTTACGGTGATGGTGGCGCTTTCTCCTCTGCAAATAACACTGCGTGTGCTGCTGATGCTTAAACTGGGCAAAGCAACAAGTGTGATGGAAATACTTTGCGAATTGGCACACAAATTGGTGTCAATGCCCGTAACAGTATAAATGGTATTGGCCAAAGGGGTGGTTGTGGAAATGTTCCCAACACCACCGTGACTCCAGCTATAGGTGCTGGCTCCTGTGGCGGTATGAGTAAGTGAACTTCCTGCACACACACTGTCCTGGCCAAGTATACTAAGTACAGGTAATTGGTATACAATTAATGGAACGGTTTGGGTGCTTACACAGCTATTTCCTGAAGCAGTAAGCGTGTATACAGTTGAAACCGTAGGGCTCACTGTAACGAGGGTTCCGACTTGTACAGCCGGATTCCAGGTGTAACTGTAAGCGTTTCCACTCACACCCAGTTGTGAAGAATCTCCGCGGCAGATGTTTGGATTGCTGATGGCAGAGGTGAAACTCATGTTGCTTACAACTATTGTATCCATACCGAGATAACAGTTTTGCTGGGCCGTTACAGAATAAAAGGTATTGGTGCTTGTGCTGATGGAAGATAAGTTACCCGTGAAACCGTTGCTCCAAAGCACCTGTCCGTAAGTTCCGCTGATGCTGATGGTTAAGCTGCTGTTGGGGCAGATGAGCAAGGGGCCGTTTTGTACAATGCTTACCGCAGCAGTAGGGTTACTGATGGTAAATTCGCTGGCCGAAAAGATGACGTTGTCGAGAAATTTAAAATTCGAGGCAAACAAAGGGTCGTTTGGAACCGTGAATTCACCGTATATGGCTGCAACCTTATACACGTTTGGTGCTGGTTCAAGCACTTCAGGCGCGATATGGGGAAATAATAGTTTACCGTCAGTTAAAGGGTTGCAGGAAGTAAAATCTTTCACAGGGGTCCATTTATTTTGAACAACGTCGTATGCTCTGCCAAAAAAGTTAGGTGCTTGGTTAGCGGCGCCAAGCGCATAGTTTACATTATCCGACCAGGTAAAAAATAATTTAGTGCCATCTGCGCTTCTTGCCGCCTGCGGCGCCATATCCATAGTAGCAATGTTTGGCGAAACGCCCCAACTGCCTCTGCCGGCAAGTACATTGGCAATATCATAAGCCCCCCAAACCCCATTGATTTGAGTAATGTCAAACATGTGATGCCATGAGCCATAGAGCACGGAATACCCGTTGTTTCCGGTACAAATTGTCGTCAAAAGGTGGGGATTGCCATTGACATCGACCACCAGATCGTGTTCAAAATTGGTGCTGGCCGCATTCGGAGACACGATGTTGTTTGTGGCGCAGGAAAAATTATCAAGGTTCACCTGCGTTGGTCCTGTCCAGGTAAGCCCACCATCCGTAGTTTTGTAAAAGATAGGTTGATAAACGCTGTTGCTGGTTGCTCCTGAAGTAAGCCGACTTAAAAAACTAAACCAGCCATAGGTGCCGGTGGGGTCAAAGGCAATGTTGTAATCGCCTACCAAACCTGCTGTAGCAAAACTGG
>Ga0154020_10001044_pt1 | contig 34268 bp, 29 predicted proteins | sample Klosneuvirus_201_FD_109709 | JGI IMG/M metagenome (GOLD analysis project Ga0154020, IMG submission 109709) | Active sludge microbial communities from wastewater, Klosterneuburg, Austria - Klosneuvirus_20160825_MG | ecosystem: Engineered > WWTP > Aerobic digester > Activated sludge | place...
GACGACGACCTCCCGACCGTGTGCAGGCGCTGCTCGCCGCGGCCACGCAGGTGTTCTCCACCCTGGGCTACCGGCGCGCACAGATGGCGGACGTGGCGCGCGCGCTGGCCGTCGCGCCGGGCACGCTGTATCTGTATGCCGAGAGCAAGGAGGCGCTGTTCGATCTGGTCATCCGCCATGGTCTCGACGGGGGCGAGGCGGCCGCCGCGGGCCTGGCGCTGCCGGTGCGCACGCCGGCGCCGGGCGCCACGCTGGAGCACCTGCGCGGTGCCATCGCCGCCGCCGCCCAGCTGCCGCTGCTGACCGCGGCGTGCAAGCGGCGCAAGGTGCGGGACGTCCGCGCGGAGCTCGCGGGCATCCTCGGCGAGTTGGCGGGGTCGATGCGGCGCCACCGCTGGGGCCTGCTGGTGCTGGCGCGCTCGGCGCTGGACTGGCCCGAGCTGGCCACGGTGTTCCTGGGCGGACTCCGCATGCGTGTGCTGAGCGAGCTCGAGACCTACCTGCGGCGGCGCAGCGGGGCCGGGCAGCTGCGCGCGTTGCCCGATCCGACCGGCGCCGCCATCTTCATCAACGAGACGCTGGCGTTCTGGATGCTGCACCGCCTCGGTGATCCGGCCTACGCGCTGCTGCCCGACGCCGCTGCCGAGGCGCTGGCGCTCGACATGCTGCAGGCCGCGCTGGTGAGCCGCTGATGGGCGCGCTGTGGCACTTCCTGCGTCAGGTGCCCGCCACGCTGCGCCTCAAGCGCCGGCTGACCCAGGCCGAGCTGTACGACACCTTGATGGATCGCGCCGACGCGGCCGGCCTGGGCCAGCAGCGTGACGCCCTGGTCGAGGGCCTCAGCGGCGACATCCTGGAGCTCGGCGCCGGCACCGGGCGCATGTTCCCGCGCTACGCCGCCGGCGCCCGCGTCACCGCGCTGGAGCCCGACGCTGCCTTCGCCGCGCGCGCGGCGGGGCCCGCCCTGGCGGCGCGCGCCCAGGTCACCGTGGTCGCGGGCGCCGGGGAGGCGCTGCCGTTCGCCCCGGCCAGCTTCGACGCCGTGGTGATCTGCCTGGTGCTGTGCAGCGTGGCCTCGGTGCCCGCAGTGCTGGCCGAGGTGCGCCGTGTGCTGCGCCCGGGCGGACAGCTGCGCCTGATCGAGCACGTGCGCAGCGACCGCGCCATCGCGGGCTTCTTCATGCGCGCCTTCAACTGGCTGTGGCGGCTGCTCAACGGTCAGGGCTGCAACATGCACCGGCGCCCGCTGCCGCTGCTGCGCGCGGCCGGCTTCACCATGCTCGAGGTGACGCCGTTCCAGGTCTTCAGCGCGGGGCTGCCCGCGTTCCCGATGCGACTCATCCGCGCCCGCGCTCCAGGAAAGGCTGACGCCCCATGAAGTTTCGCCACTTCGTGCCGCTGCTCGGCTTCGTGGTCCCCACCGTGGCCATCGGCTACGGCTATGTCATCCCGCACAGCTGCATCGCCGGGGTCAACCAGCTCTCGGTCGGCTTCGCGGCCACGGTACTGGGCGCCTGCGTGACCTATGTGCTCGGGCTGCGCGCCGCGCTGCCGCCCAAGGTCTGAGCGGTACCGCCGCGGGCCGTGCGCCCGCCTCGATGAAACCTTGACTGGCGGCGGCCATCCATCATATTCAAACAATTGTTTGAATGCGACGGGAGGCCGGGTTGGACAAGCGTGGGTTCAAGGATCACGTCTATGGCGAGCTGGCGCGCATCGGCAAGGCGGCGTCGAGCCCGGCCCGCCTCGAGCTGCTCGAGCTGCTGGCCCAGGGTGAGCGCCCGGTCGAGGCGCTGGCCGACGAGCTCGGCCAGCCCATCGCCAACACCTCGCACCACCTCAAGGTCCTGCGCGAGGCGCGCCTGGTCGAGGCGCGTCGCGACGGCCAGCACATCCACTACCGGCTGTCCGACCCGCGCGTGTTCGACCTGGTGGCCACCATCCGCACCCTGGCCGAGCAGCACCTGGCCGAGGCCTTTGCCGTGGTCGGCAGCTACCTGGGGCGTCGCGACGACCTCGAGCCGCTGACCCGCGCCGAGCTGGTGGCGCGCGCCAAGGATGGCACCGCCCTCATCCTGGATGTCCGCCCCGCGCTGGAGTACCAGGCCGGCCACATCCCGGGCGCCATCTCGATCCCCATCGCCGAGCTGCGCACCCGCCTGGCCACGCTGCCGCGTGGACGCGAGGTGGTGGCCTACTGCCGCGGGCCCTACTGCGTGTTCGCCTACCAGGCGGTCGAGCTCTTGCGCGCCCAGGGTCGCAAGGCGCGTCGACTCGACCAGGGCTTCCCCGAGTGGCGTGCCGCCGGGCTGCCGGTCGAGGTGGCGTCGTGATCTTCCGCGCCTTCCAGCGCTTCGAGACCGGCTGCGCGGCCTACGTGTTCGGCTGCGGCGGCCAGGGCGTGTGCGTGGTGGTCGATCCGCGCCAGGACGATCTCGAGACCTACCTCGAGTTCGCCGCCAGCAAGGCCATGCGCATCACCCAGGTCCTCGAGACCCACGTGCACGCCGATCACCGCTCGGGTGGTCGCGCCCTGGCCGAGCGCACCGGCGCCGCCTACCGTCTGCACCGCAGCGCCGACGTCGGCTTCCCGTTCCAGCCTCTGGACGACGGCGAGCGCATCGAGGTCGGCAACACCATCATCACGGTGCTGCACACGCCCGGCCACACGCCCGACAGCGTGTCGCTGCTGGTCAGCGATCTGCGCCGCGGGCCGGCGCCGTGGTTCGTGTGCACCGGGGACACCCTGTTCGTGGCCGCCACTGGCCGCCCCGATCTGCCCGGCGACACCGCGGCCAGCGCCGCCGCGCTGCACGGCAGCCTGCAGCGCCTGCTGGCCCTGCCCGACGAGGTCGAGGTCTATCCGGCACACTTCTCCGGCTCCGCGTGTGGCGCCGGCATGAGCGGCAAGCCCAGCAGCACCATCGGCTTCGAGCGTCGCCACAACCCGCTGCTCGAGCTGCCGCGCGCCGCCTTCGTGGACGCCGCGGGGCAGGGCATCCCCGACAAGCCGGCCGACATGGCCGCGCTGGTGGCCTGGAACCAGGGGCGCACATCGTGACCCCGGCGCTGCCAGCCGTGCCACCGGCCGCGGCGACCCCACGCCTGGGCATCCGCGACAACCTGGCCCAGTTCACCCTGCTGGTGGTGGTCAACGCCTTCGTGGGCGCCATGGTCGGTATGGAGCGCTCCATCCTGCCCGCCATCGCCAGCGAGGAGTTCCACCTGGTGGCGCGCGCCGCCATCCTGTCGTTCATCGTCGTCTTCGGCGTGTCCAAGGCGCTGACCAACTACTTCGCGGGACGGCTGTCCGACGCCATCGGGCGCCGCCGGGTGCTGATCGCGGGCTGGCTGGTGGCGACTCCGGTGCCGTTCCTGCTGATGTGGGCGCCGTCGTGGAACTGGATCCTGGCCGCCAACGTGCTGCTCGGCGTCAGCCAGGGGCTGACCTGGTCGACCACCGTGATCATGAAGATCGATCTGGCCGGGCCGACGCGGCGCGGCCTGGCCATGGGGCTCAACGAGTTCGCTGGCTACCTGGCGGTGGCGCTGTCGGCGCTGGCGACCGGGTATGTCGCCGCGCGCTACGGGCTGCGCCCGCAGCCGTTCTCGCTCGGCATCGGCTTCGTGGCCATCGGCCTGGCGCTGTCGGTGCTGGCGGTGCGCGAGACCCATCATCATGTGCGTCACGAGGCCGCCGGCCACGTCGGCGCGGCGCCGGCCACGCTGTCGGCGCGCGAGGTCTTCGCGCGCACCTCGCTGACCGATCGCGAGCTGTCGTCGATCAGCCAGGCCGGCCTGGTCAACAACCTCAACGACGGCATGGCGTGGGGGCTGTTCCCGCTGTTCTTCGCGGCCTCGGGGGCGACGCTGGGGCAGATCGCGTGGCTGGCCGCGATCTACCCGGCGGTGTGGGGGCTCGGGCAGCTGGTCACCGGGGCGCTGTCGGATCGCCTGGGACGCAAGTGGCTGATCGCGGGCGGCATGTGGGTCCAGGCGGCGGGGATCGCGGCCATCGTGGCGACGCGGCAGCTGGGCGGCTTCGTGGTCGGCGGCGTGCTGCTGGGCGTGGGCACCGCGATGGTGTATCCGACCCTGCTGGCCGCCATCGGCGACGTCGCGCACCCGAGCTGGCGCGCCTCGGCGGTGGGCGTGTACCGGCTGTGGCGCGACCTCGGCTATGCGGTGGGCGCGCTGCTGGCGGGGCTGACCGCGGACTGGCTGGGCCTCGCGGCGGCGATCTGGCTGGTCGCCGGGGTCACCGCAGCGTCGGGCCTGGTGGTCGCGCTGCGCATGCGCGAGACGCTGGGCCGGCCACGGCCGACTGCACCGGAGGTCGCGGTCACGGCGTGATTGATGGTGAGGCTCATGCGCCCGCGCAACGGTTGCGCGCTTCTGCATCCCCGGCCACCCCCCCGGGTTGACTTTGGCGCTGGCACGCAGAATGCTCAGCAAGGACGCATCGTGACCCCGAGACGGAACATTCGCCGCAGCGCTCTGGCCATGGGCCTGCTGGCCCTGCTGGTGCTCGGGCAGACCGTGGCCGCGGCCGCGGTGTATCGCTGTCGCATGGATGGAGCGCTGCGCGCGCAATGCTGCTGCCCGAAGCCGGCCGCCAAGCAGGCGCCCAGCGGGCCGTCCATCACGCGTCAGGACTGCTGCAAGGTCCAGTTCACCGAGGCGCGCCTCGCCAGCATCGTGGCCGAGGCGGCGCGCACCGCGCAAGATCTGCGTTTGACCGTGGTGGCGCCCGCCATCGTCGTCGATGTGCCGGCGCCGGTCGTCGCGGTCGCCGTCGCCACCGTGCCGAGTCCGCTGGAGGAGCTCCGTCCTCCCCACGCGCCGCCGCTGCTCCTGCTCAAGTCGTCACTGCTGATCTGAGCCGCTGACTCCTCCGGGGTTCGGGAGTGAGAGCGTGCGCACCAGCGAGGTGCGCTGATCAGTGACGCGGGTGCGTGCGCCCGCGTCCAGCAGGAGCGGCGAGCGATGTTGCAGTGGAGTTCAGGAGTTCTTCTGATCAGCCTGCTGACCGGCTGCGTTGCCGGGCCAGGCAGGCTCGACGGTGATCGCTTCTTGCGCGACACCAGCGACGAGCGCACCGCGGCCCCGCTGCCGGCGCCGGCGCGGCCGAGCGCCGCCGACGAGGTCGGCCTGGCCGCCGCGGCGCGGGTCGAGGACATCGTGCGCGTGGTGCTGGCGCAGAGCCCCGACCTGGCCGAGATCGAGAGCCGGGTGCGCGCCGCGCTGGAGCGCGTGCCGGCCGCGGGTGCGCTGCCCGATCCCGAGCTGAAGGCCGAGCAGTGGGCCACCCCGCTGACCCGGCCATACCGGCTGGATCAGGCCGAGACCCTGATGCTGGGTGTGCGCCAGAGCTTCCCGGTGCCGGGCACTCGCGCCGCACGCGCACGCGCCGCGGTCGAGGACGCCGCCATGGTCCGCGCCGACCTGGCGACGCGCAAGCTCGACCTCGCGGCCCAGGTGCGCCGCGCCTTCCTGGAGTACCTGCTCAGCCAGCGCGAGCTCGCGGTGCACGAGCAGCATGTCGAGCTGACCAGCCAGCTGGGCGAGCTGGCGCGCGCACGCTATGCCGCCGCGCGTGGCACCCAGCAGGACGTGCTCAGGCTGGCGCTCGAGCTGGCGCGTCTGCACGGCGATCTCATCGCGGTCGAGCAGCGCAAGCGGTCGAGCGCGGCGCTGCTCAACGCCCTGATGGGGCGCGCCCCCGACGCCGCGCTGGGCCCAGCGGTCGAGCCGGCCGGGCTGGGCCGCGAGGATCAGGTCAAGCACCCGGAGCACGGCGACCACGCCGAGCACGCCGACCCTGACGCCGCCCCCGGCAAGGCCGCCAGCGCCGCCGCCAGCGCGGCCGCCAGCGCCGCCCTGGCCGGCCGCCTGGGCGCCCGCCCCGAGCTGGCGCGCGCCCGCCACGCCATCGCGCGCAGCAGCGCCGAGCTGTCGGCCGCCCGCTCCGCCGCGAAGTGGCCCACCTTCATGGTCGGCGTCGACTACATGTACATGCCGCTGATGGGCGAGCACGGCTACGGCGCCATGCTCTCGATGTCGCTGCCCTGGCTGTCGAGCCGCCACCGCGACGAGGTCCGCGCCGCCGAGCACAGCGCCGCCGCCGAGGCCGCCGCGCTGCGCGCCGAGGCCGCCCGGGTGCGCTTCGAGCTGGCCGACGCCGAGACCCGCGTCAGCGCGGCGCGCGAGGCCATGGCGCTGCTGCAGCACGATCTCGCGCCCCAGGCGGCGCAGGCGCTGGAGGCCGCCGAGGTCTCCTTCGGCGCCGGCCAGGGCGACGCGCTCGCCGTGGTCGACGCGGTGCGCACCTCACGCGACGTCACGCTGGAGCTGGAGCGCAGCCGGATCCGCCTCGCCGCCGCCCTGGTCGACCTCGACCGGGCGCTGGGAACCCCGCCGCAAGGAGCCACGCCATGAGCGAGCCCACCCCCGACCATCACGACGAGCCGCTGCCCGAGGGTGTCGAGGCCCCGCCCACCGGGGTGCGCGCGATGGGGATCGTGCGCTGGAGCCTGGTGGCGCTGATGCTCGGCGTCGCCGTACTGTCGGGCGCCTACTACCTGGGCGCCTTCTCGGGCGAGGCCGCCGCCAGCAGCCAGCGCTACTCGTGCCCGATGCACCCGGCCGTGATCCAGGATCACCCGGGCAGCTGCCCGATCTGTCACATGGACCTGGTCGAGGTCGCGCCGGTGTCGCCCGAGGTCGCGACCGGCTCCGACGCCGGCCCCGGCGTGGCGCCGGTGCCCGGCCTGACCACGGTGCAGCTCAGCCCCGAGCGCATCCAGTTGATGGGCATGCGCACCGCCACGGTGACCGAGGAGGTGCTGTCGTCGCAGCTCGACACCGTCGGCTTCGTGGCGCCCATCGAGAAGGGGCTGTCGCTGGTGCACGCGCGCTTCTCGGGCTGGATCGAGCGCCTGCCGGCGTCCGAAACCGGCATGCGGGTGAGGCGCGGCCAGGTGCTGGCCTCGATCTACAGCCCGGAGCTCTTGCCGCCGCAGCAGGAGTTGCTGGCCGCGCTGCGCTGGGACGCCAGCGGGGCCGCGGCGCCGCCCCGGACCGGCCACATGACCGCGGGGCTGGCCGAGGCGGCGCGCGGTCGCCTGCGCATCCTCGGCCTCAGCGAGGCCACCATCAAGACCATCGAGCGCACCGGCGAACCGGTGCGCACCGTCGACGTGGTCGCGCCCGCCGCCGGCACCATCACGCGCCGCGGCGCCGCGCTGGGCCTCTATGTGCAGCCCGGCACCGAGCTGTACGAGCTGGCCGACCTGTCGCGGGTCTGGGTCATGGCCGACATCTACGAGTACGAGCTCGACCGCGTGCACGTCGGGCAGACCGCGACGGTCAACTTCCCCAGCTATCCGGGCGAGGTCTTCCCGGCCAAGGTGTCGTTCCTGTACCCGACGCTCGACCCCAGCACGCGGACGATGCGCGCGCGCCTCGAGGTCGACAACAAGGACGGTCGCCTGCGCCCGGGCCTGTATGGCGAGGTCCACCTGGCGGCGCCCGGGGCCAGCGCCCTGGTCATCCCGGTCGACGCCCTGGTCGACACCGGCGATCACCAGTACGTCTTCGTCGCGCTGGCCGGTGGCCGCTTCGAGCCGCGCCTGGTCGAGGTCGGTGCGCGCCAGGACCGTGGCGACAAGGTCGCGATTCGCAGCGGCCTGCGCGCCGGCGAGACCGTGGTCACCACCGCCAACTTCCTGATCGACTCCGAGAGCCGCCTGCGCGCCGCCATCCAGGGCTTCGGCACCCCCGGCAGCAGCGGGAAGTAGGCCGGCCATGGTCGAGCGCATCATCGAGTTCTGTGCCAAGAACCGCTTCCTGGTCTTCCTGGGCGTCGGCTTCGGGGCGCTGGCGGCGGCGTTCTCGATCAGCCGCATCAAGCTCGACGCCATCCCGGATCTGTCGGATCCGCAGGTCATCGTCTTCACCGAGTGGATGGGGCGCAGCCCGACGCTGGTCGAGGATCAGGTCACCTATCCCATCGTGTCGGCGCTGGTGTCGGCGCCCAAGGTGACCGACGTGCGCGGCTTCTCGATGTTCGGGATGTCGTTCATCTACGTCGTCTTCGAGGAGGGCACCGACGTGTACTGGGCGCGCAGCCGCGTGCTCGAGTACATGAACGCGCTCAAGGCGCGCTTGCCCGAGGGTGTGACCCCGACCATCGGGCCCGACGCCACCGGGATCGGCTGGGTCTTCCAGTACGCCCTGGTCGACAAGAGCGGCAAGCGCAGCCTGGCCGATCTGCGCGCGTTCCAGGACTACACCCTGCGCTATGCCCTGGGCAGCGTGCCCGGCGTGGCCGAGGTCGCCAGCGTGGGCGGCTACGAGAAGCAGTACCAGGTCACCATCGACCCCGAGAAGCTGCGCGTGCACGGGGTCACCCTGGACGAGGTCAGCCGCGCCATCCGCGACTCCAACAGCGACGTCGGCGGGCGCATCGTCGAGATGGCCGGGCGCGAGTACTACGTGCGCGGGCGCGGCCTCATCGAGAAGGTCGGCGATCTCGAGAACGTCGCGGTGCGCAGCCGCGGGCCAGCCGGGGTGCCGCTGCTGGTGCGCGACCTCGGCAGCGTGCACATCGGCCCCGACATGCGGCGCGGCCTGCTGGAGTGGAACGGCGAGGGCGAGGCGGTGGGGGGGATCGTGGTCATGCGCCACGGCGAGAACGCGCTCGACGTCATCGGCCGGGTCAAGCGCAAGCTGAAGGATCTCGAGCGCAGCATGCCGGCGGGGGTCAAGGTCGAGATCGCCTATGACCGGTCGGATCTGATCGGGCGGTCGATAAGGACGCTGTGGCACGCGCTGGTCGAGGAGGGCATCGTCGTCAGCCTGGTCATCATGCTGTTCCTGCTGCACTTCCGCAGCGCGCTCTTGCCCATCATGTCGCTGCCGCTGGCGGTCGCGCTGGCCTTCATCCCGATGTACCTGCTCGGCATCCCGTCGACCATCATGAGCCTGGGCGGGATCGCCATCGCCATCGGCGCCACCGTGGACGCCGAGATCGTGATGATCGAGGCCTCGCACAAGAAGCTGGAGCGCGCCGGGCCGGGCGCCGACCGGCACAAGCTGCTGGCCGAGGCCGCCAAGGAGGTCACGCCGGCGATCTTCTTCTCGCTGCTCATCATCGCGGTGGCCTTCTTGCCGGTGTTCGCGCTCAACGGGCAGGCCGGGCGGCTGTTCAAGCCGCTGGCCTACACCAAGACCTTCGTGATGCTGGCGGCGGCCATCCTGTCGATCACCTTCGCGCCCGCGCTGCGCGACTTCCTCATCCGCGGCAAGATCTACCCCGAGCACAAGCACCCGGTGTCGCGCGCCATCGTGTCCCTGTACAAGCCGTTCGTCTTCGTGGCGCTGCGCCGGCCCAAGTCGACCATCGCCATCGGCCTGCTGGCCATCCTGTCGGCGGCGCCGCTGGCGGCGCGCCTGGGCAGCGAGTTCATGCCGCCGCTCGACGAGGGCGACATCCTGTACATGCCGATCACCTTCCCCAACATCTCGATCGAGGAGGCCAAGCGCCAGCTGCAGCAGCAGGATCGCGTGCTGAAGAGCTTCCCCGAGGTGGCCTCGGTGTTCGGCAAGATCGGGCGCGCCGAGAGCGCCACCGACCCGGCGCCGCTGACCATGGTGGAGACCACGGTGCGCCTGAAGCCGCGCGGCAAGTGGCGCACGGTGGCGCGCGCGCGCTGGTACTCGGCCTGGACGCCGACGTTCGTGCAGCGCGGCCTCCGGAAGCTGTGGCCGGATCGGCGCCCGCTGACCATGAAGGAGCTCACCGCCGAGATGAACCAGCACATGCAGTTTCCGGGCTGGACCAACGCCTTCACCATGCCGATCCGCACCCGCGTCGACATGCTGACCACCGGCGTGCGCACCCCCGTCGGCATCAAGATCTTCGGCAGCAACCTGGAGGAGATCGAGCAGGTCGGCATCACGCTGGAGCAGGTCATCGCGCCCATCCCGGGCACCCGCAGCGTGCTGTACGAGCGCAACCTGGGCGGCCTGTACCTCGACATCGTGCCCAAGCGTGACGCGCTGGCGCGCTATGGCCTGCGTGTGGGCGACGTCCAGCGCACCATCGAGGCCGCGGTCGGCGGGGTGCCCATCGGGGTCACCATCGAGGGTCGCAGCCGGTTCTCGATCAGCGTGCGCTATCCGCAGGATCTGCGCAGCGACGTCGATCGGCTGCGCCGGGTGCTGGTGCCGCTGCCGATGGGTGGTGGTGCGGGGGGCGGCGGTGGCGGCGGCGCGGGTGGTGGCGGCATGGGCATGCAGGGCGGGCTGGCGCCGGGCCTGTTGCCCGGGCTGGCGCCGGTGGCGGTAGGTGTGCCGGGGCCGATGCTGGCGCAGGGCATGGGGGACATGGGCGGCGGTGGCGGCGGTGGCGGGGGCGCCGCGGGCGGGTCAGGGCGGCGGCTGCCCGAGCTGTCGCCGATGACGGATGCGCCGCCGATGAACAGCGGGATGGGCGGCGCGGGGGCGGCGATGCCGACGCTGGATCTCGGCATGCTGGGCGGCGGCGCGGGCGGCCGGGGTGGCGCCGGTGCGGGCGCGGCGCCGGCGCAGCAGATCTTCCTGCCGCTGGGCCAGCTGGCCGACATCCGCATCGCGGGTGGGCCGCCGATGGTACGTGACGAGGACGGCCTGCTGGTGGGCTACGTGTTCGTCGACATCGACCAGGACAAGAGCGACATCGGCGGCTATGTGAAGCACGCCAAGGCGGCGGTCGCGGCGGCCACCGCCAGCGGCAAGCTGACGCTGCCCACGGGGTCATTCCTCAAGTGGACCGGCCAGTACGAGCAGCTGGCCGAGATGACCGCGCGCATGAAGATCGTCATCCCGATCACGCTGCTCATCATCATCGTGCTGCTGTTCCTGCACTTCAGACACATGGTCGAGGTGCTGATTGTCCTGATGTCGATCCCGTTCGCGCTGGTGGGCAGCGTGTGGCTGCTGTGGGCGCTCGACTATCAGCTGTCGACCGCGGTGTGGGTCGGCGTCATCGCGCTGGTGGGGCTGGCCGCGCAGACCGGCATCGTGATGATCGTCTACATCGACAACGCCTATGAACGGCGCAAGAAGGCCGGCCTCATCCGCAACCTCGACGACATCATCTGGGCCCACATGGAGGGCACCGTGATGCGGGTCAGGCCCAAGCTGATGACGGTGGCGACCATGCTGCTGGGCCTGCTGCCGCTGCTGTGGGCGGATGGCTCGGGCGCCGACGTGATGAAGCGGATCGCGGCGCCGATGGTCGGGGGGCTGGTGACGTCGGCCTTCCTGACCCTGGAGATCATCCCGGTGATCTACACCTACTGGCGCCTGGAGCAGCTGCTCTGGGAGCGCCTGGCCACGCTGTCGCCCGAGCGCCTGCTGCGGCTCGAGATCCTGCGCGGCGTCATCACGGGTGGCTTCGTGGTCGCGCTCGGGCTGGGCGTGGCGCGGATCTACACCACGCTGCCGCCGCAGCTGAACCTCACCTTGCTCGCGCTCGCCACCGTCGCCGTCGTGGGCGGCAGCATCGCCTATCTCATCACCAGGCCCGCCGCCAAGCGGCTGGTGTGGCCCGTCGATACCACCGTCCCCGAAAGGAGCACCACATGATCCGGCACCTCGTCCTGACCTCGGCCCTCGCGCTCTCCGTCATGTTGCTCGGCTGTGGCAAGAAGGGCAGCAGCAAGCCCACCCCGTCGGCGCCGACCAGGGCGCTGCCGGGCACGCCCGTCGCCATCACGGTGACCAACAAGGGCTTCGAGCCCGACCACATCCTGGTCGAGAAGGGCGTCGAGACCCAGCTGGTCTTCACCCGCAAGACCGAGCAGACCTGCGCCAAGGACGTCGTGCTGACCATTGCCGCCGACAACCAGATCCGCAAGGATCTGCCGATGAACCAGCCGGTGACGATCACCGCGACCTTCCCGGTCAGCGGCGAGCTGCGCTACGCCTGCGGCATGGACATGATCAGCGGGGTCATCACGGTGCAGTGAGGTCATGAGCGCCGAGCACGAGCACCGGCGGCAGTCAGGTCCCGCGCCCGAAGGCGATGATGGCCATGCCGGTGATGGTGACCACGCCGCCGATGATGTCCCAGCGGTCGGGGCGCTGGCCGTCGACCAACCACAGCCAGATCAGCGCGGTCGCCACATAGACGCCGCCATAGGACGCATAGGTGCGCCCGGCCGCCTGGGGGTGCAGCGTCAGCAGCCACGCGAACAGCGCCAGGCTGACCGCTGCCGGCGCCAGCAGCCACGCCGGGCCGTCCTTGCGCAGCCAGCGATAGGGCAGGTAGCAGCCCACGATCTCGGCGACCGCGGTCACGACGAACAGCCCCACCGTCCTGGCCATCGACATGGGGGCAGCCTAGCGCAGTTCATCGCCGCTGCTGGTGGTCCATCCAGACGCGGCTGGCATGGACGTGCCGCGCGCGCCGGGCTGTGGCACCGTCTCGCCATGTCCGACGCCCCGCCCCCCGCGCTCCCCGACGTTGACCTCATCGCCATGCTGAACGCGCACCGTGGCGGCTTCGACAGCTCGATCGGTCTGACCTACACCGCCGCGACGCCAGACCTGGTCGTCGCCGAGGTCCCGGTCACGGCCGCACTGCTGCAGCCCTACGGCCTGGTCCACGGCGGCGTCTACTGCGCCATCGCCGAGACCGTGGCCTCCGCGGGCGCTGCCATCGACGCCATGGCGCGCGGCTGGTCCACCGTCGGCCTGGAGAACAGCACCGCGTTCGTGCACGCGATTCGCGCGGGCAAGATCATCGCGACGGCGACGCCGATGCAGAAGGGCCGCCGCACGCAGATCTGGCAGGTCGCGCTGCGCGACGAGGCCGGCAAGCTGGCCGCCACCAGCCGGGTGCGCACGCTGTGCCTGGAGCCCGGCGCCGCCATCGCGGGCGAGACCGTCAAGGTCAAGCCGTAGCGGCATCGGCCGCAGACGTTTCAGCTGAAGTGCGCTGCGGCCCCGCATGACGTTTCAGCTGAAGCGCGCTGCGGCCCCGCTGAAGCGTCGCGGTACGCGCCGCCGCTACAGCTCCTTCTTGGATGGGGTCGGGCGCATCGGGGGATCGCTGGGGGCGCCAGCCGGGCCGCTGCTGTCGGGGCTGCTGGGCGCGGCCGAGGTGTCGGGGGCGGCGGCGCCGGACTTGCGGGCACGCATGGCCTCGAAGGCGGCGCGGGCGCGGGCGTCGGCCTCTTCCTTGCTGGCGGGCTTCAGCGACACGGCCGCCGCGGGGGCGCCCGACAGCTCGGCGCCGAGGCGGGCCTGGGCGTCGAGGGTCTTGATGTGCTCGCGGGTGTGCTCGAGGGTGGCCTGCGCGGGGGTCTGGATGAAGGGGTCGGGGTTCAGGATGGCGTTGGCCGTCGCGCGCGCCACGTTGGTCTCGTGGTTGGCGTCGAGCTTGCGTAGCTCGTCCATCTCCTTCACGGCGTTCTTGAGATCGAGGTCGGCGGCGGCCAGGTCGGTGGCGACCGACTCCATGCGGCGCTCGATCTCGGCCAGCAGGGTGGCGTCGCCGAGCAGCGCGACCTCGGCGCGATCCTTCTCGAGCTGGGCCAGCTCGGCCTCGAGGTCCTGCTTCTGCATCAGCTTCCTGGCGGCCAGCTGCTTGTTCAGCCCCAGCGCCTTGCCCACAGCGTCGCGCGCGTCGCTCATGGCTCCAGGATGATCCAGCCCGCCGCGCTTGTCACGCGCCGGCTCAGGGGCCGGCGGCGACGCGGGCGCGCCAGGCCGCGTCAGCCAGCCGCGCGGTGCCATCGTTGGCGCTGAGGCCACTCTGCGAGAAGGCCGCCGGCAACCCCGGTGGATCGTGGCGGAACAGCCAGACGGTGTACTCGACTGGCAGCCCGGCGGTGCGCGCGAAGAAGGTCGTGACCCAGTCGCGCTGCTCGGCCTCGCTGCCGGTGTAGGGCGCCGCGGGGTCGGCGACCCAGGCGGTCTCGCTGAAGATCAGCGGGCCGGCGAAGCGCGCGCGCAGCTGCGTGTAGTAGTCGGTCGGCACCTCGGCGGGGGTCTCGTACTCGAAGTATGGGTAGGTCGTGAAGCCGATGGCGTCCAGCTTGCCCGCGAAGTCGTCGAGGAGCTGCCACTGCGCGGGCTGGGTCCAGCCGTTCTTGCGCCCCAGGCCGGCCAGGTGCTCGAGCTGGAACGTGGTGAACACGATGGTGCCCGGCGAGGCCGCCTTGATGGCGTCGTAGCAGGCGCGATACTCGGACACCCACGAGGCCCACTCGGCCGGCGTGTGCGCCAGGTAGTAGGTGTTGATCTCGTTGCCCAGGAACAGGTAGCGCGGGCGCACCGTGGCGGCATAGTCGGTCACCATGGTGCGGTAGCGCATGCGTGTCTCGGCGTTGCTCCAGCTGTTGTTGGCCGGCTCCGAGGCCGAGGTCAGATCGGGCACCCCGGCGACGTCCCAGCCGAAGCCGGCCACGGGGGTGAAGCCGAAGGCGCTGGCGAGGCCGGGCAGCATGGCCGCGGTGCCCGGCGCGGTGCCGCCCGGCATGCCGGGATCGCGCCAGTTCATGTGGTAGGCGATCAGCGGGCCGTAGGCGGCGTGCTGGTTGTAGAAGGCCATGATCTCGGTCGCGCCGGGGGCCGCCCCGCGCGGCGAGTAGGCCACCCCGAGCGCCCCGCGTGGCCCGGCGTCGGCCAGGCGCGCGTCGGGTAGCGCGGCATCGGGGACCGCCGCGTCTGCCAGCGCCGCGTCGGGCGCCGCCGCGTCGGGCGCCGGAGCGTCGTCATCGTCGCCGCCACACCCCGCCGGCCCGAGCACCAGCACCAGCACCAGCGCGGCCGCCAGCGCCCACCTGCATCGCATCCGCCCCATGGCTCCAGCATACGTCAGGGCCGGCGCGCCTCGTGCTCGCGTCGTGCTAGCCTGCGCGCGACATGCGCGGCACCAGCCAGCTTTGCTTCGCGGCCGTCCTCTTCGCTGCTCTCGCTGGCTGCAGCCCCGAGCGCAGCCCCGACGAGCAGGGCGTCGACGCCGCCGTCACCCGCGATGGCGCCGTGCCGCGCCCCGACGCCACGGTCAGCACGCCGGACGCCGCGGTGTTCACCCCGCTGGACGGGATCTATGACGAGACCCTGACCCTGGTCAGCGACTCCTGCGCCACCCAGTGGACCACGCGCATGTTCGTCACCGTGGTCACCATCAGCGCCACCACGGTCATGTTCTCGAACAGCGGCGGCATGTCGACGCACATGCGCACCGGCCCGATGACGTTCGGGGCCACCATCGGCTCCTCGGTCTTCATGGGCATGTTCACCACCACGGGCAGCTACGAGATCACGTCGACTTACTCGTACACCGACACCGGGCGCAGCTGCACCGCGGTGTTCCGCATCCTCGGCATCCGCAGACCCTAGAGGCTTGACAGCCACGGGTGAATCACGCTACTCGCTGCCGGTTCTGTCGGTGGTAGGGAGAGCATGAGGGCACGGGTTGGATGGGCTGCAATCGTGATCGGCGCGCTGGCGATCCCTGCGTTGGCTGCGCCCGACACGAGCACGAGCACGAGCACGAGCACGAGCACGGCCGCGAGCCCGAGCACGGCCGCGAGCGACGAGGTCGACTGCGACGACTGTGACGAGCAGCCCGGCGACGACGACGACAGCGACGCCGATGACATCGGTCCCTGGCGCGGCCTGCACCTCGACATCACCGCGACCGAGCTGTCCGGCGTCGTCGGCGAGCCCGAGGCCTACGCCAACCAGCTGTCGCTCGAGCTCGGGCCCTCGTTCGACCTCGGCCACCACCTGGGCAGCCGCTTCTGGAAGCCGCTGTCCCTCTCGGCCAGCATCGGGATCTCTGGCGAGCTGTCGGGCTCCGACCCCGCCTTCCGCGGCCCGCAGTTCCCGTCCGCCGCGCTGCGCAGCGACGCCCCCGAGGCCGTGGTCATCGACCAGACCGCCGCCGCGCGCTCCACCTCGGGCGCCGAGCGCGACCTGCGCCTCAGCGACCTGACCCTGACCTTCAGCCACCCCAGCGTCGCCCACCTGCCGGCGCGCATCACCCTGGGCGCCGGCGCCCGCTTCATCCTGCCGACCTCGCGGGCGTCCTACAACGACGGCCTGTACACCGCGGCCTCGCTGTCGGCCTCGCTGTCGCGCGTCTTCGGCCGCGTCACCATCCGCCTGCGCGAGCGCGCCACCAAGTACCTCTATGACGCCGACACCTCGCCGATCCAGCCGCTGGGTGGCAGCGTCATCGTGTCCGGCCTCGAGGTCAGCCCCGAGAGCTTCGCGCACGACGGCGCCATGACGCCCAGCTTCGGCTTCACCAGCGGCCTCGACCTCGAGGTCGCGCTGCCCCACGACCTCAGCGCCTCCGCCGGCTACGCGCTGGTCAACACCTTCTCGCACGTGCCCGACGGCTGCAGCGTGCCCGGCCTGCCCACCGCCGACGCCTGCGCCGACGGCTCGCTGATCCACGAGGTCCGCCGCGGTCGCCACGACGCCGGCAGCTTCAGCCTGGGCCTGGCCTGGCAGGCGCGCCCGTCGCTGTCGCTCAGCCTCGACCTCGAGACCTACCAGCCGGTGCGCCACCCCAATGGCGACCTCGCCAATCCCTTCCTGCGCGTCAGCCGCGACAACTACAGCGCGCTCTCGCTGTCCGCCACCGTCAGCATCGACGAACTCACCAGGGGCTCCAAATGAAGCGCTCAGCACTCGCACTCACTCTTCTCGCCGCCGCGAGCTGCGCCGACAATGTCGCGCCGCGCAGCACCATCCAGGAGGGCGCCATCGCCAAGAGCGATCTCGCCGGCACCTGGTACTTCCGGCAGACCGTGGTCGGCGTCCCGTTCACCACCGGCTTCACCTTCATCGGTGAGCAGGGTGACAACGAGATGGAGAAGATCGTCTGGGACATCCAGGAGAACGTGCTGACCGCGCGCCGCGCCTACGAGTTCGTGCGCGGCTCCGAGAAGGGCGAACCTTCACAGGGCGTGAACTACCTGGGCGCTCCCGTCGCGGCGTACCGCATCGAGTCGCACTTCGACATCGCGCGCGAGTACAACTCCTCGACCGGCGAGGAGTACAACAAGATCGTCGAGAACACCGACCGCAAGTGGTACCAGCGCAAGTTCCTGCGCATCGACTGGTCGGAGAACCTGGTCACCAACTTCGAGTTCCTGGCCGACTGGGGCCACTCCGCGCTGGGCGCCATCAAGCAGGACCCGGTGCCCTACTACGTCAGCGACCCCGCCGATCCCGATCACTGGCGCCTGGAGCGCGCCAACCCGACCAGCCAGGCCGACTACCTCGAGGTCACCAGCAAGATCGTCGCCTCCCCCGAGACCGTCGACTTCTACGACTTCGCCAACGTCCCGGTGTGCTTCCTGTCGTATTCCACCCAGGACTGCGCCAGCCAGATCATCAAGCTGCGCTCGTCCTTCCTCCGGACCGCCCCGCGCAACTATGACGCGCTGGCCTACGACGACCACATGATGGAGCGCTTCGGCTACTTCACCACCGAGCGCACCAGCTACAACCGCCAGTACGGCCAGACCGAGACCGGCCGCGTCCGCCTGATCAACCGCTTCGACATCTGGCGCCGCAGCCTGGCGACCACGCGCTGCTCCTCCAACGCCGACTGCGGCACCCAGGCCGGCGAGCGCTGCAACCTGGAGGCCGAGGGCACCACCATCGACGGCGCCACCGGCGCCGCCAAGGGCCTGTGCACCATCCCCTACGCCTACCGCAACCTCAGCGATCCGCTGGACGCCGCCAGCGCCGACCTCGGCCCGCGGCCGATCGTCTACTACCTCAACGACAGCTTCCCGGCCGCCATGGTGCCGTCGGCCAAGCTGATGGCGGCGCAGTATGACAACACTCTCAAGGCGACCTACAAGACGCTGACGGGCAAAGACGCGACTGCGCCGATCTTCCACCTGTGCGAGCACAACCCGGTGGTCGCCGGCGATCCCGCCGTGTGCGGCCCCGCGGGCACCCACGCCCGCATCGGCGACATCCGCTACAGCATGCTGTACTGGGTCGACGAGCCCAACAATGGCGGTCTGCTCGGCTACGGCCCCAGCAACCACGATCCCGAGACCGGCGAGACCATCTCGGCCACCGCCTTCGTGTACGGCGCGGGGATCGACGAGTACGCGGCGCAGGCGCGCGACATCGTGCGCCTGGTCAACGGCGACACCGCCGCGACCAATTTCGTCAAGGGCGTCGATGTCTCGGCCTGGGTCGCCGCCAACCGCGAGGGGCTGCGCAGCAAGACCTTCGACCAGACCCAGGTCAATGCCATGGCCAGCGCGATGGACTTCTCGTGGACCGCCGGGCTGCCGCGCATCCCGGCCATCCGCAAGGCCGACGTGCGCGGCCTGGCGAAGATGCAGCGCGAGCGCTCGTCGGCGCTGGCGCAGTCATCCATCCTGGGCGCCGACCCCGGCATCACCGCGCGCCGCCTGGCGCCGCTGCAGGGCACCGCGCTGGAGCGCCGCCTGATCAGCGGCGACGTCCTGCTGGCCCGCGGCCTCGACCCACGCACCGACGCTGCTCGCGCCGACCTCGGCAAGGTGCAGCCGCTCAGCCTGATGAACCCCGAGCGCGCCCGCGCCATGAAGGCGTTCCGCCGCCACCTGGGCGCGCGCGGCGCCGACCTCAAGGCCACCTTCGACGACGCCGTGCTGGGCCTGGCCATGCAGCAGAAGGGCAAGAACCCCGAGGACGTCTGGCGCGCGCTGCGCACCGAGATCTTCCGCTCCACCGCCGAGCACGAGGTCGGCCACACCATGGGGCTGCGCCACAACTTCGCGGGCTCGTTCGACGCCATGAACTTCCCCAAGACCTACTGGGATCTGCGCAAGGCCGGCGGCGCGCCCGGTCCGCGCTATGTCGATCCCGAGACGCCCGCCGAGCTGACCGGCGTGATGTCGCCGTCGGGGCTGCAGGCCGGGATCTCGTCGTTCCAGACCTCGTCGGTGATGGACTACGGCGCCAAGTTCAACTCCGACATCCAGGGGCTGGGTCGCTATGACGTCGCCGCGCTGAAGTTCGGCTATGGCCAGACCGTCGAGGTCTTCAACAACGTCAGCGACACCTACCTGGTCGGCGCGCTGCAGGCGACCGTCACCTTCGGCATGCCGCTGCCGCTGCTGGTCGACTGTGCCGGCAACGACTTCATCAGCGTGCACTACACCAAGCTGCCCTCGCTGGTGGATCTCGACGACCGCAAGGACGTGCCGTTCTCGGACATCTCGCGCGCGGTGCACCGGCGCGACTGCGCCTATCCCGACGAGGTCGATCGCGACAAGGACCTCAAGCTGGTGGTGCCGTACCGCTTCTGCTCCGACGAGTTCGAGAGCGCGTCACCCGACTGCCTGGCCTTCGACCGCGGGGCGGACATCTTCGAGACCAGCCAGAACGCCATCGAGACCTACCAGAACTACTACCTGTTCAACAATTTCCGCCGCGATCGGCTGGGCTTCTCGCCCGAGTACTACATCGACGACATCTACTGGCGCTACCTCGACCCGCTGCGCAGCGCGATGCAGTTCTATGTGCTGTTCCGCAGCGACTATGCCAGCGCCATCCCGGATGACGGCACGCCGACGAACTTCTGGCGCTCGCCCGACGGCTGGGGCCCCTACACGGTCGCGGTCGATCAGGGCTTCAACCAGCTGGGGCGGATCCTGACCGCGCCCGAGCCGGGGCCGTACTACCGCTACACCCAGAGCGACGGCCGCGACGCCTACCAGGCCGACGACTATGGCGAGGGCAGCCCCGCCTTCAGGGTCGACATCCCGACCGGGCGCTTCCTCAACACCGAGTGGGACTATGACTCGGGCTACTACTGGGACGAGCGCATCACCCACATCGGGACCTTCCTCGACAAGATCGCCGCGCTGGAGTTGATGACCGATCCCGAGACCCACTTCCTGTCGCGCGACGAGTCGGCCGACGTGCGCGGGTACGCCATCAACTACTGGCGGATCTACGCGCCGCAGATGACCAGCGTGTGGGGCGCCATGATGAGCGATCGCTGGGATCGCCTGGCGCCCTACTTCGACGGCACCAGGGTGGTGGAGCGCCCCATCTCGCAGCCCATCCCGGTGCTGACCGGGACCCAGCTGCCGCTGGATCCGCAGGTCGGCTTCTCGGTCGAGCTGTGGGCGGCCGCGCTGGGCGTGGCGCTGATCCCGGCCAGCTTCGACCAGACCTTCGTCGACCAGAGCCGGATCTTCCTGCAGGGCAGCGGGCAGGCCATCGACACCACGCGGCCGACCGTGACCTTCAACTACTTCAGGAGCGGGCGCACCTACGTGGCCAACTCGTTCCGCCAGGGCGCCGTGGAGACCGGGATCGCGGCGCGCATGCTGCTGCGCGCGCAGGAGCTGGCCGCGCTGGTGGTGCCGACCGATCCGGCGACCGCGCAGGCGCTGGAGGACTATGTCCAGATCATCGAGGTCATGCGCGTGCTGACCGTGGCCTACGCCGACGCCATCTCGGGGTAGCCCGGGATTGCGTCAGCTGCGGGCGCGGCGCGGGGCCGGCAGCGCGGCGCGCAGGGCGGCGGCCAGGGCGCCGTCGAGGCGGCGCTCGGTGTCGCCGGTGCGTGTGGGGCCGAGACCAGGTGCAGGGCGCAGTCGGGATCGTGGGGCACCCGGGCGTGCACCAGGGTGCGACGCTCGGCGGGGGACAGCATGAAGTCGAGCATGGCGCCGACGCCGAAGCCGGCCAGCACCAGCGCCTTGACCGAGGCCAGGCTGCCGGTGACCGCGAAGGCGGGGGCGTCCTTGCGGATCATGGAGCCCTGGCCGGGCAGCGCCTCGATCTCGACGATGGGCAGCTGGCGCACGGCGTCCTCGGTGGTGGCGCGGCCGAGGCTGGGGAAGCGGTCCTTGCGGCCCCAGAAGCGCAGCGTGTAGGGGCCCAGGCGCTCGGCGCGGGCGACGCCGTCGGGTGGGCCCGACCAGGCCACGATGGCGCAGTCGAGCTCGCTGGTGGCGACCCGGCGCAGGAGCTCGAGGGTGCGCGCGGTGGTCAGCTTGATGGCCAGCTCGGGGAAGGCGCGGCGCACCGGCGCCAGCACGCGCGGCAAGAGGAAGGTCGCCACGCTGTCGACGGTGCCGATGCGCAGGTCGTGGTAGCGCTGCGCGGCGGTGCGGCCGACGTCGCGCGCCAGCTGCTGCGCGGCCTCGAGCAGGGCGCGGGCGCGCGGCTCCAGCGCGCGGCCTGCGGCGGTCAGCACCAGGCCGCGGCCGCGGCGATCGAACAGCGGGGTGCCGAGCTCGTCCTCCAGCAGGCGCAGGCTGTGGCTGAGCGCGGGCTGGGTCAGGTGCAACACGCGGCTGGCGGCGCCCATCGAGCCGGTCTCGACGATGCGCAGGAAGACCTCGAGGCGATCGAGATTCATAGAAGGATTTTATGGCTGCCCATGCAAAACAATCATTGGATTTGATAGGGCGCCGGGCGGAGCATCGGGGACATGAACAAGACGAGGTCAGGGACAGCGGCGGCGGCCGGGCGGGTGCTGGCGGGGACGCTGGTAGCGGTGGCGGCGCTGGCGGGATGCGGCGCGGAGCGGCCGGGCAATGGCGCGTCGAGCGTGCACGGCCTGGTGGTGCACGAGTGGGGCACGTTCACGTCGCTGCAAGGGTCCGATGGGCGCGTGATGGACGGCCTTCACCACACCGAGGAGCTGCTGCCGGCGTTCGTGCACGGGCGGCTGGCGTCCAGCGACGGGCTGCACAAGTCGATGGAGGCGCTGCCCGAGGCGGTGACCCAGAAGCTCGAGACCCCGGTGATCTACTTCTATGGCGACGTGGCGCGCGCGACGGTCGACGTCGAGTTCCCGGGCGGCGTGATCTCGGAGTGGTACCCGGGCGCCACGGCGATGGCGCCGGCGGTGGGCTCGCTGACGCGGATCGCGGAGGGCCGCATGACCTGGGACGTCGCGCTGCGCGAGCTGGATGCGGTGAGGCCCCCGGCGGTGCCGGCGAGCAGCGTGTGGGCGCCGTCGCGCAACGTGGCGTCGCTGGGCGTGCGCTCCGAGCCGGGGGTGGCGGGGACGTCGCGCGAGGACGAGGGCTTCATCTTCTATCGCGGGCTGGGGCGCTTCGAGCTGCCGCTGAAGGTGGAGACCATCGCGGGCGGCATGCTGCGGGTGTCCAACAGCTCGGCGGAGGACATCCCGGCGGCCTTCATGCTGCACGTGCACGCGGCGGGCGGCGCGGTGACCGAGCTCGGGCGCATCCCGGCCGGCGGCAGCGTGATCGCGTCACCGACGCCGAAGGAGCGCGACGCCTCGCTGTATGCGACGCACGCCGGCGAGGTGCTGCGGCGCGCGCTGGAGGCCACCGGGCTGTATGCCGACGAGGCCAAGGCGATGGTCGACACCTGGCAGCGCAGCTACTTCCAGAGCTACGGGCTGCGCGTGCTGTATGTGGTGCCGCGGGCGTGGACCGATCGCCTGCTGCCGATGCGGGTGACGCCGGCGCCGACGGAGCTGGTGCGCACGCTGGTCGGGCGCGTCGAGGTGCTGACCGCGGCGGAGGAGCTCGACATCCTGGCTCGGGTCAAGGCGGCGGCGCGTGCGGGGCAGCCGCTGGCGCCGGCGGAGTTCGGCAGGTTCGCGGAGCCCAAGCTGCGGCGCGCGCTGGAGCTGATGCCGATGGACGAGCCTGCGCTGCGGCAGTTCACACAGCAGCTGGTGACGGCGGCGAACGCGATGCCGTAGCTGCAGCGTCGGCGTCGGGTAGCACACCGAGGCTGCGCAGCTGGGTCAGGGCGGCGGCGGTGACCGCGGGTGGCGTGCCGGGATGGCGGGCGGCGGCGGCGGGGCCAAGGTCGATGAGATCGGCCAGCAGGGGCGTCAGCTCGCCGGCGATGACCCGGCCGTGGGCGGCGGCGAACAGATGGGGTGCTGCGTCGCGATCGGGATCGGCGTCAGTAGGGGCGGCGCGGTGCACTGCGACCCAGCCGCCGGGGCAGGGCCGCAGCTCGGGCGGGATGATGAAGCCGGGCCGCGGGCAGATGGTCAGCGCCTTGACCAGCGCGAGCAGGTGTTCGTGCGCGAGGGCGCGGCGCGGACATTCGGCGGGCGTGGTGGCGGCGACACAGAAGCGGTAGAAGGCGTCCTCCAGGCAGGCGCCCGGGTCGCCCGGGGTCTCGCGGAAGGTCGTGTAGGCGGGTGAGGCCAGGAAGGCGACAGTGACGGCGTCGAGGCTGCCGCGACTGGCGGTGAGTGCGGCCAGCGTGAGCGGGTAGGCGGCGCGCAGATCGCCGCAGCCGACCTGGCGGCGACGCAGGGTCTCGCGGGACAGGGTGTGCGCGGCGGCGCTCAGCTCGGCGGGGCGCAAGGTCGCGAGCGGGTCGGGGGCGGCGGGCGGCGCGGTGAGGAAGGCGGCGCGGGCGGCGGAGTCGCGCAGCAGGAGCTCGAGGCGGCGGTCGGTGGCGATGCCGGACGCGGTGTCGTGCTCGTGCTCGACGTACGTGATCTCACCCGGGTTCTTCTCGATCTTGATTGGGGCGGACATCCACTCGGCGACCAGCGCCTTCAGGCGGAGGTAGTTGGGGACGGCGCTCGGGATGAGGGCGCCCTCGGCGTCGAACTTGGGGTCCTCGTAGGTGATGGCCTGCAGGTTGGGGCACAGCGGCAGCAGGCGCGCGGTCAGCTCGAGTTGCTCGTCGAGCAGCACGCCGTGGTGGTAATCCATGAAGCGCTCGCCATCGATGATGGCGCAGCCGGACAGGTGCAGCTCGAAGGTGGCGGCCAGGGGCAGGCGCTCGAGATCGGCGTACAGGGCCTCGCCGCGGTGGCCGTGGCGCCAGCGGTAGCTGAGCAGGTGCCCGACGTCGAGGGTGGCGGCGACGCCGGCGTCGCTGACCACGCGGCGGAAGAAGTCGTAGGCGTCGAGGCTGCCGACCTCCAGGCTGAGGCCCTCGGCGAAGCCGGGGAACTCGATGACCAGGGGCGCGGTCAGGCCGTCCGCGACGGCGCGCACGTTGCGCACGCAGGCGCTGAGGCCCGCCGTGGTCAGCTGCGGCGGCAGCGGGTAGGGCAGCGGGCGGCCGCCCAGCGACCACAGGCCGAGATCCTCGTTGACCCAGGCGAACTGGTGGCGCGCGATGAGGTCGTTCGTGAACTCGATGATGGCGTCGCGAGGGTAGGGCTCGCAGGCGCCCAGGTTGAGGACGGTGTGGTGCAGCGCGCGCGGCCCATGCATGCGGCCGAGGACGTCGTCATATGCTGCGGCCAGGTCGGCGGCGTGCGGCAGCGCGCGGTCGCGCGGCTGGTACGAGATGAAGCCGTAGCCGAAGTCGTCCGCGTAGCGGGCGAGAAACCGCGCCACCTTGTCGGTGACGCGGTCTCGCCCGGGCGCCGCCTCGCGCTGGAACCCGATGGGCGCGCCCCAGGGCAGGTCGAGGCCCACCCCGAGGCCCAGGCGACCGAGGCGAAGCCGAGGAAGCCTGTCCGTCTCCGGCCTGTGGCCCGGCAGCTTCACTTCGCCATGTCCCCCGTCGCCGCCACGATGCTGGCCAGGGTCGCGGCGTTGTCGCAGGTGGCCTGGTCGGCGCGCTGCTGATCGCTCGGGCAGACCAGGTTGTAGCACTCGGGGCTGGTGGCGGGCTCGATGCGGACCAGCCCCTCGACCTCGATGATGCCGAGGCCCGACAGGCGCTCCAGATTGGCGTCGATGGTGCCGGGCGCGCACACCGCGGCCTCCACGCTGGTGCCGCTGGCGGGCTCCAGCTTGGCCACGCGGTGGGTGAACTCGGCCAGGCGCTCGGCGGCCACCACGCGGGCGGCCTCGACGACGCGGCGATCATCGTCGTTGCAGGGCAGGTTGTAGCACTGCAGCGCGCTGGCCGGCGCGTGCTCGACCAGGTGGCCGACGCGCAGCACGCTGAGGTCACGGAGCCGGGCCAGGTTGCTGTCGATCTGGGCCACCGCGGCCTGGCCGCGCGCCACCGGCTGGCTATCGACCACGTCGGGGCTGGAGGCGCAGCCAGCGATCAGCGCCAGCGAGGTCAGGGGCAGGGCGAGCAGTCTCTTGAGCAGCTTCATCACGTCACCGTCCTTGGGTTCGGGGTCTGAACTTTGGATACGCCCCGGGCGGTGAATCGTGAATCGGTATTCTCTGACAGGTACTGTATACGGACGCTTCTCTATCTCACAGCGGCCCATTCATGGTGTCGCAGTCGCCCACCTGGCCGCGCTCGAAGCCGCGCTTGAACCAGCGCACGCGCTGCGCCGAGGTCCCGTGCGTGAACGACTCCGGCACCACCTCGGCGCCGGCCTTCCTGGCCAGGGTGTCGTCACCGATGGCCGCCGCAGCGTTCAGCCCCTCCTCGAGATCCCCGGCCTCCAGCAGCTCGCGCTGCGCGGCGCCGTGCGCCCACACCCCGGCCAGACAGTCGGCCTGCAGCTCCTGGCGCACCGACCACTCGCTGGCGGCCGGGCTGCGCTTGCCGGCGCTCTCGATGTGCTGCGCGAACTCGGCGTCATAGCCGAGCAGGTTCTGCACATGGTGGCCGAGCTCGTGCGCGATGACATAGGCCTGCGCGAAGTCGCCCGGCGCGCCCAGCCGGGCGCTGAGGGCGCGGAAGAAGTCGAGGTCCAGGTAGACCTTCTGATCGGGCGGGCAGTAGAACGGCCCGATGGCCGAGCTGGCATAGCCGCAGCCCGACTCGGTGCCGCGCGAGAACAGCACCATCTTGGCGCGCACATAGCGCTGGTCGTTGGCCTTGAAGATCTTGGTCCAGCCGTCCTGGGCGTCATCGAGGATGAAGCCCATGAACTGCACCAGCCTGGCGTCGGGGTCGGTCCCGCTGGGTGGGCCCTGGGTCTGGCCGCCGCCTCCGCCGCCGGCGCCTGACTCGTCCGAGCCACCCAGCTCGCTCAGGTAGTTGCGGCCGAAAAACAGCCCGATCAGCACCAGGATGAGGCCGCCCGCGCCCAGCTTGGCGCCGCCCGGCATGCGCCGACCAGGGCTACCGCGGCGATCCTCGATGTCCCCCGAGCCCTGTCCCGGTTGCCACTTCACCCCGCGACGATAGCCCCAAAGGCCTGCCAGGTCAGCAGTTGTGGCGCGCCCGGTCATGCCCTGTGCCCTGGGGGCATGGCAGATTGACGGCCATGGCAGAGAGCGACAGCCCCCGCACCCCGGCCGGCCGCGGCGACATCCTGATGCCGCTGCCCGATCGCGACTTCGACGTCACCGAGGTCGCGGTGCCCTGGAAGCTCTTCACCGAGGCCGGCTATCGCGTGGTCTTCGCCACCGAGGCCGGCGCCACCCCGGCCGCCGATCCGTTGCTGCTGACCGGCGTCATCTTCGGCAAGCTGGGTGCGGCGCCCGAGCCCAAGGCCTTCTATGCCGAGCTCGAGCACGACCCCGGCTTCAAGGCCCCGCTGCGCTGGCGCGACCTCGAGCCCGCCGCCTTCGCCGGCCTGTTCCTGCCCGGCGGCCACGCCCCCGGCATGCGCCAGTACCTGGGCAGCGCCGAGCTTCAGCAGCTGCTGGCGCGCTTCTGGGCCAGTGGCCGCCCGGTCGCCGCCATCTGTCACGGCGTATTGGCCCTTGCGCGCGCCGTGGACCCCGCGACGGGGCGCTCCGTGCTGCATGGCAAGCGCACCACCTGCCTGCCCAGGTACATGGAGCGCACCGCCTTCTTCCTGACCTTCTGGCGGCGCGGGCGCTACTACCGCACCTATCCCGCCTATGTCGAGGACGAGGTCCGCGCTGCGCTGGCCGACGCCGCCCACTTCGAGCGCGGCCCCCGCAACCTGACCCGGCGCGGCACCCGCGACGATGACAGCGCCGCGTTCGTGGTCGAAGATGGTCGCTACATCTCTGCGCGCTGGCCCGGCGACAGCTATGCCATCGCCAAGCGCTTCATCCCCCTGCTGGAGAATGCCCGACATGAGTGACGAGAGGACCCTTCGCAAGCAGCGCCTGGCCGCTGCCTTCCGCCTGTTCGCGCGCTACGACTTCGACGAGGGCGTGGCCGGCCACATCACGGTGCGCGACCCGGTGTTCCCGGATCGCTTCTGGGTCAACCCGCTGGGGGTCTACTTCGGCCACATGAAGGCGTCGGATCTGCTGCTGGTCGATCACACCGGCGCGGTGCTCGAGGGCAAGCGGCCGCTCAACCGCGCGGCCTTCGCGATCCACTCGCGCGTGCACGCGGCGCGCCCCGACGTCATCTCGGCGGCGCACGCGCACTCGCCGGCGGGCAAGGCGTGGTCGTCGCTGGGGCGGCTGCTCGATCCGCTGACCCAGGACGCCTGCGCGTTCTACGAGGACCACACGCTGTTCACCAACTACAGCGGCGTGGTCAACGGCCTCGACGAGGGCGCGCAGATCGCGGACTGCCTGGGCGGACGCAAGGCCGTCATCCTGCAGAACCACGGCCTGCTCACCGTGGGCGCCAGCGTCGACGAGGCGGTGTGGTGGTTCATCACCATGGATCGCTCGTGCCACGCCCAGCTGCGCGCCGAGGCCGCCGGGCAGCCGGTCAAGATCCCGCACGACGTCGCGCGCCTGACCCGCGAGCAGATCGGCAACCCCTCGGTGGGCTGGCTCAGCTTCCAGCCGCTGTACGAGCGTGCGGTGCGCGCCGAGCCAGATCTGCTCGAATAGGCCTGCTCGAATAGGCCGCGCGGGCGCCGGCGGGGTCCGTGTACCATCACGCCGTGCGCACCGTGACCGCGACCCGCTACGTGACGCCGTTTCGCGAGGGCGGCTCGCTGCCCGCGCTGGTCGAGGCCGACGACGGGCGCCAGTATGTGGTGAAGTTCCGCGGCGCCGGGCAGGGCACCCGTGCGCTGATCGCCGAGCTGGTGGCGGGCCAGCTCGGGCGCGCCGCCGGCCTGCCGGTGCCCGAGCTGGCGCTGGTCACGGTCGACGCCGCGCTGGGCAAGTCGGAGCCCGATCAGGAGATCCGCGAGCTCATCGCCGCCAGCGTGGGCCTCAACCTGGGCCTCGAGTTCCTGCCCGGCTCGGTCACCTTCGACCCCGCGGCCGACCAGCCCGAGATGGAGCTGGCGTCGCAGGTGGTCGCCTTCGACGCCTTCATCTCCAACGTCGACCGCACCGCGAAGAACCCCAACTTGCTGGGCTGGCACGGCGGCCTGTGGCTGATCGATCACGGTGCGTCGCTGATCTTCCTGCATGGCTGGGACGGCGGCCTGGGCAAGGCGGCGTCGCCGTTCGCGGCCATCCGCAGCCATGTGCTGTTGCCGTGGGCGACCGAGGTGCCACGCGCCGGCGCGGCGCTGCTGGCGCGCCTCGACGACGCCGCGCTGGCGGACGCCGTCGCCGCGCTGCCGGCCGACTGGCTGGGCGAGGACAGCTTCGCGCTGCAGCCCGCGCTGCTGGCGTTCCTGGCCGCGCGGCGCGGCCACGCCGCCGTCTTCCTGGAGGAGGCCGACCGTGCCCGCACGCGCACCGTTTGACTACGCCATCGTGCGCGTCGTCCCGCGCGTCGATCGCCAGGAGTTCATCAACGCCGGCGCCATCGTGCACTGTCGCGTGCGCGGCTTCCTGGCCGCGCGGGTCGAGCTCGACGAGGCCCGGCTGCGCGCGCTCGACCCCGGCTGTGACCTGGACCTGGTGCGGCGCCACCTCGACGCCGTGGTGCGGGTGGCGGTCGGCGACCAGGGCGCCGGGCCGGTGGCCGCGCTGCCGCAGCCGGATCGCTTCCACTGGCTGGTGGCCCCGCGCAGCACCATCATCCAGCCCTCGCCGGTGCATGTCGGCCTGACCGACGATCCCGCGGCGGCGCTGGACGACATCATGACGTCGATGGTGCGCGCGTCGGTTTCCGCCGTTTGATATGCTGGCCGGCCACCATGTCCTGGGGAGGATCTCGATGAAGCTTCGCGTCGCCAGTGCCCTCGTGCTGTCCGTCCTGCTGGCCGCCTGTGGTGGCAGCAGCAAGCCCGCCGCCAAGTCCGCGCCAGTGGTCGAGAAAACGCCGGCCACGCCAGCGCCCAGCCCGGCCGCGCCCGAAAAGGGCGATGCCCAGCCCAGCGAGCACACCTGCTGCTGTCCGCTGGCCTCGGCCGACCAGGTCGAGTTCAACTGGACCACCCCCGAGGCCTGCGCCGAGGTCGGCAACGAGTGCGCCGAGGCCGCCAGCTGCGCGGATTGACGAGTCGGAGTACGATGGGGCTATGAAGCGTAGCTTTGGCCTGTATCTGCTTGCTGCGGTCTGGCTGGCGGGGGAGGGCCGGGCGCTGGCCCAGAGCGCCAACCTCTCGATCGTCAAGTCGGATGACATCGATCCCATCGGGGTCGGCAACGACCTCACCTACACCCTACGGGTCACCAACGGGGGGCCCAACGCCGCCGGCGGCGTGGGCGTGATTGACGCCTTGCCCACCGGGCTGACCTTGCGCTCGGTGACGACCACGCGTGGCAACTGCACCAGCTCGGGCACCCCGCCCACGGTCACCTGTGGTCTCGGGGACATGGCGGCGGGAGGCTTCGCCATCATCACCATCGTGGTGCGCCCGACCGTGGCCGGGACCTTGACCAACACCGCGCGGGTGGGCGCCAACGTGCCGCCCGATCCGATGCTCAGCAACAACATGTCGACCATCACCACCACGGTGGTCTCCAACAACCGCGACGCCGACGTCGGCATCACCAAGACCGACGCGCCCGACCCGGTCGCGGTCAACGGCAACCTGGTCTACACGCTGACGGTGCGCAACGAGGGGCCGGCGGTGGCGACCAACCCGTTCGTGGTCGACACCCTGCCGAACAACGTCAACCTGGTCGGCTTCGTGGGCCCCGCGGGCAGCGCCTGCCAGCTCAACAACGGCGACGTCGAGTGTGACCTGCCCGATCTCGCGGTCGGCGCGACCACCGTCATCACCATCACGGTGCGCCCGACGCAGACCGGCACGCTGACCAACAGCGCGGACGTCATCGCCGATCAGAACGATCCCAACCCCGCCAACGACACCGCCGCCACGACCACCACCGTGACCAACATGCCGCAGGGCGCCGACGTCTCGGTGGTCAAGAGCGACGGCCCCGATCCGGTGCAGCGGGGCGGCGTCCTGACCTACACCATGCTGGTGCGCAACAACGGGCCGCAGACGGCGCGCGCGGTCGGGCTGAGCGACCCGGTGCCGGCCGGGCTGACGGTGCAATCGGCGACGTCGACCCAGGGCGCCTGCTCGGTGGGGGCGAACATCAGCTGCGCGCTGGGTGACATCCCCAACAACGGCACCGTCACGGTGACCGTGATGGTGACCCCGACCATGAGCGGCATGGTCAGCAACACGGTGAGCGTGGCGTCGAGCACCACCAGCGACCCCACCATGGGCAACAACATGTCGACCACCACCACCACGGTGATCACTGGGCCGGTGCCTGACGGCGGGCCAATGATCGACGCCGGGCCGGTGGTCGACGCCGGGCCGGTGGGCGACGGTGGTCAGTCGGGTGACAGCAGCGTGGAGAGCGGCATCAGCGTGAGCGGCGCCGGCTGCAGCTGTCGGGCGGATGGCGCGCGGGGTGGCGGCGGTGGCGCGCTGGGAGCGCTGCTGCTGGGGGCGCTGGTGCTGGGCTGGCTGCTGCGGCGGCGCTTGCGCGGGCTCGTCGGCGGCGGGCTGGTCGTGCTGCTGGCCGGCGCGGGCGTCGGCGCGGGCGCGCGGGTTGCGCGGGCTGACGGGCTGGACGTGGAGCTGTTCCGCGCCGCCAGCTCGCAGAGCGGCTTCTTCACAGTGGACGGGGCGGCGGTGCTGCCGCGCGGGCGGCTGGAGGCCGGCCTCGCGCTGGGCTTCGCGCACGCGGCGATGATCGCGAAGGACAAGGCCACCAACCAGGAGTTCAACCTGGTCGAGAACCGGCTCGGCGGGCAGGTGCTGCTGGCCTATGCGCCGACGCGGTCGCTGGAGCTGGGCGCGGTGGTGCCGCTGGTGCTGAGCCAGGGCCAGGGCGATGGCGCGCCGGGCGAGCTGTCGTCGTCGGCGCTGGGCGACGTGCGCGTCAGCGGCAAGCTGCAGGTGCTGAAGGGCAAGACGCCGGTCTCGGTCGGCGTGGTGGGCACGCTGCCGACGGGGTCCGACGAGGCGCTGTCGGGCGGTGGCGGCAGCCTGGAGCTGCGCGCGGCGGTCGGCTATCGCGCCGGCAAGGTCGCCGCCACCGGGCAGCTCGGCTATCGCGGGCGCGGCAAGGTCGAGCTGGCCAACCTGGCGGTCGATGACGAGGTCAGCTTCGGCGCCGCGGCCAGCTTCGAGGTCAGCCCCAAGGTGTGGGCGCTGGCCGAGCTGTATGGCGCCGTCGGCGTGCAGGAGAGCGGCGCCGGCACCAGGCCGGTGGAGGCCATCCTGGGCGGGCGTTTCGGCCTCGGTGGCGGGCTGTCGGCGCAGGCCGGCGCGGGTTTCGGGCTGACCCGGGGCTATGGCACCGCCGATGTGCGGGTGGTCGCGGCGCTGAGCTATGGACTGCAGACCGGTGGTGGCGCGCTGGCGGGTGGCGGCGGCGGCGTGGTCGGTGGTGGCGTGGTGGTCGGCGGCGCGCTCGACAGCGACGGCGACGGCGTGGCCGACGCCAGTGATCGCTGCGCGGGTGACAAGGAGGATCGCGACGGCTTCCAGGACGACGACGGCTGCGCCGATCTCGACAACGACGGCGACACCGTGCCCGACGGCGAGGATCGCTGCCCGCTGCAGGCCGGCGCCGGGTCGGCGCAGGGCTGCCCCAACGGTGATCAGGATGCCGACGGCATCGCCGACGCCAGCGACAGGTGCCCGGCGGTGGCCGAGGACAAGGACGGCTTCGAGGACGAGGACGGCTGCCTCGACGCCGACAACGACGCCGATGGCGTCGCCGACGCCGGTGATCGGTGCGCGCGCGAGCCCGAGGACAAGGACGGCTTCGAGGACGAGGACGGCTGCCCCGAGCTCGACAACGACGCCGACGGCGTGCCCGACACCATCGACCCGTGCCCGCGCGAGTCGGAGACCTGGAACGGCAGCAAGGACGAGGACGGCTGCCCCGATCCGGGCGCCGCGCTGGTCACGGTGACACGCACGGAGATCCGGCTGGCGCAGGCGCTGAGCTGGAACGGCGCCAAGCTGAACAAGAAGTCGAACGCCGTGCTGGCCATCGTGGCCCGGGTGCTGTTCATCCAGACCAAGATCACCAAGGTCGAGATCCGGGCTCATGTGAAGGGTGGCGGCCTGGTCGAGGTCGGCGCCACGCGTCAGGCCCAGGCCCGCGCCGAGGCGGTGCGCGCACGGCTGGTGGACGGCGAGGGCATCGAGCCCGAGCGGCTGGTGGCCATCGGGCTGGTGGATGGCGCTGCTGCCCCCGACGAACCCATGCCCGGGGGCGCCGAGCGGGTCGAATTCGTGATCGTGGCCCAGGACCCGTGACTGGAGAGCGACGTGCGCAAGCAGTCCGATGAGGACGCGCCGACCGAGGTCGGCGCGCTCGAGCTGTCCGGAGATGTCGAGTCGTTCCTGTCCGATGACGACGGCGCCGCCGTGCCCGAGCTGCCACCGGTCCCGGTGGTCGAGGCCAAGCCGGCCGAGACCCGGCCCAGCAAGAAGACCATCGTGGTCGCGGCGGTGCCTGCGCCGGTGGGGTCGCCGGGTTCGATGGCGGTGACCGCGCCGGTGCTGACGTCGACGGCAGTGCCGCTGGCGGTGCCGACGGGCGTGGCCGGGCCGACCCAGGTGGTGGCGCCGGCGCCGGCGGCGGCGGCAGGGGCGGCAGCGCAGGGGACGCCGGCCAAGCCGATGGCGGCGGCCGAGACCAAGCCAGCCAAGGCTGCGGCGGCCGAGGCCAAGGCAGCGGCGGAGGCCAAGGCGGCGGCGGTGAAGGCGAAGCCAGCGGAGGCCAAGCCGGCCGGTCTGCCCGCGGTGGAGGCCAAGAAGACGTTGATCGGGGTGCCCTCGCTGGGGGTGTCGGTGCCGTCGCCGATCCCGGGCATGGACATCATCAATCCGGTGCTGCCCGGGGTCGCCGCGGCGGCCGAGGTGCGCACCGCGTCCGGGCAGGCGCGCTCGGCGCCGGAGGAGCCGGAGGAGCCGACCGGGGTGCGTCTGGCGATGCCGCTGCAGGCGCCCAGGGAGACCCCGGTACAGAAGGCGGCGGCCAAGGCCCTGCCCGTGGCGGCGTCGCCGGTGCGTCAGTCGACCGGCGACGGTGCTGGTGTGCAGGCGGTCGACCCCGACACCCTCGACGAGTTCGTCGCCGCCGCACGCGCACGCCAGAAGCGCACCGCCATCATCGTCATCGGCACGGTGGCAGTCGCGGCGCTGGTCGCGGTGTTCTTCCTGTCGCGCAGCAAGAAGAGCAAGCCGATCAACGCCGGCCCCGAGCCGTCCGCGCTGGCCAGCGCGGGCGGCAGCGGCACCGAGGGTGGCAGCGGCGGCATGCGCGTCGGCGGTGAGCCGACCGGCGCGGGCGGCAGCGGCGAGCCTGGCGTCGCGCCCTCTCCGGTCGCTGGCGGCGAGCCCAGCAGCAGCCCCGAGCCGAGCGCGAACGGGCTGACGTCGCCGGAGCCGGTGGCGTCGGCGTCGCCCGAGCCGGTGGCGTCTGTGTCGCCCGAGCCGTCGGTGTCGGCGTCGCCCGAGCCGTCAGTGTCGGCATCGCCCGAGCCCGTGGCCTCGGTGCCGCCAGCGCCGGTGGCCTCGCCATCGCCGGTGGCGTCGAAGGAGCCCAAGCCGTCACCGACCAAGGAGCCCAAGCCGTCGCCGACCAAGGAGCCCAAGCCCTCGAAGGAGCCCAAGCCGTCACCGACCAAGGAGCCCAAGCCCTCGAAGGAGCCCAAGCCCTCGCCGGTCGCCTCCGCGGATCCCGACAAGCGTCCGCGCGGCGGCACCAGCACCGCGGGCGACGCCAAGGGTGACCTGGTCAAGCAGGGCCAGGCCGCGCTGCGCTCGGGCTCGATGGGCGAGGCCGAGGCCGCCTTCTTCAAGGCCTCGACCAGCAGCGATCGCCGCCTCGCCGCCGGCGGCTCGCTCGGCCTGGCCGACATCGCGCTGCGCCGCCAGCAGTACCGCGAGGCCGTCCGCCAGGCCCGGCGCGCCGCCGCCATGGGCGCCAGCAGCGGCCGCTCGTGGACCATCGCCGCCGAGGCCCAGTGCGCCCTCGGCGACGCCGCCGCCGCCAACGAGTCCTACGGCAAGGCCGGCTCCAGCAAGCGCTGCAACTAGCCCCCTCGAAGCGCAGCTTCGAGGAGGCTATTCCGTTCCGGCTTCAGTCCGCCCCCTCGAAGCGCAGCTTCGAGGAGGCTATTCCGTTCCGGCTTCA
>Ga0154020_10001045_pt1 | contig 34246 bp, 24 predicted proteins | sample Klosneuvirus_201_FD_109709 | JGI IMG/M metagenome (GOLD analysis project Ga0154020, IMG submission 109709) | Active sludge microbial communities from wastewater, Klosterneuburg, Austria - Klosneuvirus_20160825_MG | ecosystem: Engineered > WWTP > Aerobic digester > Activated sludge | place...
CGGTGCAGGTGCTGGTGCGCGCCGGCGGCGAGCGCGCCTGGTCGAAGGTGGCCGGGCTGCCCTCGCTGGTCGCGACCATGCTCGACGAGGGCACCGAGACGCTGGGCCCGCTGGAGCTGGTCGAGAAGGCCGAGGGCCTGGGCGCGCAGCTGTCCACCGGCAGCTCGATGGAGTCGGCCTGGGTCCAGGTCAACGCCCTGACCGAGACCCTGGAGCCGTCGGTCGGCCTGCTCACCGACGTGCTGCTGCACCCCAAGTTCGACCCCGCCGAGCTCGAGCGCGTCAAGGCCGACCGGCTGACCGACATCCTGCAGATCAAGGACTCGCCCCGGCGCCTGGCCGGGCAGCTCCTGGCCGCGCTGATGTTCCGCGGCACGCCCTACGGCCTGCCCGAGATCGGCACCGAGTCGACCATCAAGAGCCTGACCCGCGACGACGTGGCCAGCTTCTACCGGGCCAACTACGTGCCGCGCAACATGGGCGTCGTGGTCGCCGGTGACGTCGACGCCAGGCGGCTCAAGGCGCTGCTCGAGGCCCAGCTCGGCAAGCTGGAGAATCCGCCCAAGGGCCTCGAGGGTGGCGCCTACGGCTACAAGATGTCGCTGCCCTCGGTGCACGTGTACCTGGTCGATCGCCCGGGCGCCCCGCAGTCGGAGGTGCGCGTCGCCACCAGCGGCCTGGCGCGCAGCACCAAGAGCTATGCGCTGGCCGAGGTCGCCAACAACGTCTTCGGCGGCAACTTCGCCGCGCGCCTCAACATGAACCTGCGCGAGAAGCACGGCTACAGCTATGGCGTGTACTCGTGGGCGCAGTACCGGCGCGACAGCGGCCTCATGCTGGCCGCCGGGGGGATCAAGGCCGAGCACACCAGCGCCGCGCTGCTCGAGATCCTGGCCGAGGTGCGCGGCATGGAGGAGCGCCCGCCCAGCGCCGACGAGCTGGCCCTGGCCAAGAACAGCATCGTGCTGTCGCTGGCCGGCCGCTTCGAGTCGAATGGCCAGGTCGCCGGCAGCTTCGGCGAGCTGATGGCCTTCGATCTGCCCGCGAATAGCTACGACAAGCTGCCCGCACAGGTCGCCAAGGTCACCGCCAAGCAGGTGGTCGACTTCTTCAAGAGCACCTGGCGCGCGCACGACATCACCATCGTCGTGGTGGGTCCGCGCAAGGAGCTCGAGAAGTCGATGCAGGAGTTCGCCGGGGCGGACAACTACCAGCTCATCGATGACGCGGAGTGGGCCAAGCTGTTTCCGTAGCGCACACGCGAGTGCCGAAAATGCCGAGGCCCCCGGTGACGGGGGCCTTCGGCGTTTCGGAGGCGGAGGCGGAGGCGGAGGCGGAGGCGGAGGCGGAGGCGGAGGCGGACGATCTGGTCCGGCTAGCGCCGGACCAGATCGAAGAACCCTGACTTACACGGCTCGTAGTTCGCTGCCACCGTCTTGCCGTCGTCGTCCTGGTAGCTCATGGTGCTCTTCGACCACTCGATCTTCTTGGCCGTCACCAGGGCCAGGCAGGCGCCCTTGATCCAGTCGCGGTAGGTCAGGGCGACGCGCTCGCTCTGGTAGCCGCGGGTGATCTCGTCCTTGCGCTTGGTGAAGTCCTCCTTGTCGGGCTTGCTGCGCGAGCGCACGTAGACGATGACGTAGCTGGAGTCCGACTCGATCAGCGTCGCCAGCAGCGTCTTCTCGTCGGCCGCGAAGATGGTGCTGACGTTCTTGGCCGACTTGCCGAGCTCGTCGAGCTGCATCGCCTGCGACCGCGTCAGCACGCCGGCGTCCTCGATCTTGGGCAGCTCGGGATCACGCGGCAGCGGCTTGACCACGGGCTCGGGCGGCGGCGCCACCGGCGGCGTCGCCGCGGCCGGCGCACCCGCCGGGGTCACCACGATGGGCGAGCCGCCAGCGGCCGCCGCCGGCTTGCCGCCGGCGCCGGTGGTCTGCGTCATCATCACCTTGCTGCCCAGGGCGCCCCACGGCCCCTGGGCCGGCAGCGCACCCACCGGCGCGGCCGGCGAGCCAGCCGGCGCAGGCGGCGCGCTCGGGGCCGTGCTCGGCGCGCTGCCCGGGTCCAGCGCCGGCTTGCCTGGCGGCGCGCCCAGCGGCGAGCCACCACCCGACGGCGGCGCCATCTCGATCTTGACCCCCGGCGGCAGCTGCTTGAGCAGCTCCGGCGGCAGCCCCGGCGGCAGGTCGCCGTATCCGCCACCCATGTCGTCGCGGTCGAACATGACCTCCAGCGTCGCGGTCGGCTGCTTGACGCGCTCGGCGAGCAGCTTGTCGAGTGCGGCCTGCGCCTTGTCGCGCGCCAGGGTCTTGCCCTTGTCGCGCAGCGCCAGCTGCTGCGCGATGTCGAGCTTGACGTCATCGAAGCTCTGGTCGCCCTTGCGGTGCTTCTCGATCTTCAGGATCTCGAAGCCGTCCGAGCCGCGCACCACGGCGGTGATCTCGCCGTCCTTGGCCGCCTTGACGACCTTGTCGACCTCGTCGCCGATGCCGAGCTGGCCATCCGAGCGCCAGCGCAGATCGCCGCCCTGCTTGGCGGTGAACTTGTCCTCCGAGGCCTCGGCGGCGACCTTGGCGAAGTCCTCGCCGCCCTTGGTCACGCGCGCGTGCAGCGCGTCGGCCTTGGCCTTGGCCTGATCGACCACCGCGGGCAGCGCCGCCGGATCGACCTTGATGAGGATGTGGCGCGCGCGCACCTCGGGCGGCAGGCCCTGGTAGGCGAAGGCCTTGTTCTTCTCGTACTCGGCCTTGGCGTCGGCCTCGTGCGCGGCCAGCCAGGCTGCGGCATCGGCCTCGCTGACGCTGGCGTCACCCAGGTAGCGCGCCCCCGCGAAGCGCACGAAGTCGAACGACACGGTGTCGTTCTCGGCCATGAACTGCGCCTCGACCTCGCTGGGCGACAGCACCACCGCGCCCTCGAGGACCTCGCGCGCCTTGAGCGCGAGCAGCTCCTTCTGCTGCTGCTCGAGGAACGCCTGCTCGGTGTCGGTCAGCTGGCGGGCGTAGTCCTTGAAGCGCTTGTAGCGGAAGATCCCCTTGCCCTTCTGGTCGAAGAAGATCCCGCGCGCATCCACCTTCTCGCCCAGCACCACCATGCGGCCGATGCGGATGAGATCCTCGGCCTCCTCGCGGCTGACCTTGAAGCCCATGCGGCGGCCCTCGCGGGCCAGGATCTCGCGCTCGATGAGCTGATCGAGCAGCTGCTCCTTGCCGCGACCGGCGCGCAGGCGGTCGGCCTTCTGCCGATGCAGCTGCAGGCCGATGTAGCCATAGCGCCAGTCGGCATCGCTGATGGTCGTGCCACTCACCTTGGCAGCCCAGCCGGTCTTGATGGTGCCACAGCTGCCGGTCTGCCCGCTCTGCGGACCGAAGCTGATGACGAAGGCTGCGATCAGGATCCCGAACAGCACGTAGATGATCGCGCTGCGCGAGTTCTCTCTCATCTCCTGCAACATGATTTCCCGGGCCTCTTCTAGGGGTCGAAAGTGGCGCGCATGCTAGCCCACACACCCCAGGGAGGCAATCTGTCTTGCCGCTCCGCAGCGAACAGTAATTCCGCTTGCAAGCGGCCAGAACCCCATGTTAACTAGGCTCGCTTTCAGGCCTAAGAATTTCAAAGAGATTTGTGTAGTTACTCGGACTTCGTAGGGTTTGTCCACAGCTCCACCAATCTCTTTTCGCACCGGGTGAGGGAACATGCTGTTCGACTGGGTGTATGGGCTGTTCTCGAATGATCTCGCCATCGATCTGGGCACCGCCACGACCCTGACCTTCGTCAAGGGCAAGGGCATCGTGTCGAACGAGCCCTCGGTGGTCGCGGTGCAGCGCAATGGCAACGGCGTCAAGAAGGTCCTGGCAGTCGGCAAGGAGGCCAAGGAGATGCTCGGTCGCACGCCGGGCAACATCTACGCCATTCGCCCCATGAAGGACGGCGTCATCGCCGACTTCGAGGTCACCGAGGCGATGCTGCGCTACTTCATCACGCGCGCGCACAACCGCCGGACCCTGGTGCGCCCGCGCATCATCATCGCGGTGCCCTCGGGCATCACCGAGGTCGAGAAGCGCGCCGTGCGTGACAGCGCGCTGGCCGCCGGCGCCCGCGAGGTCTACCTCATCGAGGAGCCCATGGCCGCGGCCATCGGCGCCGGTCTGCCCATCACCGATCCGTCGGGCAACATGATCGTGGACATCGGCGGCGGCACCACCGAGGTCGCGGTCATCTCGCTGGCCGGCATCGTGTTCTGGAAGTCGATCCGCGTCGCCGGCGACAAGATGGACGACGCCATCGTCCAGTACATCAAGCGCAAGTACAACCTGCTCATCGGTGAGCGCACCGCCGAGCAGATCAAGAAAGAAGTCGGCTCGGCCTATCCGCTCGACGAGGTCCTGACCATCGACGTCAAGGGTCGCGACATGGTGGCCGGTGTGCCGCGCACCTTGACCGTGAACTCCGACGAGATCCGCGAGGCGCTCCAGGAGCCGGTCAGCGCCATCGTGGACGCCGTCCGCGTCGTCCTCGAGCGCACCCCGCCCGAGCTGTCGGCCGACATCGTCGACAAGGGCATCGTACTGACCGGCGGCGGTTCGCTGCTGAAGAACATCGACGTGCTTCTGCGCGAGGAGACCGGGCTGCCCGTGATGGTGTGCGAGAACCCGCAGCTGGCGGTGGTGCTCGGCACTGGCAAGGCGCTCGACGAGCTCAAGCTCCTGCGCGAGGTCACGATCCAGTAGCAGGTCACTGGAGTCGGATTGTCGATGGAGCCTTTGCAGTGACCACGGTCGGCCGGCGTATCCGGGATGGCGTGCTGAGCGTCGTGCTGCTGGCGTTCCCTGCGCTGGTGTTCCACGCCAACTTCAAGACCCAGGACAGCCTCAACATCCTCGACAAGGTGGTGCTGAAGATCGCCGCGCCGCTGCAGGCGGTGGTCGGCTGGGCGGTGCGGGGAATAGGCGACACCTGGAAGAGTTATCTGTTCCTGGTGGACGTCGAGGGTGAGAACCAGGAGCTGCGCGCGTCGAACCGCGAGCTGCGCGCCGAGCTGGCCGAGAAGACGCGCCTCAGCGCGCACGCCGCGCGCCTGGAGAAGCTGCTCGGGCTGCGCCGCGAGACTCCGGCCGAGACCGTGGCGGCGCGCGTGGTCGGCGCCAAGATGTCGCCCTACTTCCGCGTCACCCGGCTGCAGCTCGAGGATCACACCGGGACGCTGCGCCAGAACCTGCCCGTGATCGCGGTGGCGCAGGGCTCGGGCGCGCCGGGCGCGGTGGTCGGGCTGATTCACAAGGTGTACTCGGCGGCGGGGCGGACCTTTGCCGACGTCAAGCTGGCGGTCGACCCGCGCTCGAAGATCGACGTCAAGGTCGGCGTCGCCGGCGCGCGCGGCGTGCTGCGCGGCATGCAGGGCGAGACCGGCTACACCTGCCGGCTCGAGTACGTCGACCGCGCCGACGAGGTCAAGCTGGGCGACATCGTGGTCACCAGCGGCATCGGCGGCTTCTTCCCGGCCGATCTGCTGATCGGCAAGGTGTCCAAGGTGGTGCGCCTCGACTATGCGCTGTACCAGGAGGTCGAGGTCGAGCCCTTCATCGACTTCTCCAAGCTCGACGAGGTCCTGATCATCCTGGCCGCGCCGCCGCCGCCCGACCCCGATGCGGCCGACAAGCTGCCCGCGCCGCCCGCGCGTGGCCCGGTGCCGGCGCGCTGATGCGCACCCTGGCCATCACTGCGCTGGCGTGCCTGACGCTGGTGCTGCAGTCGGCGCTGTGGCGCTACCTGCCCTTCGAGCTGGCGGCGCCGGACATGTGGGCGCTGTTCGCGGTCTACCTGGGGCTGCACGCGGCGACCGAGGGCGGCGCCCCGGTGGCCGGCCTGGCGGCGCTGATCATCGGCCTCAATCAGGACGTGCTGGCGGGCGCGCCGACCGGCCTGTTCGGCTTCTCGGCGGTGGCCATCGCGATGGTCGCGGCGCTGCTCTCCAAGCACCTCTTGCTGCGCGGGAGGGTCGCCATCGGCGGCACCGGGATGACCGCCAGCCTGCTCGGCGCCCTCTTCGTGCTGGGCCTGCTGGGGGCGGAGGGCGCCGAGCTGCGCCCCGGCCTGTCCCTGGTGGCGGTCATCGTGGTGCAGGCCTTCATGACCGCGCTGGCGGCGGTGCCGCTGTTTCCGCTGCTGCGCCGGGTCGAGGCGCGCACCTCGCGGCAGCGCGCGCGCGATCTGTCCCGCGAGGGCCTGCTGCGATGATCACGCCGCAGTCACCCGCGCCGGGCATCCCCGAGCTGGGCCGGCGCTTCATCTCCCTGGTGGTCTTCGTCGCCGTCGCCTTCCTGGTCCTGATCGGGCGGCTGTGGCAGCTGCAGATCATCGGCGGCGGCGAGAAGTACCAGCGCTCGATCAAGAACGTGGTGCGCGCGCACACGCTGCCGCCGGTGCGCGGCCTGATCAAGGATCGCAATGGCACCGTGCTGGCCGACAACCGCGCGGCGCACAGCGTGCTGGTGACGCCGCGCGCGTACACCGAGACCGCGCACAAGCGGCTGAGCACGCTGCTCCGGCTGCAGCCCACGCGCTCGAGCGAGCTGTGGCAGCGCGTGGTCGCGGGCAAGAAGAAGGACCCGTTCGAGCCGGTGGTGTTCTTCGAGGACGTCGATCGCGACGGCCTGGCCGCGCTGGCGCAGCACGAGGCCGAGCTGCCCGGTGTCAGCGTGGTCGGCTCGCTGCACCGGCGCTACCCCAACGCCACCCTGGCCAGCCACCTGCTCGGCTTCATGAACGAGATCGGCTCCGGCGAGCTGGCCTCGCGCGAGAAGCAGGGCTATCGCATGGGCGACGTCATCGGCCGCTCGGGCCTCGAGCGCCAGTGGGAGTCCTACCTGCGCGGCGAGGCCGGCTACGAGAAGGTCGTGGTCGACGCCCACAACAAGGTGCTGACCGACGCCACCAGCCGGTCGCTGATCCAGGGCCCGCCCTTCGTCAAGCCGGTGCCCGGCAGCGACGTCATCCTGACCATCGACGCCGAGCTGCAGCGCGCCACCGAGCGCGCGCTGCGCAACTGGCCGTCGGGCTCGGCCGTGGTCGTCGACGTCGACACCGGGCGCATCCTGGCCATGGCGTCGAAGCCGGGGCTGGATCCCAACGAGCTGTCGGGCGGTCTGACCCGCGGCGCCGAGCAGCTCCTGATCGCCGATCCGCACCGGCCGCTGATCGACAAGTCGCTGCGCGAGAACTACTACCCGGGGTCGACCTTCAAGATCATCACCGCGCTGGCCGGGCTCGAGGAGAACCTCATCGAGGGTCGTGAGCCGGTCATGTGCGCCGGCGAGTACGCCCTGGGCAGCACGCACTTCCGCTGCCACGGCGCGCACAAGCTGGTCGATCTGGTCAGCGCCATGACGCAGTCGTGCAACGTCTATTTCTACAAGCTGGCCGAGAAGGTCGGCATGGATCGGCTGGCCAAGTACGCGCGCGATTTCGGCTTCGGCGCGCCGACCGGCCTGGGGCTGAACGGCGAGGTGCCAGGCTTCATCCCGACCAAGGAGTTCTACGAGAAGAACTCGCGCGAGGGCTTCCGCATCGGCTTCACGTTGAACACCGGGATCGGGCAGGGCTCGACCAAGGTGACGGTGCTGCAGATGGCGCTGGCCTATGCCGCGGTGGCCAACGGCGGCAGCCTGATGCTGCCGCAGATCGTGCAGCGCATCGAGACCGCGGCCGGCGACCTGGTGCAGGAGTTCCCGCCCCGGCTGCGGCGTCGAGTCCAGGCGCGGCCGGAGTCGCTGGCGCTCCTGCGCGAGGGCCTGCTGGGCGTGGTCGCCGATCCACGCGGGACGGCGTACGCGAACCGCATCGCCGAGGTCGAGGTCGCGGGCAAGACCGGCACCGCGCAGGTCAAGAAGCTGGCCAAGCAGTCGGAGCTCAAGTGGGAGGCCGGCAAGGACCACGCCTGGTTCGCGTCGTTCGCGCCGGCGTCGGCGCCCAAGATCGCGGTGGTGGTGCTGATCGAGCACGGCGGCAAGGGCGGCTCGGTGGCGGCACCGGTGGCGATGGAGATCTACAAGTACTACTTCCAGCACCTGGCGCCCGAGCTGATGACCCCGCGGGTGGTGGCGGGGCCGCCGGACGATCTCATGCACGAGGATCCCGAGACGGTGCCCGAGGGCAGCACGGACGATCTGCCCGGCATCCCGACCGCCCCGGCGCCGTCCACGGATCTGATCTTCGGGCATTAGGCGGACGACGACGATGCAGAGCCGTATCCGGGAGTGGTCGCGCCTCTTGCGCCACGTCGATCTGCCGCTGCTGGGCGTCATGATCGCGGTGATCGGGATAGGCCTGGTCAACCTCTACAGCGCGACGCACCCGCGCGGGGCCGCCAAGTTCGATCAGCAGCTGATCTCGTTCGCCATCGGCTTCGGGCTGTTCACGGTGTTCGCGCTGGTCGACTACCGCGCCTTCATCCGGCTGGCCTATCCGCTGTATGCGCTGACGGTGATCGCGCTGCTGTTCGTGTGGCTGCCCAAGCTGGGCATCGAGAAGAAGGGCGCGCATCGCTGGTTCGGCTATGGCGCGGCGCGGGTGCAGCCCAGCGAGCTGATGAAGATCGCGCTGCTGCTGGCGCTGGCCAAGAACCTGCACGACGAGCCGGCGCGCGAGGGCAGGGGGATCCTGGGCCTGCTGGTGCCGCTGGGGCTGACCGCGCTGCCGATGGTGATCATCGCGGCGCAGCCGGATCTGTCGACGGCGACCATCCTGTTCCTGCTCTTCATGTCGATCATGGTCGTGGTGCGGCTCAAGCTGCGCAGCGTGCTGGTGCTGGCGGGGGTGACGCTGGCGACCATGGTGGTGGTGTGGTTCACGCTGGAGCCGTTCCAGCGCGATCGCATCTCGGGCTTCATGTGGCCCGACCCGCAAGGGCTGGGCTGGCAGGCCGATCAGAGCGTGATCGCCATCGGCGCCGGGCAGATGTTCGGCAAGGGCTTCATGCAGTCGAGCCAGGCGCGCATGAAGTTCCTGCCCGAGCACTGGACCGACTTCCCGTTCGCGGTGTTCGGTGAGGAGTGGGGCTTCGTCGGCTGCGTGGTGGTGCTGGCGCTGTACTTCGTGCTGGTGCTGTGGGCGCTCAACCTGGCCGCGCAGGCGCGCGATCGCTTCGGCGCCGTGCTGTGTGTCGGCGCGGCGGCGCTGTTCTTCTGGCACGTCATCATCAACGTCGGCATGGTGACGCGCCTTCTGCCCGTGATGGGCGTGACGCTGCCGCTGGTCAGCTATGGCGGCTGGTCGGTGTTCGCCAACATGATGGCGCTGGGCTTGCTGATGAGCGTGAGCGTCCGGCGATTCGGCCATTGATCGCAGGGGGTTGCGGCGGGGCGAAACCATCGTCGGTCGGCTGCCGTAGTGTTGGCAGGAGGTCGTGATGAAGGTTTCGAGCTTGCTGCTGCTGGTCCCTGGTGCGGTGCTGCTGCTGGGCGCGTGCTCGCGCAAGCAGCCGCCGGTGCGTGAGGGCGGCATGATGGCCGCGCGCCCGGGCAGGATGATGTCCGCGGAGGCCGAGGTGACGCCGGGCATGGCCACCGAGACCGCGGTGTTCGGCATGGGCTGCTTCTGGGGCGCCGAGGAGCACTTCTACGGCCGCCCCGGGGTCATCGCGACCTCGGTCGGCTATGCCGGTGGCAACACCGAGCACCCGACCTACGAGCAAGTCTCCAGCCACAGCACGCGCCACGCCGAGATCGTCAAGGTCGTGTTCGACCCCAGCAAGATCAGCTATCAGGACCTCTTGCAGATCTTCTGGGAGCAGCACGATCCCACCCAGGGCGACCGCCAGGGCAACGACATCGGCGACAGCTACCGCTCGGCGGTCTACACCTTCAGCGCCGCGCAGATGAACGCCGCGCTGGCCACCCGCGACGCCTACCAGGCCGCGCTGGCGAAGGCCGGCCACGGCAAGATCACCACCGAGATCGCCCCCGCCGGCCCGGTCTACGACGCCGAGCCCTACCACCAGCAGTACTGCATCAGGAACCCCGAGGGCTACTGCGGCCACGGCGGCACCGGCGTCAGCTTCCCGATGGCCGACCGCGCGACCGCGAAGCACTGATCGCTCCCGTCAGCGCTGGATGCCTTCCCACCAGCGTCCGAGGTCGAGCTCGATGGCCTCGAAGGGCTGCACCCGCACCGACTCGCCAGAGTCCTCCCCGAAAACCTGCAGCAGCACCCAGCGTCCGGCGGCGTCGAGCTGGTACACCTCCAGCGTGCGCGCCAGCGGATCGACCAGCCAGGTCCAGGCCACCTGCTCGCGGGCGTAGATCGGCAACTTGCGCATGCGGTCGTGGCGCACCGAGCTGGGCGAGATGATCTCGCAGACCCAGTCGGGCGGGAGTTCGAATGCGCTCGTCGACGGTGCGGTCGTCATGCGCTCCCGGCGCCACCCGGCCAGATCGGGCACCAGAACGTCGCCATGCAGATGTAGCTCTGGTTCGTCGAGGATCCACCAGCCACCTGGACCGCCGGGACCGCCGGGCTTGCGATGAAAGGCCTGGTTGAGATCTGCGCCCATCGCACTGGATGCGAATGCGTGTGGCGGGGCCGGTCGCGGTGACACCACCAGCTCGCCATTGATGATCTCGCCGACCACGTTGTCGGGCAGCGCCAGGAGATCCTGGTAGGTCGCGCGCTTCGGACCAGGGCTGGACGACATGACCCCAGTGTAGCAGGCCGATTCAGCGCGAGGTGAAGGTGCCCGGCACCGCCGCCGCGGGCGTCACCACCGGCGCCACCGTCGCGGTCCACAGCCCGGGCAGCGCGGGCGTCCCCAGGGCGTCGGCGCGGCCGTCGCCGTCGTCGTCGGCCAGCGGCACGGTGCCGCTCAGCGTGAGGTCGGCGCCGGTGCCGTCGAGGGCGTCGAAGGTCGCCTGCAGGCGCACGCCCAGTCCGACGCGCGCGGCGGGGCAGGCCACCGCGATGCAGCCGGCGGGCTGACCGGCCAGCGTGCACAGCCCGACATCCAGCGCTGCACACCCGCGCGTGGCGCCCATGCCGGCCTCGTCGACCAGGGCGACCGCCAGCGGCTTCGCGGTGCGCGGCAGCGTGCGGGCGCCCAGCGATAGCTCGCCCAGCGCGCTGGCCACCAGCTGGCCCCAGCGCAGCGAGAACCCGTGTGGTGCCAGCGTCGCGATCTCGCCGGCGCTGCCCAGGCTGAGCTCGATGGCGACCTCGTCGACGGCCAGCGTCGGGCGCGCGGTCTCGGCCAGCACGACCTCGTGTGTCGCGCCGCCCAGGCGCAGACGCGCCAGCTCCAGGGTGTGCGCGGCCTGGGCGCGGCCCTCGCCCAGCGGGTGGGCGACCAGGCGTGACACCAGCTCCAGGCGCGACACCAGGGCGGCGAGCTCGACGTCCAGGCCCGAGACCCGGGTCGCCGCGGCGCCCGCGGTCTCGGTCATCAGCACCAGGGCGCGCGCCTCCAGGCTGGGCCCGCCGCCGACCGCGGCTGGTGCGGTGGCGCCGCGACACGCGGGCGCACCCGCCATCGTGCCGCTGGGCAGGTCGCCACGCCGCGCCGTCAGCGCGTCGCGCACGGCGCCTGCGGGCAGCTCGGCCAGCACGGCATCGACCAGCAGCTGGCCCGGCCCGCTGGCGCACCCGGCCAGCACGCGCCAGGGCATGTCAGCGGCCGCCACCGCAGCACTCATCGCGCCCAGCTCCAGCGCGCTGTCGAGCACCAGCTCGCCCTCCAGCGCGATGCGCCGGTCGCGCGCCGGCACCGGGACCTCGATGCGTCGCCCCGGCGGCAGCTCGCGCCCGAGCAGATCGACGCAGCCCTGCGCGCGCGTGTTGCCGACGCTGTCCTCGCCGCGCGCCAGCACCGCATAGGGCATGCGCGGCAGCAGGTTGGCGTAGCCGACCAGCTCGCCGAAGTGCAGCACCGTGCGCGGCGGGTAGAACGATGGCGGCGGTCCGGCCCCGGCCAGCAGCTTGCCGCAGGTCTGGTCGTCATACAGGTGCACGCGCACCCGCGCGAAGTCGGCCTCGGCGCGGACACCCGTGTAGCGCGGGCGGACATCCAGCGCGGCGAAGCCCTCCTCCGAGATCGCGACCTGGAACGTGGTCGGCAGTGCGCCCTCGGCCGTGGCGCTGACCAGGAAGCGCGTGCGCTGCCGTCCCGCGGTCAGGGTCACGCGCGCGATCCCGGCCTGATCGGTGATGGCCGCCGGCGCCGACAGGATCGACCCCGCCGGCCCGTCGGTGGGCCGCTCGGGATCCACCGTGATCGAGAAGCGCACCTCGGCGTCGGCCACTGGCAGGTGGCGAAAATCGGTATCCATCACGCGCAGCTCGACGCTGTTTGCGAAGGCCAGTCCGATGTCGGGCCCCGGGGCCAGCGCGGTCAGCTCGTCGGGACCCGCCGGCCCGGCGTCGCTGCCGCCGTGGGCGTTGTCGCCACAGCCGGCCAGCGCCAGCGCGAGCAGCCCCAGCCACCCCGCGGCGCACAATTTTCGGACCTGTGAACAAAGCTCCATAAGCGCAGAGAACCCAAGCCAACTCGGGAACGTCCTTGCGATCTTACCCCCCTACCGCATAGATCCACAATCGTGGCCGAGTTCAGTCATCTCCATCTGCACACGCAGTACAGCCTCCTCGACGGCGCCATTCGCATGGCGGATCTCATGCCCAAGGTCAGCTCCCTGGGCATGAAGACGGTCGCGGTCACCGATCACGGCAACATGTTCGGCGCCGTCGACTTCTACAACCGTGCCAAGGAGCACGGCATCAAGCCCATCTTCGGCTGCGAGACCTACGTCGCCGGCGAGGACCGCACCGATCGCACCAACCGCAAGAACCACCACCTCATCCTGCTGGCCAGGAACGACGTCGGGTACAAGAACCTCACCTACCTGAACTCGATGGGCTACCTGGAGGGCTTCTACTACCACCCGCGCATCGACAAGAAGCTGCTGCGCGAGCACTCCGAGGGCCTCATCGGGCTGTCGGCCTGCCTGGGCAGCGAGATCGCCCAGACCCTGCTCAAGCAAGGGCGCGAGAAGGCCAAGGAGGTCATCGCCGAGTACGCCTCCGCCTTCGAGCCCGGCATGTTCTTCCTCGAGATGATGCCCAACGGCCTGGCCGAGCAGGACATCGTCAACGGCGAGTACGCCAAGCTGGGCCCCGAGCTGGGCGTGCCGCTGGTCGCCACCAACGACTGTCACTACGTCGAACGCAGCGACGCCCGCGCGCACGAGATCCTGATGTGCATCCAGCAGGGCAAGACCATCCACGACGAGAAGCGCCTGCACCACAAGACCGACGCCTACTACATCAAGTCGCCGGCCGAGATGAACCAGGCCTTCCACGACGTGCCCGAGGCGCTGGAGAACGCCGCGCGCATCGCCGAGCTGTGCAACGTCAAGCTCAAGCTCGGGCAGACCTACCTGCCGCGCTACAAGACGCCCGAGGGCTACGACCTCGACAGCTACCTCGCCAAGGTCGCCGAGGACGGCCTCAGCGCGCGCTTCGCCGAGCACGTCAGGCGCGGCGTCAAGTTCGACGCCGATCAGTACAAGGCCCGCCTGACGCGCGAGATCGGCGTCATCCAGAAGATGGGCTTCTCTGGCTACTTCCTCATCGTGTGGGACTTCATCGCGCACGCCAAGTCGAAGGGGATCGCGGTCGGCCCCGGTCGCGGCTCGGGCGCCGGCTCGCTGGTGGCCTACTCGATGCGCATCACCGATCTCGATCCCATCCCGTACAACCTGCTGTTCGAGCGCTTCCTGAACCCGGAGCGCGTCTCGATGCCGGACTTCGACGTCGACTTCTGCATGAACCGGCGCGACGAGGTCATCCACTACGTCACCGACAAGTACGGCAAGAACAACGTCGGCCAGATCGTGACGTTTCACCAGCTCAAGGCGCGCGGCATGGTGCGCGACATCGGCCGCGTGATGGCGCTGCCGCTGCCCGAGGTCGACCGCGTCGCCAAGCTGGTGCCCGAGCCGGTGCAGGGCAAGACGCCGCCCATCGCCGAGGCCATCGAGGCCGAGCCGCAGCTCAAGGAGCTGTACCTCAACAACCCGACCTACCACGAGCTGCTCGACACCGCGAAGGCGCTGGAGGGGCTGAACCGCCACGCCGGCATGCACGCCGCCGGGATCGTGATCTCGGAAAATCCCCTGTGGGAGTACGTGCCCTGCTTCCGCGGCAAGGACGGCGAGATCATCACGCAGTTCGCCAAGGACGAGGTCGAGAAGGCCGGCCTGGTCAAGTTCGACTTCCTCGGCCTCAAGACCCTGACCGTGATCGAGACCGCGCTGCGCCTGATCAATGACGCGCGCGTCGCCAAGGGCGAGCCGGTGATCGACCTCATGGAGCAGCCGCTCGATGACGCCGGGGTCTACAAGATGATGACCGCGGGCGACACCACCGGGGTGTTCCAGCTGGAATCGTCGGGCTTTCGCGAGCTCCTGAAGAAGCTCAAGCCGGACTGCTTCGAGGACATCGTCGCCGCCGTCGCGCTGTACCGGCCGGGCCCGCTGGAAGGCGGCGTGGTCGACGACTTCATCCGGCGCAAGCACGGTCAGACCAAGGTCGAGTACCTGCACCCGTCGCTGGAGGGCATCCTCAAGGAGACCTACGGCGTCATCGTGTACCAGGAGCAGGTCATGCAGATCGCCTCGACCTTGTCGGGGTACAGCCTGGGACAAGCCGACCTCTTGCGCCGCGCCATGGGCAAGAAGAAGGCCGAGGTCATGGCCAAGGAGAAGGCCGGCTTCGTGGCCGGCGCGGTCGCCAACAAGGTCGACGAGAAGCAGGCCGCCGAGATCTTCGACCTGATGGCCTTCTTCGCCGGCTACGGCTTCAACAAGTCGCACTCTGCCGCGTACGCGCTGATCACCTACCAGACCGGCTGGCTGAAGCATCACTACCCGGTCGAGTTCATGGCCGGCCTGCTGACCTGCGACAAGGACAACACCGACAACATCGTCAAGTTCATCGCCGAGGCGCGCGCCATGGGCATCGAGGTGCGCCGCCCCGACGTCAACGAGTCGGCGGCCGACTTCTCGGTGGTCGAGGTCGCCGTCGCCGAGGGCGCCGAGCCGGCGACCGGCAAGGCCAAGGGCAAGGGGCGCGGCAAGAAGGCCGATCGCGCCGCCGAGGAGGTCGCGCAGGCGGCCAGCGCCATGAAGAAGGTGATCCGCTTCGGGCTCGGCGCGGTCAAGGGCGTCGGCGAGGGCGCGGTCGAGGCCATCGTGGCCGCGCGCAAGCAGGCCCGCTTCACCTCGGTGTACGACTTCTGCGAGCGCGTCGACGGCCAGAAGTGCAACAAGAAGGTCCTCGAGGCGCTGGTCAAGGCGGGCAGCTTCGACGGGGTGTCACGCGCACTGTTGCCGAAACCGATCACGCGGGCGCAGACCTTCCAGGCCATCGAGATCGCGGCCGAGCGCGCGGCGCAGTCGCAGCGTGACCGGCGCAGCGGGCAGACCAGCCTGTTCGGGCTGCTCGGCGGCGGGGCGGCGGCGGCGACCCCGCCCGAGATCTATGCCGAGCTCGAGGAGTGGAACCCCAAGACGCTGCTCGGCTTCGAGAAGGAGGCGCTGGGCTTCTTCATCACCGGCCATCCGCTGGATCGCTACCAGGGTGACCTGGCGCGCTGGGCGACCTGCTCGACCGCGGATCTCGGTGACCGCATCCAGGGCGGCACCCAGACCCTGGGCGGCATCGTGACCGACTACAAGGAGCGACTGACCAAGACCGGCAACAAGATGGCCATCTTCAAGCTGGAGGACATCTGGGGCCAGATCGAGGTCGTGGTCTTCCCCAAGTCGTTCGAGAAGCTGGGCGCGATCCTCAAGACCGACGAGCCGCTGCTGTGCACCGGCAAGCTGGAGGACGAGGGCGAGGACGGCTCGCACGCCTTCAAGATGTTCCTCGACGAGGCCAGCCCGCTGGCGCGCCTGCGTCAGGAGAAGACCTCGCGGGTGCACATCCTGCTCAACGCCGACAACTCCAGCGAGGCCCAGCTGCAGGAGCTCAAGGCGCTGCTGGCCGCGCACAAGGGCGGCTGCACGACCTTCCTGCACCTCAAGATCCCCAAGCGCTCGGAGACCGTGATCCCGCTGCGCGGCCTCGAGGTAGCGCCCAGCGACGACTTCCTGCTGCGCGTCGAGCGGCTGCTGGGGGAGCGCACGGTGCTGCTGCGCTAGTGCCGTTCCTCAGAAGTCCCGCCCTGAAAGGGCGGGACTTCTGAAACGGCACTACCGGTTCCGGGTGCGCTTCGCGCGCCCGGAACCCCATGGCCGGATAGTGCCCCCCGTCGAAAATTTCGCGGGCGAAATTTTTGACGGGAGGCGCTAGAGCCGCGGCCCGTGCGTCCGTGGCATGATGGGGCTGTGAAGCGGCTTTTCTGGCTGGTTCCAGCGCTGGCTGGCTGTCTGTCGGTGCCCGGCCCGCGCGAGCGCGATGGCGACGGCGGGGCCGATGCCGCCGTGACCGACGCCGGGGCGCCCGATGGCGATGGCGGTGAGGTCACCGACGGCGGCCTGCCCGACGCCGCCGGCGGGCCCGACGCCGGCAACTGCCGCGGCGAGTCCTCCAACGGGGGCTTCACGCAGGGTGTGCTGACCGACGCGCGCCGGGCCACCGGCGGCTGGCTGGAGCTGCCGCCCGGGACCGTCAGCGGCAGCTATGTGTCACCGGTGTGGGACTTCATCGATGCCGGCGGCTTCGACCGCCTGCAGTGGCGGCAGCGCCGCCCGGCCGGCCATCCGCTGCCCGACGGGCCGTGGACGATGGTCGAGAACGGTTTCGCCGAGGGCAACGTCGACCTGCGCACCGGCCTGCTGCTGATGCACTTCGATCGGCTGAACACCGCCAGCAGCTGGCAGGACTCCAGCGGCAACGGCCACCTGGCAAGCTGCGGCGCCTTCTGCCCCACGCCGATCGCGAGCGGGCAGTTCGGGCGCGCGCTGCGCTTCACGAGCGGCAGCACGGGCTCGTTGCTGACCATCCCCGAGCACCCCACGCTGGAGCCGACCACGTTCACGCTGTCGACCTGGGTGCGCGTGACCGGGGTGTCGCTGGGGCAGGGCGGCAACAACCACGGCGCCGTCATCATGAAGGGGCGCAACAACGCGGGGAATCCCTACGTTTCGTGGGGCATCGAGTTCAACGACCAGGGTGGCAACGTGTTCCGCTGCTCGGTCGCGGCGGGCGGCACCACGCTGTACCTCGACGGTGCGACCTCGTTCGCCAACCTGCCCACCGGCTGGATCCATGTCGCCTGTACCTACGACGGCGCCGACGCCCGCCTCTATGTGAACGGCGCCCTGGATGACAGCGCCCCGCTGACCGGCCCGGTGACCTATGGTCTGGCCGACAGCGACGACGTCACGCTGGGCATGTTCTCGGGCGGCCAGCGCCTCAGCGGGGACATCGACGAGGTCATGCTGGCATCGCGTGCCTTCGGGCCCGCGGAGATCCGCGATCTGTACCTGCGCGGGGCGCTGCGCCTGGGCGCCCAGCTGCGCCCGTGTAGCAACGCGACCTGCGCCGGGGCGTCGCCCTTCATCGGCCCCGACGGCACTGGTAGCACCGAGTTCACCGGCAACTGTCCGTCGGGGGGCGCCAGCGGCGGCATGAATCGGCGCGTGCTGCTCGACGGCAGCGCCGACTGTGACGGTAACGGCCTCGCCGATCGGAGCCCGGTCGAGGCGGTGCTCGGCCAGGCGCGCTGGTACCAGGCGCGGTTCCAGCTGCGCGGGGTGAGTGACGTGGCGGCGCCGTCGCCGATGCTGGACGACTACTCGGTATGTCGCTGAGGCGCGCGCTGGAGCGGTCGTGCTGGTCGGGCCGACCCGCGGATGTCGGCGACCCTGGCGCTTCAGGGGGCCTGTGAGATAGTCAGCGTCGTTTTCGGGGAGGCCGTGCGTGCTGCACTGGGGCTGGATCGTTGCCATCGCCGTCGTCGGACTGTTCGCGCTGATCGCGCTGCACGACATCTTCCAGCGCAAGAGCGCGCTCAAGCACAACTTCCCGATCATCGGCTGGGTGCGCTACCTGTTCGAGAGCCAGCGCACCAAGATCCGGCAATACTTCATCTCGGGGCCGCGTGACGAGCGGCCCTACCACTTGCGCCAGCGCGAGTATGTCTATCGCTCGGCCAAGCAGCTGCCGTCATCGACTGGCTTCGGCTCCGACGCCGAGCTCGACGTGCCCGGCGCGTGGGCCTTCCTGAACAGCGCGTTTCCGACGCTGGAGAGCGAGGCGCCCGATGACTCGGCGCGGCCGCCGGTGATCGGACCGCACCGGCGCGAGCCATTCCAGCCGCGCTCGTTCGTCAACATCGCGGACATGTCGTACGGCTCGCTGGGGCGCAACGCGGTGCAGGCGCTGTCGCGTGGCGCCTCGCTGTCGGGGGTCTGGCTGGGCTCGGGCGAGGGCTCGCTGACGCCGCACCACACGGCGTTCGCGTGTGATCGCGTGCTCGAGATCGGGTCGGGCCTGTTCGGTGTGCGCGAGCTCGACGGCACCTTCTCGCTGGAGCGCCTCAAGAAGCTGCTGCCCGAGGTCAAGGCCATCACCATCAAGCTGTCGCAGGGCGCCAAGCCGGGCTCCGGCGGGGTGCTGCCGATGGCCAAGATCACCGCGGAGATCGCCAAGATCCGCAACATCCCGCGCGATCACGACTGCCACAGCCCGAACCGCTTCAAGGAGTTTCGCGACGTCCCCAGCATGCTGGCCTGGATCGCCATGCTGCAGGCCGAGACCGGCAAGCCGGTCGGCATCAAGTTCTGCCTGGGCGACAAGCGCTTCGTCGAGGAGCTGCTCGACGCGCTCGAGGGCACGCCCGAGGAGGTCGGCCCTGACTTCATCATGCTCGACGGCGCCGAGGGCGGCACCGGCGCGGCGCCGCCCAGTCTGGCCGACAACATGGGCACCCCGATCCGGCAGGCGCTGCCCTGGCTCGACAACGCCCTGCGCGCGGCCGGCCTGCGCCAGCGCATCCGCGTCATCGCCGCCGGCCGCTTCGCCATCGCCAGCGAGGTCGCCTTCGGCCTGGCCATGGGCGCCGACTTCATCAACATCGCGCGCGGCTTCCTGCTCGCCATGGGCTGCATCCAGGCCCAGGAGTGCCACACCAACCGCTGCCCCACCGGCATCACCACCCACAGCCCCTGGCTGCAGGCCGGCCTGGATCCCACCGACAAGGGCACCCGCGTGGCCAGCTACGCCCTGCGCCTGCGCTCCGACCTGATGACAGTGGTGCGCTCCGTCGGCCTGGCCTCCCCCGCCGAACTGAACCGCCACCACGTCGTCATCAACGACGACGACCGCGTCGCGCGGTCGCTCGCCGAGGTCTTCCCGTACCCCGTCGGCGCCGGGCCGGTGGCACCACCGCCGTTCGCGCACCGCTCAGGTCACTGAGAAAGGCCGGAGGCCTTTCTCAGCGACCTGAGCGCTCCGCCCACTCTCCGCCCCAGTCCTCCGCGCCCCACGACCGCACCCTCGTGCTCGTGCCCGTGCCCGTGCTCGTGCTCGTGCTCGTGCTCGTGCTCGTGCTCGTGCTCGTGCTCCAGATGTCAGCCCTATTCAAGTCGGCCGGCTCCGTGACCGCGAGGCCAGTGTCAGACCCCTTGGTTATGGTTTGTCAGCCCTATTCAAAAAGGGAGGGCGGACGATGCAGCGAGGAGGCAGTCAGAGTGGACGGCGCAGCAAGGCGCGCGGCGCCCAGCAGCTCGGGTTCGCGTGGCGGCAACATGGCGGTGCACGCAAGGGCGCGGGCCGACCGCGCAAGACCGGACGACCACCAGTGGCGCATCGCGCGCGGCCGCGAGCCCCGGCGCGGGAGCCGCAGCACGTCACGCTGCGGCTGAAGCGCGAGGTCGGGTACCTGCGAAGCGAGCGCGCATTGCGCGCGGTGTATCGCTCGCTCGCGCGCGGGTGTGACCGCTTCGAGACCCGGACGGTCCACTTCTCGGTGCAGGGCGATCACGTGCACTTGCTGGTCGAGACCGCCGACGCCCGCGCGCTCACGCGGGCCATCAAGGGGCTGTCGGTGCGCATCGCGCGCGCTCTCAACAAGGTGCTGGGGCGCACCGGGGCGGCCTTCGCCGACCGCTACCATGCGCGAGCGCTGCGCTCGCCACGCGAGGTGCACCACGCCCTGGCGTACGTGCTCTGCAACTACCGCCATCATGCCGCGGCCAGGAGGCAGCTCCCTGGTCGCTGGTGGATCGACCCGTGCTCGTCGGGCTGGTACTTCACCGGCTGGCGCGGTCGAGACGGCAAAGCGACCTCGGGCAGCTGGGCCCGCCCGCAGACCGCACCCCGCGTCGCCGAGGCGCGGACCTGGCTCCTGACCATCGGCTGGCAGCGACAAGGCCTGGTTCCCGTCCACTACGTGCCAGGTGCTCGATCTTGAATTGGGCGGACATCCGGTGCGGAAGCGGCCGAATGTGGGCCAGCGTCCGCACGAGCACGAGCACGAGCACGAGCACCACCACCAGCCCAGGGACCAGCGCCCGGCTGGCCCCGCATCAACGCGGCCGGGCGCCCCCGACGGTCACGGCCCGAAGCAGCCGGTCACGTCGTCGGTCACGCCGTCGACCTGGACCGCGGCCATCATGCACTGGGTCGGGCTGGTGCACTGGCTGCCGTTGCCGCAGACGCCCCAGCAGCGGCCGCGCACGCAGATGCCGGTGCGGCACTCTGTCGACGACGTGCAGGCGGCGCCGGCGGTGCCGGTGCCGGCGGCGGCGCGCGGGGTGGCGCAGCGCAGGCTCACCGTGGGTGGGTCGAATGGGTTCAGCGTGTGCTGCACGAACGGCGTGCAGATCCCTGAGCCGCCGCTGCCACCGCTGCTGCATGACGCGTCGCTGCTGCAACCGCTGGAGCCGAACGGGATGGCGCACTCGCCGAACAGGCAGAACGAACTCTCGGGGCACAGGCGCGACCGCGTCAGCCGGCCACCCGAGCACACCGCGGCATAGTCGCCATCGCAGGTCGGGCCGTCGCCGTTGCAGCCCGGCGGCGCGGCGTCGGCGACCCGCGCATCTGGCTGCGGCGGTCCGCTGTCCTGCATCAGCGGTGCTCCGTCGACCGGTCCGCCATCGCGCATGAACGTGATCTGACCGTCCACGCTGAGGCCGCCGCCATCGTCGCCGCCGCTCGCCACTAGCCCGAACCCGTTGGGGTCGAAGGCGCAGCCAGTCACGGCCCCGGTCACCATCGCCGCCACCGCCGGCAAGAGCAGCATCAGCGCTGCGCGCACTCGCAGCACCGCATGCCTCGCTCCCGCGCCGGTGTTGCTTGCAGACGTCATGACTACCCGGTCAGCGTAGCACGAGGGGCGCACATTCCGCTCAGCGACGGACGCAGCAACGGACGGGCTGGATTGAGAGCTCAGCGCCGCAGGCGCTGAGCTCTCAATCCAGCCCGAACGCCTCCAGCTCGGCCTCGCCCAGCCCGAAAAAGTGCGCGGTCTCGTGCAGCACGGTGATGCGGACCTCGTCCTGGACCTCGTCCTCGGTGCGCGCCACGCGCTCGATGTTGCGCTGGAACAGGAAGATGTGGGCCAGTGACGGGGTGCCGCCGACGGCTGACTGGTCACCCAGCGCGACGCCGTCGAACACGCCCAGCAGGCGCGGATCCATGCCGTCGTCGATCTGCTGCAGCGAGGGGTAGTCCCACACCTGCACCGGCACGTTGCCCAGCCGCGCCCGCGCCGCCTCGGGCAGCTCGTCGAGCGCCTCGCCCGCCAGCTCGCGCACGCGCGCCTCGCTGAGGTGCCAGCGTGGCGCCTCAGCCGCCAGGTCGAGCTCGCGCACCTTGCGCCAGGCCGCCTTGCGCTCGGCATCGCGGCCGGTCAGATCGGCGACCACGCCGAGGCCGTGGTGAGCCTCCGCGCTGTCAGGCGCCAGCTTGACCGCCAGCTCGAAGTGACGCTGCGCATCGGCGAAGTCCTCGAGGTCGGCGTACAGGCGCCCGGCGCGCATGTGGTGCTCGGCCTCGGGCAGCGCGATGGGCGGCAGGTCGCCCAGCAGCTCGCGCGCGTCGGCGTCCTCGCCCATGGCGACCAGGACCTCGGCCTTGAGCAGCATGGCGTCGAGGACCTCGTCCTCGTCCTCGGCCAGATCCAGCGCCAGATCGGCGTGCTCCAGCGCGGTGTCGAGATCGTCCGAGGCGTCCAGCAGCGTCTCCGCCAGCAGCAGCTGCGGCTCGAAGTAGTCGGGGTCGATGGCCAGCGCGCTCTCGTAGTAGGCGATGGCCTGCTCGCCGTCACCCTCGGCGGCGGCCGCGGCGCCGAGCAGGGTCAGCGCCTCGGGCGCGTCCTCGCCGGCCTCGTCGGCCTCGGCCACCAGCGCCTCGGCGATCTTCCTGGCAGCCGCCGCGTCATCGGCCTCGATCTTGGCCCAGCCCTCGGCCAGGCGCTGCGCCAGGGCATCGTTCATCGCCTCCAGCTCGTCGAGGTGCACGCGCTCCAGCGGGCCCGTCGAGTCCTGGGCGTCCTTGGCTCCTTCACTGACCTCGGTCGACTTCGGGGGCCTCGGCTTCATGCCGCGAGCATACAACGGTCACGCGCCCGGACCACCACCGCTTCACACCTGTGCGCACCTCACCAGGTGACGCCGAGGCCTCCGGTCAGCGACTCCGCGAAGCCGTAGTAGTCGGTCTTGAACACGCCCAGGCTCCACTCGGTGCCCTTGTCCCCGATGTACTGCGCGCGCGCCCACATGCGCAGGCACTCGTCGATGCTGTCCGAGAAGCGCGACGCCTTCACATAGGCCACCTCGAGCTTCAGCCGCGGGGTCAGCCGGTACTGCAGCCGGACGCCGTAGTCCCAGTAGAAGTTGTCGTCGAGGCCGATGCCACCGACATCGGCGTCGGTGGCGACGCCGATGCCGTCCCAGCCCACGCCGATGACCGGCATCAGGAACAGGTTGAACTTCGGCGAGCTGCCCTTGGCGCCCATCAACGCATAGGGCGGGAACAGGAGCTGCCACTCGGCCTTGATGTCGACGATGAACTTCGACTTGGGGTCGTAGCCGAACGAGCCGCCCAGGAAGTAGCCGACCCCGAGCTGCTGATCGGTGCCCTTGCCATAGTTCCACTTGTCCCACTCCAGGCTCAGGCTGCCGCCCAGGGTCGGATCGGGTGGCGAGATGATCGGCGGCGTGGTGGTGGCCTTGAAGGTCGGCTTGAGCTGGGTGACCCCGGCGGTGTAGCGCATGCGCGGCAGGACGCCGAGGATGCCGCTCTTCTTCTTCCTGATGCTGTAGTCGCCACCGCCGCCACCACCGCCACCGCCGCTGCCGCGGCGGCTGGGGAACGAGCTGCTCATGGCGTTGCCGGTCTGTTCGAGGACGTAGCGCAGCTCGGTGGCGTCACGGCCGGCCGGACGGCCGACGCCGCTGCCGATGTTGTCGACCTGCGCGATGAGCACGCCCGACCCCATCTCCTTGCACAGGCGGCCGATCCAGCCGTAGGCCTGCCCGGTCGACGGTGACGTCAGCAGGGTCTCGTAGGCGTAGTCGTACCAGCCATCGGGCACCAGCTGGTTGGCGCGCGCCAGCTTCATGGTGGGATCGGGCGGGCGGGCACAGCTGGTCATGTGGCGGGCACGCACCACGCGCACGCTCAGCGCGGTCGAGGTCGGCCAGTCACGCCGCACCACCCAGCGCTCGTCCTGCTTGGCCACCGACCAGGCGCCCTGCTCGGAGTTGACGCGGATCGACTGGCCCAGGCCGGGCAGCTCGATGGTGTCCTCGCTGGGCAGGCTGACCGAGGCGCCGCCCTCGCGCAGCGTCTCCAGCACCAGGGCGACCTCGCTGGCGTCGTAGGGCTGCTGGCTGGCCTTCCAGATGATCTGCACCACCAGGACGCCCTGCGGCAGGTCGGAGCACACGATGGCCTCCAGGCCGCCCGACAGCGTGGGGGTCTCGACCGCGGTCTGCTCGTAGCTCGAGCCCAGGTAGGCGACCCGGCGGCGCACCTTGCCGCCGATCTTGGTGTCGGGCAGGCCCACGCTGCACTGCAGGAACGAGGGCAGCGCGCGGGCGTACATCACGATCTTCTTGCCACCGGCGCGCTGCAAGGTGACCGCGCGATCTCCGTTGGGCGCTCCCGCCCAGCCGTATGGCAGCTCCATCGACTTGGAGCCGAAATTGACCCGGTTCTGTGCCTGGGCCGCGGCTGGCAGGGCCAGACACAGCAAGGCTGCGAGCAGCGGCGCCCGCCTCGACAAGAGATCCCCCATGGGTCGATATTCAACCACGATCGCACCAGGACGCCCAGCGGGATTGCCCTGCTGCGGCCAGGCGTTTACCTTCACGCCATGTCGAGGTCGTCGCTGTGCGCCTGCAGGCTGTGGGGCGTGGTCATGCTGCTGGGGCTGGCCGGCTGCCCCAAGCCGGGCGCCGGGCCGGCCGGCTTCGTCATCCCGAAGTCGGAGGATCCGGCCGCGCAGCGGCGCTTCGCGGCGGCGCGCGCGAAGTTCGAGGATGGCGACTTCTCCGCGGCGGGCAAGGACATGGAGGCCTTCATCAAGGCCTTCCCGGACGATCCGCTGGCGCAGACGGCGCGCCTGTTCGCCGGCCGCGCGGCCTTCGAGCTCGGCGACTGGAAGACCGCCGAGCTGCACCTGGCACCGCTGGCCAGCGCCGGCGACGGGCTGCCGCGCAAGGCGCGCTACTTCCTGGGGCTGACCCTGGTCGAGCGCGGCGAGTGGGCCCGCGCCGAGAAGCTGCTCTTGCCCATCGCGGCGGCGCCCGACGGCGACGGCGGCGAGGAGCTCGGCGCCCTGGCCGCGGCGCTGGCCGAGGCGACCTACCAGCAGGGCGCGGCGGCGCGGGCGCTGGGCTGGCTGGGGCGCTGGCACCAGGCCGCCGACGCCCAGCCCAGCGCGGCCGAAAAGGTGCACATCCTGGCCCGCGCGCAGGAGCTGACCGGCAAGCTCGGCGACGCCGAGGTCGGGCAGGTCTATCGCGCCCTGCCGCGTGGCGGCGCGGTCGCGGCGGTGGTCGCGGTGCGGCTCTCGACGGTGCTCAGCGCGGCCGGCGACGGTGAGGGCGCGGCGCGCGTGCTGGCCGAGACCGCGGCGGCGCGCGAGGCCGCCGGCCTGGGCGCCATCGGGGGCGCGTCGCCATCCACCGCGGGGCCGGGCGATCCGCGCGTCATCGGCGTGCTGTTCGGGCAGACCGGGGCCACCCGCCAGGTCGGCGAGCGCGCCCTGCGCGGCCTCGGGCTGGCGCTCGGGCTGAGCTCCGGCGCCGGCCAGGCGGTGCGCTCGGGCTACCTGGTGGTGGCGCGCGATCCGGGTGACGACGCCGCGGCCGCCGTCGACGCCCTGGTGGCCGAGGGTGCCATCGCCATCGTGGGGCCGATCGACAAGAAGCAGGCCGCGGCAGCGGCGCGGCGCGCCTCCGAGCTGGGCGTGCCCATCCTGCCGCTGACCGGCTTTGCCGCCGACGTGCCGGCCGAGCTGCCCGGCGTGTTTCGCGTGGTGGTCTCGGCCGAGGCCCGCGCGCGCGCGCTGGCGGTGCGCGCGGCCGCCGAGGGCATCAAGCGGGTCGCGGTGATCGCGCCCGACAACGCCTATGGCAAGAAGGTCGGCGAGGCCTTCGTGGTCGAGGCGCGCGCGCGCGGCCTCGAGGTCGCGGCGGTCGAGGCCTATGCCAAGGACGCGACCTCGTTCGGCAAGGCCATCAGCGCGGTCAAGAAGAGCGGCCTCGACGCCCTCTTCGTGGCCGACACCGCCAAGCGGCTGGAGCTCATCACGCCGGCGCTGGCGGCGGCCGACCTGTGGCCGCTGCCCGAGGGCCAAAAGCCGGTCAAGGGGCGGCGCATCCTCCTGTTGTCGACCGCCGAGGGGCTGTCGCCGGACCTGCTGCGCGCGGCCGGCCGCTACGTGCAGGGCGCCCTGCTGGCGCCGGGCTTCTACCCCGACGAGAGCGAGCCTGCGCTGGCCGACTACGTGCGCCGCTATCGGGGCAGCTTCGGCGAGGAGCCGTCGCTGTTCGACGCCAGCGCCTATGACGCCGCGCTGGCGCTGCGCCGGGTCATCGAGAGCGGCGGGCGCGATCGCGCGGCGCTGGCGCTGGGCCTGCTGCGCCCGGGGGCGGCGGGGGCGACCGGCGTGGTGTCGTTCGCGGCCGGGGTGCGCGCCGATGCCGGCTGGCTGTTCTCGGTCGAGGGCGAGGTCATCAGGGTCGCGCAGGAGTAGCCCCCTCGAAGCGCAGCTTCGAGGAGCGCTATTCCGTTCCGATCTGGTCCCGGTGTGCTAATCAGCGCGCATGCGATATTCGCGCGCGTTCATCCCCACCCTCCGCGAGGCCCCTTCGGACGCCGAGGTCGTGAGCCACGTCTACATGGTCCGCGGCGGCTACCTGCGCAAGGTGGCGGCCGGGATCTATGACCTGCTGCCGCTGGGCTGGCGGGTGGTGCGCAAGATCGAGGAGATCGTGCGCCAGGAGATGGATCGCGCCGGCGCCCAGGAGATCCTGATGCCGGCCGCCATCCCGGCCGAGCTGTGGCAGGAGTCGGGGCGCTGGCAGAAGTACGGCGCCGAGCTGCTGCGCTTCAAGGATCGCAAGGGCGCCGACTTCTGCATCGGGCCGACGCACGAGGAGGTCGTGGTCGACATCGTGCGCCGCGACATCAAGTCGTATCGCCAGCTGCCGCACAACCTGTACCAGATCCAGGCCAAGTTCCGCGACGAGCCGCGGCCGCGCGCGGGCCTGATGCGCGGGCGCGAGTTCATCATGAAGGACGCTTACAGCTTCGACGCCAGCGAGGACGGCGCCAAGGCGACCTACCAGGCCATGTATGACGCCTACGGGCGGATCTTCAAGCGCTGCGGGCTGGAGTTCCGCGCCGTCGAGGCCGACACCGGCAACATCGGTGGCTCCATGAGCCACGAGTTCCAGGTCCTGGCCGAGACCGGCGAGGACGCCATCGTGGCCTGCAATAGCTGCAACTATGCGGCGAACGTCGAGCAGGCCGAGGTGCGCCGCGCGGCGGCCGTCGGCGCGGTGGCGCCCTCCGACGCCAGCGTGCCCGAGGAGCTGGTGACCCCGGGCAAGAAGTCGATCGCGGACGTGACCGCGTTCCTGGGCAAGCCGGCGAGCGCGCTGCTCAAGACCCTGGTGTACCTGGCCGATGGCAAGCCGGTGGCGGCGGTGGTGCGCGGCGATCACGAGGTCAACGAGACCAAGCTGCGCAAGGCGGCGGGGGCCACCGAGGTCGTGCTGGCGGGCGAGAAGACGGTGGCCGCCGAGACCGGTGCGCCGGTCGGCTTCGTGGGGCCGCTGGGGCTGAAGTTCCCGGTCTTCGCGGACCTCGACGTCGAGTGGGGCGGGTCGTACGTGGTCGGCGCGGGCAAGGTCGACGCTCACCTCGGCGGCGTGGTGCCGGCGCGCGATCTGTCGACTGCGAAGCAGGTCGATCTGCGGGTGGCCACGGCCGGGGATCCCTGCCCACGCTGCAGCGATGGCAAGTTCCAGGCCTTCCGCGGCATCGAGGTCGGCCACGTCTTCTTCCTGGGCACGCGCTACTCGGCGCCGATGCGCTGCGAGTTCCTCGACGCCGACGGGCAGACCAGGCCGATGGTGATGGGCTGCTATGGCATCGGTATCACGCGCATCGCGGCCGCCGCCATCGAGCAGAACCATGACGAGGGCGGGATCGTGTGGCCGATGGCGCTGGCGCCGTACCACATCGCGCTGCTGCCGCTGCAGAAGGACGGCGACGTCGCCGCGGTGGCCGAGGCGCTGTATGCCGAGCTGACCGCGCTGGGGGTCGAGGTCCTGCTGGATGATCGTGACGAGCGCCCGGGCGTGAAGTTCAAGGACGCCGAGCTGCTGGGCATGCCGCTGCGCGTGGCCATCGGCAAGAAGACGCTGGCCGAGGGCAAGCTCGAGCTCAAGGTGCGCAAGGGGTCGACCACCAGCAAGGACGTCGAGCTGCTGCCAGTCGAGGGCGCCGCGGCGGCGCTGGCGGCGCGGGTCAAGGCCGCGCTGGCGGCGGGACAGTGAGCGCGACCGGCGACAGCACGAAACCGAGCACGAGCACGGCGGCGCGCGATCGCGTGATCGTCGCGCTGGATGTGGCTGGCCTCGCCGAGGCCGAGGCGCTGCTGGCCCGCCTGGGTGGCGCGCCGCGCGTGAAGGTCGGCCTCGAGCTCTGGGCCGCGGCCGGCACGCGCGCGATCGCGGCGGCGCAGGCGACCGGCGCCCGCGTGTTCCTCGATCTCAAGTTGCACGACATCCCCGAGACGGTCGGCCGCACCGTGCGCGCGCTGGGCGGCCTCGGCGTCGATCTGCTGACGGTGCACGCATCGGGTGGCCGCGCCATGCTGGCGGCGGCGGCCGAGGCGGCGCGTGCGCTGCCCGAGGCGACCCGGCCGCGGGTGCTGGCGGTGACCGTGCTGACCAGCATGGATGAGGGTGATCTGGCCGAGACCGGCTGCGTGGGCCCGGTGGCCGAGCTGGTCACCCGGCGCGCCGCGCTGGCGGCGGCCGCGGGCGCCGACGGCGTGGTGTGCTCGCCGGCCGAGGCCGCGCTGGTGCGTGCGGTGGTGCCCGATGGCTTCCTCATCGTGACCCCGGGCGTGCGCGCCGCCGGCGCCGAGCGCGGTGACCAGAAGCGCGTCGCCACCGCCGCCGAGGCGGTGCGTGCCGGCGCGACCCATGTGGTGGTCGGGCGCCCGGTGCGCGACGCCGCGGATCCAGCCCTGGCGCTGACTGCCCTGGCCGACGAGATCGCCGGCGCGAGCGTGCGCTGATGGCGGCGCGTCAAGTCTACGGCGTCAACCCGGTGCGCGAGCTGGTCAAGAAGCGCGCCGACGACGTCGTCGTGGTCTACCTCCTGGAGGGCGAGACCGGCCCGGCGCTGCATGCGCTGCGCGCCGAGCTGGCCACCCGCAAGGTCCCGGTCGAACAGAAGTCGCGCGCCGAGCTCGACCTCATCGCCGGCGACGGCAGCCGACACCAGGGCGTCATCGCGGTGGCCGGCGAGTATCCCTACAGCACCACGGCCGACATGCTGAAGCGCGCCGCTGACGCCGGGGAGCCGGCGCTCATCCTGGCGCTCGACGGCGTGCAGGACCCCCACAACCTGGGCGCCCTGGTGCGCTCGGCGCATGTGCTGGGCGCCCACGGCGTCATCGTGCCCAAGGATCGTGCGGCCCAGGTCACGCCCGCGGTGGTCAAGACCTCCGCCGGCGCCACCGAGCACATGGCCATCGCCCAGGTCGTCAACCTGACCCGCGCCCTCGAGGAGCTCAAGCAAGAGGGCCTCTGGATCGCAGGCGCCTGCTTCGACGACGGCCAGGGCCAGGGCCAGAGCAAGGCCAAGGCGAGCAAGATCCAGCCGCCCTGGGAGGTCGACCTGACCGGGCCGATCGCGCTGGTCATCGGCGCCGAGGGCAAGGGCATCCGCCCCCTGGTCGAGCGCACCTGCGACCTGCGCATCGAGATCCCGATGGTCGCCGGGGTGTCATCCCTGAACGCCTCCGCCGCCGGCGCGGTGCTGCTGTACGAGGCCCGCCGCCAGCGCAGCCAGGCCGCGGCGGCCGCCGCCGAGCTGGATGTCGACGTCGAGAGCGACGACGACTGAGCAGGCGTTTCGCGGCATGATGCGGTGATGGGGATGACGCTGGGGGCAGGGCCACGCGGGGCGCTCATGGTGGCGGTCATGCTGCTGGCTGCGGCGGGCTGCCGTCGCACGCCGCGCCAGGCCAGCGTGGTCGAGGGCGGTGTAGCGGCGGGGGCGCGCGACGCCGAGGCGGCCCGGGCGGACGCCGCGCTGCCGGTCGACGCTGGGCCGGCCGATGCTGGCGGTGGCGGCTACGCCGATGCCGAGGTGCCTGGCGTGCTGCTGGGGCAGCCCACCCTGGGGCCGTTCGCGGCGCCCGAGGCGCTGTGCCCGGTGCTGCTGGCGCAGCTGGAGGCCGGGCAGCGGGACAGCGCCAGTTGCTCGCGCGATGGTGCGCCGGGCCCGGGGGCGCCGCCGTATCTGGGCACGCACACCTGGCAGTTCGAGGATCCCGACGAGGAGGTGACGCGCTATCTGGTGTTCCAGCTGGATGGGCGCTGGTTCGCGGCGGCGGCGGGTGGCTTCGACATGGTCAACACCGCCAACGGCGACGTCCGCGTCGGCCGACCCAACGCGCGCGATGTGGTGCCCGGCGGCGCGCTCGAGCTGATGTTCGACGTGGTCGAGACGCACTCCGACATGGACGACTTCGACAACACGCGCTTCGACGAGATCACCAGTCGCACCGTGTGCAGCAGCGGGCCGTCTGGCCATCCCAGCTGCATCGCCGTCACCATCGCCGGGCGGGGCGAGGACAACTCTGACCACGCCGACCGCAAGCGCTACCGCTTCCAGCTCGACTGTCCGTTCCAGCCCGACGGTCGCGTGTCCTGCAGCGTGCGCGGCAAGCGCCCCGCTGATCCGGAGCTGGTGCAGGGGCTCGAAGGGGCCTTCACGCTGGTGTTCCGCTAGCGCGCCAGGGCGCCGGGCCGGTCCCGCGGTCGCTACGGTGCCAGCCAGTCGTCGATCAGCATGGCGCAACGAAGAGCAACCGAGGTGCCAGCGCGGCCGCGCGCACTTGCAGCGCCAGATCGGGCTGATTCGCGTGCTGCGCGGCCTTTTGCTGTGACACCTGTACGCCCCCCTGTCACGGCGCCGCCCGGGCGTTGTCGCGTGCGCGCCGTGCTAACCTGGGCCGTGATGTCGGTGCGCTGGGCGGCGCTGAGCGCCGTGCTGATGCTGGTCGCGGGATGCCTGGCGGACCCCGAGCCGCACGCGCCGCGCGACGCCAGCGTCGATGCCGCCGACGCCGCCGATGGCGCCGCTGGCGATGCGGGCGACGGCGGCTCGCGCGGCTGGTGCGGGCAGACCGGCGCCACGCCGACCGCGCTGCCCCGCCTGACGTTTCCCTATCGCTATCTCAACGGCGTGGTCACCGACCTCAACTGTGATCAGAAGGACGACGTCATCCTGCTCGCCATCAGCGACGGCGCAGGGCAGGGCATCCATGTGACGCTGGGGCCGCTGGAGCGGATCCTGCGCTCTCGCGGCTTCGTCAGCACCGGCACCACGCGCCCCTATGCCGCCGAGCTCGCCGAGCTGTCGGGCGACAGCTACCCCGATCTGGTGGTGGTCGGCGCCGAGCGCACCATGGGCGACGCCGGCCTCATCACCAACCAGGTCGTCAAGCTGCTGCTGTTCGAGGGCACCGCGACGCTGGGCTTCCGCGCCGCTGGCAGCGTGACCCTGCCTAGCCTGGCGCCGGCCCTGGAGTACCCGCAGAACAGCCGGATGTTCATGGCCCTGCTCGACCTCGACGGCGATGCCCAGCGCGACGTGGTGGTGTGGAGTGGTGATCCCTACGTGACCTCGAACACGGTGCAGCTGGAGCTGTCGCCGTGGGGTGCGAGCCCGGTGGCGCGCGACGTGCGCATCGTTCCGCCCGAGGGCAGCCAGCATGGTGGCCCCATCCGCGCCTGGCGCAGCCGCGATCCCGGCGTCACCAAGGCGCACGACAGCATCTTCATCGCGTCGACCTCGGGCGTGCTGCTGTATGACAACGATGGCGCCGGGCTGCTCAACCCCGGGACGATCGCGCCGACGGCGCGGGCCACCGCGACGGCGCAGCCGTTCTTCGATCTCGATCGCGACGGCCAGGTCGACATCATCGGCGCCGACATGAACGTCGACACCGGCATCACCAGCATCGTCGGGTTCACCGCCATGGGGCTGTGGCCGCCGGTCTTCCACCGCATGCAGAGCAGCGTGCCGGTGCCGTCGCCGCCCGGGGGCGCGGCCACCGTGGTCGCGGACTTCGAGGGCGATGGGCAGCCCGAGCTGGTGCTGCTCGACAACTACCAGGATGTCGGCCCCTACACGCTGCGCGTGCTGTACGACCTCAGCCCCGGCGCCGAGCTGACTGCCAGCACGCTGCGCAGCGTCACCTTCGCGTCGGGCTGGCAGCCCGATCAGTTGCTGATCGGCGACTTCGATGGCAGCGGCAGACCCGAGGTCTGGACCCTGGATCAGGGCGGTCTGGCGCGCGGTTACGACATCCTGCAAGACCCGATCGTCGAGCTGCCCTGACCGCGGCGCTGCCGACCGGCTGAGCCGCGGGCGAAAACTCGGTTACGCTGGAGCCGTGGAGTCCTCCGCTGGCACGCTGTCGCTGCGCGATCCGACCGCGGAGGTCACGGGCGCCGGCCCCGGACCCCAGCTGTTCGTGGTGCTGCACGCGCAGCAGCCGCTGCAGCCAGGCTCGCGCCATGGCCTGAGCGACGTGCACGCGGTGGTGCTGTCCCGCGGCAAGGTCGCCGGGTGGCAGCGCCGGGCCGAGCGCGACACCCGGATCTTGACGCTGCAGCTGGCGGATCCGTTCCTGTCGTCACCACATGCGCGCATCGACCTCGAGGCAGGCGCCGGCGGGGTCACGCAGGCCACCCTGCACGACGAGGGCTCCAAGAACGGTGTGCTGCTGAACGGCTTGCCGGTCACCAGCGCGCGGCTGGCCGACGGTGACCTCATCGAGGTCGGCCACACCTTGCTGCTGTTTCGCGATGCCGTGCCGGGGCCGCTGTCGAGCGCGCTCGATGTGGCGGCCGATCGGCTGACCGCGCCGACGCCGGGGCTGGCGACCTTCTCCAGCGTGCTGGCGACGCGCTACCTGGCGCTGGCGCGGGTGGCACCGGCGGCGCTGCCGGTGCTGATCACGGGCGCCACCGGGACCGGCAAGGAGGTGGTGGCGCGGGCGCTGCACGCGCTGTCGGGACGCGACGGCGCCTTCGTGGCGGTCAACTGTGGCGCGCTGCCCCGCGAGCTGCTGGAGTCGGAGCTGTTCGGGCACAAGCGCGGCGCCTTCTCGGGGGCCATCGCGGATCGGCCCGGGCACTTTCGCAGCGCGCACCACGGCACGCTGCTGCTCGACGAGATCGGCGACCTGCCGCTGCCGGCGCAGGCGGCGCTGCTGCGCGTGCTGCAGGAGCGCGAGGTGGTGCCGCTGGGCGAGTCACGCGCGGTGCCGGTCGACGTCCGGGTGGTGGCGGCGACACATCGGGACCTGGGCAGCCAGGTGGCGGCCGGGACGTTCCGCGAGGATCTGTACGCGCGACTGCGCGGCTTCGTGCTCGAGCTGCCGGCGCTGGCCGAGCGCCGCGAGGACCTCGGCCTCCTGGTCGCAGGGCTGCTGCGTCGGATCGCGGGTGCGCGTGCCAGCCAGCTCAGCTTCGCGCCGCGGGCCGCGCGCGCCCTGCTGCGCCATGGCTGGCCGCAGAACGTGCGCGAGCTGGAGCAGACGCTGGCCGCGGGGGTCGCGCTGGCCGAGCGCACGATCGATCTGGCCGAGCTGCCGCCCGCGGTGGCCCAGGCGGCCGGCGCCCCGGGTGGCGGCCGGCCGCTGGCAGAGTCGGCAGCGCGCACCCGCGAGGAGCTGATCGCCGCGCTGACGGCACACCAGGGCAATGTCAGCGCCGCCGCTCGCGCACTGGGCACCTCGCGCATGCAGGTGCACCGCTGGGCCGAGCGCTTCGCGGTCGATCTGACGCGCTTTCGGCGTTAGAGCGCCGAACGCCAGAGCGGCACCCGCGATGCGGCTGCTGGCCCGGCCGAGCGGGCTCCGCTATCCTGGGTGGGTGCAGCGGGTTCACTGCGGGTTTGGCGTGCTGGCGCTGGTGTGGGTCAGCACCGCGGTCGCGCCGGCCTGGGCAGCGCCCGCGCCTGCGCCGGTACCTGCGCCCGAGCCTGGGCCGGAGCCGGCGATCGAGCAGGCCGATGCGCTGATCCACCAGGGCGCGGTGCTGGGACGGGCCGGCAACTATGCCGCCGCCATTGCCAGGTTCAAGGCCGCCCAGGCCCTGTATCCGCGGCCCATCGATCACTGCAACATCGGGTCGGCCTACCTGCAGGCCGGGCTGTTGCCCCAGGCCCACCTGGCGCTGGGCCAGTGCACCGGTGACGCCGCGACCGAGCTGTTCGCGAGCAAGCGGCGCGCCGAGGTGCTGAGCAAGCTGCGCGCGGGCAGGTATGCCGAGGTCGCCGTCGTCGTCCGCCCGGCTGGTGCCACGGTGGCGCTGTCCGCCTTTCCGCCTGACGAGAAGGCGCCCGGCCCGCTGGCGCTGTGGCTGGCACCAGGCAGCTACACCGTACGCGTCAGCGCGCCCGGCCATGTCGCCGCCAGCGTCGAGCTCGCGGTCCCGGGTCCTCCGCAGCTGGTGGTGACGCTGCAGCCCGAGGCGGC
>Ga0154020_10001046_pt1 | contig 34234 bp, 32 predicted proteins | sample Klosneuvirus_201_FD_109709 | JGI IMG/M metagenome (GOLD analysis project Ga0154020, IMG submission 109709) | Active sludge microbial communities from wastewater, Klosterneuburg, Austria - Klosneuvirus_20160825_MG | ecosystem: Engineered > WWTP > Aerobic digester > Activated sludge | place...
AAACCCGAAACCTGGATGGTGATTGGCCTCCTGCTCTATTACGCAGGCACAGCACCTTACATGGCCTTGTTTAATGCGCTGAACAATAGCCATTCCAAACTGCTCCACATTTTACACCTCATCATCAACGACTTGCTTTGCAATGCCCGGTATTTGCTGCTGGCATTGGGATTCTGGCTGCTTTACAAACAAAACAAACCCCTTCAAGGCACATGAACCAGGAAGAAATACTCTTAAGCATTGTGAGCACGTCCCTGCTCATGCTTATCCTCATTGTGATCATCGCCATTGCCTTCGTGATCTCGGCCCGGCAAAAACTGAAACAGGAAATGCTGCTGGCAGAAACCAAATTGCAGTACGAGCAGGAATTGCGTCAGGTGGAGAACGAGGTGAGCGAACAAATGATGAACCGGCTTTCACAAGAATTGCACGACAACATCGGGCAGCTGCACACGGCCATGCACATACAAATCCAAAATCAAAAACTCGACCACCCCGAACTGAAAGAGAAGTTTGAAACCGTGGAAGCCTATCTTGGAGAAGCCACACGCCAATTAAAAATCCTGAGCCGCACCCTAAATTACGATTACCTGGGCCATGCCGGTTTGTTGCACACTCTGGACATTGAAGTGGAACGTTTGAAAAATTTAAAACGTCCTGAAATTTCTTTTATCAAACATGGTCTGGTAAGTCCCTTAACCAAAAACCAGGAATTGGTGGTGTTCAGACTATTTCAGGAGATCGTTCAAAATGCCCTCAGGCATTCGGGCGCCGAAAAAATAGAACTTGGTTTAAATTGCAGCGAAACCGGCTTTGATTTTAAATTACGTGATAACGGAAAGGGCTTTGACGTGGAAAATACGCTGGCTTCTACCAATTCCAACGGCTTGCGTAATATTTTTAAGCGGGCTGAACTGGCCGGTTTAAAAGTAAAATTGCATAGCGAATTGGGAAAAGGAACTACATTTGAACTGACTAAACCTTAATTGCAAAAATTTGGACCAGGTAAAAAAAATATGTCTTGTGGATGACCATGTGATTGTGAGGCATGGTTTAAAAGCATTGATTGAAAAACTAGGCCCCTACTCCGTTGTTGAAGAGTACGACGATGGAGCCGATTTTGTGGAAAAACTCACGCTGGACCAATTGCCCGATCTGGTGCTGATGGACCTGAGCATGCCAAACCTGGGAGGTCTGGAGGTGATGAAACACCTGCATTCAGAAAACATAAAAATTCCGGTATTGATCCTCACCCTTAATGAAAATGAAGACGTGATCATACAATTGTTTCGATTGGGTGCCCGGGGTTACCTTAACAAAACGGCTTCCTCTACTTCCATGAAAATGGCTTTGGAAGAGATTTTCAGAAACGGGTATTTCCACAATGAATTTATGCAGCTTTCGCTTGAAAACAATGTCACGGTGCAAGCGGGTGAAAAAAGCCACCCTTTACTGGACAAAATGAGCGAACGGGAGCGTGAATTTTTGAAATTGGTGTGCCATGAAAAAGAGTACACCTACGAGAACATTGCTGAACTTATGGGGGTCACCCACCGCACAGTGGATGGTTACAGGCAAGTGTTGTTTGAAAAATTTTCAATAAGATCCAAAACCGGTCTTGTGCTATTCGTGCTAAAGCATAATCTTTACGAGCACTTGTGAGTACGTGAAAGCAAGTTCAAAACCATGGAATCCGAATCAAGCTTAAAAGCGTTTTTTACCGAATTGTTTGACTACAACCGCGCAGCCAACGAGACCTATATTGCTTTGTTGAATGCAAATGAAAAACAACTCAATGAAAAATGCATTTCCTTGATTAACCACATCATCAACGCCCACCAGATCTGGAACAACCGTATCGAAAAAAAAGAATTGGCCTATGGGGTTTGGGAAATACACAAGTTTACCGACCTTAAACTTCTGAACAACAGCAATCACGCTACCAGTAAAGAGTTGTTGGCGGATTACGCGCTCGATCATAAAATGGATTATGTGAATACCAAAGGTGAATTGTATAGCAACAACCTTAGGGATGTACTTTTTCATGTAATCAACCATTCCAATTACCACAGGGCACAAATTGCCACAACGCTCAAAAGTTTGGGCATTGAACCTCCAAAAAGCGATTATATCGTTTACAAAAGGTAAATCTTCAAATCTCTGCCTTCCGCATTTGTTAAGCCTTCCCGACTTTTTACTGGTTTTTTAGCATTCTTCTGCTTGAAAAAGTTGGATTTATTGAGTAGTATTAAACAAAAAAGGGTCTCCACCATGCCTATTGAAATCGCCAAAAAACTCATTTTATCTTTCCTGAATAAAAACGGGAAGGGTTCATACTCCAGTAACCGGGAGCGGGCCAAGGCTTTTTTTAAACTCAAGGTGTTTATCCGCCACGAAACCACCAATTGGTTTATGATTTGTGTTGGCGTTATTTCAGCCGCCTTTGGGCTCAAGAGTTTTTTGCTGTCCAATGGTTTCATTGATGGGGGCATTACCGGTATTTCCCTTCTCATTTCAGCTAAAACCGGCATGGGCATCTCTTTCCTGATTGTACTGTTAAACATTCCTTTCATTGTTTTGGGTTACCATCAGATAGGTCGCAACTTTGTAATAAAAACTACTCTTGGTATTTTGTTGCTGGCGCTTTGTGTGGCGGGCATTGAGTTTCCGGTGCTGACCAATGACAAACTTCTGATTTCAGTTTTTGGTGGATTTTTTTTGGGAGCGGGAATTGGCCTGAGCATGCGCGGGGGCGGTGTGATTGACGGCACCGAAATTATGGCCATTTACCTGAGCAAACGCATGGGGCTCACCATCGGGGATATTATCCTGATTTTCAACATTATTATCTTCTCCTTTGCGGCCTGGTTATTGAGTTTTGAAACCGCCTTATATTCGATTTTAACCTATCTTAGCGCCTCCAAAACCGTGGATTTTGTGATCGAAGGCATAGAGGAGTACACGGGGGTTACAGTGATTTCGGCCAAAAACGAAGAAATACGGCTCATGATCACCCAAAACCTCGGTCGGGGCGTTACGGTTTACAAAGGCAGCCGGGGCTATGGAAAAACCGGTGAAAAAAATGACATGGACATTCTTTTTTCGGTAATTACCCGCTTGGAAGTGGCCAGATTAAGCACAGAAATTGAAAAAATAGACCCTTCAGCCTTTGTAATCATGAATAGCATCAAAGACACCAAGGGCGGGATGATAAAAAAACGTTTACAACAAATAAAACAGAAGAAATAGATTTAAAGTATGTGGAAATTATTCTCGGGACTCCTGCTCAGAAATAAACTGGCTTTTACACTTGCAGTCCTGTTGCTCACCGTTTTTATGGGCTACAAGGCTTATAAAATGGAACTGTCGTATGAGTTTGCCAAAATTTTACCGGAAAACGACAGCACGTTTATCGAATACCAGAATTTCAAAAAAATGTTTGGGGAAGATGGGAACGTGATGGTGATTGGTTTTCAGGATACCAATTTGTTTCAGGCCGGAAAATTCAGCGACTGGCAGATCCTAAGTTCAAAAATCAAAGAAATAAAAGGCATTAAAGAGGTTCTTTCCCTTCCCACCGTTTATCAGATGTTCAGGAACGACACCCTTGAAAAATTTGATTTCAGGCCTCTTGTAAAAGATCCTGTTAAATCACAGGTTGAGGCCGATAGTATAAAGGCTCAAGTTCTTAACCTGCCCTTTTATGATGGATTGGTGTTTAATAAAGAAAGCTATGCCACCTTAATGGCCATCACCTTTGCAAAAAAGGATCTGGACTCAAAACGCAGACTTGAAATTGTAGACGAGATCGATGCCCTCACAAAATCGTTTTCCGCCAAACACAAGATAGAATTGCATTATTCGGGGATGCCTTATATCCGCTCCCAATTGATGCGGAAAGTTTCTCAGGAGATGACCTTATTTTTAGTGCTTGCCGTGATTGTTACGGCCATCATACTCTGGATGTTCTTCCGATCGTTCTCCTCTGTAGTGTTTTCCATTATTGTTGTGGCCATTGGTGTTGTTTGGTCCATTGGCATTATGGAATTGTTCGGGTATAAGATCACTATTCTGTCAGGGCTCATTGCCCCATTGATTATGGTTATTGGGCTGCCCAATTGCATCTTTCTCATCAACAAATACCACAGCGAATATTTAGCCCATAAAAATAAGATTAAAGCTCTAGCGCGAACGATTGAAACTATGGGCGTTACTTTGTTTCTGGCCAATATCACCACCTCCATTGGTTTTGCTGTATTGTATTTCACAAAAAGTTCCATGCTGGTGGAATTTGGTGTAGTGGCCGGCATCAGCGTAATGACCACCTATCTCATCACCCTGATTTTGATCCCGGTTATTCTGAATTACCTGCCTACACCAAAAGCAAAACACACCAAACATCAGGAAGGAAAACGCATCAATAAGATACTTGAGACCATTGACAGATTAGTACAACACCGGAGAAAAACCATTTACCTGGTAACTACCTTAATTACTGTGATCGCCAGCATAGGTATGAAGTTCGTTAATTTAAATGGCTATGTGGTTGACGATTTGCCTAAGAACGACCCGGTTTACACCGACCTGCATTTTTTCGAGAAACACTTTAAGGGTGTTTTGCCTTTTGAGATTTACATTGACACCAAAGAAAAAAATGGCCTCTTTAAAGACAATGCCCGGGCGTTATACAAGATTAAACGTTTGCAAAGCACCATGGCTGAGTTTCCTGAATTTTCAAAACCCTTGTCGATTGTGGAAGGCATAAAGTTTTCTTATCAGGCGTATAAAGGTGGAGAGTCCAGATTTTACAAACTCCCAGGAATTACCGACTTAAAAACGCTTGCTGAGTTTTCTGATTCCCTTAGCGGTAAGGAAAACCGGTTGCGTTCGTTCATTGATTCCAATAAACAAATTACCCGGGTGAGTTATCAGGCGGCTGACATTGGCTCCATGAAGATGAAGTTGTTGATGAAAGACCTTAAACCAAGAATAGACTCTATTTTTGACCCTAAGGAATATGATGTGAAACTTACCGGTCACAGTTTAGTGTTCCTAAAGAGCAACGATTATTTATTATCCAACCTTATTGAGAGTCTTATTATTGAAATCATTTTGATTGCGATTGTTGGCATTGCCCTATTTCGATCGGTAAGGATTATTTTACTTTCCAAATTACCATGTTTGATTCCTTTAGTAATTACGGCAGGTATTATGGGCTTTTTGAACATACCGTTTAAACCATCCACCATTTTGATCTTTAGTATTGCGTTCGGTATTTCCTCAGATGGCACCATCTATTTCCTCACCAAATACCGGCACGAATTAAAAAAGAAAAGAAAACATTCTACTGAAGCTATCTCCGCTACAATTAAGGACACCGGGTTAAGCATGGTTTACACCTCCATCATTTTGTTCTGTGGTTTTGCCATTTTCTCTGCTTCAAGTTTTGGTGGAACCGTGGCTCTGGGTGTTTTGGTTTCGCTAACACTGCTCCTATCCCTTTTCACCAATCTGCTTTTGCTGCCATCCATCTTACTCTCCATCCATAAAAAATCCACCAAGGATGAGATCATCGCGGCCCCATTGATTGATATTGACGAGGATGAGGACGAAGTGGAGCCTGCGATTTAAGTGAGCCACTTTGTAAAACTATTGACTATTGTCCGGTGTAGTGCTTGAGGTAAAGGTTTCTCCAGCTGAGGTTGGCCAGAGCGTTGGCTTCTTCCAGCAAAGGTTTATCGTCGGTGTTGATGTGTGTTGTTTTTTCCAAAACCGGATGAACTTCAAAAGCCAATTCTGGTAATTTTTCAAACGAGGCTACAAACATTAAATTCCGGTGATCTTCGTCCTCTGAGTAGGCACAAAATTTTACATTGAACCCCTGACTCAGCAAAGTGTTATGGAGGATGGATGTGCCTTTGCCCAACTCTCCGGAACTGTAACCATGCCAATTAATTACTACTCGGGCGTTTTTATTTAATTGTGTTTTCAATTTCGAAAGGCTTTCGAATGTAATCACATGAGAAGGCTGCTCTTCAGCCTTAAACACATCTACAAGTACCAAATCATAGGTATTCCGCGATCCATTTAAAAAATGGCGTGCATCATCATTGAACAACTCAACTTTTTTATTCAGACCAAAATAATTTTTAGCGGCGTAGATTACCCGCTCATCAAATTCAACGGCCTGAACCTGAAAATTTCTTTTTACAAGAGCATTAGATGTTAAGCCGGCCCCGAGTCCTAATACCAATGCCTTTGAACCAAAGGGATAGCCTGAGCACAAGGTATCGAAGATGGTCACGTAATCAGATATAGATTGACCTGAAATTAGGTTCATTTCGCTTTGTATAATATCGTTCACTTTTAGTAAACGAACTGTTTTGATGCCATAAAGTTGATCCAGCACCTCTACCCGACCCATTATGCCTTCTGAGGCATACATAACTGTTTTGTTTTTTTGTTCAGTGTTCCGGTTTAGAAACAGCAATCCAATAGCTACTACTGCGTGCGTGTTAGAGAATTTACTGAGTAACAAAGCACTAAATACAAAAAGTGCAAAACCAAATGAAAGCAGTGTAAGTTTTAATCCAAACTGTGGCATGAGGTAAAATCCACAGACAAATGTGGCCAGTATGCCTCCAAATGTTGAAATGGCATAAACCAAACCGCTTACTTTTCCTGCATCAAAACTTGTATGGCTTTGCAGTGCCACAAACAATGGAGAACTGGCACCAAGCAAAAAAACCGGGGCAAATAACAACAGGCTTGTTGCGCCCAACATAGCGGGTACAAATGAAACATAGGCGATACGTGGTACCAGATACTCTGCGCTAAAAGGCATAAGCATAACCATCAGGGCAGCAGTTGAGAGAATACCAAATAATAGTTTTGCCGGATTTTTGGTCTTGTGACTCCAAAAACCTCCCATAAAGTAGCCTGAAGCAAGTGCCACCAGGGTAATGCCAAGAACAGATGCCCACACGTAAAGGCTGGAACCAAACACCGGTGCCAGCAAACGGGCTCCACAAAGTTCTACAGCCATTACTGTAGCACCTTCGACAAAACTCAAAACTAATAATCGCTTTTTCACCTCAGGCCTGATTAATATGAAAATCCGCAAGTCCTTCAATGGGTGATTTTAAGACCTTACCCAATTGATACCCAAAGTCAGCTGCCACTTCAGTGATCATTTCCTTATACACAAAGCCTACAGAACCAACGATGCCAATTTTATAGGTTTTTGAATTGCTGTACTTCATGATTTGCTGTGTGAAAAAAGAACGGAAACATTCAAGGAGCACTTTTCGCACGTGTGGGTGCTGACTATTTTCATTCATAAATTTACTCACAGTTGCAAGGTACCTTGAAGGAAGCGGAACTTTATAGACGTGCTCAAGAATAGTTTCACGGGTATAGCCGGCTAACTCAAACTTTTGTTTCAGATCGTTTGGCAGGTCTCCTTCAAAATAATCACGGATAAAATATTTACCAATTTGTGAGCCTCCGCCATGATCGCTCCAGAGATAACCGGCAGATGCCACATTTTCGAGTATGGTCTTGCCATCATACAAACACGAGTTGCTGCCTGTACCCAAAATAGCCGCTATGCCAGGTGTATTGCCGCATAGGGCTCTGGCGGCGGCAAGCAAATCATGTGCTACTTCAATCTTGGAATTTGGATAGATGCTTTCAGCGAGCGCCTGTTTTACCAATGAACAGTTTTTTTCACTGGAACATCCTGAGCCGTAAAAATAAATCTCTGAGATAGTGTTTATCCATTCTGCAAGTGCGGGAACAAGACTTTTTGTAAGCTCTTCTTTGATTTGTTGTGTGGTTTGAAAGTAAGGGTTAAATCCTGCGGTTTGGCACACCAACTCTTTTTTTGAACCATTTAATACAACCCAGTCTGTTTTACTGGAACCGCTATCGGCAATTAACACTATCATGGCACAAAATAACAAAAAAACCGTCTCTGGTGGGAGACGGTTTCAAACGTGTTAGCGATTTCGAATTATTCTGCCGCTGATGTTTCAGCCGGAGCTTCACCCTCAGCAGGTGCTGGTGCCGGAGCTGCCGCAGCTGCTTCAGCAATTTTAGCCGCAATTTTAGCTGCTTTCGCTTCCTTAACTGCTGATTCGTTTTTTAAACGGGCCTGAGCATGTTCGCTTGATTCTTTTTTCAAACGATCGTGTTTGCCAAGAATTTTACCGGATTTCTCATCTTGCCACTTGCTGAATTTTTCTTCAACTTGTGCTTCAGTTAATGCGCCTTTTTTAACCCCTTCCAAAAGGTGTTTTTTCATCATTACACCTCTGTATGAGAGAATTGCACGACAGGTGTCGGTAGGTTGTGCGCCTTTCATCAACCAGTTTAAGGTTGAGTCGAAATTAATGTCGATTGTTGCAGGATTGGTGTTTGGATTGTAAATCCCGAGTTTCTCAATGAATTTTCCATCGCGTGGTGCCCGACCATCCGCAACTACCATGTGGAAGAAAGCAGAATCTTTCTTTCCGAAACGTTGTAGTCTAATCTTTACTGCCATTTTATTTGTTTTTTAATTCAGGGCGCAAATATCGCCATTTAATTATAAAAGGCAAAAAAATCCCGGGCTTTTCTGTTTCCAAACCTGCAAAAAGTGCTAATTTTGACCTAAAATTCCTTTTTTACCATGCAAATCAAAGAAAGAGGTATCATTCTGATTCCCATTGACTTCACAAAACAGTCGCTTTTGGCAATCAAACAGTCCTATAATCTGGCCCGTTATACCCATTCCAAACTCGTTCTGCTACACGCCTTTGAAAAACCGGGTGAGGAAAGCGAAGAAGCACTGAGAAAATTGAGTCAGCAAACCGAGCAGGAAAGTGGTGTACCGACCGAATACCAAAACATTAAGGGCGATGTTTATGTGGAAACATACAGAATCGCAGAGGAGATAAAAGCAACAATGATTATTGCAGGCCTTGAAAGTCACATGAAATTCAAGGACATTATCGGCTCAAGTGCCAGTAAACTCGTCCGAAAAGCCCCTTGTCCGGTTATTACAATTCGCGGCGACGAACACCGTGATGGTTGCGAAAACATTCTTTTACCCATTGACCTCTCCAGTGAAACGCGCGAAAAGGTAGATGTAGCAATACAATTTGCTAAGTATTTCGGGGCCAGCATCCGTATTTTAGGTGTTTTTGACATAGATGACAGCGAATATGAAAACCGCTTGTTGGCCTACGCCCATCAGGCTAAACAATTCATTAAAGCCAAAGGCATTTCCTGTACCAACAAATTTATTCCTACCAAAGATATCGCACAAACCGTGGTGGATTATGGTAATAAGATTGAGGCCGACCTCATTATGATTATGAATAAACCTTCCTTAAACGTGGTGGAATTTTTTGGAGGCACGGATGCGCAAAGAATAGTTGATATCAGCAATATTCCTGTAATGACCATACAACCTGAGAAGCGGGAAAGTGTAACCCACTTCGCTTCCGGAGTATAGACTAATTGGCCGTAATTTTAGCGTATTTATTGCTGTTGGCAGGATCAAGCAGCATAAGCGTTTCTAAGGCTTTGGTTTTATCCTCAGGCGGAGCAGATTTAAAAATATTCACAAGTTCGTCGGCCTTGGCATTAAAAAACAACTGTATATTATAGTTTGCCGGACGTGCATTGTACACCGGTTTTATCAAATCAAGTGAGGTAAGTATAGCTGCCCTTCCCTCTTCCACATTTTGGTGCATTACATCAAGGCCTTTACGACTATAATCATACATACAATCCCTCAGACCTTTAAACAAGGGCTGTAAGGTATTTTCAACAAGCCAATACCGGTTTCGGTTCGATTGTGTGCTTTTCCATCCTGGTTCAGCTGCAGCTTGAGCGTTTTGCACGATTAGCATTGCTTTTTGCCAGTGCTCTGTTCCACCCAAGGGAGCAAAGGAATCGTAATCTATAGCTAAAACAACATAGGCATAATACGCCAAAACGGAGGTTAAGTTATTTTGGAAGGTATTGATATTGAAGTCGAGTTGCGAAAATTGCTGGTAGGTAAAATAAAAATTATCGTCCTCGCAGTTGAAAATTTGCGTATACATTGAACTTTTGTAAACAGGGCGCCTGCACTGTACTTGAATGGAGCCGGCATACTGGTCGCTACTGATCTTCTGTTTAATGGTAATAAAAAAGGAACAATCTATCCTTTCATTCGGTCCAAACACATCTTTGGTCCAACGGGTGTTGTTCATGAATTCAAAAATTGTTTTTTCAAGCTGTTCGAATATCTGTTTTTCCGTTGTGCCCTGTATTTGATCTGAGTTGATTGTTATTTGGCAGTTCAATTCCTGAGCTTTCAGCAAGGGGTTAAAACAAAGTAAAAATGCGAACACCAGGGGCGCCTTTATAAATATTCTGAATAGTGAACCAGTTTGGAGCATTTTATTTCTTTTGAGTTGTCTTTTGAATGATGTGTTGAACCAGTTCTTTCGCAATTTCTGATTTTGATTTAAACCCTAATTCCTTGCTATTATTGTTAGCTGACACAAAAAAGACGGTGTTAAAGTCAGAATTAAAGGCAGTGTTTTCAGTTGATGTTAAATTAGCAACAATCAAATCACAGTTTTTTCGTTTTAGCTTTTCAGCAGCATTTTCCAGCAGGTTCTGCGTTTCAAGAGCAAATCCTACCAAATACTGACCTTGTTTTTTAAGTCCTAGATCATAAAGTATATCTTTGGTTTTCAGTAATTTAAGACTTAACTCCTGGGATTCTTTTTTAATTTTTCCTGAAACAGTTTTTTCAGGAGTATAATCGGAAACTGCAGCCGAGCACACTACAATGTCCATATCGGAATAATGTGCTAACATTTCTGCATGCATATTTTCAGCTGTTTCTACAGAAATTACCTTAATCTCAGAACATATTGTTTTCAGTTGGCTTGGGCCCAGTACAAGCGTTACCTGAGCACCTTGATCAGCTAAAGCCTCGGCAATAGCCAGGCCCATTTTTCCACTGCTTCTATTACCGATAAACCTTACCTGGTCTATGGGCTCATAGGTTGGTCCGGCGTTAACAAGGGCCTTTTTTCCATATAATGGAGCCTTTATAAATAGCAATTCCTTAATGCACTTAAGTATGGTTTCGGGCTCGGCCATTCGGCCTTCTCCGCTTAACCCGCTGGCTAATTCGCCAGATTCGGCAGGAATAATGTGTACTCCGTTATCTGACAGGCATTTAAGGTTTTTAGAAACGGTGGGGTGTCTGTACATCTCCAGATCCATGGCTGGTGCTACCAGTATATTTTTTCTTGCCGAAAAATATGTTGCCAAAAGAAGGTTATCACACTGCCCTGAGGCCATTTTGGCAAGTGTATTAGCTGTAAGTGGGGCTATGAGCATGATATCGGCCCATTCGGACAGCTGAACGTGGTTGTTCCAGGTAAGGTCGGTATCAAAAAAATCGAGATACACCTTGTGTTTACTAAGTACAGAAAGGCTTTGGGCTGTTACAAAGTCCTGTGCAGCTTTTGTCATAATCACCTGCACTTCAGCACCTTCTTTAACGAGCAAACGCACAAGCAGTGCACACTTGTATGCCGCAATGCCTCCGGTTATTCCAAGTACTATTTTTTTGCCTGAGAGCATCCTTTTCCTGTAACGAAAAAAGGCAGTTTAGCGAACGCCAACTGCCTTTATCTAATTGAATATCAATTTATTTTTCCTCTTTACTCGGATTTCTGAAATATACTTTGTCATCAATAAACTCCTGAACGGCAATAAGGGCCGGTTTGGGTAACTTTTCGTAGTGTTTTGAAATTTCAATTTGTTCTCGGTTTTCAAATACTTCCTCAAGATTGTCAGTGTGACTGCTGAATTCCTGTAATTTATTGGAAAGTTCTTCCTTAATTTCAGAACTAATCTGATTTGCTCTTTTGCTGATAATAGCCACAGCCTCATAGATGTTGCCGGTTATACCGTCAAATCTTCTAACGTCGCGGGTTACGATACTTTGTTCAGCGTTTGTTTTCTTAAAATCCATTTTAATCCAGGTTATTTTTTAATCTCATGCAGGAATTGTAGATTTCTTCTGCGCGGCTAAGGTATGAACTATTGGGGTATAAAGCTAAAAATTTCACATAATTTTCAATCGCTCCGTTGATTCTTTCCTCCTTTTTATTAAAAACACTATTTATGGCCAAAAGGTAATAAGAGTCTATGGTAAGGAAGGCAATTTCTTCATTGTAAGGGCTGTTGGGGTAATCTTTTGCGTAGTCTTTGGCTGAAACGATTACGGCTTTCCATTCACTAAGCTTGTGATATTGTTTGAGGATCTCATAGTCTTTTTTCTCCAGCTTATACCTTAGTTTATCAATCAGGAGGTTGCAGGTATCAATTCTAGGACTTTCGGGGTACATGTCCACAAAGGCCTGGAATTCCTTGATCGCACTTTTGGTATTGGTTTGATCAAGTTTGTAATTGGGCGAGTTTAAAAAGTAACAATAGGCATTCATGAAATAACACTCCTCAACGTGTTTACCCGCGGGGAACTGTCTAGCGTAATTTTTAAAGTGGTATTGACTGAGAATATAATCACCAAGATGGTATTCGCTCCAGGTATAGTAATAATATACTTCTTCGGCCTTTTCAGTTCCTTTTACATAAGGAATCAACTCTTCGTATAGCTGTGAAGATTTGATGTAATATTTTTTATCGAAATACTCCTTTGCTTTTGTTAATTTAAGATCATAATCCGTGCTTTTGAGAAGGCGGTTGTAGTTATCACAGGAATATAAACCTGCGAGAATTAAGACCAAAGCTATTTTAAATAATTTCAAGTCAGCGAAAGTAGGGAAAATATCAATAAAAAAGCCCCTTTCGGGGCTTTTTAAGTAGTGATAAAACTTGTTAATTCTGATTGAAGAATTTAAGCGTCTTAGTTTGGTTATAAGTATTCGTGATCTTAATCAAATAGTTGCCGGAAGGTTGGTTGCTTAGGTTAATTTCAACGCTCTCAGCAGCTACAAGTTGAGTAGAAACCAGCTGACCAAGTACATTGTATAAGGATACTGTGTTGGTGCCCTGTAAGCCGGAAAGCGTTGTTTTCCCGTTCACAGCAGGATTAGGGAAAAGAAGGATTTCTTGTCCGTCGTTAGCGTTAGCAGTAAGCCCAAGGCAAGGTGCCACTGTTTGCGTGTAGGTTTTGGAATTCACACAGCCGTTAGCGTCTGTGCCTGTTACAGTGTAACCTGTTGTAGTGGTAGGACTAACCACTACAGCAGCAGTGGTAGCGTTGTTGTTCCAAACATAGCTGGATCCACCTGAAGCAGTTAAGGTAACTGATTCTCCTTTGCAAATAACACTCTTGCTAGGAGTAACAGTCAACACAGGATTTGTTGAGGTAAATACAGCTTCGATACCATAGTAGTATGATAAATTTGTTATCGGTGTTAAACTACCACCTGCAATAGGTGTAGTGTAATATCCATCTGGAGGGGCTGATGTTGTTAATCCTCCAACTGGATAATAAGCGGTTGCATTCGCAACCTGTGCTAAACCTAAATGAAAATCAGTTCCAGAAGCAATATTTTGCAAACTAGGGAAAGTTAATTCTTGAAATGTACTTAACATTGTATTGCCGATCACTAAAGTATTAGTGGTTGCAAGAACAGCACCAGTTGCATCTAATAAAGCACCATAAACGGAATTGCCAACGGCAGTGGTGTTACTTGAAATCCCAAGTCTAACTGCCCTTAGGTCTGAAGTTGTAGGAATTGACATTCTATTGCAGATAATACCTGAACCTGACCCAAAACCAACTCCTGCAGTGTAGCTGCCAACTGCGGGATTGTTCGCAAAAGTACTACAAGTTATACTTTGAGATTTAGCTATTGAGTTATTTGTAAGAATTTGGTCGCCCCCTAAAGAGATTATACAGCTACTTAATCCCTGAACGACTGGTGAATATGGAGCAAAAGTTACAATTGTAGATGCGCCAGCTGCAAGTGAAGATATGGTCTGCACGTTATTGAAAGTGTTTGCACCTGTCACGTTTAAAGTAACCGCAACGTTTGTCTGTGTTCCAATACTTGAATTAAGGATTTTAGCAGTAATTGTTTGAGAGGCATTAAACGTTTTTGCCATTTTTCCAGAAACAGTAGCGTCCACAACAGATAATTCGGTTGTGGCAGTGTTTGCCGCTTCAAAAATATAACATGGTCTAAAAGCGGTTAGTGTTAATGTGTTTGGCGCCGGGCCAGGACTTACAGCATCTGCACTACCACCACCACCAGTGCCAGAATTCATGGTGTTATTGCAAGCATAAACAGCCATGGTGTTATCAAAAGGCCCCGTTGATGACCATTCATAAGCAACATAAATACCACCCCCGGTATAATTAAATGGAGAAGATAAGGTTACAGTATTTGTTGTCGGACCAGCTGAAACCGGAACAGTAAGAGTACTTGCATAAACTTGAGTCATTCCGGTAATCGCTGTAGAGTAATTGGTGCCTTTCAGATAGGTAACATCAGTGGTATTCTGCAGATAAACAGTAAAGTTCCCTGTAACTGGCACAGATCCAGTCCCTGAATTCATCTTGAATCCAAATTTGGTTATGTTGGCCAATGCCATGGGAGTCAACTCAGATTGTTTTACCAAAAATACTGCGTGCATAAACGCATGCCCAGAAGTTCCGTTTGGAGCTCTGAATTGTGAAGTGGAGTTGTTATCCGGAGGAGCCACAACTGAAAAAGTCGGTTGCGCCAATACCGATCCTGCAAAAGAAATCGCCGCAAAAACGGCTAAAGTAAATTTTTTCATTTTTGAATTTTTTAGAGTTAGATGTTCAAATATATTAAAAATTAACCCGATAAAGCAAAAAAATCAAGTTATTGTTACGCCAATATGTCCTTTAACTTTCTCTGCCAGTGATTGTTGTATTTATAGTTGCGTTATTCGGGATTTCAAGCCTATTTTTGCAGGCTAAACTTTTCTATGAAAAAACTTATTCTTTGTGTTTTTCTGATTCCGGCTCTTGCTTTTCTAGGCCAAACCGGCTCAAGACCAGACAATTGGTTTAATCTATCCCCAGACAGAGATTCAGTTTTTGGAGTTGGAACAGAAAAAAGCTACAATGAGCTACTTGGATCCAAAAGACCATCTACAGTAATTGTAGCTGTTCTCGACTGTGGAGTGGATTATTCTCATGAGGACCTTAAGGATGTGATGTGGACCAATCCGGGTGAAATTCCTGCAAATGGAATTGATGATGATAAAAACGGGTACATAGATGATATACACGGCTGGAATTTTATCGGCGGAAAAGATGGAAAAAATGTGGAGTTCGACAACCTTGAAATGACGCGACTTTACAGAAAACTCAAACCCTTATACGAAACTGCAGATCCAAAGAAGCTTAAGGACAAAAATCAAAAAAAAGAGTATAGTTTTTTTCTCAAAGTCAAAGCAGATTATTATACCAATCTTCAAACTTACTCAGGAAACTACACTCCACTCAAGGATATGAGCTCCCGTTTCACCTTACTGAATCAAAGTGTAAAAACACAACTTAAAATTGACACAGTAACGCTTACAGACCTTCAGAAGTATACGTCTTCGAATGCTTCCGACATGAAAACCAAACTTGAAGCGATGCGATTTTTAAAGTCAGGAGCCGCGGCAAACTTAAGTGACCTGATTAATGGAGTAAATGAAGCATTCGATTTTTATAAATCCTATATGGAGTATTTTCTAAATCTTGAATATGATCCCAGGGCAATTGTTGGTGATGATTATTCGAATTCCTATGAAAGGTACTACGGCAACGCTGATTGCAAGGGACCTGACAGCTTTCACGGAACGCATGTGGCAGGAATCATTGCAGGAAAAAGAAATAATGGGATTGGAATGAATGGGATAGCGGACAACGTTAGGATAATGGCCGTGCGCTGTGTACCTAGTGGTGATGAAAGAGACAAAGATGTCGCCAGTGCCATTTGGTATGCGGTGGAGAATGGTGCCCAAATAATAAACATGAGCTTCGGAAAAAAATACACCTGGGATAAAAAGGCTGTGGATAAGGCCATTCAATACGCCGAATCTAAAGGTGTTTTGCTGATTCACGGCGCCGGCAACGATCACATGAATTGTGATACTGTACCTCATTACCCAAACAGAAAATACTTAGAAAAAGGGAAAGCTGAAAACTTTCTTGAAATTGGAGCAATTAGCTGGAAGGGCAACAACTATCTCGCAGCTGACTTTAGTAATTATGGCAAAAAAACGGTCGATTTGTTTGCCCCGGGCGTTGACATCTATTCCACCGCTCCTGAAAATACTTATAAAGATGCCAGCGGCACAAGTATGGCTGCCCCCGTGGTTGCAGGTGTAGCAGCGGTACTTAAATCCTATTATCCCGATTTATCGGCAAAGGATATAAAAACCATACTCATAAAGAGCAGCCTCAAAACTCAAGCCAAGCATAAAGTACACAAACCCGGCTCTGAAGAACTTGTGGAATTTGGTTCGCTTAGTCAAACAGGCGGGATTGTCAATCTTTATGAAGCTTTGCTGCTCGCAAGTAAGTTTTCAAAAATTAAGCCATAATGGTTTTTATTAAAACCTAATACTTAAACCACCTGAAATCATTGGCGATCCTAGGGCAAATTCAGCGTTCAGACCAACATTTTTTATAAAAAAATACCTGACTCCCAAACCCATCTTGACTCCTATTGGAAAAAATAATGGGACAGTAAATTCAGGAACATAAAAAGGGTCACTCGTATCAACGATAAACTTTGTTTTTCTGTATCCTGCGTTAAAAAGTATATATGTATCGAATCGCTCGTTTTTAACTATGTGAAAATTGAATCTCATTTGGATTCGTGTGGTAGCAAAATTTACTTTATAGTTCCATTTGGCCGGATTTAAATTAATATCTACACCATCCATTACCCAATTAAATTCTGAAGCAGAATACCCCAGCTCTCCGCCTAATCCAATTACATCAGCGATCATATATTCATACATTAGACCAAAAGGCCCTGTTGTACTGATTGAATATTCGAGATTTTCGTCTTCGGCAATTAATTCCGCTACATTAATGTAATACGATCTGAATACACTGTACCCGTAATAGAAATTAACAGAATGATTGCCTTTATTCATGACCTGAGCGGTTGAAACAGACATCAAGAAACTTAAAAGCAGAAAAGACAGATACGCTACAGATTTTCTCATTTTGAATCAGAATAAATATGTCAAATCTTAACTTAGGCTTTAAGGTAATACTTTTTTCTGATTTCCTGTATTGTTGGATTTTCAAGAAATTCATCGTAAGCGCACACTTTATCGATAATACCAGCCGGGGTTATTTCAATTATACGGTTAGCAACTGTTTGCATCAACTGATGGTCATGACTGGTAAACAAAACAGTACCCGCAAAATCGGTCAATGCATCATTGTATGAAATAATACTTTCAAGGTCCAGGTGGTTTGTAGGCTCATCAAGTATCAACAGATTCGGATTCATGAGCATTAACCTGCTGGTCATACACCTAACTTTTTCACCACCACTCAGCACATTGCATTTCTTCAACACTTCTTCCCCGCTGAAAAGCATCTTGCCTAAGAAACCCCGAATATAGGTTTCATCCTTGTCCTTGCTGAATTGCCTGAGCCAATCGATCAAATTCAAATCGCTTTGAAAGTACGTGTTGTTTTCATTTGGCAAATAGGCCATTGAAATTGTAGTTCCAAAAGTAAACTTGCCCGAAAAATCCTTCTGTTCGCCGGCTAGCACACTAAACAAACCAGACACTGCCAATTGGTTTTTTGAAACAAATGCAATCTTATCGCCTTTTCTAACGTTGATGTTAACTTTATCAAATAAGGTTTGACCATGAAGTTTCAGAGTAAGGTTTTCGATATTCAAGAGCTGGTCTCCAGCCTCTCTTTCTTGTTTAAAAATAATGCCCGGGTATTTACGGGTACTGGCTGGAATTTCATCAATGGTAAGTTTTTCCAATAGCTTTTTACGACTCGTGGCCTGGCGACTCTTACTTGCATTCGCGCTGAAGCGGGAAACAAAATCCTGCAACTCTTTACGTTTGTCTTCCACTTTTTTATTCTGGTCGCTGCGCTGTTTTAATTGCAACTGACTCATTGAATACCAAAAACTATAGTTTCCGGTATAAATACTCATCTTACCAAAATCAATGTCACAAATGTTGGTACACACGGCATCTAAAAAGTGGCGATCGTGGCTGATAACAATCACCGTATTCTCAAAATCTGCCAGAAAATCCTCCAACCAGGTGATGGTCTCCACATCCAGATCATTGGTGGGCTCATCCAGAAGTAAAATATCGGGGTTTCCAAAAAGTGCCTGAGCCAACAAGGTTTTTACTTTTTCTTTACCTGAAAGTTCCTTTAATAAGGTTTGGTGTTTTTCGGGAGTAATGCCCATGTTGGTTAGCATTTCGGCTGCTTCATTTTCAGCATTCCAACCATTGAGCTCCGCAAATTCTGCCTCCATCTCACTGGCTTTAACACCATCTTCATCAGTAAATTCCGTTTTCGCATAAATGGCATCCTTTTCCTTCATGAGTTTATAGAGCCTTTTGTTCCCCATGATTACAGTTTCGAGAACAGAATAGGCATTAAACTCCGAGTGGTTTTGTTTTAGCACACTCATCCTTAAGCCAGGTAAAACACTTACTTTCCCCTTGGTGGGTTCAATCTCACCACTCAAAATCTTCATAAAGGTGGACTTTCCGGCACCGTTAGCACCGATAATGCCGTAACAGTTGCCTGCTGTAAAGTTAACATTAACCTCATCGAACAATACCCTTTTGCCATACTGCAAGGAAACATTTGAAGCCGAAATCATAGTGGTTTTTTAAGGCCGCAAAGGTACTAATTGAAAACAGATTTTTGATGTTGTTAGGCTATTCTTAGCTTTGTTTCATGCGATTTTTGCTGTTTTTTATGTTTCTTTTTCTTTATGGAAGGGCGCAGCACCTAATCAAAGGAAAGGTATACGACTTGCAGTCCAAATCCGGTATTGCTTTTGTAAGCATCGGTGTTCCCGGAAAAACCATAGGAACGGTTAGTGATGAAACGGGAAATTTTATACTTCAGTTGAATGCGGCAGACGAAAAAGACAGTTTAAAATTTATGGTGCCGGGATACAAATCTAAAAGTGTGGTGGTATCGGGTTTAACCCAAAACGAGAATAGTTCCATTGGATTAGAGGCCAGCGCAATTGTGCTAGAGGAAATAGTTGTAAAACCAAAACATTTAAAATACAAAAAACTCGGCGCAAAAAACTACAGCACAACTAACTGTACCGGTTTTGCCGATGGAGGCAACAACTGGAAAGGTTCTGAAGCCGCTGTGTTGTTCCACATCGAACGAGAAGTTTTTCTTGAATACTTTGCCTTTTACGTTATTCAAAACAAATACCCCGACAGTATAAGGTTCAGATTAAAATTTTATAAAAAGATCAACAACAACTGGGTTGGTCAACTTATCGCAAACAAAGCCGTGGTATTCAAAATAGGAATTTCCAAAGGAGAGGTCAAGGTTCCTCTAGGTGAATTTAATATCCGAATGAAAGAAGATTTTTTTGTAAGTCTGGAATGTCTGGAAGATGAGCTTGATATTCGCAAGTTCTGTTATTCCGGCTCTCTTAAGGTTCCCTCCTATTACAAGGTGAAGGCCTTTTCAAAATGGCATAGCACGCGGGGTACCGGTAACGGAGGTGGTGGCGCCGATTTTAACCTCCTTGTTTCCTATTCAAACTAAGGCCAGATCTTACTTTTCAGTTTTGAGTCTAAAAAGTACTGCGAAAAGTCATAGTTTTTTAACCTCAAAGAGTAAAAAGCTAAAACAATTCTTTACTTTGTGTGCAGATTTAAGACCTACCGTCAAGGCAGGTTTCAGATGCCACTCTTTGGAATTACAATTATGAATGAAAAGATAAAAGTTCTTGATCAAAAAAAGGCAGAAGCCCTTTTGGGTGGTGGCCAAAAACGAATAGACGCTCAACATAAAAAGGGCAAACTCACTGCTCGGGAACGCGTACATTTTTTAATGGATGAAGGAAGTTTTGAAGAAATTGGCATGCTTGTTCAACACCGGAGCAATGATTTTGGATTAGACAAGGAAAAATACCTTGGCGATGGCGTGGTTACCGGCTATGGCAAAATTAACGGGAGACTCACCTATGTTTTTTCTCAGGACTTTACAGTTTTCGGTGGCAGTTTAAGTGAAACCCATGCCGAGAAAATTTGCAAAATCATGGATTTGGCCATGAAAAACGGTGCCCCTGTTATTGGCCTGAACGACAGTGGTGGAGCCCGCATTCAGGAGGGAGTAGTTTCTTTGGGCGGTTACGCTGATATTTTTTACCGCAACGTGCGTTCAAGCGGTGTCATTCCACAACTATCAGCAATTATGGGCCCTTGTGCCGGCGGCGCTGTATACAGCCCTGCCATGACAGACTTTATTTTAATGGTTGAAAACACCAGCTATATGTTTGTAACGGGGCCAAATGTTGTGAAAACGGTTACACACGAAGAAGTGAGCAGCGAAGAATTAGGTGGTGCCATAACACATGCTACAAAAAGCGGGGTCACACATTTCGCCTGCGCCAATGAGGTGGAAGCCATCAATTACCTCAAACAGTTGCTGAGTTACATGCCTCAAAATTGCGAAGAAGATGCCCCATCACTGCCTTATGACCCGGGTAATGAATTGCGTACCGGCCTGAATGACATAATTCCTGAAAACGCTAATCAGCCCTATGATATCCGTGAGGTGATAGAACAAGTTATAGATGCGGATAGTTTTTGCGAGATACATAAACTTTTTGCCGAGAACATTGTGGTTGGTTTCGCCCGCCTTGCAGGAAAAAGCATTGGCATAGTGGCTAACCAGCCTGCCGTTTTAGCCGGAGTGCTTGATATCCATTCATCAACAAAAGCGGCCCGTTTTGTTAGATTCTGTGATAGCTTTAACATTCCTCTACTGGTATTTGAAGATGTTCCCGGCTTTTTACCCGGAACCGATCAGGAATGGAATGCCATCATTACCAATGGGGCCAAATTACTTTACGCATTTAGTGAAGCCACAGTGCCACGCATTACCGTTATCACTCGAAAAGCCTATGGAGGAGCCTATGATGTGATGAACAGCAAACACATTGGTGCCGACATGAACTTTGCCTGGCCCAGTGCCGAAATTGCTGTTATGGGAGCAAAGGGAGCTGCTGAAATTATTTTTAAAGCCGAGATCAGCGCGGCACCCGATAAAGGCAGTAAATGGAAGGAAAAGGAGAACGAGTACCAAACCATGTTCGCAAATCCCTACCGCGCCGCGGAAAGAGGATTTATTGATGAAGTTATTAAACCGGAAGAAACAAGAATTAAATTAATCAGAGCATTTGACATGATGAAAAACAAGGTGGATAAGTTACCAAAGAAAAAACACGGTAATATTCCACTTTAGTTTAGCAGACTAGGCTCACCTATGGACCGATGGAAATATCACCTCGTATTACTAAAACAGATTACTATTTAATAATCATCTAAAATCATAAACCATGAAAAAACTTCTACTCCTTCTGCTGTTCCTTTCTGTATTCGGACTAAAAGCACAACTGAGTCCCTTCAGTTTTGGATTTTTATTTACCACCAATGCCACTTCATTTAATGCAAAACCAGGTATTGGTACCATTAGCCCTCAGCCTGCCTTTGGCGGGAGTGCATTTGCAAGGCTCAAAATACTCATCCTGTATGCTGAACTTGAGGCCGGTTACTCTTCTCACAAAGTGAACTCCTCACAAACATTATCCGGATCAAAATTTGAATACAATTATACCTTAGATGGCTTAGACATTTCGGGTATACTTGGCTGGAGAGTGATTGGCATCGGTCCTCTTGGCAACTTTAGGATTTTCGCCGGCTACAACTTTAATAATTTTACAAAAATCACTGTAGAGAGCAATGGTTCTGTGGTGACTGATCCCGCAATTAATACCGGCAACAGTTCCTTTCTTGTAGGCACTGGTGTCGACCTGTGGAGGATAGTGTTTAACTTCAAATACAATGTTGGTTTAACCGACTTAAGCTCACTAAACAACCAGGAATTGAAAGCCAACTCGGCTTCCATTTCTGTAGGATTTAGATTTTAACACAACGTACAGCCATGGAAAACACTAAAAGACTTCATGTATTTGGTCTTGATTTCGGGAATATCATCGATATTCTGATCAAACTTATACTTCTTTATCTTCTATTAGGCTGGTGTACAGATATTCTAAAACCCTTTTTAATCATACTTTCCTGGGGAGGCATCATTGCCATTGCCACCCATCCTATTTACCTCAGCTTCAAAAAACTGTTTAAGTGCCGGTCGGTAATCAGTTCAGTACTGGTAACACTGCTTATGCTAAGTGTTCTTATAGTTCCGAGCTGGTTAGTGATCGATTCTATGTTTGAAGGACTTAACTACCTTAAAACCATTTACGAAACTAAGGGTCTTGCAATTCCTCCACCGGATCCTTCCGCACAAAACTGGCCGGGCTTCACAAAACCATTGATTGACGTGTGGGCGCAAGCTTCGGTAAACACAGAACAAGCTATTAAGGACCATTCCGATCAGATCCAGAAAGCAGGCTTATGGGTGATTGGTGCGCTATCAGGATTTTCACAGGGTTTGTTACAGTTTGTTGCTTCCATTATCATAGCCGGAATATTTTTTGTGTACACTGAATCAATTCACGGCACCACCGTAAAAATATTTCAGAAACTTGCAGGAAATCGCGGAGAACACTTTGTTGACATATCCATAACTACCATTCGCAATGTTGTAAAAGGCATTTTAGGTGTGGCGGTTATTCAGGCCGCAATGGCCGGAGTTGGTTTTTTTGTAATGGGAATTCCATTTGCCGGCCTTTGGACCATCTTGTGTTTGATTCTTGCCATTGTTCAAATCGGCGCGGCTCCCGTTGCTATACCAGCTATAATTTATGCTTTTTCTGTTCATTCAACCCTCAGTGCTACGGTATTCACAATATGGATGTTAATTGTTTTGTTTATTGATAATATCCTAAAACCTATACTTTTAGGCAGAGGTGCTCCGGCACCTATGCTGGTAATTTTTCTTGGGGCCATAGGAGGCTTTATTTCACATGGATTTATTGGTCTTTTCCTCGGTGCGGTAATCCTTACGCTTGCATACAAACTCTTCGATACCTGGTTCAATGGCTCAGAAGAGATTAGCACAACTGAATCCGTTGAACCACCAGAAGCTTTGGAACCCAAAGTGTAAATTTTCCATTAGGCAAGATTAGAACAGAAATCCAATCTTTATGTGTTTGTAAATCACGCCTAACTCGGGCGCATACATGGCGGTGAATTCCATTGGCATTATCCCCAGATTATACCCGAGGCCTAATGAAAAACCATTCAACACTCTGGTGTTATCGTGAACATAAATCTCATCATATGTAGAGAAGTCGTAAAACAACGAATTGGCCCTTGCCAATACAAAAATATCACCTGCCACTTGGTATTGAAGCCCAATCTGTCCAACGAATGCGGATCTTGAAGTAACCTGTCCCTCATTCAACCCAGCAAATACCATTTGCTGACGAAACAAGGGTTGAATACCTCCAATGAAAAAATTATCAAAGTCGAAACCCTGAGAGTGGTAGGTTAAACCCAAGTTTACGTTATAAAAAAAAGTTACCTTTTGATGCAAGGGCAGGTATTGCATGTAATCGAAGCGTGCACGGTAAAACTCCGGCTTACCATCAATAATGAAGGAAAAGTCCGCCTTTTCGCCGGCATTGTTGTATACAAGAATATCCGCGTTACGGTTGTACACCACTCCAGCCTCAATTCTCATGAGCCTTCCTGAATTCGGGAAATTCAAGCGGTTGGTGGTGTTGTTGTCCAGTTTTGTGTAGGAATAAAAGTAGTTGTTGGTACCATCAATCTTGTTCACCGCTGAGATATCGGGGTAAAAGTGATTTTGCTGATAATTGGTACCGAAGGAGAGACAATAATCCGTACCAAATACATGAGAGTAATTCAAATCAAGTTTCGAAAACCTAAGATTATAAAGGTATTCTCTTGAAGCACCTTGATAAATGTTCCAGGGAAGGTTTTCATTCAAATATTCAACATCAATAAAATCGTTCGCTTTTCTGCCAAAAGCCTGCCTGTGCTGTACCAACACCCGCAAATATTCTCCTGCCGCAACCTTAATCATTGTACGTGATTTATCCAACAACAAATTTCTGACTGTAACATTTGCAAGCAACGCCGCACTACTGTATGTATGAAACGACAGCCCGACTTTAGCCTGGGTCATCATGGTTTCACGAACGATACATTTCAGTTTTGCATGCCCAGGCTCTGTTGGATACAATTCATAATAAACATTGTCATAATACCTGCTGGAATAGGCCTTTCTGAAGCCCTTGTTGATTTGCTCAACGGTATAACTATTACCCGGATGAATATCCAGTTTATCCATGAGCAAATCCTGGCTGGTTTTATTGATGCCGGTAAACTCAATTTCATCAATAATAATCCTTTGAATACTTGGAAGGCGATTGTTCGGATCATAAACCACAGGATAAAGATTGTTAAGAGAATCAGCCAGTCGCTTAAAATAGGGATAATAAAGATGCCCAATTTCTTTTCCGATTCTCATAATATCCTCACTGGCGCCGAAACTCCCGGCACTGTATTGATCAACCGGTGGTTCAATAATCACATTACAGAGTTTTTTTTCCTTCACAAGGTCTTCTGCATCCCGGTACTGGGTTATTTGGTAAAAAACATCAAGCGCCGTATTGAGTTTGGAAACATCGGGTAAACCGGGGAAAAGATTAACGCCAATCACAATGTCCGCTCCCATCTTTTTGATATCGGTTACCGGAAAATTGCGGATGATACCCCCGTCTACTAATTTAGTAGTGTCTACATCAATTGCTGTAAACACGCTGGGTATGGCCATGCTGGCTCTCACAGCCTTCACTATCTCTCCATCGCTGTGCACCACTGCTTTTCCTGTAGAGAGGTCGGTAGAAATGCATTTGAACGGGATATTGAATTTTGAAAAATCCTTAATGTTATATACCGGAAGTAACATTTCGTTGAGCTTCAACCACAATTCTTCCGATTCAATTAAACCTGTGGCGATCTTAGGCTTTAATCCATCCATGCCCACCTCAGCCGAATACTTTCCATATTCATCTTTCTCATCTATACTAATATCCGTATAACTCGGTTTATTGCTGAGCAACACCCCCCAATCCAGTTTATTCACTTCCTTTTCGATTTGTTTACCGGAATACCCGATTGCATAGAGTGATCCCATCACACTGCCCATGCTTGTACCCGTGAGGAAATCGATTTTTAAGCCTGCACTATCAATGGCCTGTAAAATCCCAATGTGAGAGATGCCCTTAGCTCCACCTCCACTCAGTACGAGTCCCACTTTTGGTCGTTGAGCGTTTGCTGTTTGCAGTAAAACAATGCAAATAGCCGCAAGAATGTGTTTTTTTTGAAAAAGCAGTAAACTATTCATAAGGAGGAGGTTATTCTATGCCGAAAGTAAGACAAAGGGTCTATTAAACAAAACTGCGCAAGGATTACACATGCCAGAAATGATTAAAATCACCCATGTAAACACTGTTTCGATTTAAGCCAAGGTGAATTACTACTGTTGTTGTATTAGCCTTACCCTAGATGTTCTGTGAACCTTGTAGGAATATTTCTATTTTTGTTTGATTTTGACCTCTAACCTGCAAATTATAAAACCTGCTTTACACTCTTCTAGTTTGAGAGTTTGTATTCTCCTTCTTTACTGCTTAGCATTGCCAACCAGAACAAATGCGCAACAAAAAACAGATGTAGGAGAAAACAGACATGCGAAAATTACCGCTTTTGACACAAATTATATCTACAAGTATACCTCAGCATTAACTGTAGGCCCATGTTTGAGCTATAGAAACTTCAACATCCTGCTTTTCCCAAAAACACCCGTAGACAGCGGATTTGCTGAAAATCTAAAATGGAGATCTCCCTCAGACCGTTTTTGGGGCCTTGATTTTAATTACGATAAGTTTGGCTTTACCATGAGTTTTGCAAGCGTGGAGCCAAAAGCAGAGCAGGATAAAAAAGGAAAATCGTCTAGCAGCAGCTTCGCCTTTTCATATGGCGGCAATAGAGCTTTCTTAGAATTTTCAACAATGACCTTCAAAGGCTTCTATGAAATGAACACGGCTCTGATGGACACAACGCTGCAGACCTACTATCAAAGCCCGGGCTTAACCAGCTTTTTATTGAATATGAAAGCCTGGTATTTCACCAACCATCACAAGTTTGCATTTAAGTCGTGCTATGGGGGATTATACCGTCAACTGCGCTCTCAGGCCTCATGGGCCTTCAGTAGTAATTTGCATTTTAATTCCATTATTACTGACAGTTCTATGATTCCTGATTCCGACAGAAAATTCTATGACAACGCACTGCAGGTTAAAGTAATTAATAGCGCAGGGCTTTCACTGATGGGAGGTGGTGCCTGGAACATTGTATTTAAGAAGGTGTATTTTATAAATTTAGCCTGGGTATTAGGGCCGGATTTTCAAGCCCTTAGTATGGTTGTAAATGATACTGTTAAAACAAGGTCTTATGTCAGCTATACCCAGGATTTTCGTTTTGCTACCGGCTTTAATTTCAATAAATGGTACCTAACCTTTGCGATAAAACACGAAACCAACCTCTTTCGAAATGAATTTCTTGAAACACGAATTCGTTTAAACTCCTACAGTTTAAATCTCGGTTGGCGTATCCCTCTAAAAACTCCAAAACTGTACAAAAGGTTTCAGAACACTTGGCTCTATGCCCTATTCTAGCATAAAAAAAGCCCCAAATTGGGGCTTTCTTATTATGGTATAGTTTAGTATTACTTTTTTGCAGGTGCAGCTGTTTTTGCAGCAGCGGCAGGAGCAGCGGCAGCAGAGGTGGCTGTTTTTGCAGCAGCAGCAGGCGTAGCAGCAACCTCTTCTACAGGTCCGGCAGCTCTTGTTGTTTGAACCGCAACCACAGTGAGATTTTTCGGATGTAAGATGGTGATTCCATCGATGTTGATATCGCCGGTTGCAATGGCTTTACCAATTTCCAATTTCTCCACGTTCAGGTCAATGTATTGTGGAAGTTTTGAAATTAAGCCTCTAACTTTCAGTTTACGCATTTTGATAACCAATTTTCCACCGGCTTTAACCCCTTCGGCACTTCCGGTTGTTTTAACAGGTAAAAATACTGCTACCGGCTTATCTTCAGTTACCTGAAGAAAATCAGCGTGGATCAACTGATCATTCAATCTGTGGAACTGTGCTTCCTGAAGCACTGTCTTATACGACTTTCCGGCAACTTCAACGTTTACAATCTTTGTTTCTGGTGTAAAGATGATGTCCTTAAAATCACGGATGTCTGAACTGAAGTGAATTTGTTCACCTGCTCCGTAAATTACACATGGCACTTGTCCCTTGGCTCTTAGAGCCGAAGCATCTACTTTCCCTACGTTCGCTCTTGGCGAACCGCTCAATTTTACTGTTTTCATTTTTTGTTTTGTTTTGAAACACTTGAACAGCCCGCTTCTGCCCTCCTGTTTCGGTTTTTTTATGTTATACGGGTTATACTATAAAGTTGCTGCTTATTGATTCGTAATTATGAACACTGTTTATCACTTTGGCAAACAGATCTGACACACTCAATACTTTAATTTTATTGCTTTGCTGTGTCAGCGGAATAGTGTCTGTAACAATCAATTCACTGAGCTTTGAATTTTCAATATTTTCGTATGCTTTGCCCGAAAGTACAGGGTGTGTGCACACTGCTCTTACACTCAGTGCTCCTCTGTCCATCATCATACCTGCTGCCTTACACAAAGTTCCGCCTGTATCTACCAAATCATCAACCAAAACTATGTTTCTACCTTCAATTTCTCCAATGGCTGTCATACTTTCAATAACATTTGCTTTGGCCCTCTGTTTGTAACAAATAACCATGTCGGCATTCAGGTGTTTCGCATAGGCATTTGCCCGTTTGCTTCCACCCATATCTGGAGCCGCCATTGTGAGATTAGGTAAATTAAGTTGTTTGATGTATGGTAAAAAAATTGTTGAGGCATAGAGATGATCCACGGGCACGTTAAAAAAGCCCTGAATCTGATCGGCATGCAAATCCATAGTCATTACCCTTGTTGCTCCGGCAACTGCCAGCATATCGGCCACCAATTTGGCACCAATTGCTACGCGGGGTTGATCTTTACGATCCTGCCGGGCATAGCCGAAATATGGAATTACAGCTACAATATGCCTTGCACTGGCGCGTTTTGCAGCGTCAATAAGCAATAACAACTCCATTAGATTATCAGCAGGAGGCATGGTGCTTTGAATGATAAACACACTATGCCCGCGTATACTTTCCTCATAGGAAGCCTGAAGCTCACCGTCGCTGAAACGGTAATGCACCAGTTTGCCCAAAGCAGTGCCATACGACTTTGCAATCTTTTCGGCAAGGCCCTCGGTTGCGATACCTGAAAATAGTTTAACCTGAGTTTCCATAAATGGGAGGGCAAATATAGGGTTTTTTATGGTTTTTGAGCTAAAAAACAAGGGATTTTTAAGCCAATATTTTGGAAAACAGAAAACATCAATTAGCTTTGCACCCCTATTACAAGGACTTGTAGTAGCCATAATGCCTCGGTGGCGTTCCCGATAACTATCGGAATGGCAGACCCGCCTGCCGAAAACAAGTCTGCGCAGCGGCGGGCAGGCACGCTGGCAAACTAAGGTTTCAAACACCTGATAAAAAGTTTGAAAAAATGCCCGGGTGGCGGAATTGGTAGACGCGCTGGTCTCAAACACCAGTAACTTCACGGTTGTATCGGTTCGACCCCGATCCCGGGTACAAAATCAGAGTGAGAATGGAAAGCGAGAGCGAACATTCAAAACTCTGATTTTTTTATTTTAGATCCATGGTGTTTGTATACGCTATAAAGAGTATAAGTAGGAACTATACATACGTTGGTCAAACAGATCATGTAATTAGAAGATTTCACGAACATAATAATGGGAAAAAAAATACAAGGGCCTATGCCCCATTTATTCTTGTGCTTACCATAGAGTGTGCGGACAGAACTGAGGCTAGAAAATGGGAGAAGTTTTATAAAACCGGTGAAGGTAGAGGGCGCATCAAACAAATGTTTTTGAATAACTTGTAGACGCGCCCGCCTGCCGAAGCTCCAGCCTGCGCATGGGCGGGCAGGCTGGTCTCAAACACCAGTAACTTCACGGTTGTATCGGTTCGACCCCGATCCCGGGTACAAAAACCTCTCAGAAATGAGAGGTTTTTTAATTTTACAGCACCGACTTCTGTCAATGCCATTACTTTTACCCATGACGAAAGATTTATCTCATACAGCAAATCAAATTCAATGCGTTAATACTTTTCAAGATCTTGTTTCCACACCTTTTCATGGAGAAATAAACGCGATATGCTGGAAACGTAAACTTGAAGGTGATTTTTCTGAGATTACAAATAAGATAGAATTAAACGGAAAAATAACGATCATTGATATGGATGAGCTTTCTGAACTTGAATTAAGTTCAGGAGGGCAACTGGCTCGCCAAACTCTTGTTAATGACTTTAAGATTTTAAAAGCTCATGGTGCATCTCCAACTCTTAATCTGATCGAGAGCTATGAGAGAGATACTTCCTACCCGTTTTTCCCAACCGATGTCTATTCTTTTCACATAGATCGCTCCCCAATACCCACCGATACATTTTTGTGTACATACCACGGCGAATCGAGTGAACTGTTGCCAAATTCACAAGCTACACTAAAGGTGCTTGTACCCGAAATACGTGATGAACTTAGAAAAATACATCCTGGTACAGATCATGAATTTGACTCATTTATAAGTGAACACTTCTTTGATTTACATTACTTACCAAAACCGAATGTGCGCCCCATAAGTTTAGGTAAAGGGCACCTTTGGCGCCTGGCTGTTGATCATCCTGAATGCCAGGTTCCTCCTTGCATTCACCGTGCCCCAAAGGAGATAGACGGGCAAAAAAGACTGTTGATGATCTGTTGAATTCAAACTAATCATTTACAGAAACAGACCGAGCGGGTGATTAAACACACAAACTCTGCATTTGTCATTCTCATTCATACTCTCAATCCTGGCTTGATCCGAAACCTGTTCACCCGGGTCATGTGATTCTAAAAACAAAAAGCCTTTCGAAACTGAAAGGCTCTCTTTTACATTACGTTTATTCTCGTTTATGAGCCAAATAATTCCTCATCGCTCAGCATCTTGCATTTTGGGCCGGGTTTGGGATTATTTACCATCTCATATTTTTTGAACCCTTTGCTATCCTTATCGTATTTCACCTTCAATCGAACTTCCGAACGTACTGTTACACCTCCTCTAACGGCAGCATTCCAGTTGCTCATTCCCATTATCGTTTTCTCAAACAAAGACTTAAATTCGGCATTGTCGCAGATCACCATTACCCTTTTAACACTGCCATCCACGTTGAGCTGAATTCTTAACTCAGCTTCCACTTTCTTTGCCTGGCGCTTCTGTTTTTTGTCCAAAATAAAACTGTTACGAAAAAAAGCATCCAGATCCTCATCACCGCTACCATAAAACGCAGGCCGGCAGGCTTTTGGATCCTTTGCCCTTCTGGGTTTATTGGAGGCGGGTTTTTTGGCAGCAGCGGCCGTTTTAGTAACAGGTTTTTCCGCAGGTACTGTTTCCGGATCAACTTCAGACGTTTTGTTTTCGTTCTGATTAGCGGGCTTTTCCGTTTTTGTGTCTTGCTCTTTTGCTGACTTATCGTTCGAACCGGCACCAGTTGCAAGAACCACAGCTGCAGGCACAATAGCTTCAGCACCTTTTGCCGTTTTTTCAGGCTCTTGCTTTTTTTCTACAGCAGATGCCTTTTGTTCAGGAGCTGCTTTTTGTTCAGGAGCTGATTTTTTCTCCTCCTTTACAACCTCCTTTTCCGCCGATTTGTAATAAATGTAGAAACCCTGGACCAGTTTAAAGGTTTCCCCACCTGATTCAGGAGTACACTGGCAAAGGTTTTTGTATTTTGTTTTTTCCTGAAAAAACTCCGGGTAGGTCAAAATAAGATTATCCCATCTTTCCATATTGTATTCTTCCCTGTTCTCCAGATCTTCAGGCGTATCCTCTGAAAAAACCAAAACTATTTTTTGAATGGCCCCATTTCTTAAGGCATCGGCCTCAGCGGTTTGGTTAACACCATCCACTCCGCGTTTTGAACGCACAAAGACATAATTGTCAGAGGGCGATTTAAAGACGGTGGTTGTCGAATCGTTACTAAAACTTAAATCGTAAAATGAAGGCTGGCTGTATAAAACCAAACTAAACTGCGTGAATGCAGCTAAAAAAAGAAGTGTAAATTTTTTCATGGTATAAAAGGTGTAATACTATTAAAATATTTTGAGAATAAATTTAGCATACAAAAAAAAGATAAGGAACGCCCTTAAACGATATGAAACAAATGTCCAAAGGTACAAAGGTATCTGACTTCTATAAAGAGAAGTTTATTTTGAAGGCTAGACATAAATCAGTGCAGAGTGTTGCTCTTTTCTTAACTTTATGGTGAACACAAAAGGTAAACATTATGAAAACCATCCTCGTACCAACAGACTTTTCAGACTATTCAGAAAATGCTTTAAACATGGCATTGTTGCTTGCTCATTCCACCAAAGCGAAAATAATCCTGTGTCATGTGCTACAATTGCCTTTGGCCATCGGGGAAATTCCCTATGCTTTACTGGAAAAAGAAAAAAACGACCTGAAACAACAGGCCGAGATCAAATTAAAGGCCCTATCGCTCAAAATTGATCACGCCGGAGGCATAACTTATGAAACCCGAATTTTGGACGGGGAAGTAGTGAACGAAATTCTAGATCTAATAAAAGCTGAAAAAGCTACCCTTGTGATCATGGGCACCAAAGGACTCAGAAACCTCGCGGAGGTTATTTTAGGCAGCACAACCGAACAACTTATTCTAAACAGCCAATGCCCTGTAATGGCGGTACCAATTGATATACACTTTAACAAATCACTAAAGCGATTAACCTATGCCACCGATTATCACAAAAGCGACATTCAGGATCTTATGCAACTCATTGATATCGCTTCTTCACTTAAAGCCCAGGTCAACGTACTACACATATCCGGCGATGAGATTAGTGCTGAGCAGGAAGTTAAAATGATGTCGGATTTTATGAAAGAGGTCAGTAACAAAAGCACTTACAACAATCTTTCATTTCAAATCCTGCATGGTAACAATGTTATCCAAAAACTCCAGGAGTACCTCAGGGAAGAATCTACTGATGTACTCATCACATCAACTCATCAGCGCGGATTAATAGAACGCCTGTTCAGTAAAAGCAATACCCTAAGCTTATTAAAAAACAGTGAAGTTCCTATTATTGCTTTTCATTACAGTGCAAAGAACTAAGCAAAATTTGTTTGGCAGGAAATTACCCTATAATAGCAGGTGTCATATCCATCCTTACCGTAAAGTGCACCAAAAACATGGCCACTTTCAAACACACATCACAAATAAACATCTGGCCTCAGTGCTGTGTTCTAGGTTTTAATATATTTGTCTTAATACACTTGTGGCCACTTTTATGAAACATGTACTTGCCTTTTTTCTTTTTTTTCTTTGCCTTTCAGGGTTTTCTCAAGACCTGATAGTAACCAAAACCGGTGAGCAGATCCAATGCCATATTCTGAGTATTGACACCCTTAAAATTATCTTTCGGCTTCGTAATGAAAGTCCCAGACATGAAATTGCGCGCTCAGAGGTGGAAAACTACTACCTCAGTAAAACAACCGCCAACGAACTGGATTGGATTAACCGCCCTTTAAAAGAATTTTTCTCGCTTGGTTTTACGGGAGGCTTAGCCTATCCTACAGGGGATTTTGCCAGCATGGATGCCAACTCTGAATTATCAGGCCTGGCCTTCCGTGGGTACTTTTTTAATGCTGAACTTATTTTTAAGCTCTCTAAATACATAGGTTTAAGCGCAACATACATGAGTCAAAAACACGCGTTAAACTACCAGGCAGTAAGCAATTTATACAATTCATATTTCGGCACCAGCAATTTTACTGCCGGAGGGGGCGACTGGCTGATATCAGGCATATTGTTTGGACTCACCATGGATGTACCACTAAAACAAACAGAAGGCTTAAGCATTACCGGCTATTTTGATGCCGGGGTGCCAAAATTCACCTTTCCTGAACAATTTGTCTCCGGTAACACTAACCCGCAGGTTTATGTTGGCAATACAAAGGTTACCTTGAGTGAGGTGAAAACCAATGCAGGAGCCATAAAACTTGGAATGGGCTTGAGGTACAAATTAAATAAATACCTGGCCCTTAATCTATCAGGGAGCTATTTTACAGCTAATCCCTCCTTCTTTAACATCACCATCAGCTCAACCAATGGCTACAGCGAAATAGTAAATTATGAACAGGAGATGAAAACACTTAATCTCCAGGCCGGTATGAGTTTTCTCTTCTACAGAAAATAATGGCCAGGCTAATTTGACTCAGAATTAAATTTTTATATTTGTTACAAATTAATTCCATAATCCACCCCATATGAAAAAACTATTCCTCATTCTTTTTGCCTGTTCGGCCATTGTCACCTCTGCTCAAACAAAAGGGAGTTGTTTTATTGAATACTACGAGTTGTTTAATAGTCGTGGTGTTAATCCTATACCCGATGGCATACAAAATGTAATTGTAACTGTTAGGAATACCAAGGACAATACCTGTTTTGCCACAATGGGTCAAATCGAAGTAAAAGACGGAAAACTAGCCGGAAGATTAATGCTTAAAAACAGAGCGGGAGAATACGTCAGACCAAAAATGAGTTTGCACCCAAAATATGAAGAGCCAAAAACCCCTTTAAAGGCTGATTATTCAATAGTTAAAGGTGTTTCTCACAATTTCCTTACCAAGAATATGAGGATTGTTAATGTATTTTTTATTGATTTCCTGAAACCACAGGCGCCATCGCTGGTTGAAGCCCCGGACGCTGAACAACTGTAATTTATTCACATTTCCCATCCCACTTTTTAACTCGTGTTATCTTA
>Ga0154020_10001048_pt1 | contig 34083 bp, 29 predicted proteins | sample Klosneuvirus_201_FD_109709 | JGI IMG/M metagenome (GOLD analysis project Ga0154020, IMG submission 109709) | Active sludge microbial communities from wastewater, Klosterneuburg, Austria - Klosneuvirus_20160825_MG | ecosystem: Engineered > WWTP > Aerobic digester > Activated sludge | place...
GAGGGCGTCCACCGCCACTTCGGCTTTGCCTCCTTCGCGGAGTACGTCGAGCGCCGACTCGGCTTCGACGCCCGCACCACCCGCGAGCGCCTCCGCGTCGCCCGCGCCATCGAGGAGCTCCCGGAGGTTCGTCGCTTGCTCGCATCCGGCGAGCGCTCGTGGTCAGCGGTTCGCGAGATCACCCGCGTCGCCACGCCCGAGAATGAGTCCACGTGGGTGGCGCGCACGGAGCGGATGACGGTGCGGCAGATCGAGCGTCTGGTCGCGGGCCGAAAGCCCGGGGACGATCCCACCGACGCCAAGGACCCGCTCCTCACCACCCGCCGGGTCGTCTTCGAGCTCGAGGCGGAGGCCTACGCCGGGTGGCGTGAGGCCAGCGAGGCGGTGCGCCGGGTGATCGGTCCGGGCGCTTCGGACAAGGAAGTCTTCCGGGCGATGTGCGAGATTGCGCTGGGCCGAAGGGACGAAGCCAAGCCTGGCTACCAAGTGTCGCTGACCGTGTGCACGCGCTGCGATCGCAGCTGGCGTCAGTCGGGGCCGGACGCGATCGAGGTTCCGTCCTCGGTCGGAGAGCGCGCGGCCTGCGACGCGGAGGTGGTCGGGTTCACGTGTGTGGACGAAGGCATTGCCGAACCCACCGCCGAACCCACGGAGCCGACCCACGTGGGTCCGATCCCCGAAGCCATCGCCGAGCTCCTCCGGACGCAGGGCGCCCGTGGCCTGGTGCGGGCCGTCTCCGCGTACTGCGGCCTCGAGCTGCGCGCGCTGACGACGGCGACCCGGCGGCGCGTCGCGCTGCGCGATAAGCACCGATGCAGCGTCCCCGGCTGTCCGAACTTTCGCTTCGTCGACGTCCATCACCTCCGCGCGCAGGCCATGGGCGGAAGCCATGACGATGACCAACTCACCTCGCTATGTACTCAGCACCATGACGCGGTCCATGATAGTCGGCTGGTGATCGAAGGGAAGCCGAGCACGGGACTTCGGTTCTTCGATGCGCGTGGGGAGGTCTATGGGTCGCGACCCACGCGGGTCGGGTGAGGCCACGGTCTTCTGACGACGGTGAATCATCAAGCCTTTGGTTGATCAGCGACCTCCGTGGGCCTTCGGCCAATGCGCCCGCCGTTCTTAGAGGATGCGCATGCGGCCGCGAGGGAGGACAGCGGGATCAGGAGCGGCAGCGATCCAGGACCGGTTACTCCTGGACGCTTCAGCCACATCTGTGGCCGGACCCTGGACATCAAGTTTCTGCTTATCCGACGAACCGCGAAGGATCGGATGCGCGGTGCACTTCGTGGGGTCAAAGACTCCCTGATGAAGCGCCGCCATCTCCCCATCGCCTACCAAGGACGCGGCCGGCTCCGTTGTACTCGGGTACTACGCGTATTTCGCGGTTCCAACGAACGTCCACGCGATGCAGGCGTTTCGAACCCAGGTGGAGCACCATTGGCGCTTTGCTCTGTCGCGCCGCGGTCAGCGCGGGCCACCGAACTGGGAGAAGATGCGCCGGCTGTTGCAGCGGTGGCTCCCAGCACCGCGAGTGATCCATCCCTATCCCTTCGACCGCTTCGATGCGCGACACCAAGGTGGGAGCCGAGTGCGTTAGCAGCGCTCGCTCGGATCTGTGCGGGGGGCGGCTCGGGTCAACTCGGGCCGTCCCTACCGCGATCCGTCCGGCACCATCGAGGGCTGGCTCGAGAAGGGCCTCGACCTGCGGGCGATACAGCGCGTGGTGAATCACTTTCACATCTCGACGCTGTTCTCGGGGGGAGAGGTGAGCGATGATGTCGCGGTGGAAGCGGCTCGGGTGATTGCGCAGATTTGGTCGCGAACCCTCGCGCCCGAGGGCTTGGTTGCCGAGGCGTTCGGGACGGACTTCGCAACGGCGGGCGAAACGGTCTATCGGGGCGCGGACTAGCGAGATGCACGCCATACCCACACGCAAATGGCCGGGCCACCGATCCGAGCGGCAAGTACCGCTGCCCGGTCTGCGTGGTCCAGGCCACTGGCGATCAAGCTGACACCGGCTGGGTGTCGTGTCCGTTGCTCGGTGGGGCTCCGCTGTGCCTTGGCTGCTGCATCGACCAGCAAGGGATCGCGCGTGCCGAGGACATCTCTCGGCACCCGTTCCGCGACGATTTCGACAAATTCGCCGCGGTCGCCGGCAAGAGTCTGATCGTGGCGCGGATGACGTGCATGGCGCACCAAGTCGAGGTCTTGGGCGAGCAGATCGCCGAGAAGCCTCCCAACGTCGAGGAAGTGCGAGGCCTGCTCCACCAGGTTCACCGGGTCGCGACCAGCCTCTCCGGAAGCGGCGAGGGCGGTGCCGAGGACTAGCCGCGAGCGAGCCCAGACGAAACCCCCCGCGATCCAGACCCCAACGTTGAGGAGGAATCCACCCCCGCACGGCGCTCGTACCCCGGCTGGCCGCCCCGCCCCGCCTCGCCCCGCCCCGCCCAGCGCACCGGCGTACCTGCCTGCCGCGCACCCGCCCAAGCATGGCCGCGAGCTCGAGGCTCCAGTCCCCCCCGGCCGAGGAGCCGCCCCGCCGCCCTTGCAGCGGATCCCCGAAGCCATTAGAGTCGGTCCGGTTCGATGCTTTCCGGTTCCCGTTGGTTGAAGTTCTGGGCAGTCGTGCACGGCACGCTGGTCGCCGCGCTCGTCGGTAGCGCCTTGTTCGGCGGTCAGGGCGTGGTGCGCCGTGAGAAGCTCGACGAAGACCTCGGCGAGATTCGGGAGCTCAACGACGAGCTCGCTCGGCAAAACCAGGCTCTGAAGCGCGAGATCGACGCGCTCAAGTCCGACGACGACTACGTGGAGCAAGTGATCAAAGACGAGCTCGGCTGGGTCCGTGCCGATGAGCTCGTCCTGATCTTTCCCGAGAAGCACTGACCCCAGGCCGGCCTTTGAAAAAGCACTTCGTCCTCGACACCAACGTCCTCCTACACGACCCGCACTCGCTGTTCGCCTTCGAAGAGCACGAGGTGGTGGTGCCGATCTACGTGATCGAGGAGATCGACACGTTCAAGCGGGACCTCTCCGAGCTGGGGCGCGCCGCTCGAACGGTGGGGCGCCTCCTCGACCAGCTCCGCGCCGAGGGGAAGCTGGCCGAAGGCATCCCCACCGAGCAGGGCGGCCTCATCCGGGTGGCCTTCACCGCCAACGAGCTGCCGGCCTCCTTGGCCACGGGCAACTCGGTCGACAACCGCATCATCGCGGTGGCGCTGGAGAGCCGTCAGGCCAACCCGGACGCCCCGGTCATCCTGGTCAGCAAGGACGTGAACCTCCGCATCCGCGCCGACGCGATGGGACTCCTGGCGGAGGACTATGACGCCGAACGGGTGGAGATCACCGACCTCTACTCGGGCGTGGTCGAGATCGAGAAGTCGGGCGAGGAGATCGACCGCTTCTACAGCACGGGCTCCCTCTCCTTGCCGGACCCCTACTTCTGCCCCAACGAGTTCGTCCACCTCAAGAACCCGCTCAACCCGAGCCAGACCGCGCTCGGGAAGATCGATCTGACCGGCGAGCGCATCGTCCCGATCATGCGGATGAAGGACGGCGTGTGGGGCATTCGCCCGCGCAACAAGGAGCAGGCCTTCGCGCTCGACCTCTTGATGAACGACAACATCAAGCTGGTCACCTTCGTCGGCAAGGCCGGCACCGGCAAGACGCTGCTCGCGATCGCCGCGGGCCTACAAAAGACGGCCGAAGAGGGCGTCTATCAGCGCATCTTGGTGTCGCGCCCGATCATGCCCCTTGGCCGCGACATCGGTTATCTCCCCGGCGACATCGAGGAGAAGGTCTCTCCTTGGATGCAGCCGATCTACGACAACATCGAGTTCCTCATGGGCCTGTCCAAGGGTGACAAGCGCTCGGGCCGGAGCTCGCGCGAGCTGATCGACCTCGGGATCCTCCAGATCGAGCCGCTGACGTACATCCGCGGTCGCTCCATCCCCAATCAGTACATGATCGTGGACGAGGCCCAGAACCTCACGCCGCACGAGGTCAAGACCATCGTCACCCGCGCCGGCGACGGGACCAAGCTGATCTTCACGGGCGATCCCTACCAGATCGACAATCCGTACATCGACTCGACCAACAACGGCCTGGTTCACCTGGTAAATCGCTTCAAGGCCGAGAAGATCGCCGGTCACGTGACCCTCCAAAAGGGCGAGCGCTCCGAGCTGGCCGAGCTGGCCTCGAACCTCCTGTAGCATTAGAATTTGCGCCCATGACGCGCATTCTCCTCGTCGCCTTGTCCGCGCTCATCGCCAGCGCGGCGATGGCCGACGCTCCGACCTACAGCCTGGACACCAGCGGGAGCACCAAGGAGCTCAAGGCCGGCAAAGACGGCACCTTCGCGCTGGCGATCAAGCCGGCCAAAGGCTTCCACGTCAACGCCGAGGCGCCGCTGAAGATCACGCTCACCGGTGAGCGGGTGAAGCCGGCCAAGGACGCCCTCGGCCACGCCGACGCCGCTGACCCCAAGGCCGAGTCGCGCAGCTTCAAGGTGGCGCTCAAGTCGACCGAGGCCGGCAAGGGCTCGATCACCGCCGACGCCACCTTCGTGATCTGCAGCGAGACCATCTGCGAGAAGAAGACCGAGAAGGTCACCCTGGCGCTGGACGTGAAGCCCTGAGCGCGATGAGCGTTCTCCTCGTCGTCGTCGAGAGCCCCGAGCAGCGGGTGCAGTTCAACCAAGCGCTGCGCGGTACGCCCCACCGCGTCGTGTACGCGCTCGACGGGGAAGACGGCCTCGATCGCTACAGCGAGGTCCGCCCTGACCTCGTGATCGCCCACGTCGACGCTCCGCGCCTCGACGGCACAATCTTGTGTCAGCTCATCCGCCAGCAGTCCCATGGGCTCACGCCGGTGCTCTTGGCGAGCGACAGCTTCGATCCTGGCGAGGCCGGAGATCAGCGCGCGGTATCGCTCGGAGCGGATGGGCTCGTGCGGCTCCCGCTGGACCGGGGCACGCTGCTTCAGCAGCTCAAGCGCTTCGCGGGCGACGACGACTATACCGCGGGAGCTTCCACGCTCGACACGCCCCCGCCCGCCACCACGCGCGCAGAGTCGCCGGTGCGCTTCAGCGTTCCACCAGGGCCGACCGATCGCGCTTCGCTCGAGCTGCCTCCCAGCGTGCCGGTCTCAGAGCCCAAGACCAACTCCGACGGCCCTCCCTTCGTCGTTCCGGTGGAAGACGCGGGTGCGGACCTGCCGACCTCACAGTTCCAGATGCCCGACCTTGACGAGGGGACCGCGGATCTGTTGCCGGTGGTGGCGGCTCCGGAGCAGCTGGTGCCGCGGGTTCCGTTCACCGGCCCGCGTGATTGGACCGAGGACCACCGACCTGATCCCGCCGAACGCGATCGCTCTTTGCTCGAGGAGCCGATGCTACCGGTGGCCTCGATCGGCCGGATGTCGGCCATGGAGGGAGACGGAGCAACGAATCGGGTGGATCACGACGAGCTGATCCAAGAGCTGCCCCGCGAAGCCACGCCCAGCGTTGATGGTCCCCATCAGGTGGGGCGCTCCGCCTCCCGCCCCCGGAAAGGTCTGGACGAGAGCCAGCTCGGTAAGCGCCTCGTGCGCCGCGTGCAGCAGGTCCACCAGCTCCTCGATCAGCTGAGCTACTATCAACTGCTCGGGGTGGAGCCGGCCGCCACGCCCGAGCAGCTGCGCACCGCGTACTTCGAGCTATCGCTCGAGTTTCATCCCGACCGGTTCCTGCTCCTGCGCTCGGGCGACATCAAAGAGAAGATCTACAAGATCTTCCGCCGCGTGAACGAGGCCTACTCGGTCCTAGCGGATGAGCGTCGCCGCGCCGCCTATGACGAGACCGCGCTCGGGATCGCGTCGCCGCCGCCTCCGGTGGTGTCGCCCTCGGTCGCGCGCGGTCTGCCGGAGGCCCCGCGAGCCCCGGTGGATCAGCGCTTCGAGGTCGTCACTCAAACGCCGCAGGCCAAGCGCTTCGTGCAGCTCGCGCACAGCGCCTATAAGACCGAGGTATACGATGACGCGCGCCTCTTTCTGCTGATCGCACTGGGCCTCGAGCCCACCAACCCCTCGCTCCGACGGGCACTCGACGAGGTGAGTAAGAAGCGCTCGCGGGCCTCCTTCTTGGCGATGAGCGCCCGGCCGAGCATTCCGCCTTCGGTCTGAGCTCCGCTAGGGAAACGTCGTCCACATCACGGCGTCGGGGTTGGCGTTGTACAGCAGCGGATGGGGGCCTGGTCCGAGCCCGATGGTCGGGTAGTAGACCCAGTCGCTCGCGGGACACTCCATCCCCGACAGCGGCTGACCGTCGCGGTCGACCCGCAGCGCGAAGAGCGAGTGGCGCGGGGCCGAAGTCGTGTAGGCCAGGAGATAGTCGTCGCCGTCGGGCCCGATGAAGGGCTCGTTGTATCCGTAGTTGCCGGTCGGGAGGAGCTCGCGCGTGCTCAGCACGGAGCCGTTCGCCGCGACGCGCACGAAGACAAAACGCATGGGGCTCACGGAGCTGCCATTTTGGGGGATCTCTCGTACGACCAGCGCGTACTCATTGTGGGCGGGGCTCCAGGCCAGGCGCACCCGCTGATTGCCTGCGTTGCCGTCGAGCATCTTTCCGGCGGTGGCGGTCCACACGGTATAGCGGTTGACCATGGCCCCGGATCGGTCGTGGAGCTCCAGCTCGACGCGGGACTGCGCGAAGTCGTAGGTGCTCAGGGCCCACCGCTGGTCGGTGACGTTGAAGACCAGCTCGGGCGTGCCGTGGGCGCTAGCGAGGCTCGGCGCCCCGACCATCACGCCCTGGCGATTATAGCGCAGCAATTCGCCGAGGTAGGCCACGCCCCACTCGCGGTCGACTGAGTTCCACGCCACCGAGGCCCCATAGGGGGAGCTCGCGAGGTGGTTCAGCGGTCCGACGCGGGCGCCCTGAAGGTCCACGATCTGAAAGGAGATGCCGCTCAGCGTGGACCAGACCACGCCGAATTGGGCGTCACCCGCGGCGATCCAGTTGTCTTGGGAGTGTATCGGCTCGGTCTGGAGATCGATCTCACCGGGCGGCGTTTGCAGGTTGGCTTGCGGATCGAGGAACGCCACGTGGCTATGCTGTACGCCGATGGTGCGGCGGAAGCTGAAGCCGTAGCGCTGGCCGTCCCAGGCCAGGCCGGGGTTGTAGCCCTGTGCCAGCGGGCGAGGCGCGGGGCAGCCCACCGTCGAGGCGTCCGGGGGACCGGCGTCGATGGCGCCTGCGTCGGGCCATCCGGCGTCGGGCCATCCGGCATCGGCTTCGGTCGCGTCGGCTTCGGCCGCGTCGAGCTCAGGAGCGTCGGGAGCTCCCGCGTCTCCGTCCAGCGCCTCGACGGCGTCCGGCGCTGCGGCGTCGAGCGCTCCGACCTCCGCCGGCTCGGCGTCCTCCGCTCCCCCATCCAAGAAGCCTGCTTTTGCGCGGATCGAGAGCGGAACGAACACCGTCGCGGCATCGTCGGCGTTGCTCTCGATCCGGAGGCGCGCGCTGGCCTGGCGTTCGATCGCCGAGATCGCGCCGCGCAGCGTGATCGTCATGCTCTGTCCGGGCGCCAAGGTCGCGGTGCGCCCCCGCAGGACCGCGAAGGCGGCCAAGGGATCATCGACCACCCCAAAGGCCTGGAGGGTGAGCGGCAAATCGCCGATCGAGGTGACCACCACGGAGCGCTCCACCGCCTCTCCCGAATAGGCCTCACCAAAATCCAGCTCGGCGGGCGCGACGCTCATCCTCACGGTCGCCTTCGTCAGCGGCTCTTCGCAGGAGCAGCGCGCTGCGCTGGCCGCGAGCAGCAGGGAGCCGAGGCTGGCCCAGCGATGATGTCCGCGCATCTCACCCACCGTGGAACGGCGGATCGCGCTCGTCCAGCCGGGCGAGCCCGACCTGTGATCGTCCAGCTCACGGACGGACGCGTGCGTTGTGCGCCCTCCTCGGCCACAGACGAGGTACACTCCGCCGCGATGCTCCGCTTTCTCCTCGGTCGCACCGAGCTCCAAGTCCCCGACGGATACAGCCTCAAGCTCGCGGTGATCGCCGGTCCTCCGGAGGTGCCAGACCAGGGCTATCGAAAGAACGTGGTCATCGCGGAGGAAGCCCTGGGCGACCTCCTCCCCGAGGAGTGGCTCGAGCGACAGCTGGAGACCATGAAGCGCGAGATGGAGGGATTTCAGCTCATCCACCGGGGCACGCTGGGGGTCTCGGTCGCCGGCAATCCCGTGCCGCTCCTCGAGATCCGCTCTACCGGCCTGAGAGGCCTGGTGTTTTCGGGGTTGTTCGCCTTCGTCGCGACGGAGGACACGGTCACGAGCCTCTCCTGCTCGCACTTCACGGGACCCTCCTTCGAGGATGCTCGGCCGGAGTTCTTGCGTATACTAGAGAGCGCGGCCCGATCGCTCGCCCCCCAAGACCCATGAAGAAGCTCAGCCTCGACGCGCCGAACACCGCCCATCGCACCGTTCAAACCACGGTGGAGGAGCTGAAGCCGGCCAAAGACCTCACTGCCGCCGCCGATCGCCAAGACCCCACGGTGAGCAAGCCGCCCCGCCGCGCGCCGCTCATCTCGCTGTTCGGGGTGGAGCTCGACGTCGGCGTCCTCAAGGACAAGATCCGAAAGGGCCTGGCCACCATCGGTGACAGCGCGGTGATCTCGCTGATCATCAACGTCACCGGCAGCGCCTTCACGTACTACGCGATGGGCGTGCCCTTCGACCTCACGATCGCCGCCGCGTACATGGTAATTGGCACAGGGATCGGCGTCGCTTACTTCCCGGTCAAGCAGGCGCTGAAAGGCCTGCTCGGTGACAAGGCCTCGGGCGGTAGCAGCGTCCCGGAGACCTGACCCGCTAGTCCCCTGTCTCCGAGGACTAGAGCGTGCCGTCCTTCACGACGCGGATGATGTGGCGGACGATCTCGCCGCTATCGAGGAAGATCTCCGCCGCGCCGATGATCAGCTGCGTATCGCCGAGGCGCGTGCCACCTCGGATGTCGACGTAAGAAGCCCCGGTCATCGCCGGCGAGAAGATCGAGACATAGGGGCAGCGGAAGCCCCGGTCGGGGAGCTGGCCCAGCAGCGCTGGCCGAGTGGTGAACGTCGTTCGGTCGGGGAAGCGGGCCATGTTCAGCACGTTCCGCGAGCCGTTGTCCTCCACCACCTTCTCCCAGCGGGGCGGGAGGGTGAAGCGCATCGGGCCCACACGCTCGACACCCACCCAGGCGCCGCCAGCCTCGTCGCTGATCACGCTCTGCGCCGCGACGCCTTGTAGCGCCTCCGCTCCCACCCGGACCAAACGGGCCTCGCCTTGATCGATGAGGGCGACCTCGTCGGAGGAGAAGGTCGCCAGGCCCGAGCCGGCCTGCATTCGCTGGACGGCCATGAACTCGACCGGCCGATTGAAGCTCAAGGTCTCTTTCAGCTCGGACTCGGTCCGGCGGAAGAACACCATATCCCCGGTGGCGCCGCGGCTGAGGGCGAAGAGCTCGAAGCTCCCGTCGCTCGGCGCCGAGATGTCGAGCGCAACGATGCTCCCGCCGTCGGCGGCGCGCGAGACTTCCGTGTTTTGGCAGTCCTGGTCTGAGCGCTGTTTGGCCAAGGAGAGCGTGGCCAAAGTACCGTCGGCGTAGGCCAGCCACACGCGATCGCCGCCTCGCCAGGCGCCAGCGGTCAGCGCGACCGGAGAACCGCGGCAGACGCGGCTCGCCTCACCTTCGAGGCCGACCTGCACCAGACTCCCGTCCGCGTAGCCCAGCAAAGCCAGGGTCGAGGTGTGGGTCGCGAAGATCGCGGCGGAGGCGATCGGGAGCTTCAGCTCCTCGGTGCGAAAGGCCCAACATCCGCCGGTACAGCTGCTCAGCTCGGAGCCGAGCAACATCGCATCGACGTCGGTGCTCGGAACTGCGAGCTCGGTCCAGCGCAGCGGGCTGCTCTCCTCACCCGCCGTCACATCCGCCATTTTGGCCGTGGTGTAGTCCAGGAGCTCGCAGGCGCGGGCGGTCATCGGCGTAGTCGGCTTCAGAGACTCCGGCTCGATCGTGCGGTCATAGCTCACCGCCATGACGGTGATCGGGAGGTTCTCCGTTAGGAGGTAGAGCGGCTCCTCCGGATCGAGGAGCTGCGTGGTCCACGTGGACTCGATCTCGCGCTTGAACGCGATGATCGTCGATCTCGCCTCGCCGCCAGCGGCCCCGGAGTAGAGCTGGAGCGGCGGGCTGCAGGCGGCGCTGGCCACCACCAGCAACATCGAGCAGCGAAGGCGCACGCCCCGTCAGGATAGCCTGTTTTGCGGTGGTTGATCGTCAGACCTACCCGTGTTTTCGTGGTGGGCATGCGTTTCAGCGGGAGGCTCCTGGTCGGTGTGCTCGGGTGGTTCTTGCTCAGCGCCGATGCGCGGGCAGTCCCCGTGCTCAAAGCCGATGAGGTGATCCTGTTTGGAGCGCCGTGGTGCGAGGGCTGTAAGCTCGAGCGCAGCCTGCTCGAGCAGTGCGGGATCTCCTTCAGCTATCAGGACGTCACCACCGAAGCCGGGCAAGCTGCCTACCTGGCGCACCGCGCGGGGGCTCCCGGTTTGCCCCTGGTCGCGATGTACGGCTTCCGGATCCAGACGTGGGATCTCGAGTCCTTCCGCTTCCTCCTCGAGCGGCACCTCGGCCTGGCCAAGCGGAGCTGCAAAGAGGCGCTGACCGTGCCTACCGGGTCTGGTTTGGTCGGCGGCCATCTCCCGGAGTGGTGGGCCAGCCAGCGCGCGCTCCTCGCCAAGATCAAGAAGGACGCCACGGAGAAGCGCGAGGTCCTGGCCGCGACCGATGCGCTGACGTTGATCGAGCTCGACATGAAGCTGATCAAGGTACCGGCGCCGAAGAAGCCCTAGGGGCGGCCGACGAAGATCCTTCCGCCGCCCACCACCACCACCATCCCCTCGCGCGTCATCACCGACGCGACAGGCGCGCCAAGCGCGAAGCGGGCGGGCATGCGATCGCTCCCAAAGCGCAGCACGTAACCCTCCTCGGTCACTACCGCCGCGTTGTCACCGTCCGGGATGGCGCCGATCGCATCACCGTTGATCACGAGCGCATCCCCGGCCCGCGGGATCCGCTTGGGCACGAGCTCGGTCGGATCCTCGGTAGCTCCGCTCAGCCGCAGGTAGTTCATGGCCTCAGCGCGGCCTCCCGACATGCCGACCAGCACCTCATCGGGGCAGGCCGAGTCGACCCCGTGCGGCTCTTGCCCGTTGGCCAGGCCCAGATTGTAGCGCTCGAAATGACCGCCGGCGATTCGCCCGAGCACGACGTCGGAGGCGAACCAGACAGCGCCGTGGCCGCCGCTCATCCACAGGTCGCTGATCAGCTTGGGCGGGGTGACCTCCACCTCTGGGGTCCGTGGATCGTCGTAGTCGGCCTCTACGGGGGTCGGCGGCGTCCCCGGCCACAGCTCGATGCCCGAGGAGCGGGCTACCGCGAAGCGACCGGGGGTGATCTCGGCCAGGCCGATCGGTCCCAGCTCGGGGGGCACGAAGTCCTCAACGAGGACGGCCCGACCCTCGCGCAGCTCCACGCGGACGATGCGCCGCCCGTGTTGGGCGTGCTCCACGTTCACCAGGAAGGATGGCTGTCGCAGGGCGCTGTGGTCGATGATCGCCGAGCGCACGCCCCAGGCGGTGAGCAGCGCGCCACCCTCCTGGGCCGGATACACGACCACGGTCGAGCTCAACACCTGGGCGATCCGGAGCGGTGAGGTGCCGACCAACCAGGCTTCTCCCTGGGCGATCTCCGCGACTCGGAAGGGGCCGACGTCGTTGTCTCGCGCCTCACCATAGATCCGGGTCAAGGCGCCGCCGATCGCACCGACCAGGAGCCCGTTGGTCTGATCGCGCGCCACCAGTCGGTCCCCGGGTAGCCGCCACGCGGCCGTCACCCGCTCTCCCAGCGCCGCCGGCGCCGGAATGATCGCTCGTGGGTGACCGAGCCGATCCAGACGTATCAGCTGTGCCTCCGGTGGACCCCCCATCAGGACCTCGAAGCCATCGGGGGTCGTCCAGATGCCTCTGCACCTTCGATCGGGGGTGGTCGATGTGAAGGTCGTGACCAGCGCCGTGGCGTTCGGAATTCCGCCGTTCGTCGCCGCTGCGAGGATCACGAAGGAGTCTTCCGCCCTTCCGCAGACCACGAAGGCCTCGGGTCCTCGCACCATGGCCTGGGCGTTGTTGATGACGTTGAGCTTTGAGCAGCTCCACACGGCGTCGGGCTGCGGCTGAACGAGCAGATGGTCCGACGTGAGCGCCACGCAGCCATAAGGTCCCTCCCAGCTGAGCGCGTTGACCTCATCGAGGCCGCTGAAGATGTCGAGGCAGGCGATGCGCTCCTCCACGCAGCTCGTGGCGCCCTCGTCGCAGTGGGCGATCGAGGTCCGCTGCCCTGGGCCGCCGTCGTCTCCAAAGGCAAAGATCCGACGAACTGGCGCGGTAGGGCCGAGCGCCAGGTGAGGGAGCGACGCGACCCGGCCGGCCTCGTTGGTGACATGACCGAGGTCGGTGCGCTCGATGCCCTGCGGGGTGAGGCGCAGCCGATCGATCCGCGTCGGCGCCGGCCGGTCCAGGCCGCGATCGAGGCTCGACACCCAGATCGTGTCGCCGTCGGCGACCGCCGCCACCGGGACCACGCCCTCGGCCTCGTTCCATGGGAAGTCTTGGGCTCGGCCCTCAGTGAGATCGAAGACGCGGATCAGATCTTTGGACAGCGCCACCACGGTGCTGGTCCCAACGGCCGCGATCGCACCGAAGTAGTGGGGCGCTGAGCTTGGCATCACCGACTCGAAGCGCATGCGACCCAAATCCAGGGGCGCAGATCGGGCACAGCCGCACTCTCCCCGTCGTTCCAGGCGCAAGCTGCGGCGGACCTCCTCCACCCGCCCGCCGTCTGTGCGCGTCGACTCCGCGAAGCTCGCGCCGGCCAGCTCCCAGGCTTGGCCCGTCACGAAGCTCGGGATCGAGCAGCTGTCTCCGCTCATCAAGACCTGAGGCGCGCGGGCCGCCGGCGCCAAGCAGCGCCCACAGCTCCCGCTGCCTGGAGCCGCCTCGCTGGAGGGGCGTAGGATCAACGACGCTCGCGCTGAACCATCGAGGCCGACCCCTTGATCGTCGACGAGGTCATCGGGGGTGAGCAACCAGGTGAGCACCTTGTCCCCGCTCGCCTCCAGCTCGGCGGCGCCTTCGCCCGGGGTCTGGAGCAGGCCGGCTCGAAGCAGCTGGCCGCTGCGATCGATCGCCGCGAACGCCAAGATACTCCCGGGGGGCGCGACGAGGTCGAGGCGGGGTGGGCCGCAGCGGGCGAGGGTCAACAGGCCCAGGACCAGGAGCCAGCGCGACACGCCACAGCCTAACCCAGTCCCGTCGGCGGGCGCGATCGCTTCGCCCGGTCACCGCACCGGGCGCTACAGCTCCAGTGCGTGCAGGTCGGCGTAGCGGCCGCTCATGGTGTTGCCAAAACCCATCAAAATCCGATGGCGCTTGGCGTCGTAGATGCCCACGTTGGAGCTGCGGATCGCTGGCTCGTCCGGCCGGTCGAGGCGGGTCCAAGACTCCGCTCCCGGGTCCAAGCTGAGCACCCACAGCCCCGGGCTGGTCGTGCGCGCATCGGGGGTCCCTCCCCAGATGAAGAGCCGCAGGCCCTCAGGATCGAAGGCGAAGGCGAAGTTGCGCCGCCCGGGAGGGAGATCGCCGCTCGGCGCTAGCTTGGTCCACGTCGGTGGGGTCGTCGACAGCGTCAGCGCCCAGGCGTCCTCGGCCGGGTTCACGGCGCTGATGCCGTCGGGATCCCGCGCGCCGCTCCACACGATCGCCCGCTGATTCTCGGCGTCATAGGCGTAGGCATGGCCGTAGCGGCCGTCGGGGAGGTCGCCGCTGGCCGCGAGCGGCGCCCATCCACCGTCGTCGGTGCCTTCCTCAGGCGTGAAGGTCGAGAGCGCGCAGTCGGCGCCCAGATCGCTTGAGCCGCAGATGCGCAGGTAGCGGTCGTTTCCGGCGTCGAAGACGAAGCCGTGCAGCACGCCGGCGGGCGCGGGGCCGGTGGCGCCGATCGCCACCAGGTTCGCTGGCGTGGTGGTGGTCTCCACCCGGACGACGCTGACCTTGGCGGCGCCGGTGGCCTCTGCGCCACCATAGGACAAGACCCGCTTTCGCAGTGGATCAACGGCGATGCGGTTCGCGAGCCCCGGGAGGCCGCCGCCGCGGGTCGCCGTGCGCGTCCAGCGATCGGCGCTCAGATCGTAGCGCCACAGATCGAAGCGCGGCGAGAATTGCCGGGGAACGAAGCCAAAGCCTCCGAACAAGTAGAGGTGATCAGCCTGGTTCGGATCGATGAACAGCGCGGGATGCTCGCGCGCGTCTGGTCCCTCCACCCCGCTCCAGGCCGGGAGGCTGCGCCAGCGGATCGGGCGGAGCTCGTAGGAGATCGCCGCGGTCGCGGTGGCGGTGCCGCAGCGCAGATCGAGCGCGACCGCCGCGGGGCCGAGGGATCCGTAGGGGGCGCGGACCTTGAGGTGAGCGCCTTCCAGCGTCACCGTCGTGCCGAGGGGACGATCGCGGACGGAGATCGTACCCCCGCCCGGCACGGTCTCGAGGTCGAGCTGAAACCGCGAGCCTTCGCTGATCGAGATCGGGCCGGGGTCCTTGAGCGCGCAGCTTTGGGGGCCGGCGTCGGCCGTGACCTCGGCGTCCGGGCGGAGGCCCGCGTCGGCTCCCGCGTCGCGCTCGGAGCTGGCGTCCGGGTCGCCGGAAAGCCCGGAATCGCAGCCGCTCAAAGCCAGAAGAAACACACCGATCGCGAAGCGCACGCCCTGACCGTCAGCAATCCTCGCGCCAAGCTTCGAACGTTAGGGCGCGATCGCGAACCTTGGGGCTCTAGAGCACCGCGAACAGGACTAGCTGAGCGGGAAGCGCAGCTGGTCCGGCGAGCTCTTCGGGCGTCGCGCGAAGCGATCGGGTCGGCTCTCTAGACCCGCGACCTTGGCCTCGTGGTCGAGCAGCCAGCGCTTGTTTTCTAGGCCTCCCGCGTAGCCGGTGAGGGTGCCATCGGCTCCGATCACCCGGTGGCAGGGGACGATGATCGCGATGGGGTTCTGGCCGTTGGCTGCTCCCACCGCGCGCGCTTGCTTGGGATCACCGAGCCGCGCCGCCAGTTGGCCGTAGCTCCAGGTGTCGCCCAGCGGGATCTCGCCCAAGGCGCTCCACACCCGACGCTGAAAGGGCGTCCCCTCTGCCGCCAGGGGTAGCTCAAAGCACGTCCGCGTGCCGGCGAAGTACTCGCTGAGCTGCTGCATCGCGACCGCACAACGCTCGTCGTCCCGGACGAGCTCCTCCGAGCGCGCTCGATGAGGCGGCAGGTGCACCGCGGTCAGGCCGAGCTCGCTCTGCTCGACGCGCAGCGGTCCGAGCGGGGTGTCCAGCATTCCGTACCACTTCATCTCATCCTCCGCTTCCGCCCAGCCACAGGTGCAGGGCAGCATAAGCGCGCCACGGGCGCCATCGTTCGGCCAGCGCGAGCAAGGTCTTGCCGTCGACGTCGAGGGCTCGCATCAGTCCGAGGTCTTTCTCCGGGAACGCATCGGGGGCCGAGAGCGCGCGCATCGCGACGTAGGAGGCCGTCCAGGGGCCGATCCCCGGGACCGCGTCCAAGGCCTCGATCATCTCCGCGGGATCTCGATCGCGGGTCAGACGCAGTCGTCCGTCGGCCACCCGGCTGGCCAGCTCCAGGATGGTCCGTGCTCGCGCTCCGGGCAGGCCGAGGCCGGCGATCTCGTCGATCGTCGCGGCGGCGATCCGCGTCGGCGCCGGGAAGAGCCGATCGAGGCCGGGGATCGGCGTCGCTATGGGCTCACCGAAGCGGGTCGCGAGCCTCCCCGCGATCGTCGTCGCGGCGGCGACGCTCACCTGTTGGCCGAGGACCGCCCGAATCGCCAGCTCGAAGGGTTCGACCGCGCCCGGCAAGCGCAGCCCCGGCGTTCGTTTGACGCGCGCACGAAGCGCAGGATCGCGCCGGAGATGGGCGTCGATCGTCTCCGGCTCGGCGTCGAGATCGAACTGGCGCCGCAAGCGGGTGACCAGCGGAATCAACGCGCCAGCCAGTCCATCGCTCACCCTCACCCGCAGCGCGTTCGACTCCGGCGCATTCGACACTTCCAGGAAACCGCGGTGGGTGCCGAGCACCGCCGTGCGCGCGTAGCTCGACGCGCCTACCACTTCCACGCCCGCCGTCGCCCGTCCTCTGAGAAAGCCGAGCAAGGTCTCCCAGGCAAAGGGTGGGCGATAGGAGAGCATCAACGACAACCCAGCCGAGATGGCGGTTGCGCCCTGCCTCCGCAGCGAGCTCGGTGTCCGGCCGTAGCGGGCGCGAAACGCGGAGTTGAAGCGGCGCAGGCTGCTGAAGCCGCTGGCGAACGCGATCTCGGCCATCGAGCTGCCGCTGTCGACCAGCAGCGCCTTGGCGATCGCCAGGCGCCGCGACTGGGCCAGCTCCACCGGAGAGACGCCGATCTCGGTGTCGAGCGCGCGCCGAAGGTGCCGGGCCGAGGTGCCGAGCTCGGCGGCCAGATCATCCAGCGAGGCCTCATTCAGCGCGCCCTCCTCGATGCGGGCCAGCGCTCGTTTGGCCAACGCCGAGACCGCGTCGACGGCCGCGCTCCCCGGAGCGATCTCCGGTCGACAGCGAAAGCAGGCCCGATAGCCCGCCCGCTCGGCCTCGGCGCCGCGCCGAAAGAACTCGCAGCGGGTCGGGCCGGGGGTGCGCGCCGGACAGACAGGGCGGCAGTAGATGCCAGTGGTACGCACGCCCACGAAGAAGAGCCCATCGAAGCGGGCGTCCCGGGCGACCAGCGCTTGGTAGCAGGCGGCGGCGTCCACGAACTGCAGCCTAGTCCGGCTCGCTCGAGCTCGTCGCGCCATTTTCGGACACGGCAGAAACTCTGTTAGGCTCCCCGAGATGGCCGGGGGTCGTCAGTCACCGGAGCATGAGCTCACGACGCTGGACGCCGAGGCGCTAGATCACCTGCGCGGCACCTTACTCGGCGTCGTCCCGGAGACCCACGTGGGCCGCTACCGCATCCTGCGACCGCTGGCGGCGGGCGGGATGGGCGAGGTGTTCTTGGCCGAAGATCCCGAGCATCCGGGCCGGCCCGTCGCGATCAAGCGCCTTCACCGGGCGATGGCCAAAGATCCGGCGCTGCTCCGTATGTTCCAGGACGAAGCCCGGATCGCCGTGCGCCTCGATCACCCGAACCTGGTGCGGGCGTTTGCGTCGAGCGGAGCGATCGCGCCCGCAGGCGGGTTCACCCCGCCGATAACGGGCCCAGACTCGTCGGGCGGCGGCGGTCCCTCGCCCGATCCCTACTTGGTGATGGAGTACGTCGAGGGGCCGACGGTCGCGCAGGTGCTCCGTCTGCTGCGGCGTCGACATCGCCAGGTCCAAGGCCCGCGCGCGCTCCGACCTCCGCTCGCCGTCCAGATCGCCGCCGACGCAGCCGCCGGTCTGGAGTTTGCCCACGCGCTCCTCGACCCCGAGGGGCGGGCTCCGCTGGGCGTCGTGCATCGCGACATCAGCCCCGACAACATCCTCCTGTCGCTCGAGGGGCAGGCCAAGGTCGCAGATTTTGGCGTGGCCAAGGCCAAGCTGCGGCAGACCAAGACCGCGGCTGGGCAGGTCAAAGGCAAGCTCCCCTACATGTCCCCTGAGCAGTGCTTGGGCGGCAGCGTCGACCCGAGGAGCGACGTCTTTTCGCTGGGCGTCGTGCTCTACGAGATGCTGCTCGGCACCCGGCCGTTCAGCGCGCCCAGCGCGTTCTTGGTGATGGAGCGCATCACGCGGGCCGAGGTGCTGCCGCTGACCGAGCGCGACCCTCAGATTGATCCGGCGCTCTCGGCGATCGTGCTCCGGGCCTTGGCCAAGAAGCCCAGCGATCGCTATGGCTCCGCGGCGGACTTTGGTGAGGCTTTGGAGGCTTGGCGCTCCGCGCGGGGGTCGCCGACGCCGCGCGCGGAGCTGGCCGAGCTGGCGGTGCTCGCGCGCCCGAAGGAGCGGGAGTCGAAGCCTCCCGTGGGTCTGCCCCGGACCGCTCCTGAGCGCACGATCGCCACGCCCTCGGCGATCCTGACGAGCTCGGCCGCGCGTCACCCACCCTCGCGTCGCACGAACCTCACCGCCGATCCGACCTCGTTCTTTGGGCGCGAGCGCGAGCTGGCCCGCATCCACGCGGTGTTCGGGCGCGGCGCGCGGCTCGTGACCTTGTGGGGCCCAGGCGGCACCGGCAAGACTCGGGTCGCTCGTCGATTTGGGGCTTTATTTGCTGACCAAAGCTTGCCCTTCTCAGGCGGGGTCTGGTTCTGCGATCTCACCTCGGCCACCACCTGGGCCGAGATCGTCGCCGCGGTGGCCAGCACGCTGGGCGTGGAAGGCGCGGCCGGCGCGCGTCGCCAAGAGGCGATCGACCAGCTCGGCTACGTCTTGGCGGAGCGGGGGCACGTGCTGCTCATCTTGGATAACTTCGAGCAGTTGACCGCCGACGCTGCTGCCACGGTCGGCCGCTGGTTGGCGCTGGCGCCCGAGGCGCGCTTCCTCGTCACCTCGCGCGAGCTGCTGCGGCTCGGTGGCGAGCACCCCGAGGAGCTGGGACCCTTGCCGATCGACGCCGAGGGTCGCGGCTCCGCGCTTCAGTTGTTCCTGGACCGGGTCGCCGCCGTGCGGCCGGGCTACGAGCTCACCCCCGAGGACGCGCCGATCGTGGCTGAGCTCCTGCGGCAGCTCGAGTGCATCCCGCTGGCCATCGAGCTGGCCGCCTCTCGCATGGCCCTGCTCTCGCCCGCCAAGATCTTGGAGCGGCTCAGTCAGGGGCTCGCCGTGCTCAGCCGCTCGACCCGCGACGCGAGTCATCGGCACGCGACCTTGGCCGCCACGATCGAGTGGTCCTGGCGATTGCTCGACGCGACGGAACAGTCCGCCTTGATCCAATGCTCCGTGTTCCGCGGCGGCTTCACGGTGGAGGCGGCCGAGGCGGTGCTCTCGCTCGATGAGGCCGGCGAAGGTTCGTCGGTGCTCGACGTCATCCAATCGCTGCGGGACAAGTCGCTCCTCCGATCGATCTCGGCCAACGACGGTCGCCTCGGCCTCTACGAAGCGGTGCGGGAGTTCGCCGAGGCGCGCCTGAAGGCGTCCGGTCTGATGGCGGCCATAGAGCTTCGTCACGCGCACTACTACGCCGGCCTGGCTCGCGGCTTCGGGACGGTCACCCGCGGCGGGTCCTCTCTGCGACGGGTCGAAATCGAGCGAGAGCTGCCGAATTTGCTCGTGGCGCATGCTCGGGTGGTCGCGCTCGCCGCCCAAGAGGAGCCTGTTATCGCCGCGCCTGCGAGTGCGACCGCTCCGCTCGACGCCTGTCGCTTGGCCGCCCAGATCGCCCTGGCCACCGACCCGATCATCGCCTTTCGAGGGCCCTTTGAGCTCCACCGCTCCATCCTGGAGGCCACGATCCGCCCCGAGATCTTGGCCCGCCTCACCGCCCTAGACCCGCTCTTGGCGGCGTATCTTCGGATCGCGGTGGGGCGCGCGATCCTGTTTGAGCCGGTCGGCGGTCGCCTCGATGAAGGTATCGAGCAAGCGCTCGACGTCGCGCGGGCGGCGCACGACCGAAACCTCGAGGCCTCGGTGCACGCTGCGCTGGGAGGAGCGGCGCGTATGGCCGGTGACGTCGAGCGAGCGTTTCGAGAGTTCGGCGCAGCGCTACGGGCCGCGCGGGAGCTCGGGGACCTCGAGATCGAGGCCGAGGTGGAGATTGGCATGGCGGGCGTGGAGGCCGATCGGGCCGCCCCGGTGGCCGCGCGCGAGCACTACCGCCGCGCGACCGAGCTGTATCGAGCGATCGGCGACCAGCGCAACGAGGGTCGGGCCATCCAAAACCACGGCCTCACCTTCGTGGAGACGGGCGAGCTCGACCAAGCGACGCGGATGATCACCGAGGCCAGCGAGCTGTTCACGCGCATCAAAGACCGAGGAAACCGGGCGATCACCGAAGGTCTCCTGGCGGTGATCGAGCACATCCAAAACCGGCAGGACGTGGCGATCCTCCGCTACACGCCGGCGATCCACGGGCTGCTCCAGAGCGGCTACCCGTACTTCGCGGCGCTCTATGCCAGCTCGCGCGGCGCAGCGCTGGCGCACCTCGACCTGATCGACGAAGCGGAGCGCTCGTTCGCCGAGGCCGATCGGCTCTTCGAGGGCGCGCCTGCCTCGTCTTTCACTCGGGCTCACGAGGTGCTTCGCGGCGTGCTCGATCTCGCCCACAGCCGCCGCGCCAAAGCCGCCGGTGATTCGGCGGGCGCGCGCGCCAAGCACGACGCTGCGCTGGCTCGGCTGGCCGCCATTCAGGCCGAGACGGCGGGCGCGGACGCGCGGAAGTTTGTAGGGCCGCTGGGACAAGCGGTGCGCATCGGGGTCTTCGCGCTTCAGCTCGAGCTCTCGACGATGTAGCCCGCGCTCAGGGGCGTCCGAGCGGACAGGCGAGCGCAGGACTTTGGACGAAGAGCGCGGCGACTGCCGACGCGAGGAAAAAGGTGGCGGAGTGAACGGGATTCGAACCCGTGGTAAAGCTTTTGGCCCTACACTGGTTTAGCAAACCAGCCCCTTCAGCCACTCGGGCATCACTCCAGCCAGGGGAAAAACTCAAAGATCGTCAGCGACTTGGAGCGGAGCAGGAGGGATTCGAACCCCCGGTACCTTTCAGTACGGCGGTTTTCAAAACCGCTGCCTTCAACCACTCGGCCACTGCTCCAGAACCCCACCCAAATGCGAACGGGTCTCCGGAGGGGCGTTCACTAGCACGGGGGCCTCGACTGAGAAAGGCCTATTTGCTGCGACCTGTGACCTCTGGGTCCTCCGCTCGTTGACCGACCCGACGCGACCCAGCGCACGACGCTCCCTCTAGCGGTTGAGCCTATGAAACGCTTCATCCTGCTGTTTGCCCTAGTCCCTGGTTCCCTGGCCCTGGCCCAAGACGCGAAGCCGGCCGGCGCTTCGGCTGGGGCTGCTCGGCCGGCTTTGGCACCAAATACCGAGACGGCGGCGTGACCGAGCCCTCCGCCACCACGCTGAAGCTCGAGGCCAGCGCCGCGACGGGCTTTGAGGCCCTCTTGGCCGGCGACGGTTCGATCCCGGGGCGCAAGGTCAAAGGCACGGTCTTCCCGCTGGTGAAGCTGGGCCTCGAAGGCCGCTACAAGCTCTCCACCAGCCCGGTCATCACCAAGCCCGTCGAAGGCTTTGATGACATCGACGACTCCCTCGAGGTCAGCGAGGACAGCGACGAGGACTCCGGGGACGAAGACGAAGAGGAGGGCGCCAGCACCGGCGGCGGTGGACAGACCTTCTCCAGCCCGAGCACGCACCACAACCTGGGCGGGACGCTCAAGCTCGGGATCGAGCCGGTGAAGCGCTTCGGCATTCACCTCGAGGGCGGGCTCCACCACGACTTCGTGGCGCTCGGCGAGGGGATCCTGGTCTCGCCCGAGTTCACCGAAGCCGGCGGCTCCGCGACCTTCAAGCTGCGCATCGCACCCGAGATCTTGCACGGCTCCCTGGGCTACGGCTTTGAACACCGCTGGTACGATGAAGAGACGACCAAGGCCGGCGATCCGCTGAGCTTCGCGGTGCACGGGATCAAGGCGGGCCTCGAGCTCCCGCTCAAGCGCATCAAGCTCAAGGCCAGCTACGACCTCAAGCTGCGCATGGTCGACGTCGACACCGCGATGAACCGGACCCGGCATGAGGTGCAGCTCGGGGCCGAGGTCCCGGTGCTGGAGAAGCTCTCCGCGCTCGTCGACACCCGCTTCAGCGCCACCGAAGGCAGCAATGGGCCCGCCGCGCTCCGCTTCATCGCGATGGCTGGTCTCAAGTACAAGCTGTGAGCCCTTGAGGAGAAAGACCCATGTTCGCTGGGCGCGCGCTACCTCGAAGGCCGCGGGATCCTGCCAGGAGTACGACGACGCTAGCCTCGCGCTGGCCGGCTTGGCCAAGGGGGAGGTCGATGCGGTGGTCTACGAAGCGCCGATCCTCCAATACCTGGTCAAGACCGCGCACCCCGGCCGGCTGATGGTGCTCCCCGGGACCTTCCAAAACCACGGCTATGGCTTCGGGCTCCGGACCGGCAGCGAGCTCCGGGAGCGCCTGAATCTCAGCCTCCTCCGCTTCACCGAGACGGACGAGTGGCGGCAGCTCCTCTCCAAGTACCTCGGCGCTGGTTGAGCCCTTCTCGCTACCCTGCTACGCATCCGCATGGCCAATCGCGCGCTCCCCAAGTGGGCCGATGACATCCGAGCGACCTATCTTCGCGGCGAGTCCTCGGTCTTCATCATCCACGGCAATGTCTATGACCAGATCCTCTTCGACGGGAAGCTGGTCCCGCTGGTGGAGTTCATCTCGACCGAGCTGATCCGGGCCAAAGACGTCATCGTCCACTACAACCCGGCGATCGGCATCAAGTTCAAGAAGAAGGAGAAGAAGCTGGAGCGCCTGGATGAGCTCATGGCCGTGCGCGACGCCGACAAAGCCGTCAGCGCGCTCGATCAGCTGCTCCTCACCCAGGACAACGTGGCGGTGGTGGTCGACTACGCCGAGATGATCGCCCCCGCCGAGGGCACCAGCTTCCAGAGCGACGCCGATCGCCGCTCGATCGTGACCCTACACCGCTGGAGCCTCGACAAGCGTTTCGAGCAGTCCAACAACATCATCCTCCTCATCACCGAGAGCCTGACCGAGCTGTCCCCCAAGCTGGTGTCGAACCCGAAGATCTCGACGATCCAGGTGCCCTTGCCCACCGAGGCCGAGCGCGCGCTCCTCGTGAAGTGCCTCGAGCCCAAGGCCGACGAGAAGTCCGCCGAGCGGCTGGCCATGCTCTCTGCGGGCCTAAAAAACGTGCAGATCCGCGGCATCCTCTCTCCGGGTGAAGACGCGGCCGAGGAGACCAAGGACAAGGAGGACTTCATCTACTCCCTCATCGCCAACGAACCGAACGCCCGGGAGCGGGCCCAGACCTTGGCCAAGATGTTCGCCGGCAAGGACCACGAGGAGATCAAGCGGACGATCGCGCCCGGCAAGGAGCCCGTGAAGCCGGTGGAGCAGGCCCGCGGCCGCTACGAGGACGTCTTCGTGCTCCTGGCCCAGCGCAAGCGGGAGATCCTCGAGAAGGAGTGCTTCGGCCTCATCGAGTTCGTGGAGCCCGCCCACGACTTTTCTCACGTCGGCGGCATCGACGGCGTGAAGACCGAGCTGATGAACATCGCCCGCAACATCCGCGAGGGCAACCGCACGCGCGTGCCGATGGGCCTGCTCTTCACGGGTCCCATGGGCACCGGCAAGACCTTCGTCGCCGAGGCCTTCGCCAAGTCCTCGGGCCTCACCGCCATCAAGATGAAGAACTTCCGCAGCAAGTGGGTGGGCTCGACCGAGGGCAACCTCGAGAAGATCCTCTCGGTGGTCAAGGCGATCGGGAACATCTTGGTGATCATCGACGAGGGCGATCGCGCCTTTGGCAACTCCGACGGGGACGGCGACGGCGGCACCTCGAGCCGCGTCATCGCGCGCATCAAGGAGTTCATGAGCGACACGACCAACCGCGGCCGCGTGCTCTTCGTCCTGATGACCAACCGCCCCGACAAGCTCGACATCGACATCAAGCGCGCCGGCCGCCTCGACAAGAAGATCCCCTTCTTCTACGGGCAAGACGCCGACGAGATCGAGCCGATCCTCAAGGCCCAGCTGCGGCGTCACAAGGTCGACAGTGATCTCGACTTCCCCCGCGATCGGATGGCGGTCTCCGAGAAGCTCATCGGCTACTCCAATGCTGACATCGAGGCGGTGGTGCTTCTGGCCAACGATCGCGCTTTGAGCCGCGGCAGCCGGGTGACCACCGAGATCTTCGGCGAGGCATTGCGCGATTACTTGCCGGCCCGGGACTCGGACATGCTCGAGTACATGGAGCTCCTGGCGGTCTTCGAGAGCTCCAGCCGCGCGATGCTCCCCAAGCGCTACGCCGACATGGACCAGGACGATCTCCAGCGCAAGATGCGCGAGCTCAAGGCCCGCGTGCGCTGAGCGCGGAGCTACATCCGCACGCGGTAGGCCCAGGTCTTCTGCCCCGAGGGATAGTCGGTGACGAATACGAAGACGTTGTTCACCGGATCGTAGGCCAACGCGTGAAAGGCCATGCTCCCCACGGTGCCGCCGTTCATCGGGTGCTCGGTCCAGGTCAGGGTGCGCGGATCGAAGGTGTAGAATTGACCGTCCTGCACGCCGCCGCCGATCACCTCGTTGACCGCGTCGTAGTCATAGCCGGGCTCGCCGTTCATCGAGGTCGGCCCCTGGGTGGCGAGCAGCTGCACCACTGATCGCGAGGGATCCGCGCGATCGAGGGCCAAAGAGTAGACCTTCACCGGCGTCTCTCGCGCGAAGAAGTAGAACTTGTCGCTCGGCGGATAGTACACGAGGTGGTTGGCGTAGCCCTCCGTCGCGATCTGGTCCCAGACCGGCGATAGTTCCTTGGTAGCGGGATCGTAGAGCTGCAGGCCTCCGCCGCCGAGGATCACGATCTGATGGGAGATCGGATCGACCTCGGTCCCCGGCAAGGTCCCCCCGAAGTAGTTGCCCGAGCCGCGCGCCGTCGGGCTGAAGGTCCACTGACCAGCGCTGAGATCATAGTGCGCGACCCGGCCGCCGATGTCGTTGCCGGCGGTGTTGCAGTAACCACCCGAGAAGTTGCGCGAGATGATGATGAACTCATCGGCGATCGGCGACACCGCCAACATGTCATAGGTGTGCGTGGAGACGGGCCGAGGAAAAGGCCCGCCCGCGCCGGAGATCCAGGCCCCGGGGGGCCCGTCGAGGTTGCCGTTGTTCATCGAGCCGCAGGGGGTGGGCTCGTACAGATCCGTCCAGCTCAACGCGCCGCCGAGATCGAAGGCGTGGATCGAATCGCTCATGGTGGTGGAGTGACCGCCGCCAAAGAGCAGGAGCCGATGGCCGCGGGGATCGTAGACCAGCCCGCTGTAGTCGGTGACGCGGCGGCAGAGGTCGGGATCTTCGCCGCCCACCGGCGTGCACTCAAAACGCCCCAGATCGAGCGCCGTCTCGTCGGCCAGGCCGGCCAAGCGGGGGTTGGGCATGAAGGGACCCGCGTCCCGGGCCGGGCGCGCGTCGGGCGCGAAGCCGGCGTCGGCTTCGTTGCCGGCGTCCGCTTCCACCCCGGTGTCGGCCATGCCGGCGTCGATCCGCGCGACGGCGTCGGCTGCCAGGCCCGCGTCGGTCACCCCCTCGGCGTCCGCTGCGTTGAAGCCGACGTCCGGCGCGCCGCCCAAGCCCAAATCCCTCCCCGCGGCGTCGACCGGCTCTCGCCCGAGCCCAGCGTCGATCGGTTCGACCGGCGGGGCGGAAGGGACACAGCCGATGCTGAGGAGGAGCACGACGCCAAAAGACGAAGCTCGGATCATCGGGCGAGCCTGGAGCAACGCCTGTGCCGCCGCCCCAGCTTCGCCCAGCGCTTGGGCCTATCTGGACCCAGGGCTGCATCTGGGGCGCCGAGCCCAGGCCTGCGGTCCCCGGCGCTCAGCATGAAGTCAAATGTGGTATGTTTCATGCAACTATCCGCGTCCGTCACTTGGCTATTGTCCTAGAGCGCCCGCATCGCCATGGTCGGCCCGCTTTCCGGGGGGCTAGCCGACGGGCATCTTTCGCACAGGGCGGAAGATTCTGTGGGCTGACGCGTTCCAGGAATGGGTGCGAGGGGTAGGTCCGCGCCCGGCGATTCGTTCACCACGGGTCGGACTGCTACCCTGCGAAGAAAGGCGTCGTGGCGGATCGCGCGACATTCGGGAAGTACGTACTCCTTCGGAAGCTCGCCACCGGCGGGATGGGAGAGGTGTTTCTCGCGAAGCAGGTGGGGCCCTCGGGCTTCGAGAAGCTGCTCGTCATCAAGCGCATCCTGGCCCAGCACCACGATAAGCACGAGTACCTGAACATGTTCCTGAGCGAGGCGCGCCTGGTCGCGTACCTCACGCACTCGAACATCATCCAGATCCACGAGATGGGGCAGATCGACGGCGATTACTTCATCGCGATGGAGTACGTCCGCGGCAAATCCCTACGCGACATCATCGACACCATGCGGACCACCGGGCGCCAAATGCCGCTGCCCTACGTGATCGACCTGGCGATCAAGCTCTGCGACGGCCTCGGTTACTCCCACGAGGCGCGGGACATCCGGGCGCGGCCGATGAACATCATCCACCGCGACATCAACCCCCACAACGTACTGATCAGCTACGGCGGCGACCTCAAGATCATCGACTTCGGCATCGCCAAGTCCGAGATGACCTCGGTCCACACCGCGACCGGCACCATCAAGGGCAAGTTCGTCTACATGTCCCCGGAGCAGTCGGCGGCCGATCCCATCGATCGCCGCTCCGACATCTTCAGCTTGGGCATCGTCCTCTACGAGATGATCACCGGCGAGAACCCCTTCGTGCGCCAGAACGTGGTCCTCTCGCTCGAGGCCATCCAGCGCCACGCGGTCAACCCGCCCTCGATCAAGCGCCCGGACGCCGCGCCGCTGGACGCGGTGCTGGAAAAGGCCCTGGAAAAGAAGCCCGAGGACCGCTTTCAGACCGCCTACGAGATGCGCGACGAGCTGCGCAATCTCCTGCGCGGCGGCTCGGTGCAGCCGGCCGACAACGATCTCAACGCCTTCCTCCACGACCTCTTCCACGCCGACATCGAAGAGGAAGATCGCCTCCTGGCCGAGGCCGATCGCGCCACCACGCCGCCGACGCCCGCTGCGACCGCCGGTATGGACGAAGAGCCGCGGCTGCCCGCCAACTTGCCCTCGATGCCGGTGTTCTCGGGCCCATCGACCGGCGGCCCGGCCAGCGACGACAACGACACCAAGGCCGATCGCCCGAGCCCTCGGCGCACGCCCGCGCCGATCCGCGCCGCGCCCTTCTCCGACGAGGAGGAGACCCTGGCCGGCGATCTCGAAGGCCTCGCTGCGCGCTCGCGCCTGCAGAGCGTGCTCTCGCGCGCTGGCGGTTTCCGCGAGCCCACCGGCCAGGTCCTCACGCTGATCGCCCCCGAAGAGGTCGCCCCCGGCACGCAAGAAGAGTACGGCGACGGCTCGGTCAGCACGGGCCATGAGCCGGATACGCGGCGTGAGCGCGTACCGGTCGCGGGCTCCATGCCGCCGCCGGCTCCGGGGCCCACGGTCGAGACGCCCGCGTCCTTGCCGGTGCCCTCGATCGCACCCACTTCGAGCCCGCCGCAGCCGACCGCCAATGGTTCGTGGGCCGCCAGCGCGCCGGCCGGAGCCTTTGGTGAGCCGCTGGCTTCGAGTCGCACCTCCTCACGTCCGCCGCCTCCGCCGCGGCCCTCGCTCGATCCCTCGGATCCGTCGCTGCCGAACGCGCCGCAGGTCCCGGTGGCGCCCTCGGCCTTGATCAAGCCGCACACGCCGGCCAACGGCACCAGCAAGAGCTCGCCGATCACCGCCAGCGACCGGCCCAAGTCCTTCGGTTCGGAGCCGCCGCCACCCGCGCCTGAAGACCAAAGCGGCTCGATCCCTGTCTTCACCGGGGTCTCTCGTCGGTCCACGGTCGTCGCGGGCGTCTTGGTCTTCGCCCTGGCCGCGATCGCTGGGTTTTGGGGCGTTCGCTCGCTGATGACCTTCCTGCCGGCGGGCACCGAGAAGAGCGCGGTGCCGCCGATCGTGGAGACCTCGCCCGAGCCCACCAAGTCCGCGGTGCCGGCGCTCGAGCCGCTCAACGACCCAGCGATCCCCACTGAGGTGCGGACCTCCGCGGCGCCCAGCCCGAGCGCGAGCCCGAGCTTGCTGGCCTCTCCTTCACCGAGCCCCAAGGTCACCGCCAAGCCGGAGCGCAGTCCCAAGCCGGAGCGCACGCCCAAGCCGGAGCGCACGCCCAAGCCGGAGCGTTCGGCCAAGCCGGAGCGTTCGGCCAAGCCCGAGCCCGAAGCCTCGGCCAAACCGGAGCCGACGGCCAAGCCCGAGCCCACCGCCAAGCCGGAGCGGACGGCGAAACCGGAGCCGACGAGCAAGCCCGAGCCGAGCGCCAAGCCCGAGGCGAGCGCCAAGCCCGAGCCGATCGCCAAGGGCGACGAGCCTCCCCAAAAAGGCGGACGCCTCGGCGTGCTCACGGTCAGCACCTCGAGCGAGGTGAGCGTCGAGCATGACGGTCGCACCATCGGCAGCTCGCCCTCCAGCATCGTGGTCAAGGGCGATTCCGGCACGATCACGCTGTTCGCCTCGGATCTGCCGTACACCGTGAAGCTCAGCTACCGCGTTACCGCCGAGGGGCTCTCGGTGAAGGTCGACACCAATCCCTGGTCGATCGTGAAGCACAACGGGATCTCGCTCGGAAAGACTCCGCAAGAGCCGGGCGAAGGGAAGCGGCACAAATTCTCGCTGCTCCGGCCCGGCCAGTCCGTGCCCCTCGACGTCTCTCTCTTGTGGAACCCGACCAGCAAATAATGATCGCCCTCCGTGTCGCCCTCCTCGCGTTCTTGATCACCGCGCGCCCCGCTCTCGCCGCGGGCGACACGCAGCCGCCCAAGATCACGCACACCCCGGTGACCCGCGCGCCCCAGCGTCAGTCGATCACCATCCGCGCCAAGATCGAGGACAAGAGCGCCATCTTCGCGCCAAGCCTCCTGGTGCGGGCCAAGGGCGCCAAGGAGTTCGAGACGATCGAGCTCAAGAAGGTCGGCGAGTTCTACGAGGCCACCGTCCCCGCCGACCAAGTGAGCGGCGAGCTCGAGTACGTCATCGAGGCCTTCGATGAAATCGGCAACGGCCCCTCCCGCGCCGGATCGCCCGAGCAACCCTTGCGCATCACCACCTTCGATCCGGCGACGGAGGCGCCGCTGCCCTCGATCGTCCCGACGCCGCCGCCGCCCGATGTGGTGGGCACGCCGCCGCCGGAGCAGGAGTCGGACGGGAACGTGGCCAAGAAGTGGTGGTTCTGGGTGTTGATCGGCGCTGCCGCAGCCGGCGGTGCGACCGCGGTCATCCTGGCGACCAGCGGCTCGACGCCCCAGGAGATCGACGTTGACGTCCGCGGCCCGAATCCGGCCGCAGGGATCGGGAACTGATCATGCGACGCCTCCTGCTCACGCTCCTCGTCCTCAGCGCCTGCGGCGGCCCCGATGATACGCAGACCATGCGGATCGGTCTGTCGCCCGAAGCGATGCCCTGCGTGGTCCCTGGTCTGCAGGCCAAGATGCAGATCTCCGGACAGCCCGAGTGCCTGCTCGATATCACCGGCGCCCAAGAGGCCTCGGGCGTCTGCGCGCGCGTGAAGACCGGTGGCATGGTCGCCTTTCGCCTCGTCTACTTCGTCAACTTGGACGGCGACCCCATGCCGGTAGAGCTCGCGACGGCCACCCTCTACAAGGACCTCACGAAGGTCAGCGGCGCCAAGCTGCTCCTCGACTTCACGCCCGAGCCGCTCGAGACCGGCGAGGACGACGACATGGACACCATGACCAACCTCCAAGAGGTGTGCGCCGGCCGAAATCCCCGCTTCGCTGGCCAGTGAGTTGCGCCGCGCCCCCCGTGGTGCGAAACAGTTGGGATGGCCAAGGACGAGAAGCTGGAGACCTTCCGAGTCGCCGATCTTCGGCGCCCTGAGGTGCGCTCGTACACCAAGCCGAGCTCGACCGATCCCGACCCCGCCGAGAGCATCTCGGCCGGCTTCCCGGCGATCGAGGCCAAGCTCGAAGGCGGCACCATCGAGTCGGTCGCCGATGAGCTGCGCGCCTCCTACGAGAAGCTCGAGGCGCTCTCCACTGGGACCAACCAAAAGCTCAAAGGCCCGGCCAAAAAAGCCATGGCGGCCTACGAGCGGACCGCCGATCTCTTCGAGTATCTCTTCGCCACGAAGAACTCGATCGCTAAGTAAACCAACATCTTAGTGGGCCCTCTCTCCATCGGCCGCGGATTTCGCGCAACGGATCGCTCCGTCTGACGATAACGAACCCCGAATCGAGAGATTGAGAATCCGGCCACACTGCGGCCTAGGAGAGATGAAGCCATGACGATGCAAAACGACAACACCAAGGTCCGCGGTCCATCCATTCGCCTGTCGACCGTCGCGACCAGCACGCGCCAGACGCCCAAGACTGACTTCGGCACCGTGATGCGCGACGGCCTGATCAAGGCCGGCGACGTCGCCATGGAAGGCCTCAAGGTCGCAGCGCCCTTCATCCCGGGCAGCGCGATTGTCTCGGCAGCCGTCGCGGGCGCGAACATCGCCTCTACGGTCGGCACCGGCGGTGGCTACGGCGGTGGCAAGGGCGTCTCCTCGGCCGGCCTCACGGCGGTCGGCGGCGGCCCGGCTTCGGGCGCGGCGGCGGGCAGCTACGGCGCGACCGGCGCGCTGGCCATCCCCGGCAAGGCTCCTGGCCTCGGCACCTCGCTCGGCGGCGGCACCGGCGCGGTCAGCGGCGCGGGCGGCGGCACGGCGACCCCCTCGGACTCCTTCAACCAGATGATGGGCGCGACGCAGGCGATGGCGGAGTTCCAGGCGAGCTTCAACCTCCAGTACCTGCAGCTCCAAGAGAAGATTCAGCAGGATACGCGGCAGTTCAACCTGGTCTCCAACATCATGAAGACCAAGCACGACGCGGCCAAGAACGCCCTGAACAACGTTCGCTGAACCCTCCTCCAACCTGCGGCCGGGCAAGGGGCCTGGGCATGCGGGCGGGGTGAACCCGCCCGGGCGCGGCGCGCTCGACGCCGTTTGCTCGCCGGCCCAAGGCTCGGCCGCAGGTGTACTTCCTATAAGTGGACGCCGAGAAGAGCCTCGCGCTAAGGTGATATGACCATGTCGGAGCCGGTGGTGGTTCAAGGCCTGATCGCGCTTCCCCAGCCGGAAATCGCGCTCCTCCTCGAGTCCGGGTACCTCTACATGGAAATGCAAAAGTATAAGGAAGCCGAGGAGATCTTCTCGGGCGTAGCCGCGCTGGTCCCCCACAGCGACACGCCCCTGATCTGCCTGGGCAACCTGGCCCTGACCCAAGGTCAGTACGACCGCGCCCTCCGCCACCACAAAGAGGCCCTCCAGCGGCAGCCCCAAAGCGCGCTCGCCCTGGCGCACTCCGGGGAGGCGCTGATCTTCCTCAAGCGCAAAGACGAGGCCCGCACGGCCTTGAATCGCGCCGTCACCATCGATCCCGAGGGACCGGCGGGGGCCTTCGCCAAGAGCCTGCTCGACGCGCTCGCCGCCGAGGTGATCTGACATGCCGCGCATCGGAGGAGGAGGCGGAAACGTCCCGCCGCAGCCGCAAGGCCCGAGCGGACCCGGCCCGACCCAGCAGCCCAAGACCGACTTCGCCGCCAAGGTCCAGCAGGCCGCGGCGCAGCAGGGCACCGAGGCCGCCCGCACCCAGACCGCCAAGGCCCAGACGCAGTCGGAGCTCACCGGGAAGGTGAAGGACATCGCGCGCCGCTTCGCCGCGGGCAACCTGAACCAAAAGGAGGCGACGCGAGAGTTCGTCTCCTTGGTCATCGAAGAGCGCTTCCCGCACTTCAAGAAGAAGAAGAAGAAGAAGGGCGGCCAAGGCGGAGACGACGAAGAGGACGAGGAGGAGACGGCAGAGCCAGCAGACGCCAGCGAACGACTCGAGGAGGCGGTGACCGAGCTGATCGATCGCGATCCCGGCCTGGCCAAGAAGCTCTCCTCGCAGTTCAAGAAGTTGGCGAAGGGATAGCGTGAGCGAAGAGGACGACGCCAAGCGCCCCGGCGCAAAGCCAGCGGCACCTACCAAGCCGCTCGGCAAAGCTCCCCGCCCCGGTGGGAAGTTGGCCGCGCCGCGCCCGCCACCCGCGGAGGTCGAGGACGAGAAGACGATCCTGAAGAAGGCGCTTCCCCCGCCGACGAAGGGCATGTCGCGCGATCAGCTCGCCACCCAGTACATGGCCTACGTTCGCTCGATCGCCGGCAACGTCTGGAAGACGCTCTCCAAGGACATCGAGTTCGACGACCTCGTCAGCTACGGGATGCTCGGTCTGTTCGAGGCGGCCGATCGCTTCGACGCGAAGTTCGGCGCGAACTTCATGACCTTCGCCTATTACCGGATCCGCGGCGCGATCTACGACGGCCTGCGCGGCATGGGCTGGGTCTCCCGCACCGAGTACCAGCGCTATCGCTACGAGGCCCGCGCCAACCAGTACCTGGCCAACACCCACGATCGCGAGATGGCGCCGGTCGGCGACGGCAGCGCCAAGAGCGAGAAGAAGGCCGCCGCCGGCGGCAAGAGCGACGAGGAAGAGGTCGGCGAGCTGGCCGACGTCGTCACCAGCCTCGTCACCATCTACGTCACCGCCCTCGACGCGATGGAGGGCTTTCAGATCAAGGACGACCGCGGCCCGCCCGTCGATGACGTCCTCGAGCTCCTCCAGTCTCGCGCCTTGGTCTCGAGCGCGGTCGAGAAGCTGCCCGACCAAGAGAAGAAGCTGATCCAGCTGTACTACTACAGCGAGCTTTCCCTAGAGGAGGTCGGCAAGCAGCTCGGCCTCTCCAAGTCCTGGACCTCCCGCCTGCACACCCGCGCGATCGACAAGCTCGGCCGTCTCCTCAAGGAGTTGGTGGACGAGCACTACGAGGTCGGAGGGGTCGCGGCGAAGGGTGTAGGTCCAGGTAAGGCAGGAGTTTCAAAGGGATCCGCGCAACCCTCGGGGCAGGTCCCGCGATAACGAGGAGCTGCGGGATTCCTGAAGAGCCCCTCTTTGGGACCCCGGCGAGGAGCAGTCATGACGGATCCAACGGGTGGTATCGCTTCCAAAGTCGCTGAGGAGATGGCCAAAGAGGTCCAGACTGCCATGCGGCAGGCTGAGCAGGCCACGCAGACGCAGGAAGTCCAAGGCCCCAAGTTCGCCGAGCACCTCCAGCTGCAGCAGGTCCGCGATCCCCAGCAGGTCGGTGATGTCCGCGGCGTCGATCGGCTCCGTGAAGCGATTCAGGCCAACCGCACCCCGGCCGCGCCCGCCGCGGGCGACGTCAACAACACCCGCCCCGTCAGCCACATGCAGCGGATCTTCAACGACGTGATGTCGGGCCAGAACAAGCTCGAAGAGATCATGAACCTCGCGCTCTCGGGCCGAAACTTCAGCCAGTCCGAGCTGCTCGCGCTGCAGGCCGGTGTCTATCGCTTCACGCAGGAGCTCGAGCTCACCTCGAAGGTGATCGAGAAGGGCACCTCGAGCATCAAGCAGACCCTGAACACGCAGGTCTGATCGGGTTTGGCCCGCGTGCTATGCTGCGCGCGTGGGTGGTGTGATTCGGTCGCTGGCTCTCGTGTCTTGCCTCTTTCTCGTGCGCTGTAACGGCGGCGGGGTCGCGGATTCTGGTTCGCCCCCCTCGGACGGTGGTTTCGCTCCGGACGCTGGCTTTGCTGCGGACTCCGGGGCTCCCGCTGAGGATGGTGGCTCGGACTCCGGTCTTCCTTCGGACTCCGGCTTTCCTTCGGACTCTGGTCTTCCCGCGGAGGACGGCGGCTCGGACTCCGGCTTTCCTTCGGACTCCGGTCTTCCCGCGGAGGACGGCGGCTCGGACTCCGGCTTTCCTTCGGACTCGGGGGCTCCCCCGGACGACTCCGGCTTTCCTTCGGACTCCGGCGGTGCGGTGGACGCCAGCACGCTCGATGCGACCGCCGACGAAGCCGGCATCGACTCCGGGCAACTCGCCGACGTGGGCGGTGGCGCGGCGGACGCAGCGGACGCAGGCCCCTACGATGGCCCTCGCGCCGACGCGGGCCTCGGCTTCTGCACGAGCAACTCCGACTGCTGGACCGGAGAGAGCTGCCAATTCGCCACGATGGACTACGTTGCTACGTCCACTGCGTTGAAGATCTGCAAGGTCCTCGAGGACACTTCCATGCGGGGCTATCCGTGCGACCCCCAGGCGCCGCCCCAATACTGCTCTGAGTTTGGTGATTTCTGCTCAGCCACGATGGGCCACTACGGGACCCCCGAGTGCCGTCACGGC
>Ga0154020_10001051_pt1 | contig 34057 bp, 25 predicted proteins | sample Klosneuvirus_201_FD_109709 | JGI IMG/M metagenome (GOLD analysis project Ga0154020, IMG submission 109709) | Active sludge microbial communities from wastewater, Klosterneuburg, Austria - Klosneuvirus_20160825_MG | ecosystem: Engineered > WWTP > Aerobic digester > Activated sludge | place...
CGCTCCAGTGCTTCCGCGCCGCCCGGCATGACGCCCTCCCCGCACGGCTTGTCCCGGGGGAACGCCACCTTGTCCAACACCGTCACGGTGTGCCCCAAACGCGCCAGGCCCACCGCCACCGCGCTTCCCGCAACGCTTCCCCCCACAACCAACACGTCCTGCAAAGTGCTTGAGGTCATGGTCCTGTTCTCGCTCGAGGGCATACCTATCAGACGCCAGGGGATTCCCCCAGGATTCGCCACCCCATTGTTTTATTTTTTGGATGGGCTGATCTGACGCCTTTGACGACGTTACGTCAGCGCGCCAGGAACGCCACCGCCGCGCGCCCCGCCAACATCCCGGTCACCGCGGCCAGGCCAAGGCCAGTCCCCATGCGCCCCGGGTCATATCCGGCCAGCAAACTCCCCGCCGCAAACACGCCCGTCAACGCAGGGGCCGCCTGCCCATGGTCCAAGGGCCGCATCTCCCCGTCGGTCAACACGCCCACGCGCATGAACGGCTGGGGATCCTCGGGACGTTCGGCCACGTGCGCGCCAATAAACCCGGCGGACACCGGCACGTTGTCCAAAAACAGCGGCAGGTTGAGCAGCGGCTCCACAAACGTCCCATCCCGCCGGATTCCCCCGGACAGGTACTTGCCCGTGCACATCACCACCGCGCGCGGTTTGATGAGGTGCTCATCCACCCCCGCGGCGGGCCGCGCGTGCAGCTGGATGACGCGCCCCTTCTCCACCCGCGCGTGCGTCACCTGTGCATCCAGGATGTCCACACCTTCCCGCGCCGCACCTTCATCCAGCGCATTTTGCAGGCGCAGCCCGGGCACGCTGGCCGGCGCACTCAACATCTCCCCCACCGGCATGCCCAGCGCGGCGCTCACCTCTGTCACCCACGCCGCAGACCCCACGCCACCAAACGCGGGCGGCAACACCACCGCCGCCACGGGGCCAAACCGGCGGGACGCATCCATCACCACATCCACCAACGCGTTCTTCACAGCATCGGACAACAGCCGCCCCGCCAGATGCCACACCGGCATCAACGCATCTTCCTGGGACGTCACCGCCGAAAGGGTCACCACCTCCACCTGCCCCAGCGCGTCCCGCCCGCCGTCACCCAACCCCGCCACGTGCTGCAGCGTGGCTGCCACCACATGCCCATCCCCCTGCGCCAGGTGCGGCACGTGCACCACCAGCGTCACGCCAGTCCGCCCGCGCCCCAAAGAAGCCCCCACCATGCTTCCCTGAACCCACGCGGTGCGTTTGAACGTCCCCAGCGTGGTTGGCATCACCAGGTTGTTTCCGTCCTCACGGCCCACCAGTGCCACGCCGCGCGCCACTTCACCCAACATGCGCAGCGCTTCCGGGATGGCCTCCAGGCAACCCTCGGCCCGCGCGTAGGGATGTGCGGGATACGCATGCGCCACGCTGCGCGCCGCATCCAGGTACGGCAGTCCACCCTCCAACGCGTGACGGCGTGGACCCAACGGGCGCCCGCCGTGATCCTCGGCCACGTCCACCGCGCCACTGGACTGCTGGGTGGCACCATCCCCGCGCCGCACCAACGTCACCCGCGCGCCCGCACGTTTGGCCGCCACCGCCGCCATGGTCCCCGCGGCGCCGCCACCCACCACACACACATCCACCACGTGCTGGCGCGTCACGGTTTCCCCCGCCACACATCCGGCAATGCACCCACGCCCACGTGCACGTGTTGCATCAGCTCGGCCACCGCCAGCGCCGGACCCTCCATCACCGGCCGCATGCCGCGCCACCGCGCGGTCCACGCGTCCTTCACTTCCTCCAACGCATCCTCCACCGGGCGTTCTTGCGCCGCACAAAACACCTGAGCGCCCCGCCACAAACAGCGCGCGCCCTGGCACGCACCCATGGCCAAACGCGTGCGCCGGCGAACATCCGCCAGCCGCCGCGCACTCTCCTCGCGCGCCACGTACGCAATCTCACCGGCACTCACCGGTTCACAACTGCACACCACACACGCGCCACCCTCCATGGTGGACGCCTGCTCCAGCACGCGCGGGGTCCGGCTCCCGTGGCGGTACGCCATGCGGCCCAACACGTTGAGCGGCCAGCGGAACGCCCCCTGCAACGCGGTGAGGTCCGGCGCCTTGTCCCCGCCCGGCAACGCTTCCACGTGCGTCCGGCAGTTCTCCGTGTTGTTCACCGCGCCCGCCACCACGTCGGTGGCTTCTTGCGCAAACTGCCGGTAGCTGGCCAGCTTTCCGCCGGCCATGGTGAACAGCCCCGGCGCGCCATCCTCGGTGTGATCAAAAATCCGGTGCGCACGGGACAGCGCATCTTCATTGACGCCAAACTTGTACAGCGTGGGCCGGATGCCCACGTACGTGCGCTGCAGCCGGAAGCCGCGCATCACCGGCATCACCCGTTCGGCACTCTCCCGGATGTATGCCACCTCATCTTCCGACGCCACCGGCGCGTCCAGGTCCCCGTAGAAATCATCATCCGTGGTACCGCAGATGGTCCCGTTTTCATGCGGCATCAAAAACATCTGCCGGCCATCCACACCAAACGTGATGCACCCGTAGTTGGAGAACCGGTGGCTGTAGACCACATGCACGCCCTTGCCGGGACGCAACCGCAGCCGCCCGCCCGCCAGCCCCGCCACCTGCGGCGCCCACGCACCCGCCGCGTTGACGGTGACCTTGGCCTCCACCGTGGTGCGGCTGCCGTCCAGCACATCCAGCAACGTGGCGCCGGTGACGCGCCCAGACCCGTCACGCACAAAAGACTCCACCTGCGTGTACGTGCGCACGTGCGCGCCGTGTTCCCGCGCGCTCACCGCGTTGGCAATGACCAGACGGAAGGGATCAATGCCCCACTCATCCATGGTCAAGGCCCCTACAATCTCCGGGTTGATGCCGGGCTCCAGGGACAACGCTTCCTTGCGCGTCAGCCGCACGTGACGTTTGCCGCGCTTGAGCGGCTGGTAATAGTCGTACGCGCTGAAGAACATGTCCGCGCCGGCCATCATCACCTCGGCCAGCGGGTCTGAGCGGAAGAACGGCACCAGGAACGGGATGCGGAACAGCAGGTGCGGCGCAATGCGCTGGATGTACCCGCTGTCGGTGCAGCTCTCCTTGGCGGTGTTGACGTCATACAGCAGGTAGCGCGCGCCGCCGTGGATCATCCCGGTGTTGGCGCCGGATGCCCCATGGCAGATGTCATGTTTGTCGATGAGCAGCGTTTTCAGGCCGCGCATGGCGCAGTCCCGCGCCACACCGCTGCCGTTGACCCCGCCGCCCACCACCAGGACGTCATAGCTGCTCATGGAAACGCCACCTGTCACTTGGGAGCGGCCGTGCTGCGCACGTGCAGGTCGGTGAGTTGTTTGTCACTCACCGGCACCGGAGCTTCGGTCATCAGGCACGTGCCGCGCTGGGTCTTGGGGAACGGGATGACGTCACGCAGGCTCTCTGCGCCGGTGAGCAACATGCACAGGCGGTCCATGCCAATGGCCAACCCACCGTGCGGGGGCGCGCCATACTTCAGCGCTTCCAACAGGAACCCGAACATGTTGTTGGCATCGTCTTCGGAAATGCCCATGGCCTTGAAGATCTTGGCCTGGACCTCACTGTCCGAAATACGGATGCTCCCGCCGCCAATCTCATTGCCGTTGATCACCAGGTCATACGCGCGCGCGCGGCAGGCACCGGGGTTGGACTCCAGCAGGTCCTCATGGCCCGGCAGCGGGCTGGTGAACGGGTGGTGCGCCGCGGCGTAGGTGTTGGTGTCCTCGTCATGCTCAAACAGCGGGAAGTCCACCACCCACAACAGGTTCCACTTGCCCTGGTCAATGAGCGCCAGCTTCTTGCCCAACATCAGGCGCAACCCGCCCAGCACACTGTTGACCAGCTTGGGCCGCCCAAACTGGAACAGCACCACATCCCCCGCCTGCGCACCCACCGCCGCGTTGATGTCCTTGCGCAACGCCTCGGTGATCACCTTGGAGAACGGGGACTGGGTCCACGTCCCATCCGCGTCCACCTTGGCGCGTCCCAACCCGGCCGCACCCAGACCCTTGGCGTCCTGCTCCAGCTTGTCCAGCTCGGTGCGGGACGGCGCGTGCTGCGCGGGAATGCGCAGCGCCTTGATGAGGTGCCCCTTGCCTTCCAGCGTGGTCTTGAACAGCGGGACCCCGCCGCCATCCTGCTTGCGGCACACCTCGGTGACGTCCACCAGCTCCAGGCCAAACCGCGTGTCCGGCTTGTCTGACCCGTAACGGCCCATGGCCTCGTCATACGGCATCACCGGGAACGGCGTGGGCAAATCCACGTTGAGCGCGCTCTTGAAGACCTCCTTGATGAGACCTTCAATCAGGTCACGCACCAGCTTTTCCGTCGGGAAGCTGATTTCAAGATCAATCTGCGTGAACTCCGGCTGCCGGTCCCCGCGCAAATCCTCGTCACGGAAGCACTTCACAATCTGGAAGTACCGGTCAAACCCGCTGACCATGAACAGCTGCTTGTAGAGCTGTGGGCTCTCCGCCAGCGCGTAGAAGGACCCCGGGTTGAGCCGGCTGGGCACCAGGAAGTTGCGCGCGCCGCCCGGCGTGTATTTCACCATGAACGGCGTCTCCAGCTCCAAAAACCCGTTGCGCTCCAGGTACGCGCGGGTCACGCCGTTGACCTTGGAACGCATGATGAAGTTTTTCTGCAGCGCGGGCCGGCGCAGGTCCAGGTAGCGGTACTTCAGCCGTTTCTCCTCGGACGTATCAATCTGGTCTTCAATGAGGAACGGCGGGGTGAGCGCGCGGTTGAAGACCTCCATCTTGTGGACCTCCACCTCAATCTCACCGGTGTGGAGCTTGGGGTTGGCGCTGCCACCGCTCTCCGTGCGGTCACACACCTTGCCCACCACGCCAATGACCCATTCGCCGCGAAGCTCATGCGCCAGGTCATGGAGTGAGGCTTCCACTTCCGGTTTGAACACCAGCTGCGTGAGCCCGTTGCGGTCCCGGAGGTCCACCCAGCGGCGGCCGCCGTGGTCACGGAAGCTGTGGACCCAGCCCGTCAGGCTCACCATGCGGCCTACGTCTGCCTTGGTGAGCTCGTTGTTGGTGTGCGTGCGGGGGTTGGTTTCCAGCCAGGCCTTGGTGGTTGCGTGGGACACGGCGCTGCTCCGTCATCAAATGTGGTGCGTGGAACGGCCCTGGCAGTAGGGCCGGCACGCGCACAGGGTCAAGCGTGGTGGCGTGGTGGGCGCGGCAACATCACGGCGTCAGCGCCGCCACGCCCTCGGCGGCCAGCGTGCGCACCGTGGCCGCTGTGAACTCATCCAACCAATAGTGGCGCCTGGCCCGGCCGCGCCCGCGTGAACGCACCGCCACCGGCACGCGGTGACGGCGGGAATAACGCGCCATGCGGGAGTGCGCACCCAACACGCCGCGCTGGGAAATGCCCAGCGCGGCCTCAAGCTCGGCGGGACGCAGCGGCCGGTCTGCCAGCAGCGTCAGTTCTTTGCGGTCCAACGCGGTCAACGCTCGCCAGAACGCGCGCATGTTGGGTGAAACCGGCACCAACGTCACCGCCGCGTCGGGTGCCTTGGCCGGCGGCAACGGCAGGTTGGGCATGGGCAACGGCGGGGGAAGGGGCCGCCCGTACAGCACGGACTCCAGGATGGGGATGCGTGGATCATCCAGTTGCAGCTCAATGGTCAGGCCACGGTGCATTATTTTCATTGGTGTTTCTGGCTTATCATCACGCACTTACGCATTCAATACGTGCTCTGCGGTTCTCCAATGGTGTTCAGAACGCCTCAGTGCGAGCCTGGCAATCCACCATGCACGCTTTGAATGGGTATGAACGTGCTTTGCAAACGAACATGTCCCGTGTCCAGGCGCTCAAAACGTGCTTGGCTCCAAGCAAGGCCCGTTGTGGGGCCCGGTGTGCGTGATGGTCACCTGCGCGGCAGGCGCCGGGACGGGTCCCGCCCGCTTTGGGGACCCGTGGAACCCTTACGGACCCGCCCGGGTGCGTTTGGGCCGCGCAAAGACAGCCACCAGTGCGGCTACCGCCAGCACAGACCAGCGTCCTTGGCTCGCTGCTGCACATGAGCACGTCGGAGGAAACGTTCGCGCGTCTGCTTCCACAATCTCGGACGCCAGGCCCCCAGCGGACCACGCGCGCACCGCGTACTCAGGCTCGTCCGCGGTGACGCCAGTTCGGTAGTCCGCAAGGACGAAGTAGAACCCCTTGCTGCCTCCCACTGAGATGCGTTCAACAGTGGGCGTCTCCGATCTCGCAGTTCCTGGCGGCGTCACCCATACATCCAAGCTCTCAGCGCCATCCAGGTTGCGAATCAGCAAGTCACCTGGGCATTCATCATGAAATGGCAGCGGAGGCACCGGGACGTAGCCCCTCGGCGGCCCAAGCGTTGGGGTCGGTGCAGCCGGTGCCGAGTCCAGCACCTGAAGCGTAGCGATCACGTTCAAGTCAGTTCCAACAATCTCAGCCGTTCCTGGCGTGAGCGCCCCGCGGACATGCATGAGGACCGCAGCGTTTCCGGCAGCGTCTTCGCCCGCCAGCCGCTGGTCTACAGTGACCGTCAGAAACGCACCGGACTGCCGAACAAAGACCTCCAATCCTTCCGGGCCCAGCAGTTGGCAGTTGCCGACAAAGCACCGCTGCGCTGGGACCACCTCACGGTTTGTCTGCGCAGTCAAAGCGCAATCCGCGCGCGCGTTGGAACTCCCGGCGAGCACCAACAACGCGGCCAGCGCTACAACGTGGCGGCTTCCGGCTCCCGCATCTCCACAGGCACCCATGATGGACCTTCCCAACCGCACAGACTGTATCGCTGACGCCGCGTGGTTTGGATGGAGGATACATCCCTCGCGTCTGTGCGTCCCGCCGCGGGTTGCCCGGCCCTCCGCCGTGGCGTACCAAATCACGCATGGGTCCCCCGTCCACACCGGCCACCGCGCGCTCCACGCTGGACAAGGAAGAATCCTGGGTGGACGCCCAGGCCGTGCTGGCGCTGCAAGGTTTGTTTGTGCGCGCGCATACCGTGGCAGACGGCGTGCTTGCCGGGTTGCACCAATCCCGCCGCCACGGCCGCAGCGTGGAGTTTGCCGAACACAAGGTCTACGCCCCCGGCGACGACGTGCGCCACATGGACTGGAAGGCGTACGCCAAGTTTGACCGCTACTACATCAAACGCTTCCTGGAGGAGACCAGCCTGCGGGCGTTTGTGGTCTCTGACGTCAGCGGGTCCATGGCGTACGCCGGTGGCGCGCCCGGAAGTCTGCCGGGGGTCTCCAAGGCGGACTACGCGCGGGTGTTGTGCGGGACGCTGGCGTACCTGCTGGTGCGCCAGGCGGACACCGTGGGCTGCATGACCTTTGCGGATGTTGCAGGTCCACGCACGGCCATTCGCGGCGGGGAACGGCAGCTCAAGGAGATCCTGGACAACCTGGACGCGGCCAAGGTGGGCGGTGACACCCGTCCCCTGGAAGCGCTGGCCGGCCTGTCCCACCACGTCTCACGGCGCGCGTTGGTGGTGGTCGCGTCAGACCTGTTGGACGCCGGCACACAGGTGCTGGAACCGCTCACCGCACTGGCCAACCGCGGGGCGGATGTGGCGCTGCTCCACATCCTGCATCCGGATGAGGTGCAGTTTCCCTATGACGGGCTCATCCGTTTTCTGGACCTGGAGGGCACCCGTGAAGCGCAGGTGGACGCCGAAAGTGTGCGCGCCGCATACCTTGAGGAGTTTGGCGCGTGGTTGTCCCAGGTGGAGCGTGACGCCCAAGGCCGCGGTCTGGACTACCTGCGCATCACCACGGATGAACCGCCTGCCCGCGCGTTGTTGCGTTTCCTGCTGCCACGTCGCCGCGGCAACTGAGCGCCGCGCCAGGAAGTGCGCCACACGTGCGCACCGCGGCACACCTGCGCAAGCCTTGCAGGCCCAGGTGATGTCGACAGCGTGCAACCGCGCGCATCAACATGGGCACCCTTGGTTGTCACGCTTCTTGCGGCCTTGCTGACGCATTGGAGTTGCATCATGGCCTTCACCCTCAGCAGCAGCGCGTTCATCCACGGCGGGGCCATCCCGTCCAAGCACACCTGCCAGGGCTTGGACCTCTCGCCTGCGCTGGCGTGGGAAGACCCGCCCGCGGGCACGGTGACCTACGTGCTCATTGTGGATGACCCGGATGCACCGGACCCTGCGGCCCCGCGCATGACGTGGGTGCATTGGGTGCTGCTCAACCTTCCGGCGGCCACGCGCACCCTGCCCGAGGGCGCCCACGCCCACGCCCTCCCCGGCGGCACGGTGGTGGGCTCCAATGACTGGCGGAAGCGCGCCTGGGGCGGGCCGTGTCCTCCCGTTGGCAACCACCGCTACTTCTTCAAGCTCTACGCGCTGGATGTGGCGCTGGCGTTGAGTCCGGTGGCCACCAAGGCAGACGTGGAGGCCGCCATGGTGGGACACATCCTGGGCCAGGCCACGCTCATGGGGACCTACAACAAACACGCCCACTGACGTCATGCACTGTTGGCTGGCCCCACTCTTTGCCATGGTGCGGTCCGCCATGGACATCCGCCCCGCCCTGCTCTCCCAACCCGTGCTCCCGCCCGCCCAGGACCTGGTCCTGCGGGGGCGCATCATCCAGCAGGTGAGCTTCTGGGGCGGAGCAGTGTGCTTGCTGTGGTCCGCGCTGCTTCATTTCTACTCCAACAACGCGGCCGCCCTCACCGGTGCGGGCCTTGGCGAACTCATCTTGGGCATTGCGTTCATCCTCAACGGCCTGGCGTACCGCTGGCATCACCGCGTGGACGTGGTGACCCACATGGCGGTGGGCACGCTGCTGTTGGGGATGCATGCGTTGTGTTGGCTCACCGGCGGCTTTCTGGACGGCGCGCCCCTGCTCATCTGGACGTTGCTGGTGCCGCTGGGCGCCGCACAATTCATCTCCATGCGCGCCGGCTGGCTGTGGATGACCGCCATGATGGCCGCGGGCGTCTTCACCGCGTTTGCACTGCCTCCCACGGTGGGGAGGCTGGCCGCCATGGATGAGTTTTTCCAGCGCACATACATGCTGGCCAACCTGCTGCCCGCGTCGGTGTTTGTGACCATCACCGTGGTGGGGCTCATGCGGGGCCGGCAGCAGGCCATGGCCGCACTGCAGGATGAACACGAACGTTCCGAGGCGCTGCTCCTCAACGTGCTGCCCAGATCCATTGCCACCCGCCTCAAGGCGGACCCCACTTCCATTGCTGAACGTTTTGATGACGCCTCCATCCTCTTTGCGGACATTGTGGGCTTCACTGCGTTGTCCGCGCGGGTGACGCCGGAAGCGCTGGTGGACCTGCTCAACAGCCTGTTCTCCGAATTTGACGGCCTGGTGGAAAAACACGGCCTGGAGAAGATCAAGACCATTGGGGACGCGTACATGGCGGTGGGCGGCCTTCCAGATGCGCAGGAGGACCACGCCCAACGCGTGGCACGGCTGGCGCTGGACATGTTGGCGGTGGTGCGCGCGCGGCAGGTCCCGGGGGCACCGGTGCTGGACGTGCGCATTGGCATCAACAGCGGCCCGGTGGTGGCCGGCGTCATTGGCCGCAAGAAGTTCATCTATGACCTGTGGGGAGATGCGGTGAACGTGGCCAGCCGCATGGAGAGCCACGGGGTGGTGGGCGCCATCCACGTCACGCAGGCCACGCGGGACAAACTTGCCGCAGAGTTCACCTTGGAAGACCGCGGCACCACAGAAATCAAAGGACGCGGCCCCATGCACACCTGGTTGCTACGGGGAAACGCGGCAGCGGGGCAGGCCGCCTGACACCCGCGGGCATTTACGGCGCTGGCGCGGGACCCGCCTCGTCCGGCGTGGCCGCACCGCCCACCGGCACATGGAAGGGACAATGCGCGCCCACCACCACCTGCACCGCGGGTCTGGGCATCATGGCGGCCAGGCGCTGGTAGCGCTCGTCGGTGGTTGCCTTCAGCCGCACCGCCAGGGAATCCGGAAGGCCAAGTTCCGGCGCCATGGCCCACAGCGTGCGGCCTTCGGCCACCGCACCCCACAACACCACCGCCAACACGTCCTGCCGTTGGGCCGGCGGCAGCGCCTTGACCAGGTCATCCAGCAATGCGGGCCGCTGGGAAGGCCACTGCACGTAGACCACGTGACCGGCCTGCAACCACACCGCGGCCTTCTGGTGCGAAGACCCCCCCGTCACCAGGATTGCGCCGGTCTCCTTGCGGCGCGCCATGCCCGCGCCAACTTCCACAATGGGCGTGGTGTCCGGCTTTCCGGGCCCACGGGAGGGCGCCCGGCCCAACTCCAACAGAGGCAACGCGCGTTCTGACGGCATCATCACTGCGTGGTCCAACAGCAACAACTGGCCCAGCTGGGACAATTCGCGCGGGTCCGTTCCTTCCACCGTCACCGTGAGGTTGTGTGGCAGGCCCGGTTCGCGCAGCAACATCCACAGTTCATGCGCAGTGACGGTGCCGTGCACCGCGTGGCGCGCGGGACCGCTCACCAGAAACCGCATCTTGGCGGTGGACGGCGCGGCGCGCACCGGAACCACCGTGACCGGAGGCAGGTCCAACGGAGCGGGCGCGGCGGCGGTCACCGGCGGCGGTGCGGCCACAACAATGGGCGCAGGAACCACCGTGACCTCGGAAAAATCCAAGGGCGCGGGATGGGTGGGCGGGCGCAACGGTGGCACTGGCGGGAGCGGTGGCAGCGCGAACGCCGGCAGTGGCGGGGGCGCAGCCACCGCTGGGGCCGCGGGCACCAGCGGGGGGGCCACGGGGAACGGCAGCGGCGTGACCGGCAGGTCCGGCGCTGGAACGGTGGGCGGCGGTTCCTCCACCACCATGATGGGCAGGTCCAGCGCGCTCATGGGCGGTGGCGGCGGTGGTTTGCGCGTGGGCGTCCTGGGCGGTGGCGGCGGAAGCGGAGGAGGTGGCGCCACCACGGCAGGCCCGTCCACCGGAGGCAACGGCGCGCGTTTGCCGCGTGGCCAGGTCACCTCGGGCTCGCCGTCTGCAAGCAGGGATGCTCCAGGGGCTGCCACCGGCGCGGCCTCCACAATGTCCCCCAGGTCCACCGCTTCCCGTGGACCAGACAGGGACGGGCGGGAAAAACCGGACGGTGACGGCGGGCGCGGAGGAGGGGGTGGCGGCACCGCGGCGCGTGGAGGCGCGGGGGCAGCCGGCGGTGGCGGCGGAGACAACACCGCCATGATGGTGGAGGACCGCTTGCGCCGCGCGGGACGCAACGGCGCGGGGACGGGAACCTGACGGGTGGGAACGTCCCAATCCTCGGTGAGGTCCGGGCTGGACACCAGCGGCGGCGGCCGGCCCGCCCGCGGCACCACAGGCAGCGCTTCCTCCATGGTGGTGTCAGGATCCTCGTGGCGCGGCCGGGCGGTGGATGCGGGGCGCAACGGTGCACGCGGCGGGGCAGGTGGCGGCGGAGGCGGTGGTTCCGGCGCAAGCTCGCTGGCCTCGGTGCGCACATTCCACATGTCCTGCTCGCCGGACACACCGGGCGGCGGCCGCGGCAGCGCCTTGAGCGCCGCGTCCGTCAACGGAGGCGCATGCAGCCGGCACAGCTTGGCCAGCCCCAGCGCCACCGGCGTCATGTCCCGCCCCTCCAGCAGCGCGGCCACCGCCGCTGAAAACTCCTGCGCCGATTGAAAACGCCGCGCGGGGTCCCGGGACAAGGCGCGCGCCACCACCGCGTCCAGCTTGCGCGGGACATCCTTGCGCAGTGACGACGGCGGCGGGATGGCCTTGTTGAGCACCTGCTCCATCACTGCCAGCTCATTGCGGCCCGTGAACAACCGGCGCCCGGCAATCGCCTCCCACAACACCACGCCGCCGGAGAACAGGTCTGCCCGCTGGTCCGCCGTGCCGTAGACCTGTTCCGGCGCCATGTAGCCCAGCTTGCCCTTGACCTGGCCCGCCAGCGTCTGGCTCAGCCGCCCCACCGCCTTGGCCACGCCAAAGTCCGTCAGCTTCACGTCCCCGGTGGTTGCACTCACCAGCAGGTTCTCCGGCGAAAAGTCCCGGTGGATGATGTTGAGCGGCGTCCCATCCGGCGCGGTGGCCTGGTGCACGTAGGCCAGGGCGCGCAACCCGCTCCACACCACGTAGAGCGCCATGTCCGTGGGCAACACCCCGCCGCCCTCCTCCAGCATGTAAAGCAGGTGCCGCAGGTCTGGACCGTCCACATATTCGCTCACCAGAAAGAGGCGGTGTTCCGCTTCTTTCATCTCCAGCACCTGCGCCACGTTGGGGTGCCGCAGGTTCAAGGCAATGGTGGCCTCGTCCAGGAACATCTCCACAAACCGGTCATCCTCCCGGTGGTGTTCCAGCATGACCTTGATGACCACCGGGTGGCCGCTGCCCCGCCGGTCCCGCGGCTCGGCCAGGTACACCCGGCCCATGCCCCCCGCCCCAAGGGGCAGCAGCACATTGTAACGGCCCAGTACAAACGGGCGGAACGTGGAAGAGGTCCTGGCCACCGCGCCCGGCTTACCACGGACCCGGTGGCCTCCGGTACGCAACCGGATGTTCCCGCCTTCACTTCCCAGCGGGTGCCGCCGCGGGAGCGGCGGGCAGAGTTGACGTCGGTGGCAGTGAGCTTGACGGTGGGGAGGACGACGACGGCGGGGACGGCGTTGGTGGTGGTTGCTGTGATGGTGATGGTGGATTCTGGCACTCAAACACCTCCACGTCCTGCCGCTGCCGCGCCCGCGGCAACAATGCCAGGGCCGGGCCCAGCCAGCGTTCCAGCGTGGGCGTGCTCAACACCGTGCGCCAGACCCGTTTGCACGGGGCACCCCGGGGCAGCGGCGGGGCCACGCCATCATGGATCCGCACCGCCCACCAGTGCGTGTCCGGGACCACGTTGACGGTCACCGCGGCGTCCTGGTTGGGCGCCTCCACAAACCGCGCGCGCGGGTGGATCAACGTCCCCAACCTCAGCCCGCCACACGCCTGCCGAGGGTCTGACCCCGCCCACACCACCGGCCATTGGGGCCGTGGGAACACTTCCCGCAACGCCGCCAACCGCGGCGAATGCACCATCAACGTGGCATTCCCCATCCCCACCACATTCACGCCAATCCAGGCCAGTCCCACCACCGCGCCCAAGGCACGCATCCGGTCCGCGCCAGCGGTGAGCACCGCGCGCCTTACCCACCCTCCCGGGACCATCAACACCAACGCCACACAACCCACCAGCACCAGCGGGAAAAAAAACCGGCCTTCCTTGTGCGGAACCACCACGTGCAGCAGCACAAAGGGCACGCTGGCCAGCGTGATGACGTGACCTGGCCGGCGCAGCCACAACGCCAGGAGCCCCAGCAACAACACCGGGCCCGCCGGCCCCTGCGTCAGCAACGTCAGCTTGGGATAATCCCACCACGGTGACGTCCCAAAATCACTGGCGCGGTCCTCCACCACGTTGGCAAACGCGTAGTTCCATCCCGCCAGCACCCAGTCCTTGTAGCCCCACACGTCCAGCGCAAACCCCACCGTCAGCCCCAGACACAACCCGCCCAGCATGCCCGCCACGCGCCACGCCTGGCGGCGTTGACGCCACGCTGCGTAGACCAGCACCCCGCCGGCCAGCGCCGCGGCCTGGTAGCGCGCGTGGAACGTCAAGCCGCCCAGCACCCCCAACAGCAACGCCGCGAGCCCATCGCCATCCGGGCGGTCCAGCACCCGCCACACCAGCAGCAGCATGAGATGGAACAGCAGCGCCGCCAGGGATTCCGAGGAGGTCCGCACGTCAAAATACGGAAGAAACCAGATGCCCCCCACCAGCACGTACAACATCCCGCGCCGCCAACCGCTCCAACGCGCCACCACCGTGGTCACCAGCAACCACGTCACCGCCCACGCCAGCACGCCGCCCCACAAACGGCTCCAGAACAACCACACAAACGGGTTGTCCACACCCGCCGCGCGCAACGGGGACCACGCCAGCAACATCAACACCGGCTGCAGCCACGGCCGCATCTGCTCCTTGAATTCCCAGGGCAGTTGCGCGGCGGTGGCCAGGCCCAGGCGCAACCCCGCCAGCCCCACCACCTGGAAATGTTCATCACAGTGGTGGAACCCGTCCTGCAGCCACGCGGCCACCACGTGCGCCACCAGGGACAGCCCCGCCATGGCCAATCCCAGCCTGCCCAACCTCACACGGGTTTGTGTCCACATGCCGCCGGCCAATCTGCTCCCCCGTCGGCGGGGCGGGCAAGCGGCGCCGCCCGGCAGAAAAAAACAGGGCCCGCACAACTGGCGGGCCCCGTCTCATCCTGCTGCTGTTCTGGGCCCAATGTGCGGCCCGGCCTGTTTCACTGCTCTTCAAACTCTGCGTCCACCACGCCCGGCTCCTTCTTCTTGGGCTCGCCCCCCGCCGCCGCCTGGCCTTCGCCCGCCGGTGCGCCACCTTCCGGGGGCTGTTCCCCTGGCGGAGCCGCGGTGCGGTACATCTCCTCGGCCATCTTGTGGGACGCCTGCAACAGCTGTTCGTAGGCCTTCTTGAGGACCTCGGGGTCCTCGCTGGTCACAACCTTCTTGACCTCCACCAGCGCGTCTTCCACCGGCTTCTTGGCCTCGGCACTCACCTTGTCCCCGCTGTCCTTGAGCGTCTTTTCCGTGGAGTAGATGAGGCTGTCCAGCTTGTTCTTCTCCTCAACCACCGCGCGGCGCGCCTTGTCCACGCTCTCATTCTCCTTGGCCTCCCGCACCTTCTTCTCAATCTCCTCCTTGGACAGACCGGAGCTGGCGGTGATGGTGATGTGCTGGTCACGGCTGGTGGCCCGGTCCTTGGCCGCCACATTCAGGATGCCGTTGGCATCAATGTCAAACGTGACTTCCACCTGCGGCACACCACGTGGCGCCGGCGGAATCCCATCCAGGTGGAACTTGCCCAGCGTGCGGTTGTCCCGCGCCATCTCGCGCTCGCCCTGCATGACGTGCACTTCCACGCTCGTCTGGCTGTCGGACGCGGTGGAGAACACCTCGGTCTTCTTGGTGGGGATGGTGGTGTTGCGCGGGATGAGCACCGTCATCACGCCACCCAGGGTCTCAATGCCCAAAGACAGCGGGGTGACGTCCAGCAACAGCAGGTCCTTCACCTCGCCGGTCAACACGCCGCCCTGCACCGCCGCGCCCAGGGCCACAACCTCATCCGGGTTCACGCTGCGGTTGAGCTCCTTGCCAAAGAAGCCCTTCACCATCTCCTGCACCTTGGGGATGCGGGTGGAGCCACCCACCAGCACCACCTCGTCAATGTCGGACGGCTTCATCTTGGCGTCCGCCAGGCACTTCTTGGTGGGCTCAAACAGGCGCGTGAAGATCTCCGCGCACAGGCTCTCCAGCTTGGCGCGGGTGAGCGTCACCTGGAGGTGTTTGGGACCGGACGCGTCCGCCGTGAGGAACGGCAGGTTGATTTCCGTGGACACCGTGCTGGACAGCTCAATCTTCGCCTTCTCGGCGGCCTCCTTGAGGCGCTGAAGCACCATCTTGTCCTTGGAGACGTCCAGGCCCTGGTCCTTCTTGAACTCATCCATGAGCCAGCTGGTCACAAGGTTGTCAATGTCATCACCGCCCAGGTGCGTGTCACCGTTGGTGGCAATGACCTCCACCACGTTCTCACCCACCTCCAGCACGCTGATGTCAAAGGTGCCGCCGCCAAAGTCAAACACGGCAACCTTCTCATCCTTCTTCTTGTCCATGCCGTAGGCCAGGGCCGCCGCCGTGGGCTCGTTGATGATGCGCAGCACGTTGAGGCCGGCAATCTTGCCCGCGTCCTTGGTGGCCTGCCGCTGGCTGTCATTGAAGTAGGCCGGCACGGTCACCACCGCGTCCTTGACCTCTTCACCCAGGTACTGCTCCGCGGCGCGCTTGAGCTTTTGCAGCACCTTGGCGCTGATTTCCGGCGGGGAGAACATCTTGCCACGCACGTCAATGTGCGCATCGCCGTTGCCGGCACGCACCACCTTGTACGGCAGGCGCTTGATCTCATCACCGGCTTCATCAAACTTGCGCCCAATGAGGCGCTTGACGCTGAACAACGTGTTCTCCGGGTTGGTCACCGCCTGGCGGCGCGCCACCTGGCCCACCATGACCTCCCCATCCTTGGAGAACGCCACAACGGACGGCGTGGTGCGTGCGCCCTCCTCGTTGGCAATGACCTTGGGCTCCTTGCCTTCCATCACCGCCACGCAGCTGAACGTTGTCCCCAGGTCAATCCCAATCACCTTGCCCATGATGTGTCCCTCCGTCCTGATGCGGTTTTGGAACCCCGTCAAAGGGGTCACCGCGTTTTGTTTTGTCCGTTGTGAACGCTGGCCCTTGGTGCGGCCCGGCTTTGCTGCTTTGCAGCACCGGTCACGTCGCGCACCTTAGGCACCCCGGAACCCGCGTCAAGGCCCGGCACGCCCCTGGCAGGGCCTGGCGGCCATTCCCGGGACACCCCGCAAAACAGGCCGGTTTCAAGCGGTGTTTTGGCCGGCCCGCCCCCCGCCCGCGGGATCCCGGGGGGGTTGGGGGATTGCCCTTGGCGGCCCCACGCCGGGGGAACCCCCCTCCGTCAGTTGACCGGTGGGACACAACTTCCGGCGGATTCTTGCTGACAAGCACCCTCCACTTTGCCAAACGACCCGCCCGAGTGCGGCGCCCGGGGTGCCGCATCCAGACGGGTGGCAGCCATGGGATTGTGGAACCAGCAGTCGGTGCGCTCCGGTGTGTTGTTGGCCCTGTTGGCCGCCTGCGGCACCCCTGCCGAACAAGAGGCCTCCAGCACCCCCCCCCAACGCAACCCCGGGGACCCCCAGCCCTGCATCATGGATGATGAGTGCTCCAACGGCGCCATGTGCCGCGGCGGGATTTGCGCGGAGAATGAATGTGCCGCGCGGGTGGACTGCGCCGGCGGGCAAATCTGCACCAACGGGCTGTGCGTGGCACCGGACATGGCCCGCGGCTGCACCACCACCGAAGAATGCGGCGAACCCTACGTGTGTGACGGCTTCACCCGCCGCTGCTTCAACCCCGTCACCGGCTCCTTCTTTGGGGATGGCGGCGCGGCCTCGTCCTCATCTTCCGCCTCATCATCATCCTCCACCGGCGGCGTCACCTCCTCCAGCAGCGCTTCTTCTTCATCCTCGTCGTCATCGTCCTCGTCGTCTTCTTCATCGTCATCCTCATCGTCGTCATCGTCCTCGTCCAGCTCCTCGGGCGGGGTGATGGTCCCCAGCAGCACCTCATCATCATCCTCATCATCCAGCAGCAGCTCCTCGTCCTCCTCCTCTTCCACCGGCGGCACGCCGGTGCAGGTGGACCTGTCTGATTTTGTGCTGGCCAATGAAGAGACCAACAACCCCGCAGACGCGCAGGCCAGCGCCTTCCCGGTGGACTTTGTGGTCCCCGCCGGCAGCGTGGTCATCATTGCCCGGGACTGCACCCTGGAGGAGTTTGAGACGTTCTGGAACGTCACGCTGGACGCCAACGTGTTCTTCCTCATCAGCGGTGACGTCAACGCCGGCGTCCCCGTCATCAACGGCAGCGAGCGCCTCAAGCTCTACGGCCCCACGGGCGCCGTGGAGGACGGTCTGACCGTGCGCGGGGAGACCGGCAAGGCCTACCGCCGCATCCAACCCTCTGCCCCCAACAGCATGACCTCCTGGAACGTGGTGGCCGAACGCCTGGCCACCCCCGGCGTCCCGGATCTGGCCACCACCGACCGCGGCATCTTCATCTCCGAGTGGGCCGACGCGACCGGCAGCGGCAACTACGCCTTTGAGTACGTTGAGTTGTTCATCAACCCCTGACCAGGGCCGTGTTGTAGGCCCCCGTCCGACCCGCCACGGTGACGTCGGGCTGGTGACGCGTGTTGGCCACGCTTGGCAGCGCGGGCCCGCGCAGGCACACTTGGTCCACCCATGACCACCCTTGCCCTGCTCCAGGACGGCAGTTGTTCCATCAAGCCCGCCTGCCTGCAGGACGCCGGTGAGGTGGCGCCGCAATGCCCGCAGCTGGACCGGTGCGGCTCCTGTGTGATGTGGAGCCCGCGCGCGCACGCGCGCAGCGGCCGCAATGAGGGCATCTGTCTGCTGGACCCGGATGCGCGCAAACTTCTGGACTGTGGCGCCGCGGCCTGCCCGTACTACCGCCCCCGCCGTGGCAGCCCCGCGCTGGACACGTTCTCCAAGCCGCGCCGCCCGCAGCCCGCCGCCACCCGCGCGCGGGAGCGGCCCTTGGGACGTGAAGCCCCCGCGCCCTCCCCGGCGGCGCTGGCCACCCGCGCCCTGGGCGGCGCCGGCGCCGGCGTGCTGGCCGAACTGGCCCTGGAGCTGGTGGCCGGCCCCAACAAACTCCCGCCTCTGTTGGAGCGGTTCCGCGGCGGCACCGCCGTGCTCAAACACCAGGACGGCGCCACCGCCACCGTCCCCGTGGAGCGCTGGTACCTGTGGATCTGCGCGGTGCAGCGCACCCTCAACGGCCTGGAAGACAGCGTGTTGCGCAGCGCCCTGGCGGCTGAGGACAAGGAAAAAATCCGCAGTGATCTCAAGGCCATGCGCGGCACCATGACCACGTTCAACGTGCTGTTCCGGGACAAGGAGGACCACTTTGTGGGGCAAAAGTCCGGCTGACGTGAAGATCCCTGTGGGAACCGGACCGTTCATCCTGCTGTCCAACACGGCAGGGGCGTCCTTGGTGGCCGCCTGGACCCTTTGGGGTGACGCATGAGGGATGAAGACCATCTCTTTTTGCGGGTGCTCATGGTGGTGCTCACGGTGGTGGGCGGCACCATGAGCCTGCTGTTGCTGGCACCCCCTCCCCAGGACGTGGGCTGGGGGGAGGACATTGCCGGCGCCGCCCAACCTGTCCCATCAGACCGCTGGATCCGTCCCTCGTTTGGCCGCCCTTCGGCGGGGCCCAACCCGGCGTTGGGCCCTGTACGCACCGGGGAGACCGCCCACACGTTTGCCGCCCGCCTGGCCCTGGCGTCTTCGGCCGCCCCCGTCACCGGGCGCGGTGACCGTCCACGGGGCAGCCAGGACCGCGTGGTGGCCGGCCCGTTGATGGACATGACCCTGGACGCCACGCTGGTCCCCGCAGGGCCCTCCACCCGCCGGGCGGACCATGAACTGCGCGGGGATGATGCCCAGCCCGTCACCATGGGCGGCAACGTCCGGCCTCCGCTCCCGCCGCCAGGCGCCCCCATCACCCGGCCCCTGCTGCTCATGCCCCAACTGTCTGAAATGGAACCCGTGGAGATTGTGGTCCGCCGCGCCCAGGGCGGCGCCGTCACCAGCCCGGCGGCGGGGTTGTCCACCCAAGGCACCGATGATGACCCCCTGCCGGAGTTCCGCCGCTTCTTGCCGCGCGCGCACGCCTGCATCATTGATGCGTCCCGGCGCGCGCAGTCCCCCGTGCACGGCAAGGTCATCCTGCACTTCACCGTGGAGCGCACCGGCTGGGTGCGCAACGCGCGCGTGGCTGGCGGCACCCTGACGGATTTGGATGCGCTTGGCTGCATGCAGGCCGCGCTGGGCAAGGACCGCTACTTTGAACCGCGCCCCTCCCCCGTGGAGGCAGACCGCGCGGTGATTGTGGCCCGCTAGTCCAAGACCACTTGCCCCGGACGCTTGACGGGGGGGCCACGCGTCCCAAAGGATGCCCGCCGCCCCATGATTTCCACCGTGGAGAAAGTCCTGTTCTTGAAGGGGGTGGATCTTTTCTCCGCCATCCCCGGGGAGGACCTTTCGCAAATTGCCCAGATTGCGGATGAGGTGGACATGGACGCCGGTGAGCCGGTGTTCAAGGAAGGGGACCTGGGAGACAGCCTGTATCTCATCGTCGGCGGGAAGGTGAAAATCCACCGCGGCGCCTCGGAGATTGCGGTGCTGGGTGAACGTCAGGTTTTTGGGGAAATGGCCCTGCTGGACAGCGAACCCCGCAGCGCTTCTGCCACGGCGGTGAGTGACGTGACCATGCTGCGCATCCTCCAGGAGGACTTTGCAGACATCCTGGCGGAGAAAAGCGAGATTGCGCAGGGTATCATCAAGGTGTTGAGCCGCCGGCTCCGGGGCCAGCTCAACAAGAAGTGAACCGCGCGCGGTGACGTCATGCCGCGCCGCTTTCCACGAGGGCAGCCATGGGACTTTGGGATGACGTGCGCAGTGCCGCAACAGACGCGCGCAATGAACACGACCAGCTGCGCGCCCGCGTGATGGCCCTGGCAGACCGCGTGACCCGCCGCCGGCGCCCAGCACCGGCCGAGCCGCCCACCATCACCGTGGACGCCGCCGGCCAGACCTACCGTCATGGCGCCCCGCCCGCGGTGGTGATCCTGGGACAATCCCTGTTGCTGGCCGCAAGCAGCCTGTTGGCCGCCGGCCTGGCGTGGCTGGCTGCGTTCTTCCTTGGGCTGTGGTTGTTCATCCAGCGCGCGTTGGGGCTGCACCTGAGCGTCCCCGCCGCACCCGCCAGCCGCTGAGCCTGGAGCGCATTCCAGCGCGTCCCACCGGCCCACAAATGCAAAGCCCACAAAAGACCAGGGGCCCCGTCAAGGGGCCCCCAAGGTCATTCCATCACAATGTGTATGCCATTCCAGGGATGCATCAATTCAATGGGTCCAACAAGAAACTGCATTCCAACGTCATGGTCTGACCGGGGGCTTTTGAAAGCTCGTGCAGACATCCCTGCTATGAGCAACGGCCGGGCCAGGACCGCCACGGGTCCGGCCAAAAACCACCTAAACCGCTGAAATGAATCGAGAAAACAGCGGAAGCACGGTCGCAGCGCAGCGGCCCGCACCACCCCGGCAACGCGCGGCGGTCTGACCGTCCTGTCATGGAGCTCCGGCGGGGTGGCTACTTTTTTCACACCCACAAGCAGCAAACGGCTGCCGTGGTGGCGTCTTGACCCGGGCGGCAAGTGCTGGCAGGGCCCTTTTGATCCCTGGGGCATTTTGGCGCCCAGGGATCGGAAGGGTTTTCTTGGCGTCAGGACGCGCTGTTTTTGATGGGGTTCTTTTTCCCTTTACATCCCATATCCCGTCCGTTACTTGCGCCCACGTCACAAAAACCCAAGACCTGCCGCGCAGTTGGACACAATGGTTGACGCGGCAGGTGGCAGGTGTGCTTGGGCTCCCCACTTTTGTTTGGTTGGTTCGTTGTTGCTTTGAACCGCGTGAGCCCCCATGGGGCCGCGCCCCTGTGGAGGTAAAACGGATGCCCGCGCAGGACTTTGACCTCAGGTCACGTTATTTGGATGTGGACGACCGGTTGGTGGAGCTCAAGACTTTGATGGAGGAGGCCAGCTTTGCTGAGGCCGATTTCCGGGAAAAGTTTGATATGTCATGGGTTTACCATGACTGTGGCCTGGAAGGCATGGTGCTTTCCTACCATGAGATCAAGGCTGCCATTGACCGGAAGGTGGTGAGTGACAACCACCTCATCCCCACCTACACGCTCATCAAGAACCTCAAGACCGCCATGGATTACATCCGGGAACAGGCCATGAAGAAGGCCGCCCGGGTCAACGTGCAGATGATGCAGGACGTGCACGCCATCCTGGTGAAGGGTTTTGAGAAGTATGAGCCGGGGGCGTACCGCAAGGACATCCCCATCCACCGCAACTACTTCCATGAAATCAGCCCGCCGCAAAAAGTCAGCGCGCGGATTGACAAGCTCATGGAGCTGGTGGGCGCTGCCGAGTTCCGCAGCTGGCATCCCATCAAGCAGGCCGCGGCCTTCCACCACGAGTTCATGGGGGCGTTCCCCTTCACGGATCATTCCGGTCAGGTGGGCCGCCTGTTGATGAACTTCTTCCTGCTGCGCGGGGATTACCTGCCGGCGGTCATCCACGCGGTGGACCGCCAGCGCTATTATGAGTCCCTCCGGGGCACCAACAGCCTTGCGCTGCGGGAGCACCTGGTGGACGCGCTGGAGAACGCCCTGGAGAGCGCGGTGCATTACCACCGTGATGCGCTCAAGACGGCAGACATGATCCGCCGGGCGCGCCCGGAGACCCGGACCAGCGCCGCCAAGTGAGTCTGAGGGCCTGCCGTCCGGTGATTTTTTCCGGGTGGTCTGGCCTGCTTCAAGGACCGGCCCGTCAGCCACACCCGTGTGGCGGCGGGCCGTGCCGCTTGTGCGCCTTGACACCGTTTTTGACGGCGCGCTAGCAGGCCCCTTCCTGTTCCACACCGTCGGGCGCGTGCTGCGTCCCGGATCTGCCTGGAGTGCCCCGCCGTGGCCAACCCGCAAAGCAATCCCCAAAGCGGTTCCAAGGACACCTCCAACGGCAAGGGCGGCCGCAACCAGGCCCTTCTTGCAGAGCTGGAGCAGATGTCCAGCGTCCCCCCGCCGGAACGCCGGGACAGTTTTGGCAAGGCGTTTTTGCAGCTGCTGCTGTTCCTGGCCGTCCTGGGCGGCATTGGCGGCGGCTACTACGTGTGGGCCAAGCAGGCCGGTAAGGTCTTTGACACGCTCAAGGAGGTCCGGGACATCCAGCGGCAGGATTCGTTGGACAAGCTGCATGAGGCCCGCAAGAAGCTGGATGAGGCCATGGCGGTGAAGTCCGAGCCGCGCCTGGTGTCCCTGCTGGCGGAGACCGACGTCATGCTGGCGTGTATGCACCTGGAAGAGGACGCCAAGGCGGACGCGGAAAAATACGTCAACCAGGCCAGCAGTGATGACGTCATCCGGGAGGAGCGTTATTCGGCCGAAGGGTACTGGAAGATTTGCCAGGGCCAGGCCGCCGCCGCCGAGGAATACATGGCGCGCATCCTCAACAAGGGCGCCACCCAACCGCGCATCTACCACGCGCTTGGTCTGGCCTATCTGGCGCAAGGCAAGCTGGTGGAAGCCCAGACGGTGCTCAAGCAGGCCAGTGAAAAGGGCCCCGGCAACCCGCGCTTCCCCGTGAGCCACGGTGAGGTTGAGCTGCGCCTGGGCAACTGGTGGGACAGCCAGCAGCAGTTCTCCCGCGCCGTGAACAGCAACGGCAGCCACACGTTTGCGCGCCTGGGCAAGGCCCTGGCCGAGGGCATGAGCGGCATTGCCGCGGAGAAGGTCCTCAAGGACATCAACAAGGCGCTGGAAGGCACGCCGTCCCAGGGCGAAAAAGTGTACGGCGCGTATGCCGTGGCGGAGATCCTGGCCCGTGGTGGCGCGCTCAAGGAAGCGGACACCGCGCTGTCCGGCGTGGAGAAGGTGTTGGGGCCGGCGCGGTTGGACTCACGCCACCTGTTGCTTCGCGGGAAGATTGCCTGGCTCAAGGGTGATGAGAAGGGCGCGGACAAGGCGTTTGATGAGGCTGCCAAGCGCGAACCGGCCAACCCGCAGGTGTATTTCCTCCCCGCCATCCTGGCCATTGATGCGGGCAAGGGTGAAATTGCCCTGACGCGGCTGCAGGCCTACCAGAAGGCCAAGAACACCGAAACGCCCCTGTTCTTCTCCCTGCTGGGTGACGCCCACCAGGCCCGTGGCAAGCCGGAAGATGCGGCCAAGGCCTACCAGCAGGCGCTGGAGAAGGAAGAAGGAAACGTGCGGTCCATCATGGGCACGGGGCGGCTCCTCATTGAGAAGAAGAAGTGGGAGGAGGCCGGCCAGATGTTGGAGAAGGTCACCACCATGATGCCGGACAACGGCGACCCGTGGTTCTACATGGGCGGCGCGTACATTGAGCAGAAGGACTTTGCCTACGCGTCTCAAATGAGTGACAAGGCCGTGGAGCTCTACAAGAAGCGCAACGCCGAGCCGCGCTACCTGCTGCGTGCCCTCAAGCAGGCCGGCAAGGCGCATGAGCTCAACAAGGACAAGAAGACGTCCGAAGAACGCCTCAAGGAAGCAGAAGCCCTTGAGAAGGCCATGCGCTGACCCACGCGCTGGCGCGCCCCTGCAACCCGGGCCTGGCAGGTGAACGGGCCCTCCTGGGTCCTGTGGCGGCTGGCTGAGCCCACAACCCAACACGTTGCCCTGCTGGGGTGCGCGTATCTGGCTCATCCCCCGGTTGCCGGGGGCCAGAGACGGCGCAGGCCTGCTACGCGGGGCGGCCACTGTCTGTTGGCCTGATGGAGCTGCCCTTGCCATACGCCCGGCGTGTGACCGTGTTGAGCCTTTGCTGTTTGATGTCCTGCACGGGCAACCCGCCCGCGGGCTCCGGAAGCTCCTCGTCAGGGACCCCGGTCTCCAGCAGCACCAGCGCCGGCGGGTCCTTGCCCAGCAGCGCGCCAGGCTCGTCCCAGGCGGGCACCTCCGGCGTCCAGCCCAACAGTTCCAGCTCCCGCGCGTCCTCAGCGGCTGTGGGGTCCTCGGCGGGGACGTCCTGGCCCTCCACCAGCGCTGGCCAGCCCGGGGGCTCGTCCGCGTCTGCATCATCGGCGGCGGTGGTGGACGGTGGAGTGACGGCAGCCGGCCAGTGCACCACGGCAGCGGAGTGTGGAGCCGGCCGCGGCTGTCTGGCCGGCGTGTGCCGGGACAACTGCCTGTTGGGCCTCTATTGCCTGCCGGACAACGGCGTGGCGTGCCGGCAGGGCCTGTGTGTGGAATGTGTTGAGGACTCGGATTGTGCCGGGAGCCGCTACACGTGTGACCCAACCAGCTTCACCTGCCAGCAACGCGTCTTTGATCCAAACGCCACCCGGTTTGGAATTTTCTACCACACCTGGCATTGCCCAGCGGCGCACGCCAATCCCGTCCATGACCTGTCTGAAGTGCAGGCGGGACGTCAGAGCTATCACCCGGACCACCACACCTTCTATTGGTGGGACCAGCCACAGGCTGGCTATTACTGCCTGACCCAAAATGACGCGTTGTTGCGCCAGCACGCCGAACAGATCCGGGACGCCGGCATCAACTTTGTCTTCCTGGACGTGACCAACCACGCCTACGTGGGCGCGGGTTCTGATGACACCCCGGGGATGATCCTGGAGCCGCTGGACCGGTTGTTGGCGGTGTGGAGCACCGTGCCCAACGCGCCCAGGGTGGTGGCGTGGGTGCCCGTGGAGCAACCCGGCCAGGATGCCAGCCGCTTCACGGTGGATGCCATCCATGCGCGCATGCAAAACCACCCGGAGATGCAGTTCATCTACCGGGGCAAGCCGCTGCTGCTGGTGACCGAAAATCCGGACCACCCCGTCAACGCCGCGCGCGTTGCCCAGCTGGCGGCGGACTACACCGTCCGCCACATGTGGGCCCATGTCCCGCAGCAGCCGTTCTTCCGGCCGGAGCTGTGGAGTTTCATGAACATGTGCCAGGCCAACCCCACGTCAACGGAACCATGCCAGCAATATTCGGCCACCTTGAACGGGGCCATTGAACAAATCACCGTCACCACCGCCTACCAGATGGACTACATGAGCGTCCCCGGCGCGGTCCCCAAGCACCATGGCCGGACGTTCCGGAAACAGTTTGAGACCGCGCTCAACAACCCGCAGGCGCCCATTGTCACCATCACCGGGTGGAATGAGTGGATTGTGCAGCGCCAGCCCTGCGGCATTGCGTCCTGTGACTGCGCAACCTACCCGCAGGGTTGCTTTTTGGATGCATGGGACGTGGAGCACAGCCGGGACATTGAACCCGGGCAGAACGCAGCGGGTGACTTCTACTACCGCCTGCTGGTGGACTGCATTGCGCTGTTCCGTCAGGGCGCGCGCTGTGACGCGGACCACGCCAACCGCCTTTGCTGCGCGGACCCGTGACGGTGCACAGCGCACGGTGCACGCCGCGGGGAAGAGACGGGATGAAGCGTTGTCCTGCCCTCCAGAAACACTGCTTTATTGCGGTGCCATTTCAAATGATTCAAATCGCGCGGCTGTTCACACCCCGTGGATGCCCAACCGCGCTGGCCGCCGGCCGGGCGTGCGCCCTCCGTCGCTGTTGACATGTCCGCGGCGCACACCTAGGACGCGCGCGTGACAACAAAACGCATCCTGGTCACCGGCGCCGCCGGCTTTGTGGGCTCCCAACTCCTTCAGCGCCTGGCTGGACAACCGGAGCTCTTTGAGGTCACCGGAACAGACGTGCGGGCCCCCAAAGAAGGCGCGCCTTCCGGCGTCAACTTTGCCGCGTTTGACATCCGGGACCGCGTGCGGCTGGAAGCGCTGGTGGTCCAGACCAGGCCGGACTGCATCATCCACCTGGCGTCCATTGTGACGCCGCCACCGGGGATGGACCGGCGCGCCATGTGGGACATTGATGTTGGCGCCACGCAGGCCCTGTTGGAGCTGGTTGTGGCGCACGGCGTGCCACACGTTGTCATCACCACCAGCGGGGCCAGCTATGGCTACCACCCGGACAATCCCGCCTGGCTCAGGGAAACCGACGCCATCAGGGGAAACCAGCAATTTGCCTATTCAGACCATAAACGGCAGATTGAGGAGGCCGTGGCTGCGTTCCGGCACAAACACCCCGCCACCGGGGTGCTGGTGCTGCGCCCGGGCACCGTGCTGGGGAAGACGGTCAACAACCAGATCACCGCGCTGTTCAAGAAGAAGCGGCTGCTGGCGCTGCGCGGCTACCCCAGCCCGTTTGTGTTCATCTGGGACCAGGATCTGGTGGAAATCCTGCGGCTGGCGGCCCTGGAGGCCAAGGTGGGTGTGTTCAACGTGGCCGGGGACGGTGCGTTGCCCATGACGGAGATTGCGCAGCTTCTGGGCAAGCCGTTGCTTCAGCTGCCCGCGGGCGCGGTGGCCGCCGCGTTGGCCGTGCTGCACCCGTTGGGCCTGTCCCAGTACGGCCCGGAGCAGACCATGTTCCTCAAGTACCGCCCCGTGCTGGCCAATGAGGCCCTCAAAACCGGGTTTCCCTACGTGCCCAGGATGACGTCACGCGAAGCGTTCCTGGCGCTGCTGGAAGCGCAGCCGGAGCTCCGCAATGGCTAGCCGCGCCTGGCCCCTGGTGCTGGCGTGCCTGGCGCCGGTGGCCGGCCACGCCCTCACGGTGCGCGTGGTGGATGCCGCGGGCGCGCCGGTGGCCACCGCCATGGTCACCGTACGGTTGGAGACTCCGCCCGTGCTGGATGGTTCTGACGGGCGTTACCCCGCCCGCGGCGTGACGCACGCGGTGGCGGCGGAAACCACGCGGTTCACCGGCGTGGATGGCAGCGTCACCGTGGTGGACCTTGCAGCACCCATGCGCGTGCGCGTGCGCAAGCCCGGTCACAAGGATGTGTCTGCCGGTCCCCTGGCGCCGGGAGCCACCACCACCATCACGTTGCCGCAAGAACAGGACGCGCAGGCCCTGGCAGACGCCAAACCCGCCAACGTGTGGGCCGCCGCCGCTGTCATTGGTGAGACGCCAGAAGACCAGAAGCGCTTCCGGATGCAGTGCAGCTTCTGCCACCAGCAGGGGTCGCTGTTCATGCGGCTCAACCGGGATGAGACCCAATGGCGCACCATCATCCCGCGCATGGTGGGCTACGGCGCCCGCCTGCCCACGCGGCTGCAGGAGTCCGCCCCGGCGCGCCTGGTGTCTGAATACGCACGCTTGCGGGCCAACCCAACCGCGCTGGGCGAGCCCCTGCCGTGGTCACCGCAGCTGGAAGGCGCCACGGTGGACCAGTGGCCGGCGGGGGACGCGTCCTCACAAATGCATGACATGCTGGTCCACTCCAACGGCCGCGTTTACCTGGGAGACAACATCCAGGACCGGCTGTGGGAGTATGACCCGGCCAAGGGCACGGTGGTGGTCCACGTGCTCCCCCATGACCCCACCGACGAGCCCGGAGGCATCTTTGCCGCGCGGCTCAAGGCGTTTGCCAACTCCGGGACCTATGTTGGGCTGCACTCCCTGGCCGAATCCACCAAGGACGGCCACATCTTCATGACGCCGTCCCACGCGCGCCGCATCATTGAACTGGACCCCGCCACCGGCGCATTCACCGTCCACCGCATGGATGACGGCTTCTACCCGCACACCATACGCGTGGACGCGTTGGACCGCGTGTGGTTCACCCTGGCGTTGTCCAACCAGATTGGGATGCTGGACCGCGCCACCGGACGTTTCCACTACGTCACGCTGCCAACCCGCAGCCTGCGTGAAGCGGTGACCATCCAGTTTATTGGCATCCTTTTCACACTGGCCAAATACGGCCTCAAGCTTGAGAACATCCCCATTGATGACCTCTCCACCGGGCTTCCGTTGCCCTACGGGATTGATGTGACGCCAGACGGGAGCATCTGGTTTGCGCGCCTGCACGCCAATGACATTGGCCGGGTGGACCCGGTGACCCTGGAGGCGCAGCTCACGCCGTTCCCTTTTTTGGGGCCGCGCCGTCTGCGCGCGGACGCGGACGGCAACCTCTGGATTGGCGCGTTTCCCGAATCCGCCGTGGTGCGCTTTGACCCCCGTGCCGGCACCTTTGAGAAGGTGATGATGCCCACCCAACCCCAAGGGTCAGACACGCCCTACTCCCTCAACGTGGACCGCCCGCGCGGGATTGTGTGGGTCACCGGGACGGCGTCAGACACGTTGTGCGCCTACCACATCAGGGAAAAACGCTGGGACGTCTTCCCGCTCCCCAACCGCCACACCTTCACGCGGGACATTGAGTTCACCCCCAAAGGCGCGGCGTACACATCCAACGGCGCTTTTCCGGCGTGGCACGTGGAGGGCGGCCTGCCCACGTTGATTCGGGTCACACCACCGTGGGCCCAATGACCGCCACGCTCTCCAAAGCCCAGCTCATCCGCTACCTGGCCGGGTGCCTGGCATCCTTCATTGCCGGGCACATCATCAACTTTGGTGTGGTGCAGTACGTCCAGGAAGTGCTGCACAGCCAGGCACTGGCGGGGGCCGCGCTGTTTGTGGCGTTTGGCACGCCGCTGTTTCTGGGGATGCACGGTGGTGCGTTGTGTGACCGCATGTCCCCGTTGACGGTGGTGCGGCGCTACCTGCTGGGCTTCATCCTGGGCGCGCTGGTGCTGGCGGCCACCGCTAGTGTGCCGCTGTTGGGCGCGGTGCACGTGCCACTGGTCCTGTTGGGCGCGCTGGGTGCGGGCATTGGCTGGGCGTACGTGGCCCCGGCGCGGCTGGCGTACCTGGGAAAGTCCCTGCCACCCGGGGCGCTGCGTGGACCCACCATTGTGTTCAACCTGCTTTCCACCCTGGGGTTTGGCGCCGCGCCGTTGCTGGTGGGGCTGGTGCGGCAATGGGGCGGTTGGCCGCACGCGTTCCTCCTGGCAGCGGCGCTGTTTGTGTTGTCCTTGGTGGTGTACGCGCGGTTGCCACATCCCAGCCAGCCCGCCGCGCCTGCCCCCAACGCCACGGTAGGCTGGGTTGGCGCAGCCCGGGACGCGTTTGCCTACGTGCGCCGCGCGCCGTTGGTGGGTGAACTGTTGGTGTTCTCGGCGTTTGTGCACCTGATGATTGGTCCGGTGCAGGTGGTGTTGCCGCGTCTGGCGGCGGAAAACCTGGGCCTGAGCCACGCGGGCCGCGGGGCCTTCATCAGCGCGCTGGCTCCCATGCTCATTGTGGGTGGCATTGCGGCATTGCTGCTGCGCGGCCTCAAACGTCCCGGCCGGGCCATGGCCACCTCGGCGGTGGCGGCGGCAGTACCCATGATGGCCTTGGGGCAGATGCAAAACGTGGCGGCAGCGTTGGTGTGTTACGGGCTGTTTGCCGTCCTGGGCGGCCTGGGGGTGTCCTTGTTGGCGGCACTGCTGCAGCAGTCCACCCAGGACAGTTACCGTGGCCGCGTGATGAGCGTGTACACCATCAGCACGCAGTTCATCCCCGCCGCCAGCGGCCTGGTGTGCGGCCTCCTCATGACGCAGCTTTCACCATCCACCACGCTCACCGGCTACACCGGCGTGCTGCTGGTGTTGGGGCTGGTGCTGGTGGTGCGCGCCAAGGCCATCCGTCAGGTGGATCCAAGCGTGGGCTGAAGGCCAATCACCGTTGTCATCGGGTTGCGGGGTTGCAGATGGCGCCCCGGCCTAGCGTATGGACACCGGAGCAATGGGCGCCACATAGACCTCACTGGCGTCCTCCACGTGGCGCACGGCCACCACACCCGGGCCCTGGCCCTTGTACGCGCCCTCCAGGAGCAGGCGCATGGTGCGTGACCCGCGGAACGGCACGGCCATCAACTGCAGCTGCTGGCTGCCCTGCCCCTGCTGCCCGTAGATGAGGACGCCCTTGTAGTCAGACAGGATGTCTTCGGTCTGTTTGATGGAGACGGTGGAGGGGACCGCAATGATGGCGTAGTACTCCAACGGGTCCTTGGCCGCGTCCAGCTCCACGGTGAGTTGCAGCTCCCCGCCCACCGTCCCGCCCGTTCCCACCACGGTGGCCTTGGCGGCGTTCTCCCCGCGGCCCACGTTGAGCATGTTGACCACGCCCTTGGTGTCCACCCGAACCACCGCGCCCGCCGGCGCCTTCACCGTGGCCTGGCCCTTGATGAGCGTTTCAAATGCGGCGTGTTTGCCGTTGACGCTCACCGCTCCCTGCGCATCCTGTTTTGCCCGCGGGCTCATCATCAGCAGCAGTTCCATGAACCGCACCATGGCCATGGGCGTGCTGTAGACGCCGCCCAACATGGCCGGGCCCTGCACCATCCCCGGCTCCTGCGCCAGGATCATCCCCTTGGCAATGCGCGGGTAGAGCTCCTCAAAGTGTTTGAGGTCTCCCTGGGCGTAAAATCCCTTGGCCAGCTCGGTGAGGTATTGGATGGCGCCCACGCGCTCAAACGCCTTGAGGAAACGGTAGGCGTCATACGCCTTGGAAAACGCCAGCTCGGTGTCCTTGTGTTTCCATTCCACCTTGGGCAACAGCTTTTCGCTGGCCCAACGGGTCACCGCGTCGTCGGTGACCACGCGGTAGACCACCTTGCCGTCAATCTCCACCGGGATGACCCCGCGGCCCTGGACATCAAAGCCACCCAGCTCCTCGGTGGACTGGCCGCGCTTGCGGATGGACGCGTCCAGGGTGTTTGCCAGGTCCTGTGCGCCCTGCTGCGCCGCGCGCACCAGCGCGTCGTTGATGTTCTCTGCGGCCAGCGTGTTCACCACGCTGTGCAGGTTGCGGCTCACCCACGCGGTCCACAACACGTTGCCCGGCAACCCCGGGTAGGGGCGCATCAGGTTTTCCTGCGGGTCCAAAAACGCGTCACGCAAATCCCGGATGGACTTGTCCAGGCCCACCTTGAGCGTCTGGTCCAGCCCTTCCCCGTCAATGATCCCGCGGTGGATGCCCGCCAGCAGCACCGCACGTACCGCGGCCTGCGCGCTGATTGCCTCGGCGTGGCCAAACCAGCTCTCCATGGTGGTCACCATGTTCATGACCATGCCGCGCATCAACTGGCCCGGGCCGGCGTACACCATGGCCACCTCGTCACCGGCCACCGTGACGGCGTCCTTCCCCACAAACACCAGGCGGCTGTAGGTCACCGGCTCCGCGCCCACGGTGCGCACCGGAAGGTCCCGCTGGTCCACAAGCTTCCCGCTGGCGGTCTTCAACGTGAGGCTGAGGGTGCCGGGGTTGCCCGCGGCCCACGCCATCTCCAGCTCCTGGTGACCCGGCTTCACCTGCGCGGTGAAGGGCTTTTGCAGCCCCGCACCCGTGGCGGTGAGCGTCACGGTCTCCTGGGTGTTGTTGTCCACGGCCACCGGAACCATCAACGTGGCGCCGGGAACCACCACGCGCGGAAGGCGCGCTTCCACCGCGGCGGCGCGGGACACATCCGCGTCTTTTTGCGCCTGCGCGTGGTCCAGACCGCGCACCGCCACAAAACGCACCGTCACGCGGCCCAGCTGCGGGGGCAGCGTCACGTTCACCGTCGCCTTGCCGGACGCGTCCGTCTCCACCACCTGGCAGGCCACCACCTTGAGGTCACCTTCGCGAATCAGTTCGGTGGGGTTCTCCTCCTCCTGCTGGGGCCCCTTGCCACCGCGGTTGCCGCGACCACTGGCCGGCGGGGGCGGGGGCGCGGCCGGCGCCATGCTGCGCGTCACCGCCATGCCGCCACCACCCGGGCCCATGGCCGGGCTGGGCGCCATCTTGGCGCGTGGCGCGGAGTCCTTCTCCTTGCGCGCGCTTTTTTTGTACTCACGCACGTCTTCATCACGGCTCTCCATTTCTGCCGGCATTTCCGGGCGCTCTTCAATGCCCGTGCGGTCCTGCCAGTAGCCCACCGCCTGCGCGGTGTTGCGCATGGAATCACCCACCGCGCTTTGCAGTGCCTGGAACGGGCTGCGTGACGCCACGCGGTTGTCAAACACCTCCAGGATGCCGCTGACTTTCTGGCCCTGGCCATTGGTGAGCACCTGCACGGTCACCGGCATCTGGCCCTTGGGTGCGCCAGATGCGGGCACGGTGAGTTCCACCTTGATGTCCGCCGGGGCAAACAGGATGGCCCAACCCTCGGTGAATTTGTCGTCGGAAAATCCCCCCACCGCCAAGAACGTGTACGGCTGGGACACCGCAACATCCACGCTCTGCCCGGTGGTGAGGTCCCCCTTGACCGGCAGCTCGGCAACTTCAAAGGTGCCATCCGGCTTTGCGCTGAACGTCTTGATGACGGCGTTCTTCACAATGCGGTTCACCTTGAAGCTGGCCTTGCCGCCCTGGGCAATGACGCTGGGGAGCTCAAACGCATCCGCGCTGCCGCGGGCGGTCTCCAGGAAGATCTGCCGGCCCGGCACCTGCGAGGTGTTCTCATACGGCGCCAGCCCCGCGCGGTGGTTCCAGGTCATCCCGCCGCTCACCGCCACAAAGTCCCGCTCCACGTGGCTGGAGCCTTCAAACTGGTGACGCAGGCTCCCCTTGGGCGTCACCACCTCAATCTGGAAGGGGCCGCTGTGGCCACCCACGTTCAACGTCCCGGCCAACATGCCGCCGCGCACGTCAATCTTCTGCGTGGGGCCCGCGTGGGTGCCGTTGCAGCCCGGCAACATGCAGCGGCTGTTGACCTGCACTTCGCCGCTGTGGGGCTTGTTGTTGACGCGAAGTTCATTCTTGAAGCTCAACCCGTTGCCCCAGCGCTTGCCGGCACCGGACGCGTTTCCCAGAAACCACGCGCCATCCAGCTTCTCCAGGTCCGCGGGGTTGGTGACCTGCTGGAACTCATGGGCAAAACTCACGGCCCCCAGCGTCCCGTCCACCACGGTGAACGTGGAGTCTCCCTGGGCCTTGCCGTCCTCGGTGCGCGCGGTGACCCGGTATTCACCCAGCTGCAGGCGGCCCTTGCTGCCGTCCAACAGCTCCACCACCGCCAGCCCCTGCGCATCCAACGTGGCTGCAAAATCCGTGGAGGTGGCGTCACGCTTCTGGACGGTGCCCTTCACCTTTGCGCCCGGGCGGCCGGGGAACAGCAGCTTCACGCGCACCTTTTCATTGGGCCAGTACTGCGGCTGGTCCATGGCCACGCCCACCAGGTCCAGCTTGAGGGCCGCGGCCACCTGGGGCGTCATCCCCTGGATCTGCTTTTTGGTGATGTTGACCTTGAAGAAGCGGCTGTCCCGGATGACGTCTTCCTTCTTGGCGTCCCCTCCCGCGGCCCCGCCCAGCGTCACCATCAACAGCCCCACGCCCAACAACACCGCCGTGCTTTTTGCGTTTGAACGCATGGATTCACCGTTTCCCGTGGACAACGGGCCACCGCAAAGGCAGCCCCTGGCTCAATGAACGGACAGCTGGCAACAAGGTTCTGTTTCCTGGGCGCACCCTAGGGAGCACCCCGGTGGCCAAACAAGGCAGACTGCGCCTCAACGCTCCACGGGCCGCTTGACCACGCTGGCCTGGCCCTGCTGGTCCACCCGGATCACGTCCACGCTGGTGGCACCCTTGGGCACCAGAAGCTCCACCCGCCAGGTCTTGTTGGTGAAGATGGTGGCCGGTTGCCCCTGGACCAGCCACACCTCTTCCAACGTGCCGCTGCCGCCCACCGCGGCCTTTTCAAACAGCGCCAGACCCTGCGGTGTGGTGTCCACCTTGACCTGGATCTTCTGGACGGTGCGGTTGCCGTGGCTGTCCACGGCGGTGACCACCACGTCCTGGTTCCCTTCGGACAATTCCAGCGCACCGCGGTAGACGGACCCG
>Ga0154020_10001052_pt1 | contig 34055 bp, 29 predicted proteins | sample Klosneuvirus_201_FD_109709 | JGI IMG/M metagenome (GOLD analysis project Ga0154020, IMG submission 109709) | Active sludge microbial communities from wastewater, Klosterneuburg, Austria - Klosneuvirus_20160825_MG | ecosystem: Engineered > WWTP > Aerobic digester > Activated sludge | place...
AATCTGCAAGTGATTTGCCATGATCTGCAAGTTTATAAAGAGTGCAGTCAGGGCTGCTCCTAATAAATACTTCCCCCTGTATATCAGCCAGATACCCCCCAGTGTAGGCGGTACTAATCCCAGGACGAAGACCTTATTGACATGCCCGGTATCCACTAAAAGCATCAAAGAGGTGCTGAGGCCAAATAATAATGAGCCTAAAAGGGCATATTTCCAATGAAATCTGAAGCAGAGCATCATTATAAAGAAGCCCATAAACCAGGAAAATAATAGCCCGGTGGGACTGGTAGTAGGCTTCCATAGTTTTAAGGCATTATATAAGAAAGCAGCTACACCATTCCAGGTGTGACCGGTCACACCTGTGATTTGATAAGTAGGCATTCCACTAAAGAGAGAATTGGTCCACAATATCTCCCTATGTTCCTGTTCTTCAAACTTTTTGGCTTCTTTTTGCATACCCAATGAGTGCTGCACATCTGATTGCGACAAACTTCTGTTGTCTGTATTCTCAGGTGAAAAATAAAGGAAGGCAAATATAGCCAGGAAGGCGGCTACTGCTAGATATGGCCATGCTTTTTGGAAAAATGTCTTCATGTGATAGTTGATTGAACCCTCAAAGATAATTTTTCCTAATCAATAGCACATGGGTGACTTTCTTTCAGTCTGTACTAGTTACAACCGGCCGAAACCAAAACGAATGCCGGCTTCTACTGCAAGAGGGTTTCTCTTTGCACCAAAAAGAGGATTATCATTCAGTTGGAAATATTTTTTTAATCCCAGCATTGGAGAAATCATTAAAGGATAAAAATAGGGAATATCCACACCTACAAACAATCCTGCCGATATCAATTTGTCTAGGTCACTGAGTTCAGCAGAGGGAGTGGTATAGTATTTCTTAACTTCAAACCCAATCTCAGGCTGAATAAAAAGGGATTGCTTAAACCATAGCCCCCTTTTATCTATAGTAGGACAGTCACACTTTATGAAATCAAGCGGGTAATAGCTGACATACAGGCTAGCTCCTATTGATTTAGCATCCTTTATAGTTAGATCCTCAGTGATCTGAGATGCAGGAGTAAAGCTGCCCACCGGCTTTTGAAACTTTGCATATGGTGCTATTCCTATTCCAAGTCGATATTCCTTTAAACCATATCGGTAGTCTGCACTGATCATGCCTGCATGGCTGCGCGAGGATTGATGTTGAACATCAGGATAATCATTGAACGACATGGCATGCCTGAGTGAAACACCAAACTGTGCAAAACCAGTCTGATGAATGCTTGATAATAATAGTGAAAGACTGAATATGAGGTATAACTTACGCCTAGAATTGAATGCAATCATGTTTTGAAATATATACTGTGAACGACTATAATCAGATAATATTGAGGAATGTATAGTTTAGAATCAAGAAAACTAGTGCGGTAAAGTTATGATTCAAGATTCAATTTTTGGAATTTCTTCCTGTAATAGCTACAAGTTAGCTTGAAAATATGCGAGTCTCAAATTCTGTAGTGGGAGTATACCACTTACTTTTACTCTATATACACTAAAAATGTAGAGGATTATGGTGAATATCAACCCCTTTTGAATTTTACTGTTAAAACTATAAATTCTATTAATATGGATCCGAGAAGAGAATATAACACTGCCTCTGAAGCTATAAATGATCTCATAGTCAGAGGATACACTAAAAATTTTAAGGTAGATGAAAAGTTAGATTGCCTGACATTGAATGTTGGTGAAAAGACGTTTTATCCTCAAGACTTTGAAGTGGACGAATATTATCGTTTCGATGGGATGACAGATCCGGGAGATGATATGGTAGTTTATGCTATTTCTACTCTTGACTTTGAACATAAGGGCATAGTTGTAAATGCTTATGGTGCATATTCGAGTGCTCAAAAGTCAGAGATGATGAAGAAAATGTCGATCACAGAATAGAGTGAGACCTCTGCCCAATTAATTTACCTATTTTTGCAGCTCAATTACAAGCTGATATAGATTGCGAACCAAAGCCATCAATCCCAGAAAAGTAAGTGTGATTACACTGGGATGTTCTAAGAATTTAGTAGATAGTGAAGATCTGATTACCCAACTTCGAGGCAATGATTATGAAGTAGAGCATGATCAATGGCAAGGCGATGCAGGCATTGTTGTGGTCAATACCTGCGGCTTCATAGATCTGGCTAAAGAGGAATCTATCAATACAATTTTAGATTATGCGCGGTTAAAGACTGAGGGTCGGTTGGAGAAACTTTATGTCACCGGTTGTCTTTCACAACGATATAAAGATAATCTGGAGGAAGAAATCCCCGAGGTGGACGCCTTTTTCGGTACACTTGAGTTGCCGGGCTTGCTTCGCACCCTGCAAGCTGATTATAAAGCAGAACTTGTGGGCGAGCGAATATTAACTACTCCCGGACACTATGCATATATAAAGATAGCAGAAGGATGTAATCGTACCTGTACCTTCTGTGCTATTCCACTGATGCGTGGCACGCACGTTTCCAAATCTATAGAACAAATCGTCACTGAAGCTCGCTCTCAGGCATCCAGAGGCGTGAAAGAACTGATACTCATCTCTCAGGAACTAACTTATTATGGGTTGGATTTATACAAAAAACGCGCTTTGCCTGACTTACTTGAGGCCTTGCAGCAGATAGATGGTATTCAGTGGATAAGAATGCAATACCTGTATCCCTCTAAATTTCCGGTAGAAATCTTGGACGTGATCCCCAGACTAAATAAAGTATGTAGATACATAGATATTCCACTTCAGCATGCTTCGGATAAGGTACTGAAGGCAATGAAACGTCAAATCACTCTCTCAGAGACCAGAGCTTTGATACATCTCATCAGAGAAAAAGTCCCCGGTGTAGCAGTACGTACTACATTTATAGTGGGGTTTCCGGGTGAGACCGAAGAAGATTTTCAACAATTGATGGATTTCGTGACTGAAATGAGGTTTGACCGTATAGGTGTCTTCCGTTATTCACACGAGGAAGATACTGGAGCTTATACTCTAGCCGATGATGTGTCCGATGAAGAGAAAATAGAACGGTCGAACCGGTTGATGGAAGTGCAACAACAAATAAGCCTTGAGCTCAATCAAGAGAAAATCGGACGTATATATAAAGTACTTATTGATAAAAAAGAAAGTGGCACCTATTATGGACGAACCGAATTTGATTCGGTAGAGGTGGACAACGAAGTATTAATTGATGCTACTGAAAATTATTGCCGGTTAGGCGATTATTGTGAGGTTCAAATTATCGACGCACTCGAATATGATTTGATCGGAAAAGTAGTGACTGTTGAAAATTAACTTCAAAAATCCATTTATTGCCAGCCTTACTATTGTGCTGGTAACAATAATAGTAATGTGGTTGCAGAATAATCGAAGTACAGCAGAAAATAATGAAACTGTTTTCATTACTGCCGGGACTGCTATTTTATTGAATGGCCTCCTTCAATGTCTGTTATTAGTTATGCCGGACGATATCTCTCTTTTAATACCAAAAGTAATAGCTAGTCTTGCGTATCCTGTCGTAGTCATAAACTTGGTGGCACTCTTTTTAACACACGCTGCTTGGGCTGACCTAGATTTCTATAGGCAGATTTTATATACTTTGGTATTTGCATTCGTCATCATGGTGATTATAATTATAGCCATTCGAAGAATCATTGAATTCGCAAAAGAAAATGAACACTGAGGAAAGTAGTAACACAATATCTGTAGAAAATAAATTAAAAATGCTTGAATCTCTCAGATGGAGTCTGCTGGAGGATTCCGGATATTGGAAATCTCATTTTGAAAGAGCCCAACGGGAGAATCCGTGGTTTACACAAGAGAATATTAATCAGTCAGTTAATGCCATTTGCACACAGATGCTAGATCGGCAAGAACTGCTCAGTTGGATCAGTAAATATCAATTTTCCACTTCATTGAAGAATGTTGGTATCATCATGGCGGGCAATTTGCCATTGGTGGGATTTGGGGATTGGCTCGCAGTATTTCTAAGCGGACATCATGCTCAAGTAAAATTATCAGATAAAGATGCTGTCTTGCTGCCAGCGTTGATCAGCTATATTGAGGCTCTATTTCCTGACTTCCGGACAGAAACTACTTTCGTCTCGCGTTTACAAAATTATGACGCTATCATAGCCACAGGAAGCAACAACAGTGCAGTGTATTTCGAGGAATATTTCTCACACGTACCGCACATTATCCGAAAGAACAGGACATCGGTTGGAGTATTATACGGCGACGAATCTGACACGCAACTGACTGGTTTTTGGTCAGATATCAATGATTATTTTGGGATGGGATGCCGGAGTGTATCAAAGATTTATCTGCCTGTTGATTATGATATACCTTCTTTGTTCAAGATATGGGATGAATTACCTTCAAATAAAATGCACAACAAATACATGAATAATTATGACTATAATTTATCAATATGTATGTTGAATAAAAGTACTTTTTATTGTAATGATGCACTCATCCTAATTGAAGACAAAAGAATTTTTAGTCGACTCTCTACTGTGCACTTTGAGTACTACGACGATGCTAATTTACTTGCGAAGGAATTACAAAAAGAATCAGAACAAATCCAGTGTGTTGTTTCGCAAAAGGGGCTAGATCATATTCAAGTGATTACGCCCGGCACCACTCAGCTTCCCGGACTGGAAGATTATGCAGATGGAGTGGATACGATGGAATTTCTGAGTAAACTCTAGTAATGAGAAAAGCAGATAAAGCAAAATCTATTGCTGCCATTTTGGAGCAATATTTTCCTGACCCGATTGTGCCCTTGGATCATACTGATAATTATTCGTTACTCATAGCTGTGTTACTTTCTGCGCAGTGCACTGATATTCGGGTCAATCAGGTGACGCCGTTTTTGTTTGAAAAAGCGAAAACACCTGCTGAAATGCTAGCACTTGGCGAAGAAAATGTAAGGGCCATTATAAAGCCCTGTGGGCTATCACCCTCAAAGGCAAAGAATATAATTGGACTCTCAAAAATACTCATTGAGAAGCATGCAGGAGAGGTTCCAGGCAACATCGATGAGTTGGAGATGCTGCCAGGAGTGGGGCATAAGACTGCTTCAGTATTGATGGTACAGGGATTCGATACTCCTGCATTTCCTGTAGATACACATATCTTTCGATTGGCTCATCGCTGGGGACTAAGCAAAGGCAAAACAGTGGAAAAAGTCGAAGCTGATCTGAAAAAAATATTCGCAGTGGCCACTTGGGGTAAATTGCACCTACAAATTATTTTATTTGGCCGCACCTATTGTAAAGCACGACCGCATAATCCCTCTGAGTGTCCTATTTGTAAGTTGTACGGAATCTAATTTAATAATTATTAGATGTTTAAATTGGATATCACGGGGAAAAAGTCTAATATTTGTCAGTAATTAATATTTTGAAGTCATGAAGAAAATAATTCTCAGTTTTTTGCCGCTTTTTTTAGTGATAGTATGCAATGGCCAACCTAAGAATAGAGATAAGCCGGCACAGCAGACCCAGATGCCTAAGCTTGTAGTAGGTATTGTGGTGGATCAGATGAGATACGACTTTTTATACAGGTATTATGACCGTTTGAGTGATAATGGATTTAAAAGATTGATGCAGGGAGGGGTTAATTGTACCAATATGCAGTACAATTATCTGCCCACCAATACTGCACCGGGACATGCGAGTATCTATACTGGTTGCCCTCCTGCGATACACGGAATAGCGGGAAATGATTGGTATGATAAGCGCCTTGCAAAAATGGTTTATTGTACTCAGGATGATTCAGTAGAGGGAGTGGGTATGTCTGGCCAAGCAGGAAAGATGTCACCGCGCAATATGAAAGTTACCACTATCGGAGATCAGATAAAATTAGCCACAGGGATGCGAAGTAAGAATATTGGCATTGCGCTCAAGGATAGAGGCGCTATATTGCCGGGTGGTCATGTTGCAGATGCTGCATATTGGTTTGAATCTGATCAGGGAAATTTTGGCACTTCTACTTACTATATGAAGGAACTACCGACGTGGGTCACTGCATTTAATAATAAGAAAGAAGCAGATAAATACATCAATGCGACTTGGAATACACTTTATCCGATCGCCTCTTATGTAAATAGCGATGCTGACAATGTAGGCTACGAGAAGCCTCTAAGTGGCGCTTCTGAGCCTGTGTTTCCACATCAATATTCTAAGGGGAAGAAGAATAACTATGATATGTTGCGCACCAGTCCCTTTGGAAATACGATCACTGCTGATTTCGCTATTGCTGCTCTTCAAGGTGAAGGGTTGGGCAAGGATGATATTACAGATTATCTCACAATAAGCTTCAGCTCGACTGATTATATAGGTCATAGCTTTGGCCCCAATTCCATAGAAAGTGAAGATACCTATTACCGACTGGATCAGGATATTGCAAGAGTATTAAATGCGCTGGATAAAGAGGTTGGCAAGGATAATTATTTGCTATTTCTCACCGCCGATCATGGAATCTGCGATGTCCCCGGCCATAGCCTTAAATATAAAATGCCGGGCGGTGTGCTACCTAAAGAGGTTCTCTATGCTCAGCTAAATGACAATCTTAATAAAGCTTTTGGTGTAGGGAAATATATTTTAGAATACGAAGACAATCAATTCTTTGTAAACAAGGAACTATTGATAGCTAATAAAGTAGATTATGATGACTTCTATCGAACTTTAGAAGCTTCCTTGATGGCAAATGATGGGATCGCAAAAGTGATTGATCTGAGTAATATCAGTAATAGCTTATATCCTTCTTTTTTTCTTGAGAAAATCCGAAACGGAATACACCCACAACGCTCAGGTGATGTACTCATTATTTTGGAGCCGGGATGGATAGTAGGATATACTACAGGAGCTTCTCATGGTAGTATGTACGAATATGATTCACATGTTCCGGGGATCTTCTACGGATGGGGTCTCAAGCATTCAGAAGTTCCTGAGCGCGTGCAGATCACAGATATCGCTGCGACTATTGCGACTCTGCTTCACTTACAGCCCCCGACTGGCAGTATTGGTAATCCAATCCCTGAAGTCATTCGGGCTCGTTAACCATTATCTGGAAGGACCAAAATATTATTAGTTAGGACTAAATCAACCATACGCTTGGTAGGGTCTATCTCGATTGTACGTATTTTATCAATTGGAATATCTATAGCCATCTCATAGAAAGGATTCACCCAATTCCATTCAGGTAACTGAGTTATATTGATATTAGATAAATCTTTTCTTTTTGCTGCCAGCATTAGATCCAATGGAATAGTATAGGAATACACCTTACCTTTATTATCTGTAACAGATACATCCACAGGCATGGGCATCAGTCCATGATTGCCGAGTAGAATTATAGTCTTACTCCCATTTGATAAAACAGTATCGATGGAATAATCCGGCAGATCATTGGAATTGATCATATAGCTGTGATACCAATACAGTTGCATGCCTGAAACTTTTTCTGCCATCCGCATAAAATTCTGATCAGTGGGATGTTTATACTTCCAAGTGGAGTAGAATCTTTGCATCAAGTGCTTCAGATTTTCCTCGCCGATCACATATCCCAATTGTGAAAGAAATACACAACCCTTGGTATATGAGCCCACACCATAGGCTGCATTGGTATGAAAGTGATCTGCATGAGTAGATAGAGGTTCAGCCTTTCCGGAGTTATAGAAATTGACAAGCCGGGCATTTTCTCCTTTGAAAATAAATTGTGTGGGTGTACCGGGATACATCTTTTTACTTTTGAGAAAATTTTTGACTATTTCTTCAGCGTAAGAAGTGAACCCTTCATCCATCCATGGATAGGCTGATTCATTTATGCCCAGCACACCCTGGTACCAGCTGTGCATCATCTCATGGATACATACACTTGTCAATGCTCCCAGGCTAAGTTCACCCATCACCAAGGTCGCTTTTGGATATTCCATGCCGCCGTCTCCTCCCTGGATAAATGAGAATTGATGGTAAGGGTATTTGCCAAAATAATCTGAAGCAAATGTGATAGCCTCAGCCATGATGGGCTGAAGTTTTCTCCAATTATCTATGTTTTTTAAATTACTCTTATAGGCAAATATGAGTTTTAAGTCTTTACTCACTTTATATTCGTCCAAAACGTATTGAGGGTCTGCTGTCCAGACAAAATCATGTACCTTCTCTGCTTTAAAAAAATAGGTAGACCATTTTACATCTTTTTCAAAATTCTCATTTTTTTTACCGCTAGTACTCAGCACAGGTGCATCTAATTTTGCGATTAAATCACCTGTTCCTGCTATCTTAAAAGAATCAGGGAGAGTGATGTACACATTGAAATTACCCCAGACTCCGTAGAACTCGCGGCCTATATATGGGTCAGTTGCCCAACCATTTTGGTCATATTCGCATAATTTCGGATACCATTGCGCCATAGAATAGGCTACACCTTCTGAATTGTATCGTCCTGTACGCCGTATTTGAATAGGAATCTGACACTCGAAGGACATATCAAGAGTAGTTGTTTTGCCAGGTAATAAAGGTGAGTGAAGTTCTACCACAAGAATGGTTTCATGAACCGTAAAGTTCTTTACAGGCTTAGATCCTTGAGAAAGGGTGCGGATAAAATACTCGCCTGTCTCATCTGGTTTTAGTTTTGATATCCTGTCCAGAACCCTGCTATCGGGATCCGCGATAGTTCTTGAACGTACATCCATAGAGCTACCGGGCTGAAAGGCATTAAGGTACAGGTGATAATATACCGTAAATAGTGTGTCGGGTGAATTATTGGTGTATTCCAGGACTTCCTGGCCATAAAGTACATGACTCCCAGCATCAAGCTTAACTCTAATAGTGTAATCAACTGATTGTTGCCAATACTTCTCTTGTGAAAAACCACTGGTCATGACGCATATAAAGAGAAAAAATAGGATAGTCTTTTGTACCATTATTATTATTATTTGTCAAGTGGACAATATATACTTTAAGTGAGTGATATTAACTCGCTCAGAGCATTAATTGTTATTTAGAGCGCCAGTTATTTACTGTTTGCGATTTGAATTTATGGCATTAACTTAACTTTTATTTTTATTTGAAGCTAAGAGTCAGAATTTTATTATATAATATTTTAAATTTACCGAGGAAATCTTTAATTTTGCTTTACATTTTTTCAAATCAATAAATAAGGTTGTATGCGTAAAATTCTTCTACTTCTCATTTTCATTGTTTCACTTCAACAGGCTTATGCTCAGTTGCCTCCCGGTTCTACTGCTCCAGACTGGACCTTAGTGGATCTCAATGGAAATACTCATCACTTGTATGATTACTTGGATGCTGGTAAAACAGTTTATATTGACTTTTATGCTACCTGGTGTGGTCCGTGTTGGAACTATCATAATACCCACGCTATGGAGGATTTATATACAGAGTACGGTCCCGACGGCACCGATGAAGTTATGGTTTTCAGTATCGAGGCGGATCAAAGTACTAGCGAAGCTTGTATATATGGTGATTTCAGTAGCTGTCCTAATACGCAGGGTGACTGGACTGCAGGAGTTAATTTTCCACAAATAAATCTGACAAGTAGTAATGGACCGAATGTAGCGGGTCAATATCAAATTGGTTATTATCCAACCATCTATGGTATATGTCCAAATAGAAAAATTACTGAAGTAGGCCAAAGACAAAAGCAGGGTTTATATAACTTTATTGCTACCTGCGCAGCACCACCCTTATTTTATTCTTATACTAAGACAGACATTCACTGTACCTTAAATGATGTAGGAGGAATTAATCTTACAGTGGGAGGTGGAACTACTCCTTACACTTATTCTTGGTCAAATGGCACTCAAACCGAAGACATTAGCGGTCTTGCACCGGGGACATATTCAGTCACGGTGACAGATGCTGAGAATAAAACGTTGATCTCTGATGTAATTACGATCACCGGTCCTTCCTCATTAGTACAGTTAGAACTGCAAAGTTCACAATCTTCTCTTTGTGACCAGGCTAACGGTAGTGCAACAGTAGAAGCCAGCGGCGGAGACTCCGGATATAACTATATCTGGTCTACGGGTGCTTCAGGTACAACTCTAAGTAATGTGTTAGGAGGAATTTATTCAGTTACAGTTACTGATGCAGATAATTGTACGACACAACTTAGTGTTGAAATCGAAGGTATTCCTTCTCCTACTGTAGAAATTTCTCAGTCAGGTCCTGACCTGGACTGTGATAATAATACGACTACTCTAACTTCATTAGGTTCTTCTGAAGGGACTGGATACACCTATTTTTGGGCTACAGATGGTGGTAGTATCTTAAGTGATCCTGCACAAGCAGATATTTCTGTGGGTTCAGGAGGAATATATAATCTGACCATACATGACGTCATCAATGATTGTTATAACATTGGATTCTTTACGGTATCTGGTATCAATGGACAGCCAGATGCTGATGCAGGATTGGATAAGTCTTTGGCTTGTGCCGGAGGAACACTGACACTGGATGGTTCAGGTTCTTCTCAGGGCACCAACTTCTCCTATTTATGGACTACCGATAATGGTCATATCGTAAGTGATCCTACTAAGATTACTATACAGGTGGATCAGATTGGTACTTATAAACTAAAAGTAACCAATTCATTCAATGAATGTAGTGCACTTGATCAGACAGTAGTTAGTTCTACCGGCTCATTACTCTTTACAGAAGAAATTGTAAATAATAAGTGCAATTTGGAACATAGCGGATCCATCCAACTTAGCAATAATAATTTCACATTCTTGTGGAGCAATGGTGAGACTACTTCCGGAATTTCCGAATTGGCTGCAGGCTCATATACAGTAACAGTATCTAGTGCTGGAGGATGTGAAGCAAGCAAAACTTATACCATTACCCAGCCGACAGCCTTAGTGCTTAACCTGACAGGAAATAGTGAGACAGGACCTGGGGCTAATGATGGCGCAGTGGATGCAAATGTAAGTGGCGGAACTGTTTCGTATTCTTATGAATGGTCAAATGGAGCTACATCATCATCTATCAGTGATTTGGCACCGGGTGTGTATACAGTCACTGTAACAGATGCCAATGGCTGCTCAGCCGTTAAAACTTTCACGGTAAATACATATGGATGTACAATGACGCTTACTGATGAATCTGAGAATGTAACTTGTTTTGGTGGAAATGATGGCGCTATACAGTTGGGTATCAATAGCCCTGTAGGAACATATACCATCACCTGGGATAATGGTGAGACTACCGATCATCTTGGTAGCCTGGTCGCCGGCACTTATCATGCAGTAGTGAAAGACTCAGCGGGATGTATCGTCGAAAAAACGGTAACCATCACAGAACCGTCACAACTTGTAGTTAAAAAATCTGAGGTTAAAGCACCTTCTTGTCCTGGTGATTCAGATGGTTCTATTAGTATTGAAATGGAAGGTGGTACAGGTTCTTATAGTTATATCTGGTCTAATGGTAGCAAAGAAAACAGCCTTACTGATCTAGTCAATGGAGATTATGCCGTGACTATATCAGATGAGAATGGTTGTATCACTACAACCAATTTCACAGTGCATACACCGGATGCAATTACTGTTTCAGATGCGATCATTAAAACAGATGAAAACGGAAAGGGATCTATTCAGCTTACGCTAGATAATAACTGGCCTGGAGTATTGAAATACAAATGGCTAAAAGATGGTTCGAGCTTTGCTTCAACTAAGAATCTAGCCGGTCTGGATAAAGGAGTTTATTCACTGATTATTACAACTGAAAATGGGTGTGAATTTGGACCATTCGAATATGACCTGACTAAGCTTGCTTACCATAATGTTAATTATTCGAAGCAGGTGAATATATATCCTAACCCTGCTATTACCAATATCACTATAGAAAATATGGGTAAATGGCAAGTGGCAGATATCAAAGTGTTAGACCAAATGGGTAACACAATTCAAATGGGTCAATATCATCACTACATTGAAAATGCACAAGTAGATGTCTCCGGCCTTGCAGCAGGGATTTACTATGTTGTCATTGACACGAAAGCTAATATCGCAGTTAAGAAACTGGTTATTATCCGATAGATTTTTATAGATTGATTGTTAATAATAAAAGGCTGTCTTCCTTTGGAAGGCAGCTTTTTTTTTGTACTACAGTGGGGTTCCGGTAATAATTTAACTATGCTCACTGTGGAAAATCTAATTGAAAGTCTTAGTTTCCTTTATTCTAGACCTGCTGTGATAGCCTGAATTTTGTCATTAGTGTATTTATTACATATTATACGATTTAACTATCTTAGCAGTCAACAATTGTTGGCATGAAACACAGCTACAGAGATTACGGATTTATATTTGATCTGGATGGAGTAATAGTAGATACTGCTATTCTGCATTATCAGGCGTGGCGACGACTCGCCAATTCACTCGGCTTCGACTTTACTCACGATCAAAATGAAGAATTAAAAGGAGTTAGTCGAATTGAATCACTCAAAATAATTCTGAATTGGGGTGGTGTAAGTATGTCAGAAAATGAAATGCTGGTCCTTGCTTCACGTAAGAATGAGTGGTATATAGATCTCATAGAACATTTATCGCCATCTGACGCATTACCGGGTGCAATTGATTTTGTAGAAAAATGTAGTAGCCTTGGAATTATGATAGGCTTGGGCTCTGCCAGTAAGAATGCGCGCGCTGTCTTGGATCGACTGGATATTACTTCATTGTTTGACGTGATTATAGATGGCAATGCGGTGCAGAAAAGTAAACCCAATCCGGAAGTATTTTTGAAAGGTTCAGTTGGCCTTGGCGTTGAGCCTTCACATTGTGCTGTATTTGAGGATGCTTTAGTTGGGATTCAAGCTGCATTGGCAGGAGGTATGACAGCCGTAGGCATTGGTGACTTAATCAATCTTCGCGAGGCAAATATTGTTTATCCTAATTTAGCGGGAGCAGATTATCACATTATTATCAATCTAATAGACCAATAGTAGTGAATTAACTACGGCATTATAAATCTCATATATGCAAAAAATTATAACTGCTGACGCCTGGAAAATTATCGAGAATAATTTCGATCCTAAAGAGCATCAGGTCTCTGAGTCTATATTCAGTATAGGTAATGGCAGGATGGGTCAGAGAGGGATGTTTGAAGAAACATATACCGGCATTGGTCTAAGCGGTAGTTATTTAGCGGGAGTGTATTATCCGGATAAGACCAGGGTAGGATGGTGGAAAAATGGATATCCTGAGTATTTTGCCAAAGTCCTTAATTCAGTGAATTGGCAAGAAATCAAAATAGAAATAAATGGGGTAGAACTGGATTTGATGGTACAGAAACCCACCAGATTTCAACGTGTCCTAGACATGCGCAATGGAGTGCTGGAGAGAACCTTCAGAGTTGAAATAATTCCCGGTGTTATAATAGAAGTGCACGCGCAACGCTTTTGCAGTATGGAGCGCAGGGACATAGGTATACTAAGATATGAATTAAGGTTGGTTAAGAGTAATGCGAAAATTACTTTACGATCCGGTCTGAATGCAAAAGTATTTAATCAGGATGCGAACTATAATGAGTTATTCTGGGATGATTTTGCATCAGTGGTGGAGCAGGCTAGTGGGTTTGTGACTGCAACAACTAAAAAGACCAACTTTAAAATGGTAGCTGCTGTAAGTCATCATCTGTATAATCAGAATGGTGTTGACATGCATGGTACTATTTCTGCGGCTTCAGAACATGAGGTATCAGAGCAATTTAATTTTCACGCGGTCGAAGGAGATTGCTTTGTGTTAGAGAAAATGGTGGCCATCACCACCTCCTTTTTTTACCCTGGAGATGATCTACAGTCAATAGCAGCAGCGGAACTGAATCAGGCTGTTACGGCAGGATGGGAAGAGCTAAAGCAGGAGCACAATCATTGGTGGCACAATAAATGGGATGAAGCGGATATCATGATCATCGGTGACAATGATGCTCAGCAAGGAATCAGATACAACATCTTTCAATTAAATCAGACTTACACCGGGGAGCACCCTCTGCTTAATATTGGCCCGAAAGGATTTACTGGAGAAAAATATGGTGGTAGCACATATTGGGATACAGAGGCTTATTGTATTCCTTTTTATCTGAGTACTGCCGATAGCCATATAGCAAAGAACTTATTATTATACCGCTTTCAGCATTTGTCCAAAGCTATAGAGAATGCGGGTAAGTTGGGATTTTCAGGAGGAGCGGCCTTATATCCCATGGTAACTATGAATGGAGAGGAATGCCACAATGAATGGGAGATAACTTTCGAAGAGATACATCGCAATGGTGCTATTGCCTATGCCATATATGACTATACCAATTATACGGGTGATGAATCATATGTGCTAAATGAAGGTCTCGAAGTCTTGGTAGCTATTGCTCGCTTCTGGAAGCAACGAATAACCTTTTCAGAGGCCAAAGGAAAATATGTTATGCTGGGCGTCACCGGACCAAATGAATATGAGAATAATGTAAATAATAATTGGTACACTAATTACATTGCCATATGGTGTTTGAAATATTGTCAGTACTGGTTGCATATTCTAAACGAACGTAATCCGGAGGGTTATAATTTATTAGTAGCGAAACTAAATATTAAGGAACCTGAAGAAGTGGATTCCTGGCAACAGATTATTGACAATATGTATTTTCCTGCTATTGAGGAAGAAAAATTATTCTTACAACAGGATGGCTACATGGATAAAGAGCAGATTCTTGTCTCAGAAATTGACCCTTCGAATCTCCCACTACATAAGAAGTGGAGCTGGGACAGAATCTTGAGATCTTGTTTTATCAAGCAAGCTGATGTGCTGCAGGGACTTTACCTTTTCGAAGACGATTTTGATGCTGATACTCATCGAGCCAACTTTGATTTTTATGAACCACGTACGGTTCATGAGTCCTCACTTTCTCCATGCGTACATGCGATCTTAGCTGCACGCAACGGATATTTTGATAAAGCGTATGAAATGTATATGAGGACAGCTCGTTTGGACCTGGACAATTACAATAAAGATACTGAGGATGGATTGCATATCACTTCCATGGCCGGAACCTGGATGGCCGTAGTAAAAGGGATAGGCGGCATGAAAGTGCGTAAGGGTGTTCTGCACTTCGCGCCATTCATTCCTGTACAATGGGAATCTTATAAGTTCTCAGTTAATTTCAGAGGAATAAAAATGAAGATATTTGTAAATGCGCATGACATCATAATCGATAACTACTCGGATAAGAAAGTGGAAATATTTTTATATGGAGAAAGAATAATTATCCCTGATGGAGATATTTACAATTATGCTCGTAAATCTTTGTTGGCCTAAATAAAAAATCTCCATATGAAATCGAACTCTCTCTCTTTGAAATTTCTTCTGATTATACCTGCTCTATTATTTATTAATTTCCTCACTGCCCAAAATTCAGCTATGCATCAAACTACTATGGGCCAGAATTCCCGTCCTCTGCCATTTTGGGCTCGTAATGCTGTCATTTATGAAGTAAACTTAAGGCAGTATACCCCCGAAGGAACCATAAAAGCGTTTGCTACACATCTGCCTCGGCTGAAGGAAATGGGAATTGATATTATCTGGTTGATGCCGATCTTCCCGATTGGTTTTGAAAAAAGAAAAGGTACTATGGGCAGTTATTATGCTGCAAGCGACTATAAAGCCATCAATCCAGAATTTGGTACGATGGAGGATTTTGATAGCCTGGTATCACAGATTCACAACCTGGGAATGAAAGTAATCCTGGACTGGACAGCTAATCATACTGCTTATGATCATATATGGGTGGCATCGCATCCGGATTACTATTATTTAAATGATGATGGTAAGCCGAGAATTCCGCTGGATGATCATGGCAACCAAACAGATTGGACTGATGTGGCTGACCTTAACTATAATAATCCGGAACTACGCTCAGCGATGTCAGACGCTATGATGTTTTGGATAGATTATCACCGCATCGACGGTTTTAGGTGTGATATGGCTTTTTATGTACCGCTGGATTTTTGGCAGAATGTGAAAAAAGAACTGGATAAAAAAGGTGACTATTTTATGCTGGCCGAAAGTGAGCGACCGGATTTCTTTGATAATTCATTTCAAGTTCAATATGGTTGGACTTATCATCATTTGATGAAGGATATTGCTCAGGGAAGGAAGCAGGCTTCTGCGCTTAATGATCTCGTGATGTCAGATGCTCAGAATTATCCACCAGGAGCTATCAAGATGCAATTTATAGACAATCACGATGAGAACAGCTGGAATAAGACTATGCTAGAGCGCTTTGGACCCGGTTTTAAAGTCTTTGCTTTGCTTAATTTTACTATGCCCGGTATACCGCTTATGTATTCCGGACAAGAAGCAGATCTGAACAAATCACTAAGGTTTTTTGAGAAGGATACCATTGATTTTGGTCAATTAAAATCAGCTACTTTCTATAGGAAGTTGATCCAACTGCATCACGACCATTCAGCCTTGTGGAGTGGAGTGTATGGAGGCAATTATCACTATCTGACTAATAATCAAAATGAAAAAGTTTATTCATTCTCTCGTGAAGATAATCAGGAGCGTATAGTTATCATAGCGAATCTTTCTGCTCAGGCAGTGACCATGAAATTTACTGACCCGGATCTTTTGAGGCCGATTAAATTTCTTGATTTTAATTCAAATAAAAAAGTGGTGGTGTCGAATTCAACAAGTATAAATCTGGCACCTTGGGAGAGTAAAATATTAATAGAAAAGAGAAAATGAAAATAGAAAATGAAAATAGAAAATAGACCCAGATTATCTGTTAGAGATATATTCAACATGAGTTTTGGTTTTCTAGGCATCCAGTTTGGTTTTGCCCTACAAAACGGAAATGCTTCCCGGATCTTACAGACTTTTGGGGCAGATGTAGAGCATCTGTCATGGTTTTGGTTAGCCGCACCACTTACAGGCATGATCGTACAGCCTGTAATCGGTTATTTTTCAGATCATACATGGACCTCTCTTGGTAGGAGGAGACCTTATTTTCTTGTCGGTGCTATAGTGGCTTCTTTGGCATTGATATTCATGCCACATGCGGATGCATTGATTACCATTATGGCGCCATTGTATGTGGGTGCTGGTATCCTAATGCTGATGGATACTTCCTTCAATGTGGCTATGGAGCCTTTCAGAGCTCTTATTGCAGATAACTTGCCCACAGATCAGCGAACCCTGGGATTTTCTATTCAGACATTTCTAATAGGAGTAGGAGCGGTGGTCGGCAGTTGGCTCCCTTACATATTTGCCAATTGGCTAGGAATAGCGAGTGAAGCACCTGCAGGTAAGGTTCCGCCAAATGTAGCTTATGCTTTCTACACCGGTGCGGTGATTTTTCTCATCACCATCTTATGGACCGTAGTAACTACTAAAGAGTTTCCGCCTGAGGAAGATCCTGAAGAGTATAAGAAAGAACCGGGAAGTAAAAATAAAGGCCTTTTTTCTGTCTTTAGCGATATAGCAGCTATGCCGAAGACAATGAAGCAGTTGGGTGTAACTCAGTTTTTTAGTTGGTTCGCACTTTTCAGTATGTGGGTCTTCACTACACCTGCCATTGCTAGCCACGTATATGGGCTTGATCCACACGATGTGTCTTCGGCCACTTACAATAAAGCGGCTAATTGGGTAGGCGTGATCTTTGGGGTGTATAATGGAGTTAGTGCGATATACGCCCTCTTATTACCTACCATCGCCAGAATGTTAGGACGGAAGAAAACTCATGCATTTTCACTTGTTATCGGTGGTATCAGTCTAATCTCTATTTATTTTATTCATACTCCCGGGCTGTTGCTCGTGCCTATGATAGGAATTGGGATGGCCTGGGCGAGTATCTTAGCGATGCCTTATGCAATTCTGGCTAGCTCTATTCCCGCTCGAAAGATGGGAGTATATATGGGTATCTTTAATTTTTTCATCACTCTACCACAGATTATCAATGGCATCATTGGAGGACCTATCGTGAAGCATCTATATGGGGGACAGGCGATTTTTGCTCTGGTGATGGCCGGAGTATTTTTCATCTTAGGTGGATTGTCAGTGGTGTTTGTAGAAGATAAGGATGATTATGTAGTCGCCTGATAGAGGGAGGGGCATCATTATTCCAGCCTATATCTATCTTTAGCCTTTTAAGATCAATTAATAATACAGTTTGGCCAACCCACTATTTTCAATAATTACAGTCTGTTACAATGCAGGTGATTTATTGCGTGGTACTATTGAAAGCATTGCTGCTCAAACCTTTCGCGATTTTGAATATATCATCGTTGATGGAGGTTCGACTGATGGAACAGCTCAATTGGCTAAACAACATAGCGCACTCATCAATATATTCGAGAGTGAACCTGATAAAGGCATATATGATGCAATGAATAAGGGAATTCGTTTTGCCCGGGGTGAATTTATCTGGTTTCTCAATGCCGGTGATGAGCTCTTTGACCGTGATATACTGGCCAAATTGGCAATGTTGGTGCACAATGATATAGATGTCCTATACGGTGAGGTGATGATAGTAGATAATAGCCGCACTCACTTGGGGACGCGGTCTGAACTTACTGTTCATCAATTACCGGGTCACTTGCGTCTAAATGATATGCAGCGGGGTATGATAGTAAATCATCAAGGTTTTGTTCCCAGGGCTAGATTGGTGCACCCCTTTATAGAAAATAACCTTAGTGCTGATATCAAGTGGGTAATAGATATCTTAAGACAGGAACCAAAAGTTCTTAATACAGGCTTGGTTCTGGCGGAGTATTTGGCAGGTGGTATTTCCAAACAGAAATGGTATCAATCCCTCAGTGACAGGTGGAAGATTCTCCAGCATGAGTTTGGGCTTTTGCCTACTATTCGCAATCATGCGGCAATAGTCTTCCGTGCGGTAATTCATCGATTAAAGAGAGGCAATAAACCACATTATTGATGCCTAGAAGCCGTTATTATCTGCTCTTCATAGGGCTCATTTGCCTGTCAGCTTGCAATGAACACTACGATACTTCGAAAGTGGTATTCCGGTATAATCAACCATTTACGGTCACTTCGCTTGATCCGGCATTTGCGCGGAATCAATCCAATATATGGGCAGTGGATCATCTGTATAATACGCTAATACAGTTGGATGACAGCCTGAAGCCAAAGCCCTGCCTGGCTAAGAGCTGGGAGATCGATAAGAGTGGTACACTGATAACACTTCATTTGCGCACTGATGTGATGTTTCATGATGATGCGTGCTTTGAAGGTAAAGTGGGTAGGAAGATGGTAGCTTCGGACGTGATCTTTAGTTTCTATCGTATTCTGGATCCCACAGTCAATAGCCCAGGTAGTTGGGTCTTTAAGGGCCGAGTTCAGGAAAAAAATCCATTTATGAGAGTGGATGATTCCACGGTGCAGATTCAGTTAAAAGCGCCCTTCATGCCTTTTATTCAGATATTATCAATGCAGTATTGCAGTGTTGTACCTCATGAGGCGATAGAAAAATATGGGGCTGACTTTCGGGCTCACCCGGTAGGAACCGGTCCTTTTTCATTAGTCAAATGGATAGAAGGACAGACTATGATACTCACTAGGAATTCACATTATTTTGAAATCCAGGGAAGTACACGACTGCCCTATGTAGATGGAGTGCGGATAGAATTTATTGGCGATAAAAAGTCGGCTTTTCTTGAGCTACTACAGGGAAAACTTGACTTTGTAAGTGGATTTGATCCCGGTATGTCATATGAGTTATTTACGCAGCAGGGCAGATTGCGGGAGCGGTATCAAGATAGAATAAATTACTTTACTACGCCATATTTGAATACCGAATATTTAGGCTTCAATCTCGATCTTGCAGCCAAGGATCCCTATCTGAGTAAAAAAGCTTTTCGTCAGGCATTGAATTACGGTTTTGACCGGATAGCAATGTTGCAGACCATTCGAAGGGGGATAGGTACACCTGCACTTGCCTCGTTTGTACCCTATGGTCTGCCCTCTTTTGATACTGCTGCTGTTCACGGGTATAGGTATGATCCCGCACTTGCGAAGCAACTTTTGCGCTCCACCGGATACTTGGATCTGCCCTTTGACAGGAGACCTGTATTGCAACTTTTCACATCGAAGGACTATTCAGATTTTGGATTATTTATACTTAGACAGTGGGAAGCACTCGGGATTAGAGCCAGTATCGAACTTGCAGAGCCCGCGACCACTCGTGAAATGATGAGAAATGGAACAGCACTATTTTTTCGCGGAAGCTGGATGGCAGATTATCCGGAGGCTGAGAATTATTTGACGGTTTTTTATGGGAAAAATGATGCACCACCTAACTATACCCGATTTAAGAATAACACATACGATAAACTGTACGATCAGGCTCTGGCGGAGAAGAATGAACAACAGCGATTTAAACTCTATCATGAGATGGAGCAGATCATCGTAGATGAAGCACCTGTCATCTTTTTATTTTATGATGCAGTAAGTGTATTTACTTCCAAATCCATCTATGATTACCAACCCAATGCACTCAATGTGTTGAAAGTAAAGTATATCAAGAAGAAAAGAGATCTGAAATGAGTGAAGTAGTTCCTAAGCCTAAAGTGATGATAGAAGACTGGGGTATGGTCAGCTATGCGGATGCCTGGGAGCGCCAGCGCCATATACACCGTGAGATGATGGAGCTCAAACTACAATATAGAGATAATATGGCTGAGTTAATTACTCATCAAGTCAGCAGATTGGTCTTTTGTGAGCATCCACATGTATATACACTGGGGAAATCAGGCTCTGAAGATCATCTTCGCCTGGATGAGGAGGCTCTGGTGCAAATTGGTGCAGAATTTTTCAAGATTAATAGGGGCGGGGATATTACCTATCATGGCCCCGGACAAGTAGTAGGCTACTTCCTCTTCGATTTGGATTGTTTTAGACCCGATGTGCATTGGTTTATACGCAGTATAGAAGAAGGCATAATTAGGATGTTGCAGGAATATCAAATCACAGGAATTCGACTTCCATCGTTTACTGGAGTTTGGACAGATTTACCGGAAGGCAGGTACGCCAAAGTCTGTGCTATAGGTGTACACCTCAGCCGATGGATCTCAATGCATGGTTTTGCACTAAATGTGGCTACTGAAATGAGTTATTTTGACCACATCATTCCTTGTGGAATACAAGACAGTAATAAGGAAGTTATTTCAATGGAAAAATTGACGGGAGGTGATGTTAACCGGGATATAGTAATATCTCGTCTCCATGATATTTTCGGGAAGGTGTTTGGATTTAACTAAGGTGTTGTTTATTTTTCTATTTTTGGCGGATTATAAAGTATTTTTAGAACTATGGACAAGCAGAAGATTTTTAATCTCTTAATAGAAGAACAAGCAGAAGTAATCAAGGAACTAGAATCCTATATAGAAAAACTGGCAGGAGTATCTGATCTGGATGAAAATGCTGCACTTGATATTGACGATTACTCTCGTCAGACTGAAACCATGGATATGGTAAATCGGACCAATCAGCAATTAGATAAGGCAAGAGTAAACAAGGAAAAGTTAGAGGAGTATAGTGCCATGGATCATGTTAGTGTACTACCTGGCGCCGTAGTTGAGACAGAAGTCAGATGGTATATGGTCGGTGTTTCTATTCTGCCCTTTAAGACAGATGATAATAAAGAAGTTGTAGGAATCTCACTTGAGACTCCGGCTTATCTGGCTATGCGTGATAAGTCAAAGGGTGATTCTATCACCTTAGGTGATAAAGAGTACAAAATTCTTAATATTTATTAAGCGGTAAGCTATTGGTAAATACCTTAACAGCCATACTCAGCACTAAGGAATTACTTATCTAGATATTATTGAGGGAAGAATAAGTGGAGGATAACGGGGTCGAACCGATGACCTCTTGCATGCCATGCAAGCGCTCTACCAACTGAGCTAATCCCCCTAATGGGTAATTGGGAAGGCGAAAGTACAAATTCTCAATTAATTCCTATCCAAACAATTTAAATCTTCGAAAGCAACTTTTAATCTATCTACGAAGGATTGCTCTGCTTTACGTAACCAAACTCGAGGATCATAATATTTCTTATTCGGCTTCTCCTCTCCATCGGGATTGCCTATCTGTCCTTGAAGATAGCCTTCATTAGCCTGATAATATCCGCGTACACCATCCCAATAGGCCCATTGCATATCAGTATCGATATTCATTTTGACTGCGCCATAGCTGATGGCTTCGCGTATTTCTTCACGTGAGCTGCCACTTCCCCCATGGAAGACAAAGTTGACCGGCTTGTCATTGGTATTAAATTTATTTTTCACAAACTCCTGGGAATTGTGCAGGATGATCGGCTTGAGTGATACATTACCGGGTTTATAAACACCATGCACGTTGCCAAAGGCTGCTGCGATGGTAAATCGGTCACTTACTTTTTTCAATTCTTCATAGGCATACGCTACTTCTTCAGGTTGTGTATATAATCTTGAGCTATCCACATCACTATTGTCTACACCATCTTCTTCACCACCTGTGACACCTAGTTCTATCTCCAGAGTGATACCAAGAGGCGCCATTTTTTTTAGATAATTTACGCAAACTTCAATATTTTCTTCGATTGGCTCTTCTGATAAATCCAACATATGTGAACTATAGAGGGCAAAGCCATGAGTTTTGAAGTATTTGGTACTCGCTTCCAGTAATCCATCTATCCAGGGCAATAATTTTTTTGCACAGTGATCTGTATGAAGTATCACCGGCACTCCATAGGCTTCTGCAAGAGTATGGATATGCTTCGAGCCAGCAATGCCGCCAAGTATTGCGGCGCGTTCATGCTCATTTTTCAGGCCCTTACCTGCATTGAAAACCGCACCTCCATTGGAGTATTGGATGATCACCGGGGAGTTAAGATCTCGCGCTGTTTCCAGCACTGCATTGACTGTACTACTGCTGATTACATTCACCGCTGGATATGCGAAGTTATTTTCTTTAGCATAGTTGAGCGCTTCTGTGACTTCATCACCATGTAATACACCTGCCCTGAACTTTCCCATTTCTATAAATTTTATTTAGCTTAAAAATACTTAAATTATTTCTGATACGGTATTAGAAGATGTTGTTATTCATTAGATATCGCTCCGCTTCGAGTGCAGCCATACATCCACTTCCGGCTGCAGTCACAGCTTGCCGATAGTTGTGATCCTGCACATCGCCACCTGCAAATACTCCTTTTATGTTAGTTTCAGCACTACCGGGCTTCGTTTTGATATACCCTGTGTCTTCCATATCTATCCAGTCTGCAAAAACTCCGCTATTGGGTTTGTGTCCAATTGCAATAAAAAATCCTTTTAAATGAACATCGTATTGGTCGCCATCTACAGTATTTTTTAACCTGACTCCTGTCACTTCATGCTCACCCAATATTTCGATTGTTTCAGTATTAAAGTGTATCTGTATTTTAGGGTTAGCAAGCACTCGCTCTTGCATGATTTTAGATGCTCGAAGATGATCTTTACGTACGATCAAATGTACGGTTGGACATAATTTACTCAGGTAGGTTGCTTCTTCAGCAGCCGTATCTCCTCCACCTACTACACCCACTTCCATAGTTCTGAAAAAGAAGCCATCACACACTGCACATGCTGATACACCGCGATTCATCAATCTCTCTTCTGAAGGTAGTCCCAACCATTTTGCATCTGCACCTGTGGTTATAATCACAGTATGGGCTCGGATCTCTTGGCCTGACTCGCCCCAAGCCTTGTGAACAGGGCCGGAAAAATCTACTTTTACTATATTTTCATAGTGCAATTCGGTCTCGAAGCGCAAAGCTTGTTGCCTGAATAAATCTATCAATTCAGGACCTTGCACTCCCTCCGGAAAGCCGGGATAATTTTCCACCTCTGTAGTGATAGTCAACTGTCCACCGGGCTTGGACCCTGTATACATCACCGGATTTAATCCTGCACGGGCAGCATAAATGGCTGCAGTGTAGCCGGCAGGACCGCTCCCAATGATGAGGCATTTTAATATATCTTGATCTTCCATTATTAAATTTTGTGCATATATAATAAGACTTGTTGAGCAAGCCAAATTTATTCTGAATCTGTATGCTCTTTCATTATAGATCGGATTGAGTTTTCAAGCGCTGCTACTGCTTCATAATCATATCCACTGTTATTAATTTTAATTTTGGCACGCGAGTATATAGGGATTCGTCTAGCATACATATTTCTAATGTGCTGTTCGAAATCAGCTTCTCGTGAGGCCGCCAGCAAGGGGCGGTCATCTTTTTCTTCTTTTAATCGCTCTATAATCAGTTCTATAGGCGTATCCAACCAGATGAGTGTCCCGTTCTGTTCCATAAAACTAAAGTTGTCAGCAGCAATAGCAGTGCCACCTCCGGTGGTAACAAGTCCAAATTGATGATTGTCAAAATCAAGTTTTTTTAAATATTTACTTTCCTTTTGTCTAAACCCGGCTTCTCCGCTTTCCTTGAATATTTTGGATATAGTTCTTTTCTCCTGCTTGCGGATATAATCGTCCAAATCAATAAAGGGTATGTTTAGCTGTACCGCAGCTTTTAAGCCGATACTTGATTTCCCCACACCCATCATGCCAATTATATAGAAAATATGTTGAGCAGATGTCATAATGTAGAACTGGATTTAATAATACTCTTAATGTTATTAATGTTGAGATATCGGAGATACCACCGAATAAAATATTTATTTATCCCAATAATAAGCCGAAAGACTTGGATTGTTGGCAATATTGGGGTTAAATTTTAGTTTATTATTCTGTAACCGATTTTAAATCCTATTTTTGAGCAAATGAATTTGACTTTCCCAATACGGCTTATTTTACTGATTAGCACTGTTCTATTGGTCTCATGCGGACAGAATTCTGCTGTAGATGAAAAAAAAGTAGAGCAAATCATCGGTGATGGCAAAGACTATCAAGATATCATACGAAATCCCGTCTCAGCTGAGGGAATCGATGATACTGTCAATATAGGTAGAGCTGTGTTTAGTGAGAAAATTTTTGATTTTGGAGAAGTAAAAGAAGGTAAAATCATTACTCATGATTTTGTTTTTACAAATGGTGGTGCCAAGCCATTATTGCTTCATGATGCGACATCCACTTGTGGCTGTACTATTCCCGAGATAGACAAGACGCCTATAAGCCCTGGTTCAGAAAGCAAAATTCATGTTCGATTTGACACTAAAGGAAAGGAAGGATATCAAGAAAAGCCGGTGACGGTTTTGACTAATGGTTATCCTTCCAAATATGTGGTGATAGTAAAAGGAAAAGTAATTAAATAATTTTTTAAAAATAATAGATATGCAAGGATATTCTTCCATTTTACTGCTTTTCGGTATGATAGCAGTAATGTATTTTTTTATGCTTAGACCTCAGATTAAAAAGCAAAAAGATCAGAATTCATTCCAGGAAACACTTACTAAAGGTATGGATGTGGTGACTGCAAGTGGTATTATCGGACGTATCAACAAGATAGAAGAGAATATCATTACTCTTCAGATAGATGCGAAGACCTATATAAAAATAACCAGGGGAGCTATCTCCAGGGATTTGACGAATTCCATGGCTGCCAGTCTGAAAGAAGCAGTTAATTTTTAATTTATCGCTAATTATTTGTGAATAAGGAACGCTGGATATTCTTCGGTTGCTTGATGTTAGCCGGTTTTTTCTGGCTGATGCAGAAGTTGGGTAAGACTTACACTATCCGACAGAGATATGCAGTGACTTATGCGTTGCCGGATGGAAAAGTATTTCGTCGTCAACCTGCTAATGATATCTTGGTCACTCTTCAAGGTAAAGGCTGGGATATATTGGCTAAATCTGCAAAGAATATAGGTGATAAAATTGAAGTCGAACTCGGCCAGGATAATAATCAGGTGATACCATCAAGCGCCATAGCTGATAAGATCAATAGCATCCTTGGTTCAAATGAAATCTCAGTGTCGAGGATAATCCCCAGTGAGATTCAGATTCAATTGGAAAGGCAGGCTACTAAAAAAGTACCTATAGAATCCCACATGAATATATCTTATCTGAAGGGGTACTATCAGGCTGATCCAATGGTATTTGTACCCGACTCAGTAATCCTGACCGGCGCACCGGAATTATTGCGAAAGCTCCATAGTTGGCCTACTAAAGAAGTGCAAATTAGCAATTTACACAAATCCATTACTGATATGCCGGTAGTTTTGGAGCCACCTGAGGAGGATATGCTCAGACTCAATACTGCTAAAGTACGCGTCAATCTGGCCGTAGAGGAGTATACTGAGAAGAGCTTTATCGTTCCATTGACGGTTAAGAATGCTGATTCCAAAGTTAGAATTTTACCCGATCAGGTTACGGTTAAGTGTATCGTCGGACTGAGTAAGTATGACAACCTAAGTGCGGATGATCTTGAACTTTACCTCAATCTTGATGAGAGTTTGCTGCGCAAAGGAGTGAACGTTGCACCCGTTGCTATCTCTCGCATGCCTATATTCGTGCGCAATATCAACTTCTATCCCAAAGCAGCCGAATTTTTCTATGTGAAATAGATAATTGTGTGTTAAGACACAAATCTTATTTTTGTAAACAATTAATAAATTAAGATTCAATCAAATGATACAAAAAATTAAAGTAGCCAATCCGGTAGTAGAGTTGGATGGTGACGAAATGACTCGCATTATCTGGAGCTTTATAAAGAATAAACTAATCCTGCCTTATGTGGAGTTGGATATAAAATATTATGATCTCAGTGTTGAATATCGCGATGCTACAGACGATCAGGTGACTATCGACGCGGCCAATGCCATCAAGCAATATGGAGTAGGTATCAAGTGTGCTACCATCACACCTGACGAAGGTAGGGTTACTGAATTTAATCTAAAGCAAATGTGGCGATCGCCCAATGGTACTATTCGGAATATTCTGGATGGTACCGTCTTCCGTGAGCCCATCGTGATCAAAAATATCCCACGACTAGTGACTAACTGGACAGCGCCCATCATCGTCGGCAGACATGCCTTCGGAGATCAATACCGGGCTACCGACACAGTGATCCAGGGAAAAGGAAAGCTGACAATGACTTTCACACCGGAAGATGGCCGTGCGCCCCAGACATTTGATGTGTATGACTTCAAGGGTGATGGAGTAGCGCTGTGTATGTACAATACAGATGAGAGCATAGAGGGCTTCGCACGTAGTTGCTTTAATATGGCATTGAGTAAGAAATGGCCTCTTTACCTCTCTACTAAGAATACCATTCTGAAGAAATATGATGGTCGCTTTAAAGATATCTTTGAGACCATTTATCAGAATGAATTCAAAGCCCAGTTTGATCAGAATAATATGGTGTATGAGCACCGACTCATCGATGATATGGTAGCCAGTGCACTCAAATGGCACGGAAACTTCGTGTGGGCTTGCAAGAACTATGATGGCGATGTCCAGAGTGATACCATAGCCCAGGGATTTGGCTCTCTAGGGCTGATGACTTCAGTGCTGATCACTCCCGACGGTAAAACGCTTGAAGCAGAGGCAGCTCATGGCACGGTGACCCGCCACTTCAGAGAGCATCAAAAAGGCAACCCCACCTCTACTAATCCGATTGCATCTATTTTTGCCTGGACACGAGGTCTTGCTTTCCGGGGCAAGTTGGATAATAACCAATCTCTCATAGACTTTGCAAATACACTGGAGCGTGTTTGTATCGAAGCAGTGGAAGAAGGACACATGACCAAGGATCTGGCAGTAACCATTCATGGCAATAAGGTGCAGCATGGAACTGATTATATGTACACTGAGGAATTTCTAGATGTCTTAGACCAGAAATTACAGTCCACGTTGAACGGATAAGTGGGTTATTGTTAATTGTTAATTGTTAATGCTGAATGCTGAATGCTGAATGCTAAATGTTGAATGATAAATGCTGAATGATAAATGCTGAATGATAAATGTTGAATGATAAATGCTGAATGCTGAATGATAAATGCTAAATGTTGAATGTTGAACGCTAAATGTTGAATGCTAAATGCTAAATGTTGAATGGGATATCCTTTTAGCTTCAGATACCAACTACAACATCGAAGGTGTGAAATTATTATGGAAATGAATCATCGTACCGGCGAGAACCCAGAATGGGTGACATTTATTTTGAGCTAACTTGCCTTGGAACAATGCGTGAGGGACCGAAAGGGCCACGGTGTATAGGGCGATATCTGCCAAATATGCTTTACTAAGTAAAGTTAATAATCAACTCCGGTAGCATAGTAGAGGAAATTATCTTAAGCCCTTAGCACGGAGCAACGCGAACCCCTGTAGGCACCGGCACCACCGGTAGGTGGGGACACGCCCAATATCGAAAGTCAAAATAATCTTGATCTAATGTGAAACATACATTTAGATGTGTAAATCTTGCTGTATCGGTAATAGATAATGTGCCATAAGGCCAACTAGTCTCTGGGGCAAAATCCCAATGTGCCAGCGAGCTAAATCGTCAATGCGCCAAATGCATCTTTCATCCGCTGGCACGCTTCGATAATATCTGCGTCGCAAGCGGCATATGAGATGCGAATACAATTATCATCGCCGAAAGCACTACCTGAAACTAAGGCTAAGTAATAATGATCTAGTAGATATTCGCACAATTGATCTGCATTTTCTATGGTCTTACCTTCGCTTGTTTTTTTACCAAAGTAACTGCTGACATTTGGGAAGACATAGAAAGCACCTTGAGGAGTATTGGTAATCAGGCCGGGAATCTCTTTCAGTAAACCCAATATGAGATCACGTCTTTTCAGAAAGACATCACGCATGGCATAGGTCTCATCCAGTGGCGACTCTAGGGCAGTCTCTGCTGCTTTCTGACCAAACGAAGAAGCGCCTGAAGTAAACTGGCCTTGCATCTTATCCGTTGCCTGTGCTACTTCTTTGGGTGCACCGATATAACCGAGTCTCCAGCCTGTCATTGCAAATCCTTTCGAAAATCCATTGACGGTGATGACCTGATCTTTTACTTCGTCTATTGAGCCAATGCTGGCGTGATGCCCGGTGTAGTTAATGTATTCGTATATCTCGTCTGAGACGATGTAGATTTCATTTTTATCTCCCAGTACACGTGCAAATGCTTTTAGCTCATCCAGAGTATACACCGTTCCGGTGGGGTTGCAAGGGGAAGAATAAATGACCATTCGGGTCCGAAGAGTGATAGCCGCTGTGAGTTGCTCGGGCGTGATTTTGAAATCGTTCTCGATGCCGGCATGTATGATAACCGGAATTCCGCCCGCCAATTGGACCATCTCGAGATAGGAGACCCAATAAGGTGCAAAAATAATGACCTCATCGCCATCATCTAAGAGACTCATACAGATGTTGGCCAGCGATTGCTTAGCACCATTTGAGACCACAATCTGATTGAGATCAAAGTCCATATTATTATCGCGCTTGAATTTGTGCTGAATCGCCTTCTTGAGTTCGAGCAAACCCGACACCGGAGTATAATGGGTGTAGCCTTCATCCAGAGCAGTCTTTGCTGCCTCCTTGATAAAATTTGGGGTATCGAAATCCGGTTCGCCTATACTCAGGTTTATAACATTGTTTCCCTCTTGCTTCAGAGCCCTGGCTCGAGCGGTCATCTGCAGCGTTGCTGACTCAACCATCTTCACTATTCTCGCTGCTAGCGGATATTCAATTGGCTTTCCCATAATCCTTGGTTACTGTTTCAGACAAATGTAACAACACAACTGCAATTAAATATTAAAATTACTGCTATTGTGATCTCAAGAGTTTCTGTTTTATATAATTAGTCCTTTTTATTGGATAATTAATTTCTGCAAGCCATTCAATCCTTTCCCATCGGTAGTCTTAATAAAATAAACTCCTGGTTGAAGTGTAGGTATATCAAAATTAACCATTGAACCTGTGGTGGATGTCTCAAGTAAGATTTTGCCGGATAGAGAAATTAACTGGACATTCACCAGTTCTGATGAACTAAGTATTCTAAGTGACTCACCATTTTTTAGTGGATTGGGATAAATGGTACAGTCTACATTTATTTTATGTTTGTTTGCGAGATTCCTTCTGGAAGGAGAATAAACTGAAATGTCATCTATGGTAATTCCAGTCTCCTGCTGTATGGAGTCTGACGCCATCAAGAAGCCAACACTGATTTCTCTGCCTTGGAAATCCTCGAGTGAAATCTGTTCTCTTACCCAAGGGCTTTTGCCCTGATATATCGGTCGCTCCTGGTCCTGAAATACACCACCCAGAACAGAATATTTGCCACACAATGGTATGGTGTCTATGCCATCAATCGCAAATACCTGAGCATAATCAAATACCGGCTCTATATCCCAGGTGGCATAATAGCTCAGGAATGACGGCGTATCGATCGGGATTTTAAATTTGTTTTTCAATACCAAATAGGATTTAACACCCGCTTTATAATAGGTCCCGGGTGAATCACTATAAGCTGACTCTGGAGTAAAATAAATCTCATTATCTAGGCCCCAGCCATTGGTAGTTATCTTCGTAATGTCCTCTGCGTGATCAGTTTTAGTCACCAGGCTATTGGCATAGACCATACTAAAAGTATCCTTTTCTATGAGACCTGACATCAAGCGAGTTGCCTCAATCTTAATTTCGTCTCCAAATGAAATTCCGGTAGTAGCTGACACCATAAGGCTATCATAAAAGCGCTGGGCGGGCTGCAAAAGAAAATCAAAATTACTCTTCTCGAGAATAGCATTATTTGACAGAACTTTAAAAGAAATTGTTTGCAGGCCTGTCTCAATACCAATCTTATTAATGTAAAATGGAATACTATTAGGAAGTAGCCCGGTGATGAAGCCATCTGACATGGGTGTAAATTCGTAGTACCCCAATGCAAATTTTGCATATTGTATATTCCCTTTTAGTGTAGATTTAGAGATAGGTTCTATTTTATTTCTCTTTGGCCAAAACCCATCTACTGCGTATCCCACTTCGGGTGTAAAAGCAAAGAGCTTATGGCCTGGTATTCCCTCGTACATCCAGTCATCGGAATCACCATTGGTGAAGTATCCTACAGTTTCCTGACCGGTGCCGATTTTAAATTCATTTGAAAGAGCATAGGATTTTCCCATATTTTTAAATGCTGCGTCATCCGGACAAGGAGTGTTGGTATAGCCATATGGGTGAATGAGGTAATTGCCATAGGTATGATAATTGAGCGCCAAATCAAACTTGTATTTTTCTACCATAAACTTGACCGACTTTGTTTCTATTTCTGAAAATGGTGTCTTTCCTCTATAGGTCGCTGAAGTTTCTACCGGACTTGAGCCGACATCGTCAATGCCCCAGTGATCACCGTAATTTCTGTTCAGATCTACACCTACAATGGTGCCATTGCCATTGCGACTTCTATTCTTACGCCAGAAGCCACCTCCATTTGGATTAGTTTTTTGGTTATGCTGGTAGCCATCGGGGTTCACACAAGGGATGAAATATAATTCGGTGTTATCAATTATCTCTTTGATCTCGCTGTCGGTATCGTAGTGTTCCAACAGATACCACATGAACATGGTCAATTGAGTGAGACTCATGGGTTCACGTGCGTGATGCAATGCAGTATAGAGTACTTTGGGCTTAGACTGTGTCTGCTCGGGATTGTTTGAGATCCGCATGTACCACATCGTATTTCCCTCTACTGTAGTGAAAGTATCGATAGCCATACGAGAGCTTATGAGCTGTGGGTAGAGCATATGCATAGAGTCCAAAATGGAGATCATTTCCTCGTATTGGTAATATCCACCCATCTTGCCCAGTCGGAAATGAGCAGGCGTGGGTAATTCAATATTCATATCCGGCCGACAGGGTTTGTCTCGGGGAGACAAAATGTCACCTTCTGTTGTTACTTCTTTGAATTTGACTTTGAGTTCTTCTAATCTTGCCCGCTCTTCATCTGAGAATTGATAATACCAGTATCTACCAGGTAGTATTTCGCCGTGATCTACTTCAAACCCCTCAGCAGCCAGGAAAGCGGGTGATGTTTTTGTCAAATCGACTTGGAGTAGATGTTGGCTTTTAGCTTGATAGAAAGATATTAAGAGTAAGATAGTGGTATATAAAAGACGGAATCTATTCATTGTAGTAAGTATTCTAAATTAAAGTAGCACAAAGGTAAACATATTAAAAAAATGTATAGGTAAAGGTCCGATTCGATTTTTAGTTTTTCCTGAAAAACTTTAACATTTATAACATCATAGTTGTCAATGCTTTACCGTTCTGAATATATTATCCTGCAATTTCAATCAATAATCTATAATATTTCTCGCCGGTGATGTGGTTATTCCTGTTTTTGACCTTATTTGTTCCACGCAATTATGAAGAATTCAAGGTGGAGATGGTTCAGCGCGTAAATGAATTACGGGCTGAGGGCTGCAATTGTGGTGGTAAGTATATGGCTCCCGCTGGTTCTGTATCCTGGAATGATAGGATTGGAATAGCTGCAGCCCGTCATGCTATTGAGATGCAGGAATATGGTTATTTCAGCCATCGTGGTCGCGATGGAAGCGGCATTGGTGCCCGAGTGAGTGCTACCGGATATCAGTGGAGTTATGTATCAGAGAATATTGCCAGGGGGTATAAATCGATAGACGATGTGCTTCAAGGCTGGTTGGCAAGTCCCTCACACTGCCGAAATCTAATGAATCCACGCCTGAAGCATATGGGAGTAGCAAAGAAAGGCGAGTATTGGGTGCAGGATTTTGGAACTTCTTATTAATTAGTTGGTGCATTTAACTGAAATTATTACTTTTGTTAAATAAATTTCGCACAACAATGGCAGCCGAGACAATAAACCAAACTAAAACCTCTACCCGTAATCACTGGCTAATCTTTTTAGTCTCTCTGGTAGCTATCACTTTGTTATTGATTTTTCTGCCATCTTGGTTTTGGGTAGCCTTACCGTTTCTTTTGACGTCGTTTGTCTATGGCATGCGCTGGGTGTAACCACCTGAAGAACAGATACTAGTCACTCTTTGAGACTATATCTTCCTAATAAGTTTTGTGCCCCACAGCTCATAAGTTGCTATATGAGATTTTTTACAATTTAAAATTCGAATCATGAGGAATTTTTTATTTCTGATTATTCTATCTTTCAGCCTTTCCAACTGTCACAAGGACAATATTGGGGATGGTTTTGTCAGAGCCACACTGCTCCGGTATGATCTTCGTGAATGTGCTTGTTGTGGAGGCGTAATGGTCCATTTTGATGATCCCACTTTGAATAGTAAAGATGAATTCTATCAATGGTTTCAGAATACAAACACCTTTGGAATAAATGAATTTACTGCTTTTCCTTTATCTGTAAAAATAAAATATAACAAATATGACGGAGCATGCGCTTCATCAAAGGGTGTTATAAATATCAGTGGGCTTATCAAACTGTAGATCATTTCAGACCATTTCCAGATTCTACCTAATTAAATTCAAACCAATATTAAGAGTAACACTATGAAAGTCAATCCTTATCTGAACTTTGATGGCCAGGCAGAAGAAGCCTTCAATTTCTATAAATCAATATTTGGTGGAGAATTTATAGGCCTTATGAAAATGAAAGATGTTCCCGGTGGAGAGCATATGAATACTGAAGACCGAGAGAAAGTGATGCACATTTCTTTGCCTATTGGTTTTCATACGATCCTTATGGCATCAGATATCATTCCTTCTTTGGGTCATTCTCTTCAAGTCGGCAACAATAATTACATCTCTTTACACCCGGATAGCAAAGAGGAAGCAGATAGAATTTTTTATGGATTGTCTGCCGGTGGCAAGATTGAGATGGCTATAGAAGATCAGTTTTGGGGAGATTACTTCGGCAGTTTCATTGATCGGTTCGGTATCTGCTGGATGATCAACTTTAATAAGGATTTCTAAAAATGACGAGCAATATCTTTCTTAGTGTCTTTACTAAGTAAATATGAGCAATGTTAAAAGACTATCTTGATTTCAATAGATAATTCCTTAGTA
>Ga0154020_10001053_pt1 | contig 34053 bp, 32 predicted proteins | sample Klosneuvirus_201_FD_109709 | JGI IMG/M metagenome (GOLD analysis project Ga0154020, IMG submission 109709) | Active sludge microbial communities from wastewater, Klosterneuburg, Austria - Klosneuvirus_20160825_MG | ecosystem: Engineered > WWTP > Aerobic digester > Activated sludge | place...
ACCCGGCAGCGGCGCGTCGCTCGGCGTGAGGCCGATGTCAGAGAAGTAGCGATCGACGATCAGGGCGATCACGTCGGCGTCGGCCTCGCAGCTGGGCGAGCGAGCCACGCGCCGGGTGACGCGTACGACGCTCCCCTCGAGCAGCGAGACCTCGATGGCCGCGACGTCGATGCGGACCTGGAGCAGATGCCCGGCCGCGCTCCAGCGCGACAGCAGGCGAGGAAGTACGCTCTCCAGCTCGCAGGCCGAGCCCTGCACCGAGATGGCCAGGCCCCCGGGCGGCGGCGCTGGCTCGGCCAGCACGACCAGCCCGCTCAGGACCCCGGCGAGCGCGAGGAAAGGCACGGTACGCTCTCACCCTCGCGCCCGAGGAGCCGGGCGCTTCTCTTTGGCATGGGTCACGGCGTCGACCAAGATCGCGGCGACATGTTGGTCATCGAGGGCGTAGAAGATCTGCTTACCGCGCCGGGTTCGCCGGACGAGCCCCGCGTCCCGGAGGTGCCTGAGCTGATGGGACATCGACGACTGGGTGGCGCCGCAGAGCTCGGCTAGATCCGAGACACACAAGGCATCGTTGAGCGACAGCGCCAGGAGCACGGTCAGGCGATCTTCGTGGCTGAAGGCGCGAAAGAGCTCCAGCACGGCCCGCCGCGCGGCTGCTCCTGGCAAGGCCCGCTTCATCCGGCTTTGGGCCGCGCGCCCGCCGTGAACATCGGGCACTCTTCTTGGCGGCAGGGCTCGCCGCTGATGGGATCGATCTGGATCGTGGTGTGGGCCACGCCGAGCTCATCTTTGAGCACCGCCTCCGCGCGCCGCAGCACGTCGTCGGCGCTGGAGCCCTCGGCCGGCACGAGGTGGGCGGTGACGACCGGAAAGCCGCTGCCGAGCGACCACACGTGCAGCTCATGCACCGCGCGCACGCCGCTGACCGCCGCCAGCTTGGCCGCCACCACGTCCTGCTCTAGCCCCGCCGGGGCGAACTCGAGGAGGACCCGGGTCGAGTCGCGGAGCAGCCCCCAACCGCTGAAGAGCACCAGCACGCCGATCACCACGCTGGCGATGGCGTCGGCGGCATAGAGTTGGAAGAACATCGTCAAGAGGCCGGCGACCAAGGCCCCGAGTGAGCCGAGCGCGTCCACCAGCATGTGGAGCAAGGCGCCGCGCACGTTGAGATCCTTGCTGCCGTCGGCCTTCATCAGCCGAGCCGCGCTGCCCAAGTTGATGATCAGCCCGATGACCGCCACGATCAGGATGGGCATCCCGGCGATCGGCGGAGGCCCGGCGATCAATCGCTCGGCGGCCTCTTTGAAGATAAAGACGCAGGCCACCACCAGCGCCACCGCGTTCAAGAAGGCCCCCAGGATCTCGGCCCGCAGCAGCCCGAAGGTCCCGTGCCGGGTGGCCGGCCGCGAGGTCAGGTGCGACGCCACCACGGCCAAGCTGAGCGCTGCGACGTCGCTGACCATGTGGGTGGCGTCGCCGAGCAGCGCCAGCGATCCGGTCCAGAAGCCGACCGCCGCCTCGATGATCAGGAATCCGCCGTTGAGGACGAGCGCAAACTGCAGCGCGCTCCGCGTACCCCCGGCGTGATGATGAAAATGCAGTGGCCCATGGCCGTGGTCGTGGTCGTGGTCGTGGTCGTGGCCATGGTCGTGAGCCCCGTGCCCCGCGTGCTCATGCTCCTGCGCCACGCCGCCATCCTCGCCACTCCATCATATGAAGTCAACGTCATGTGTGTCGGGGCCCGGGCTTCGGTGCCTCGATCGCCGGGGGATGGGTCTCGAGGATCAGCCGACCAGCCCGCTGGTAGGTGAAATAAGCCCAGCTCCAGCTCAGCAGCGTGATCAGGCGGTTTCTGAAGCCCACCAGCGACATCAAGTGAATGAACAGCCAGGCCAGCCAGGCGAGCAAGCCCGAGAACTCGATCTTCCCTACGCGCGCGACCGCGGCCGACCGGCCGATCGTGGCCATGATCCCCCGATCGACATAGCGAAACTTGTCCCGTGGGAGCCCCGCGAGGCTGCGCTCGATGTTGTGGGCGGCCAGCGCTCCCATCTGCATCGCGGCCGGAGCTACGCCCGGCACGGGTTGGCCGTCGACCTCCACCGCGGCCAGATCGCCGATCACGTAGATCTCGGGGTGGCCCGCCACGCTCAGCTCAGCCTCCACCACCACCTGGCCGCTCTTGGTCAGCGGCGCGCCGAGGCTTTGACCGACGGACGATCCTTTGACCCCCGCCGCCCACAGCACGGTCTTGGCGAGGATGCGCTCGCCGCCGACCTCCACGCCGTCGGCGTCGATGGTGGTGACGCGCTGCTTCTTCAGCGTGCGCACGCCCAGGCCGGCCAGATCCCGCTCGGCGTGCTCGGACAGCGCGGGCGAGAAGGCGGTGAGCACGCGGTCCACCCCCTCGATCAGGAAGATCTCGGCGGTGGTGGTGTCGATGCGCCGAAAGTCCCCGGCCAAGGTACGGCGAGCGATCTCGGCCAAGGATCCCGCGAGCTCGACCCCCGTGGGGCCCCCGCCGACCACCACGAAGGTCAGCCAGGCGCGCCGCAAGGCCGGATCCTCGCAGCGCTCGGCGGCCTCGAAGGCGAAGAAGATGCGGCGACGGATCTCGAAGGCGTCCTCGATCGACTTGAGTCCCGGCGCAAACGCCGCCCACTCATCGTGCCCGAAGTAAGCATGGGTGGCGCCGGTGGCCACGATCAAGTGATCGTAGGGGACGACGCCATCGGCGAGGATGACCTGCCGGGCGCTCGGCTCGACCCGCACGACGTCTCCCAAGATCACCCTGGCGTTGGCCTGCCGGCGCAAGATCTTCCGAATCGGCATGGCGATCTCGGCGGCCGAGAGCCCTCCGGTCGCGACCTGGTAAAGGAGCGGCTGGAAGAGGTGGTGGTTGCGTCGGTCGATCAGCGTGATCTCCACCGGAGCGTGCTCGAGCGCCCTTGCCGCTGCGAGGCCTCCAAAGCCACCGCCGATGATCACGACCCTCGAAGCCATGCCTCGCTTCACCATGGATCAACCGGGGAAGCCAGCACCTGCCCGGTCCGGGTCCCGGTACCGGTCCGGGTCCCGATCGTTGCTGCGTAGGCCTCCATCGAGGCCGCGCGGGTGCTCAAGAGGCGCGTCTCGGAGATGCTGACGCGTCTCTTCCAATCGACGGGACGCCGGCAGATTCCGGATCGGGACCGCGACCGGCCGCGACCGGTACCGGGACCCGGACCGGGTAGGGCTGAAGACAGGCCCCTGGCAGGCGGAGCATTCACAATCCCGGTACAAGGGACTAGCGTCCAGCCGTGCGCTTGGCGATCGCCCCATGGCTCGTTGTCCTGGCCGCGGGGCCAGAGCTCGCCTCCGCGCATCCCAGCGGCGGGCCCGCGGTGGCTTGGCCGCTCGCCCCTCGAGGCGTGGGTGTGCTGGCCGACCAGAGCTTCCCGTTCAGCTGGACGGACACCAACCTCTTCACGCCGACGGGCACGATCACCATCGACTGGTTCTTCACCGCGTCCATGCCGCCCACGTTTCAGATCGGCTCGACGCCCCCAGATCTCGAGGGCACCGTGATCGTCCGCGGGGTGCCGGAGACGGATCCCGCCAACCGCTGGGTGTGGAACACCGCCACCGTCGCGGCGGGCTCGTACTTCCTCTGGTCCCGCGTCAACGACCTGCCTACGGAGGTGAGCTCGATCCGCATCAACGCCTTCTCCCCTGGCGTCGTCACCGTCGCGCACCCCGGTGATCCAGTGCATCCCGCGATCTTCCTGGCTCAGCCGGATAGCCCCTTCACCTTCGCCGACCAGAGCTTCAAGCTCGAGTGGCAGGCCTTCGACCCCGATGGGACCGCGACCATCCGGCTCGAGCTGATGCGCTCGCGGGACGTCGCCGGCGCGATCCTCCTCGCCGACGGCTTGGCGGCGACGTCGACCGGGAGCTTTGTCGTGGACACCCACGCCGAGCCCGAAGGCGATCTCATCTTTCGGGCGACGATCCGGGACGCGCGCGGGCTCTCCTTCGTGTCCTATCCTCGCTACCTGCTGCGCGTGTTGCACGATCCGATGCCCCTCGACGCCAGCGCGCCGGACATCCGTGGGGCCGATCGCGCTGTGGCCGATGCGATCGTCGCCGATGCCGCCGACGCGGGCGCCAGCCTCGGCGGCGACGCCGACCAGGCTGGCGCGGGCTGTAGCTGCAGCACGGCAGAGGGACCGGGCCGCGGCCTGGCCCTCGTGTTCTTGGGGTGGTTCGCTCTACGCGTCTGGGCCCGTTATCGGCGGGGTGAACCCGCCTGCGGGCGCGATCGCTTCGCTCTACGCCTTACTTGGCGGAGAGGCCCTGCTCGCGCAGGAAGTCTCGAACGCGCCCCACGATGACGTCGATGGCGATCTTGTTCTCCCCGCCCTCGGGGATGATCACGTTGGCGAAGCGCTTGGAAGGCTCCACGAAGGCCAAGTGCATGGGGCGTACGGTCTCGTAATATTGGGAGCGCACGGAGGAGAAGCTGCGGCCCCGCTGCTCGATGTCCCGGCGCATTCGGCGCATCAAACGGATGTCGGCGTCGGTGTCCACGAAGACCTTGAGATCGAGCTCATCCCTGAGCGCCGGGATGGCCATCGTCAGGATCCCCTCGACGATCACCACCGGCGCCGGTTCGATCCGCAGCGTCTCCTTGGCCCTCACATGCTGGGCATAGTCGTAGATCGGCTTCTCGATGGCGCGGCCCTGGCGGAGGTCCTTGAGGTGGCGGATGAGCAGCTCCGTCTCTAGCGCGTCCGGGTGATCGTAGTTGGTCCGGGTCCGCTCCTCGAAGGGCAACGTCGCTTGGTCGATGTAGTACGCGTCGTGATCGATCCCGACCGCCGATGGACCCAGCGCCTCGATGATGGCGTGGGCGATCGTGGTCTTTCCCGAGCCCGTTCCGCCGGCGATGCCCAAGATGAGGGAGGCGCGCATCGAGCCTCCTTACCCCGGCCGACGCGCCGAATGAAACAGCAAGTTGGCGCAGCAAGTGCGCGGGTTTCTGATCGCCCGAGCGGCCCGAGCGAATACGGAGAGCCCGACTCGGCTAGCCGAGTCCCCGCCACCTGTCCCCCCACCGACAAAGCTTTGCGATAGTGCCGACCGACCGAACCCCCCTGGACAACTGGCTCGTCGCCTCGAGCTTGCTTTGTCGCCCTCCCGCGCCGGGCTCTCAGTGCGGTATTCGCGACTCGCCCGGCGATCCTGACGCGCAGGATCAAAAAAAAATGGAGCAGGAGATCACCCGAGCGAGGCCGCGAGATGCGCGTGGGGTTCGTGGCGAGGGCAGTGTATGCTCCCCCCGTGGCCAAGAAGACGCCGTTCAACGCGTCACTGGCGGATGCCGCCAAAGCGCTCAAAGCCAAGCTGGAGGCCGAAGCCAAGGCCAAGGCCGCCCCTCCTCCCAAGCCCAAGGCCAAGCCCAAGGGCCAGGAGCCCGAGGTGGAGATGTCCTTCGCCGACATGATGCGAGGTACCCGCCCGATCGGAGGAGATCCCCGGGGCGTCATCCGCCCGCCGCCGCCCCCCGACAATGCCGACTACCTCGACCTGGAGAGCGAGGAGGCCGAGGTCTTGGCCAGCCTAGCCAGCCTGATCGACGGCACGGCGAGCTTCGACATCGCCGACACCGAAGAGTTCATCGAGGGCGCGGTGGAGGGGCTCGATCGCCGGATCTTGCGCAGCCTGCGCCGCGGCGACTACGCGATCGAGGCGCACGTCGATCTGCATGGGCTGACCAAGGAGCCGGCCAAAGACGCGGTCGAGTCGTTTTTGGGTGAGTCGCGGCGCCGTGGGCAGCGCTGCGTCTTGATCGTGCATGGCCGCGGGCTCAACTCCAAAGACCAGATCCCCGTGCTCAAGATCGCCCTCAAGGGCTGGCTGGAGCGGGGCCGGATCGCTCGCAACATCCTGGCCTTCTCCACCGCTCGGCCGCATGATGGCGGCGCCGGCGCGGTCTACGTGCTGCTCCGGCGCTGATGGAGGGCAAGGAGGCAAAGACCGAGGAGGCTCGCTGGGCGCAGCGGGGGTTCCTCTCCTCGTTCTACTACGCGTTCAACGGCGTCCTCCGCACCGTCGCGACCCAGCGCAACATGAAGGTCCATTGGGTCTCCGCCGAGGCGGTGATGCTCGTGGGGATGGCGCTGGAGCTCGACATCGCGGCCCGGGCCAGCGTCGTCGTTTGCGTGGGCCTGGTCTTGTGCATGGAGGTCCTCAATACCGCGCTGGAGGCCTTCGTCGATCTGCACGTCAAGCAATACGCGCGCGCCGCGATGGTGGCCAAGGACGCCGCCGCCGCCGCCGTCTTGATCTTCGCCGCCGCCGCGGTGGTGGTGCTGGCCGACATCTTGTTTCACCGGTGGCGCAGCGTCATGCGGAGCTGGCCGGCCATCATCCGCACCATCGAAGCGGGGCTCCCGCTCCTGATCGCGCTGACCTACATCTTGTGGTCCAAGCGGCGGGTGGCGGTGCTCGTGACGGTCGTGGCCATCGCCACCGTGCTGCTCGGCTACCTGGCCTACTGGTCGCGGGACGAGGTGTTCACAGCGGGAGCGCTGGCCTTCCTCTACACGGCTTTCCTGGCCCGCCTGCGCGAACCGGCGCTGCGCCTCTGACCGTCGACGCGCACCAAGACTGCTGGCATCCTCGTCGGGTATGGGCTCCGGGGGTGACGACGAGGGCGGCGCTGAACCCGAGCAGCTCGAGGCCACCGAGGTCGCGCCGAGCTATTCCCCGGGCCGGTCGCCGTCGGTTGGAGAGCGCCTGGCCCGCCGCGAGCAGGAGGACCCGCGCGCCGGGCTCGTCCTTCTCGGGCGCTATCGCCTGGAACAGGCCATCGCCAAGGGCGGCATGGGCAAGGTCTATCGGGGCACGCAGCTCAAGCTCAATCGCCCGATCGCGGTGAAGGTCCTGAACCGCGAGTTCAAGGAGACGGATCCCCAGTTCGTGCGGCGATTCTGCTTGGAGGCAGAGATCTCGGCCCGCATCAGCCATCCGAATGTGGTCACCGTGCATGACTACGGAGAGACGGAGGACGGCGAGCTGTTCATCGTCATGGAGTACCTCCGCGGCCGCACGCTCTCCCAGCTGATCCAGCAGGAGGCCCCGCTGCCCGCGGCGCGCATCATCCGCATCGCCACGCAGCTGGCCCGGGCGCTGCGCGAGGCCCACGCTCAAGGCATCATCCATCGAGATTTGAAGCCGGGAAACGTGATGCTGCTCGACAGCGGGGACGAGCCTGACGTCGTGAAGGTGCTCGACTTCGGCCTAGTCAAGCGCTTCGTCCCGGAGGGGAGGCCGGTCGGGGTCTCGCCCGAGCAAGGGGAGGACTTCGAGCTGACCCTCGCGGGGACCTTGCTCGGCTCGCCGCGCTACATGTCGCCCGAGCAGATCAAAGGCGAGGTGCTCGACCCGCGCACGGACATCTACTCGCTGGGCATCATCCTGTTTCAGATGGCCGCGGGCCGACCACCCTTCACCGGCGCGGGCAACGTCGACCTCATCTACAAGCACGTCCACGAGCCTGTCCCCAGCATCGCCAGCGTGAGCAACGGCGTGGACTGCCCGCCGGAGCTCGAACGCATCATCGATCATGCGCTGGAGAAGGACCGCGATCGCCGCTATGGCTCGATGGGCGAACTCATCGAAGATCTGAAGCGCGCGCGAGACTCGATCACCGAGGCCGGGCCGCGGCTCCCGGCGCAGGTCGAGTCCGCAGTGCGCACGGAGCTCCTCCCCGCGATCCCGGAGGAGCCGACCAAAGAGTCGGTGCCGCTGCCGACGACCCGCATCCCCGCCGCGGCGACCGTGCTCTTGCCGCCGACGCTGGCCCCTACCCCGGTGAGCGAGGTCCTCTCCGAGCCCAAGACGGTGCCGACCCGAGGCGCGGAGGGGCGAGCCTCGCTGCGTGGTCCCTTGATCGCCGGGGTGGCCCTGACCGCGGTGATCGCCTTGGCGCTCGCCGCGCTGCTCCAATCGCGCCGGCAGGCCGGCGCCGTCCCTCCGGCGCCCGCCGCTCCAGCGAAGACCGCCCCGCGCCTCCCGATCGAGAGCACGCCGAGCGGAGCCCAGGTCCGCCTCGATGGGGTCTCGATCTGCAAGACACCTTGCGCTTTGGAGCGCCCCGCCGAGCCAGAGGGGCAAGCGCACGCGCTGGAGGTGGAGCTCGAGGGATACACCGTGTTGCGCGCGCCGCTGCGCTTTGGGGAGCGGTCCGCGCTGAGCTTTGAGCTCGAGCCTGCGCTGCCGATCGAGGTCGAGGCCTCGCCAGAGCCGAGCCCGATGCCGGAGGGGGCCGACCCTGAGGCCAAGTACACGGGGAAGCGCCGGACCAAGCGGCTCCCCCGCGGCCGCAACAATCCCGACGAAGACTGGCGCTGAGCCGGTTTTTTTGGTTACCTCCCGGGGCCATGCGCATCGAGCCCCGAGACGTCCACCACTCGCTCGCCAAGACGTTGCTCGTCGAGGGCTATCCGATGGTGCTCGACCTCGAGCAAAGCCACGGTCAGTGGCTGCGCGACGCAGTGACCGGGCGCGAGTTCCTCGACTTCTTCACCTTCTACGCGTCCCGCCCGATCGGCTTCAACCACCCGCGGCTGCGGGAGCCGGAGTACCTCGAGCGCCTGCTCTTGGCGGCGCGCATGAAGCCGTCCAACTGCGACATCTACACCACGCTGTACGCGGAGTTCGCCGAGACCTTCCGCCTCGTCGCGCTGGGCCCCGGCATGGTCCACGCCTTCTACGTCGACGGCGGGGCGCTGGCGGTCGAGAACGCGCTCAAGGTCGCCTTCGACTGGAAGGCTCGGAAAAACATGGCCCGCGGCAAGCCAGACAAGCCGGGCCGGGTCATCCACTTCACCCACGCCTTCCACGGGCGCAGCGGCTACACCCTGTCGCTGACCAACACCCACGACCCGCGCAAGACGATGTACTTCCCGAAGTTCGATTGGCCGCGGATCCCGAGCCCCGCGCTCAAGTTCCCGCTGACGGAGGAGCACCTGGCCGAGGTCGCTGGCTCCGAAGAAGCCGCCTTGGCCGAGATCGATCGGGTCTATCAGCGCTACGGCAACGACGACATCGCCTGCATCATCATCGAGCCCATGCAGGCCGAGGGCGGCGATCGCCACTTCCGGCCCGAGTTTCTGCAGGCCCTGCGCAAGGTCGCCGACGAGCGAGAGGCGCTGCTCATCTTCGACGAGGTCCAGACCGGCATGGGCGGGGCGGGTTCGATGTGGTGGTACGAGCAGGTCGGGGTGACGCCGGACGTGGTGGCCTTCGCCAAGAAGGCGCAGACCGGGGGCATCATGGCCTCGGCCCGCGTCGACGAGATCGACTCCGTCTTCAAGGTGAAGTCGCGCATCTCCAGCACCTTCGCCGGCAACCTGGTCGACTTCGTACGCTGCACTCGCTACCTCGAGATCATCCGCGATGAGCGGCTGCTCGAGAACGTACAGGGGGAGGGCGCGTTCCTGCTCGGCAAGATCGAGGATCTGGTCAGCTCGACCCCCGGCCTCTCGAGCGCCCGCGGCCGCGGTCTGCTCATCGCCTTTGACGCCGCCGACACCGAGATGCGCGATCGCATCGTCAACGGGGCGAAGGAGCAAGGGCTCCTCGTCCTGGCCTGCGGCGATCGCTCGGTCCGCCTCCGCCCAGCCCTGGACCTCCCGCGGGAGGACGCCGAGGAGGGCTTTCGTCGCCTGGCGGCGGCCACCCGGGCTGCAGTAGCTAAGTAACCGACATCTATAGCGCAATCCCTTTGCATTGAAGTTTTTCGCGCATCCTTCCGATGAATGTGCGTGATGGCGCTCAGCACCCGCATCCTGGTCATCGATCAAGACCCGGCCTTCCGGCGTGAGGTTCGTACCCTCGCCGAGGCGCTGGGTTATCAAGCCGTGGAGGTCGACTCCGGTCGGGCCGCCTTGGCCGAGCTCGGCAGCGGAGTGGCAGACGCCGTCGTCGTCGACCTCTCCATCGTCGATGTGCCGGTTCGGGACATCGTGGCGGCCGTCGCGAGCCTCCCCGCTCCGCGTCCCGCGCTGGTGGTGACCGGCCGAGCACCGAGCCTCGAGGAGGCGGTCGACCTGATGCGCCGCGGCGTCAAAGACGTGCTGCAAAAGCCGGCTACGCCCGAACGCATCGGCGAGGCTTTGACCCGCGCCATCGAGTCGAGCGAGCTGGCCCGCGACGTGCGCCGGTTGCGCCGAGAGTCCGAGGATATGAGCGGCATCTACCTGGCGGGTGACAGCCCCGCGATGGTGTCCGTCCTCGAGCGCATCGACCGGCTGGCCTCCGTCGAGATGCCCATCCTCCTGACCGGTGAGCCGGGCGTCGGCAAAGGCACGATCGCCCGCCGCATCCACGCCGGCGGCCCCCGCAGCGACCGTCCTTTGGTGGTTGTGCCCGACGCGGACCCCAGCGCGGTCGAGCACGTGCTCTTTGGCACCTCCGCCCGACCCGGAGCCTTCGCGCTCGCCCAGGACGGGGTCTTGTTCATCGAGTCGATCGTCTCCCTTGGACCGACCGGCCAGGAGCGGCTGGCCAAGCTCCTCGGCGACGTCAGCACCGCCCGGACGGGTGGTCAGGCCGTGACCTGGCCTCGCTTGATCGTCGGCGCTCCCGGCGAGCTGGGTGAGCTGGTCGACGCTGGCCTCGTTCGACCCGAGCTGGCCCGCCGACTCTCGCCGCTGACCATCCACGTGCCCTCGCTCCGCGATCGGCGCTCCGACATCCCGGCGATCGTGAAGGCGGTAGCGCAGCGCGCGGCGGCCCAAAGCGGCCGGCCTGCGGTGGAGTTCAGCCCCGATGCGCTGGAGCGTTTTCAGCGCGAGAGCTGGGCCAGCAACATCCGCTCCCTCGAATCGGCCGCCCTGCGGGCGGTGGCCTTGGCCGCCGGCGGGGTGGTGAGCGCGGCAGACCTCGACGGCGGCGGAGCGCAGGCGGCTCCCTCCGGCGAGCGCGGCGCCCAGGCCCAAGGTTGGGCCCCGACCCTCGACGCGCAGGGTGAAGTGCAGCGCTACGACGAATACGAGGCCGAGATCTTCCGCTTTGCCCTGGATCGCGCCGGTGGGTGCGTCTCGCGGGCCGCTGAGATGCTCGGGGTTGGCCGCGCCACGATGTACCGGAAGATGCGCAGCTACGACATCGACGCGCCTCCGGTCTCCGAGCGCGCGATCGTGCGCTCCGGTCGCCGCCCGCACGACAAGGACCCCTTGCCCGGCCGCGCCGCCTGAAACGCGTAGAGCGGAACGATCGCGCCCGCAGGCGGGTTCATCCCGCCGATAACGGGCGAAGACAGGCTTCCTGAACCGCGAGGCCCGTGCTTTAAGGGCGCGATGGCACGCCAGCTCAAGCTCCAGGGCAACGACCGCTTCCCCCAGACCATCCTGGTCCAAAACCTGATCGACGGCGAAGAACGCGAGGCCAACGCCGGCCGCCGCTTCGACGCGCGCTCGGCTTGCGACGACCGCGACCTGGTCGGGACCGCGCCGCTCTCCGACCGAACCGACGTCGAGCAGGCTTGCTTGGCCGCGGGCCGCGCCGCCGCGGCTTGGGCCGCCGTTCCTGCGCCGGTGCGCGGGGAGATGATCGGCCGCCTCGGCGAGGCCCTCTCCCGTCACAAGGAGGCGCTGGCCCGCGTGGTCTGCCGCGAGATCGGCAAGACGATGCGCGAGGCGAGGGGAGAGGTGCAGGAAGCCATCGACACCGCGCACTTCTTCCAGAGCGAAGGTCGGCGCCTCTACGGGCAGACCGTGCCCTCCGAGATGCCGAGGAAAGAACTCTTCACCTACCGCCGCTCGCTCGGCGTGGCGGCGATGATCACGGCGGGCAACTTCCCGATGGCGGTGCCGTCCTGGAAGATCATCCCCGCGCTCCTCACTGGAAACACGGTAGTGTGGAAGCCTTCGGAGGATGCGCCGGTCATCGGCTACCTCTTCGGCCGCATGATCCAAGAGGCCGGCATCCCCCGCGGCGTGGTCAACGTCATCCACGGCACGGGCGGCGGCGGGGCCGGCGAGGCCATTTTGGAGATGGTCGATCGCGGCTTGATCCAGAAGGTCTCCTTCACCGGCTCGACCGAGGTGGGCCGCAAGATCGGCGAGGTCTGCGGGCGCAACCTCCAGATCCCTTCGCTGGAACTGGGCGGCAAGAACCCCCTGGTGGTCTTGCGCGACGCCGACCTCGATCTGGCGGTGGAGGGCGCGCTCTTCTCAGGCTTCGGCACCGCGGGCCAGCGCTGCACCTCCCTCGGAAACCTGATCGTCGATCGCCCCGTCGCCGACGAGGTGAAGAAGCGCCTCTTGGCCAAGCTGGCCGAGATCAAGATCGGCAACCCGGCGGCCGGCGACGGCATGCTCTACGGGCCGTTGATCGGCGAGCGCTTTTATCGCCGATTCATGGAGCACTACGCGCTCGGCCGGGAGAGCGGCGCCAAGCTCCTCACCACCGAGGGCCGCATCAGCAGCGCCAATAAGCCGGCGGGCTTCGTGGGCGACCCCGACCATGGCTATTACGTGTTCCCGGCGGTCTGGGACGGGGTGCGCATCGAGTCGAAGATCGCGCAGACCGAGGTGTTCGGCCCGACGATCAACCTCATCACCGTCGACGGTCTCGACGAGGCGATCAAAGCGGCCAACGGCACGCCCTACGGCCTCTCGTCGGCCTGCTACACCAACGACGCCCGGGCGATCTTGCGGTTCAAGACGGAGATCAAGGCCGGCATGACCAGCATCAACAACTCCACCAGCGGAGCCGAGGCGCATCTGCCCTTCGGCGGCTGCGGCTGGTCAGGCAACGGTACGCGCGAGTCGGGCGTATGGGTCCTCGATGCGTACACGCGTTGGCATGCGGTGAACGAGGACATGGCCGGGAAGCTCCAGCTCGCCCAGATCGACGTGGACTTCGGAAAGCCTGAGGAGCCCACGGATTTTTCGGCGCTGTAGGCGCGCGGTGAGGACCCTGCAGACCAAGGGCTAGTCCACCGAGGTCCGTCACCGGGAGCAAATTACTTACCGAGGTTCCTCTCCCAGTCTTTTGGGTTGCGGCTGGTCGGATGCTCCAGAGTGTCCCCATACCCGATCAGATAGGACCCGTCCGGGAAGCCGTGCTTCTTCTTGTCATCAAAGTTCTTGGCCGTGCCGCGGCTCGTGGGTCCCTCTCCCGAGCCGAAGTAAATCGACCCGTTGCTAGGTGCCTTCTCGCTAATGTTGTTGCTCATAGAACCTTCCCGCTTCTCGCGTCGAATGCGCATTGTGGGCAGCTTAGCCGCCGTGTGTGTTTGTGTTCTCGGCTGCTGCTCCGGGGGGCATCCTTGCAGGTCACTTGCCACAAGGCTCGGGTTCGCCCCGGCCGCAATCTTGCGTCGGAGCCCGCGCCTCTTCAACATCGACCTCGTGCGGTGGCTGCTCGCGATCTTCTCACTGTCCCTCGTCGCCTGCGCCAGCGATGAGCTCCACCTGATGAACCGCACCGAGCAGTCCCTGACGCTCGATCTCTACGCTCCCAAGATCTCGATCGCCGGCGGCTGCGCGGACGACTTTGGCGCGCGCTTTTGCGCTGAGGAGTACGAGCCCATCGGCTCACTCCCAGTCCACCCGCTCGAGGAGCGGCTCTTGACCGTCTACGAAGGGAGCGGCGCCAACCGCTGCGTAAACCTCCTGTGGGTCCGCGTCCTCGACTTCGCCGGCACCGGCCCGGTCGCCGACGGGGGCTCGGTATTCCGCCTGCCGGCGCTGGCCGAGGTCGAGATCGGAGCCGGACGCATCCACACGGTGGCGTTCCCGGAGGGGACCATCCGCGTCGATGAGGTCGGCACCCTCGACGAGAATCAGCGCGGTCCGCCCGAGCGCTGCGCCGCGCTGGGCCGCACGCCCCGATGAAGCGGCGAGCCGCGCTGCTGTTGTTCGCGCTCACAGCTTGTTCACGCGGTGCGCCCGTCGGCTTCGTCGAGCCGCCCGCCGACGGCGTGACGATCACCTGCCCCGTGGGCCGCGAGCGCTGCGACAAAAGTCCCACGACGCCGTCGGCCGTCTTTCGCGCTCGGACCTACTATTTTTGCTGCCCGGACGGCCGAGCTCGCTTCGTCCAAGATCCCGCCAAATATGCCGATTCTGGGGTTTGAGACTGCGTAGCCGGCCGCGCAGTGCGTAGCCCGCTACGCACCGGTTTCCTGGGTTTCGATATGGAGAAAATCCAGTAGGTGTGAAGTTTCTGCGTCACCTTCTGACGCGGCGGTCGCTGGCATGGGCTCTGCTCATACCCGGCCCGAGATGTTCACCACCTCATCCCCGCAGCCGGCCTCCGAGACCCGTTCGGTAAGCCCTCAGCGCCTCCAGGCCAAACGGGGCCGGGTCGCGGTCCTGCTCAACGCCAACGCCAAGCGCGTCAACGAGCGCGTCCGCCAAGACTTTGCGCGCATCGTGCCCAGCGAGGACCTCTTCTTCTCGCGCTCCTTTGAGGAGGCTGAGGACATCGCCTCTACGCTCATCCAACGCCGCTATGACGTCGTCATGGCCGGCGGAGGCGACGGCACCATCGTCCACACCATGAACAACCTCATCCGGGCCGCCGATCGCGCGGCGCACGGGATGGTGCGTCCTCCGCTGCCGGACCTCGGCATCCTCCGTTTGGGCACGGGCAACGGCCTGGCCGCCGCCTGCGGCGCCAAGAAGCCGATCGAGGACACCCTGCGCGTCCTCTCGGGCAAGGGCCCCCGCGCGCGCCCTCTGTCGCTGATCGAAGAGGTCGGCGGCCGCGTGTTCCCCTTCGCCAGCCTGGGCTACGACGCGCAGCTCCTCAACGACTTCCAGGACCTGGTGGCGGAGAGCCAGACCGACCTGAGCCGCGCCTTCCACAAGTCGCTGCCCGGCTATTTCTACGCCCTCTTCAGCCGCACGGTCCCCAAGGAGCTCCAGGGCGAGAAGGCCCGCATCCGCGTGGTCTCGAGCGGGCGCGCTTCAATGCTCGATCCGACCACCGACGAAGAGGTGCCGCTGGCGCCGGGCGCGACCCTGTTTGAGGGCGTGGCCCGCTCGGTCGCGATGGGGACGACGCCGTACTATGGCTACGAGCTGAAGATCTTCCCCTTCGCCGAGCGCCGAAGCGATCGCTTCCACCTGCGCGTATCCACGGCCGGGATCCCGCAGCTGCTCTTCAACCTCCCCAGCGTGTGGAAGGGGACCTTCCGCAGCCCCGACGTGGTCGACTTCCTAGTCGAGGGCGTCCGCATCGAGAGCTCGACGCCGCTGGCCTACCAGAGCGCTGGCGACGCGCGGGGCCAGCAGACCTCGCTCGACCTGCGCCTCTCGCCCCGTACGTTCCGAGTCCTCGACGACGTCGAACGCGCGGCCTGAGCTGGGCGTCTGGCCCCGTTATCAGCCGCCGATAACGGGCCAAGACGCGTAGCCAGCGCGCCCCGCATCTGCTCGAATGCCCCCATGGAGTTCATCTCTGTCGAGCGCGAGCGCGGGCTCGCCATCCTCACCGTCCAGCGTCCGGAGCGGAGGAACGCGCTTCATGGACCGCTGTGGACCGAGCTGGCGGAGGTCGCCCAGGCGCTCACCGCCGACCCGCCGCGGGTGGTGATCCTCACCGGCGCGGGTGGGCACTTCTCGGCGGGTATGGATCTGAAGCCCGACAACCCCCTGATCGCCCGGCTCATGCCGGCGATCATGGGCCAGGATGAGCCTGCGCTCTTGGCGCTGATCCTCGAGCTCAAGGCGGTCGTCGCCGCGCTGGCCGCCATCCCCTGCCCAGTGATCGCGGCGATCGATGGGGCCTGCGCCGGAGGAGGCCTCGAGGTCGCTTTGGCCTGTGATCTCCGCGTGGCCTCCAGCGACGCCTTCTTCTCGCTGCCCGAAGCGCGGCTGGGAATGATGCCCGACGTCGGCGGCACCGTGCGCCTCATCCGGACGATCGGCAGCGCTCGGGCCCTCGATCTGGCGCTGAGCGGCGGGCGCATCGACGCGCGCACCGCGCTCGGCTACGGCCTGGTCAATCGCCTGGCTGAGCAAGGTGATGCGCTCACCGCCGCCAAGGCCTTCGCCGAAGAGCTGCTCACGGCTTCACCCTCGGCGACCCGCGAGGTCCTGGCGCTCTGTCGCGCGGCCGCCCCGACGCTGGAGGCGGAGACCGCCGCTGGGGTTCGCGTCCTCAAGTCCGGCGAGGTGGCCGAGGGCGTCGCGGCATTCCTCGAGCGGCGCCTCCCGCGCTGGATCTCCTAGCTCTTCGCCATGGAGGAGGATGAGCTCGTCGATATTCCCTTTCCCGTGTGGCCCGATGAGCACGGCCAACGGATCGATCTCTTCCTCTCCCGGCGCATCAAGCGGATGTCCCGCAGCAAGGCCGCCGACCTCATCCGCGACGGCAAGGTGCGGCGGCAAAGCGGGCCCCTCGATCGCCCCTCGCTGAAGGTCCACGCCGGCGATCGCGTGCTCCTCCGCCGTAAGCGCCTCAGCGAAGGGCCGACTGAGGACATCGAGCTCCCGGTGGTCTTCGAAGATGAGTACCTGTTGGCGGTGAGCAAGCCGGGAGATCTGGTGGTGCACCCCACCGCCTCGGCCTTTCATCGCACGCTGATCCGCATCCTCCGTGCCCGCCGGCCAGGGGAGTTTCTCGATCTGGCGCATCGCCTGGACAAGGAGACCTCGGGCCTGATCCTGCTCTCCCGTCACGCCGCGGCCGACGCGCGCCTCAAGGACGACTTCGCCGAGCGCCGCGTCAAGAAGGCCTACCGGGCCATCGTCTCGGGGACCCCCGCGGCGGATGAGTTCGTCGTCGACGCGCCGATGCGCCTGGCGCCCGGGAGCCTCTCCGGCGTGCGGATGGAGATCGGGGGCGCCGACGCGCTGCCCTCGATCACGCGGGTGACGGTGCTGGCGCGCGGCGCGGGGGTGGCCTTGGTGGAGGCGCGGCCCGAGACCGGCAGGCAGCACCAGATCCGTCTCCACCTCCTCCACGCGGGGCTCCCGATCGTGGGGGACAAGCTCTACCTGGGGGGTGAGGAGCTGTTCATCCGCTCGATCAATGAGCGCCTCGACGCCGAGACGCTCACCACTTTGGTCGGGCATCCGCGCCAGGCCTTGCACGCCTTTCGGGTGGATCTGGCGCACCCGATCTCTCGCGCGCCGATCTCGATCTCAGCGCCGCTGGCGCCCGATATGGTGGAGCTGGCGGGACGCCTGGGGCTGAGCCTGGGCTAGGAGCTTCTTCAGCTAGCCTTAGCGGCTATGGCGTTCACTCAGGCCGTTAGGACACCTGTTTCTCTGTACTTGGTGGCGACGTGGGCATTCTGTCCGAGTGGCACCCGTCGCGCTTCACGCGCCAGCCACTACGCGCGAGACGCGCGGGGGGGGGAACTTCGATTTGTGCCTATCCGTAGCGCTCAGAAGTCGAAGCCTACGCCGCCCTGGACGTTCTGCTGGTTCTTGTCTGCGCTGCTACCTACGAAGATCTTGGGCCCGCCCTTTTTGGGCTGGATCGTGACTGCGCCCGAGACCGAGGGGCCGCTTTGGTCGACCGCGCCGCTGGCGGTGGCGGTGACCTGGCCGTTTGCGCCGATCGGACCGCGGTAGGTAGCGCTGCCCTGGGCGCGATCCACGCTGGGACCGCCTCCCTTGTCGCTGGCGCTCACGCTGCCCCTGAGATCGACCGCCGCGCCGTTCTTGAGGGGGATGCTCCCCTTGGCGTCGACGGTGGCCTCCCACTTCTTGAAGCCGGGCTCGATCGATCCTTGGCCGCTGACGGTCACTGGCCCAATCTTCCCGCTGATCTTGGGCACGGCGAGCCCCCGGTCGTTCGCGCCGGCGACGGCCGCCCCAGCTGCGGCGGCGAGCCCGCCAGCGACCAACGGTCCGACCGCTGCGGGATCGCTCTTCACCGCCCCGGAGACGTCCCCGGCGATCTTGTCCCCTACGCCTTCGCTGAGGTCTTTGAGCGACTTGCCCTCCACGGTCTTGGGATCGATGCCGCGGGCGCTGAGCCCACGCTTCACCTGGTCGGCCAGCGGCCCGGCGAGCGTCCCGATCTTCGCGTCGAGGAGGTAGTCCTTGGTCGCGTCCACCAGCTGGTCCTTCTGCGCGTCGCTGAGCGGGCCCCCGCTTGGGAGCTGGCCCTTGGCGATCGCGTCAGGGGTCGCACCGACGATGCCCGCCAGCTTCTGCGTGTAGGCCGTCGTGGCCGGATCGGGCGTCGCGACGACCGGCTTGGCGCTGGGGCCGGGCGCGGGGCTTGGGTTGGTGCTGATCCCGTTCATGCCGCCCGGCGCGGCCCACAGCGGCGCGGTCCCATTTTGGCCAAGGATTTGGGGACGAATCGGGCTGAAGGTCCACTGCTCACGGGTGAAGCTATCGCCGCTGGGCGCTGCGCTGGAGCCGCTCGACGCTGGGGTCGGCATCGGTGCTGCGGGCGTCGCGGGCGTGGCAGAGGTCGCCGGGAGGTTGGTCGCGGGGAGGGTGACGGGAGCCATGAGGCAGCGGACTGCAGGGGCTGTGCCGCCATCGGTCTGCCCGTTCGATCAAGGAGCGGCAGCCGTCGTGAGTGTCGCCGTGACGTCACGCGGACCGTCCGCGACGGCCCCTGCTGGTGGCCCAGACCGGGCGAGGTGCCGCAGCCTCAGGGATCACCGCCGCTCAAAGATACTGGCGGACGATCGCTTGGTTCCCGCGCGGCGCCCCAAAGATCTCCGCGTGGAGCGCCCCCTGCGAGGCGATCAGCTCCGGGTGAAAGCAGGACCCAAAGACGCTCCCCGCGCGGACCAGGATCGGCTCGCCGGCAAAGCGATCCAGCACGACCACCCCCGGGCCCACCGCCTCGATGCGCGGCGCTCGGATGAACAGCACGGGGTGGCCGCGCTCGGAGCGGGCCTCGAAGCTCTCGAGCTGTCGCCCCCAGGCGTTGCGCTGCACCCGCACGTCGAGGAGCCCAAAGGAGCGCTGAGCCGCGCGCGTGCTGCCGGCGTAGACCTCGCGCGCCAGCAAGATCAGCCCCGCGCAGGTCCCGAGCGCGGGGATCCCGGAGCGGAGCAGCTCCACCAGCGGCGCCTCGAGACCGCTCTCTGCCAAGAGCTTCAGCTGCACCGAGCTCTCGCCGCCGGGCAGCACGATCCCTTCGAGGCCGAGCAGATCCGCCGGGACCCGGACCTCGCGGGCCTCGTGCCCCAGCCCGCGGAGCACCGCGGCGTGCGCGGCAAAGCCACCCTGTAAAGCCAGGACTCCGATGATCGCCATGGCTCACCAGCCTCGCGCGGACATGCGCTCAGCCTCGGGGAGGCGATCGGTCGCGATGCCGCGGATCGCGGCGCCCAGGCCGCGGCTGGCGTTCACCAGCTTCTCCGGCGCCTGCCAGTAGGTCGTCGCCTCCACGATCGCTCGGGCTCTTCGCGCGGGATCCTCCGCCAGGAAGATGCCGCTGCCGACGAAGACCGCCTCGGCGCCGAGGGCCATGCACAAGGCCGCGTCGGCGGGGGTGGCGATCCCGCCGGCGGCGAAGCTCGGGACCGGCAGCTTGCCCTCGGCCGCCACCTGCTTGACCAGGCTGTAGGGCGCCCCGAGCTGCTTGGCCTCGGCCATGAGCTCTTCTGGCCCGAGCAGGCTGAGCCGGCGGATCGCGCCGCGCATGGCCCGGAGGTGCCTTACGGCTTCCACGATGTTGCCGGTGCCGGCCTCTCCCTTGGTCCGGATCATCGCCGCGCCCTCCCCGATGCGGCGGAGCGCCTCCCCGAGGTCGCGCGCGCCACACACGAAGGGGGCTTTGAAGCGGCCCTTGTCGATATGGTGCTCCTCATCGGCGGGCGTGAGCACCTCGCTCTCATCGATGAAGTCCACCGCCAGGGCCTCGAGGATCTGGGCCTCGACGAAGTGACCGATGCGGCACTTGGCCATGACCGGGATGTTCACGGCGCGCTGGATCGCCTCGATCAAGGCCGGATCGCTGGCCCGCGCCACGCCGCCCTCGGCGCGGATCTTGGCCGGCACGCGCTCCAGCGCCATCACCGCACAGGCGCCGGCCTCCTCGGCGATCTTGGCCTGAGCGGCATCGACCACGTCCATGATCACGCCTCCCTTGAGCATCTCGGCGAGGCCGATCTTGGCGGCCATGGTGGAGGTGTCTCGGTGGTTGTTGTCGGTCTTCATGTCCTGCTCCTTCGCTGGGCAGATCTCGGCCATAGCCGCGATCTGCGGTGGTTCTCGTCCCTGGTTTTTGGGCCGCTCAGACGACGCTGAGCTGCTCTTCGATCCCGCGCCGCGGCTCGTGCTGGCCGAGCACTTCGCGGAGCGCCAAGCCTAGGCGTCGCGCGCCCTCGCGCAGCCGCTCCGGTGGCTCGGCGCAGAAGGTCAGTCGGATGCCCGGCACGCTGACGTCGCTCGGGCTGGAGAGGCTCCCGGGCGTCACCAGCACGCCGCGCCGCTCGGCGGCCCGAAACACGGCGTCGGGGTCGGTGCGCCGCGGGAGCCGGAGCCATAGGAGCACCCCGCGCTCGACGTGGCTCCACTCCACGCCCGCCGGAAGGTGCTCGCTCAAGGCCTCCTCCAAGGCGTCGCGGCGCGCGCGGTAGGCGGCCAGGGTCTGGTGGAGGTGGGCTCTCAGATAGCCGCGGTCGAGGAACTCGCTCAGCGCTGCTTGAAGCAGCAGAGAGGTGCCGAGATCGGCGGCGTGCTTGAGGGAGATGAGGCGCCCGCGGATAGCCGCAGGGCACACGATGTAGCCCACCCGCAGCGCGGGGATGAGCTTCTTGCTGAAGGTCCCCATGTACAGCACGTCTGGATCGCGCGAACGGAGCGCGGCGGGCGGCGGCGTCCCGTCCAGGTTGAGATCGGCGCCATAGTCATCCTCGACCAGGGGCACGCCGCTCTGCCGCGACCACCGCAAGATCTCCTCCCGCCGCTCTTCGGTCACGGTGGTGCCGGTGGGGTTGCGGCAGTTGGGCATCAGGTAGAAGAGCTTGGCGCTTCGGGCCGCCGGAGGATCCAAGTAGGCCATTCCGGGCCCTTGCTCGTCCCAGGGCACGCCGTAGAGGGACGCGCCGCTGGCCGCGAAGACGTTGATGGCGCCGGAGTAGCTCGGGGCCTCCACGATCACGGTGTCGCCCGGATCGATGAAGGCCCGGGCCAAGAGATCCAGGGCCTGCTGGCTGCCGCTGGTGATCAGCACGTCCTCGGCGCGCACCGGGACCCCGTCGGCGGAGAGGCCGTCGGCGATCTGCTGGCGCAGCGCGGGCAGCCCCTCGCGTGGGGCGTAGCCCAGGGCCCGGCCCTTGGTCGTGCGGAGCACGTGCTCCATCGAACGCCGAAAGGGCTCGCTGGGGAGGAGGTCGGCGCTGGGCTGCATGCGGTGCAGTTGGATCACGTCAGCCCCGGCCGCGGACGGCGCCAGGCGATCCACCCGCGCCAGCGTCCCCGACTCGAGCCGCCGCGAGAGCAGCCGTCCCCACGCCAAGCCGGGGGGCAGGGCCGGCGCGGCCTCCGGCTTGGTCTGAGGGCGCGAGGCGATGAAGGTCCCGCGCCCGACGGTCGAGGTGATGACCCCCATCGCGCCCAGCTCCTCGAAGGCCCGCACGACCGTGTTCCGATGGGTCCCCAGCTCCTTGGCCAAGTTCCGCGTGGGCGGAAGCCGAAAGCCGACCGGGTAGGCGCCCGACCGCGCCCGAGCGGCGACTTGGTCCGCGATCTGCTGGAACAGCGGCTTCTCATCCGAGGGGTCCAATTTGATTCCAGTCCGGTAGTCCAAGGCAGCCTCCTTCAGCAGGCGTTTGAGGATATAGCGGCTTTGAGGGCCGGATCTCGAGTTCCAGGTTGAAGATCGTTGTTAGTCCATGGTGGTCCAAGTTGTTGTGTTCTCGATAGTCCAATCGGGGTTGGTGGAGGGCTTGGTCATGGTCAGGGTCAGGGGCCTCGGCCTACGGCTACGTTCACGTTCACGGCTACGTTGTCGGGACTGACTACCTCCCGCTTGACACCCCGCCTTCCTCTCCCGCACGCGCCCGCGCGCGCTCAACCTCTTTTCGTCCCCGCGCCGGGCCCTCCCGTTTGCCTCTGCATTTTTCGGCCTTCCGGGGCTTGACGAGCGACCGGCGCATCCCTGAGCTTGTTCGACACTGCGCGAGCGACCGAGCCGCGCCAGTCGAGCTGTCATCATGTGGACGAACCTCCATCGCGGGCTGTTTACGAGGCCCCTCGTCAGCGGCAGAGGCCAAGCCGGCTACGGCCCGGCGTTTAAGCCCTCCGCGCGCGAAGTGATCGGCGATTCGCCGAAGGCCAATTGCCGCTCGGAGGAGTCCGGCCCCTAGCGTGTCCTCACCGACTTGAGGCGCGCACCGAAAGGGCCGGATCCCGCACAGGGCTCCGGCCCTTTTGCGTTTCGGCCCTCAGACGACGACTTGGACAGGCCCTGGCTCCGATGGGGAGCACGACTCGGTCTCAACTGAGGTCGTTTCGAAGGGACAGCGAGGCGGTTGGTTCGACTCCAACCCAGGGCGCTTTCGGCGCGAGTATCGTTGGCACGATCCGCACGAAGCGTCGCGGACGGAGCGAAGTGAGGGCTTCGCTCCGCCCGCGACGGAAGCATCTATCTGGAACAGGAGGGATTCGTGGAGACCTTGGTATTGAGCTCTACCTTCGAGCCGGTCCGGCCGATCGCCTGGCAGCGGGCGATCTCCTTGCTCTGGCTGGGCAAGGTGGAGGTCCTCGAGGTGTACGAGGACAAGCACATCCGCTCGGTGTCGCTGACGATGCCGATGCCCTCGGTGGTCCGTTTCCTCTCGGGCGTGCGGTGGCGCGCCCGGGGGGTGCGCTTCTCCCGAGAGAACGTCTTCGCCCGGGACGGCGGACGCTGCCAGTACTGCGGGCGGAAGCTGAGCCGGGCCGAGGCCACCTACGACCACGTGGTGCCGCGGAGCCAGGGTGGACGTACCAACTGGACCAATATCGTGATCGCTTGCCTCGCCTGCAATCAACGGAAGGGCGGTCGCACTCCGGCGCAGGCGAACATGCGGCTCGGAACGATCCCGGTGGCGCCGCGGGCGTTGGCCGGGAACTTGAGGCTGACCTTCGCCGAAGGGAAGGTCCTGCCTCTGACCTGGCGCCAGTACCTGCTCGATTTCGGGTACTGGCACGCCAGCCTGGATGAGGGCTGAGGGTCCCGGGCCGTGGGGCCGGCGCGTCGCGTGCTCTCCGCCATCGGTGAGGGCGCGGCGCGCCGGCGGGCGTTGGCATCAAAGCTCCGCGTCGGCTGCCCGGCACGGCAGGCAAGTCCGTGATCGCCCTCCGCGGGACGCGGGGTCCCGTCTCCTGAGACGGTCGGTGGTCGTCGCGATAGCGCCACAGGGAGGCTAAGTTTGACCGGTCCCCGTGCTGGCCCCGAAGATGCTTCAAGGTGAGCGCATGAGAGTGCTGACGCTGGTGCCCCTCGCCGTAGCTCTGCTCGCCGCATCGCCGGCCCGGGCCGAGGATCGGAGCTTCCGCCTCGTCACCTCGGCTGGGCCGACCCTCTTCGCGCTCGAAACCCAGCTGCTGAGCCCCGGCGTGCTCCTCGACCTCGACGCTACTGCGCCGGTCGGCGAGTCGGGGATCTTCGGGCTGCGCCTGGCCTGGGGACTGACCGAATTCCGGCGCACCGTCGACGTCGCGCGCCTCGGTTACCAGCTCGGCCGCTGGACGGCGCACGCCTATGAGGACGTGGTGAATTGGGCCGGCGAAGACAGCAAGGACAAAGCGGGCCGGCTGCTCCTCACCATCTTCCCGTTGATGTTCCTGATCGCGCCCCTCGCCATTGCCGGCTCGCTCTACCTGCTGGCGCCCTTGGCCGCCACGACCTACCTCGAGCTGGACGCGGCGGGCGGGATCGATCTGTCGCGGGGAGGCATTGGACCCTATTTCAAGGGCGGGCTCGGCTTCCTCGGCTATCTGCACCCGACCAGCAATCGGCTCTACGGAGGCATCGGGCCCACGGCGGCGGTCGGCGTCAAGATCGAGCGCTTCGACGTGGGCATCAAGGGGACCTGGGTGCCGGGCATCTTCCAGGGCGACCCGGAGCACCAGAACCTCTTCATCGCGGGTCTGAGCTTCGGGATCGCGCTGTGAGCCCTATTTTCGAGCCGCGAGCAGCGCCTCGGTGAACAGCTCGGCCGCACCGGCGCGGCGGAGCGCGATCGAGTGGGGGACGCCAGCGGCCTCTGCGGCCAGCGGGATGGCGAAGTCGAGGAAGCGGTCGAGCGTGCGCGGGCCGGCCTCTTGGTCGAAGGCGCTCAGGATCCGCCGGTGGATCGCCCAATCCTCCAGCGCTCCGCTCACGACCTGATCGAGCACCTCTTCTGAGCCCGGCTTCACCGCATAAGGCACCGGGCAGAGCACCGACTGGGGCCCGCCGCGCAGGTTCCCCCTCTCCCAGCTCAGCGGGTAGATGCGGCAGGCCGAGGGCCGCAGCCCGTACACCCCGCAGCGCAGAAAACCGCCCAGCTCGGTGAGGAAGATGCAGCCTCCCGCCTCCTTGCGCCGCAGCACCAGCGCGGCCCGCCCGGTGAAGGGCGTCAGATAGGTGGTGATGCGGGGGTCGGGGAGGAGCTCGATGGCGCGTCCGTCCTCGGCGTCTGGGACCAGCGCGATAGCCTCCAAGAACGGCAGCTCCAGCGCGGCGACCAGGCGCAGGGCCTCGGGCAAGGAGACGTGCACCAGCGGATGGCAGCACTTGGCCGGGCAGATCCGGCACGGATTCTCCATCGGCTTATACGGTGAGATTTGGATCGCGCGGCCCTCGGCGTCGACCTTGGGGGTCATCGGGTTGCGCAGCAGGACGAGCGGAGCGGCTGGCTCCGCCTTCTTCTTCGGGGGTCGCGCCAAGTCAGATCCTCGCCGGCACGCTACTCTGGCTCTCCACCCTGGTGGTAGCACCGGGGCCAAGACCCCCCGTCGCCGGCGCCGCCAGACATCAGCTGCGCCCCCCACGCCGCAGCGGGATCGAGGGAACACCTAGGCGACATCGGTGGCACAGGCTCTGCTCGAGCGCGCGCGATGGAAAGTAACGCCCTCACCGCCGTCCTGCTCCCGATCGCCTTGGCGATCGTGATGCTTGGGCTTGGTCTGACCCTCGTCATCGAAGACTTCCGCCGAGTGGTCGTCTATCCCAAGGCCGTCCTGGTCGGCCTGGTGTGCCAGACCGTCCTCCTTCCCTTGGTCTGCTTCTCCATCGCCCGAGGCTTCGGCCTCGCGCCGGAGCTGGCGGTCGGGCTGATGCTCCTCGCCGCCTCGCCGGGCGGCGCCACCGCCAACCTCTTCAGTCACCTGGCCAAAGGTGACGTCGCGCTGAACATCACCCTGACCGCGGTGAACTCCGTCCTGTCCTTGCTGACGCTGCCCTTGATCGTGGGCCTAGCGATGGAGGCCTTCATGGGCGCGGGCCAGGCGATCCCGATGCAGCCCTCCAAGGTCCTCCAGGTCTTCGCCATCGTCCTCATCCCGGTGGGGATCGGCATGGCGATCCGCGCGAAGGCGCCCGGGTTCGCGGAGCGCTCGGCCAAGGCGGTCCGCATCCTCTCGGCGTTGGTGTTGTTCCTGGTGATCGCCGGGGCGGTGCTCAAGGAGAAGGCCAACATGGCCGACTTCTTCCGCCAGGTGGGGATCCCGGCCTTGATCTTCAACTTGGCCAGCATGGCGGTGGGCTACTTCGTGCCGCGCTTGTTGCGGATCGAAGAGCGCCAGGCGATCGCCATCGGGATGGAGATCGGCATCCACAACGGCACGCTGGCCATCGCCATCGCTGGGCCCACGCTGCTCAACAACAGCACCATGGCGATTCCTCCGGCGATCTACAGCTTGATCATGTTCTTCACCGCGGCCGCCTTTGGCTGGGTGGTCAATCGGCGGCGGGAAGGCGCGCCAGCCCAGCAGCCTGAAGCGGCCTGAGCGGCTGCGCCGTGCGAGCTGCGGGCTGAGCTCCTCGATGCGCTGGGCCTCCCTGCGGCCGCCCGAGGCCTGATCCTGCGGGACCTTTGCGCTGGAGCAAGGCCCTAAACCTCCATTCCGGCCGGGCAGTTGGAGCGCTGCGACCGCTCGTCGCAGAACCGAAAGTGGTTGGAGCTTTGACGCCGTCTGGTCTAGCGGAGACGAGTCATGCGCGAATACGTGCGAAACCAGCGCGGTCGGATGTTCGAGAGCAATTTCTTCGAGTTCTTCTCGAAGGTTCACCCGGCGGCCCCCTTCGTCTTGTGGGTCCCGGTCGTGCTGGCCATCCCCATCTACGCCCTGAGCAACGGGATTTGTACCCCCCTCGGGCTGCTCGGTTTTGGGATTTTTGGCTTCCTCTCCTGGCAGGTGACCGAGTATTTCGCCCATAAGAAGCTGTTTCACTGGCTGGGCATCGGGCCCGTGAGCCGGCGCTTCCACGACATCGTGCACGGCTTTCACCACCGCTATCCCGACGATGCCCAGCGCCTGGTGATGCCCCTGGCGGTGAGCATCTCCATCGCCGCCATCGTGGCTGCTCTCCTGTCCCTCCTCGACCGCCCGAGCTTCTCTTGGCCCTGGTTTACTGGGTTCCTGGCGGGGTATCTGTTCTACGACTTCATGCACTGGTCGACCCACTTCCGAAAGCCGCTGACCAACTGGGGTCGCGCGATGCGGGCGCATCACATGGCGCACCACTTCGCGGACATCGACACCAACTACGGCATCAGCCACCGCTGGATGGACCGCTGGCTGGGGACTGAGGGGAAGGCTCGTCGCCAGGAGGAGCGCGCGCAATGACCGGAGCCTCGATCGAGATCACCGACCCCCAGGCCCCGCCGGAGTACGCGCCGACCGCCTACTCCCGCTTCTTGCGGCGCTTCCTCTACGAGGAGCGGGACGAGGTGATGCTGCGCCTCACGCTGCGGATGATCGTGGTGATGAGCACCGCGATGGTCACGCTGGCCTTGGTGCTCAGGGCCGAGGTGGTGCCGGCGTGGATCCCGATGCTGGCCTACTTCGCGCTGTGGGGCTGGCTCACGCCCCCGGTGATCCTGATGCTCCACAACACGATGCATCGGCGCTTCATCCGCACCGCGCGGATCTTCGACCCGCTGCACGCCTACCTGATGTCCTTCTTCTTCGGCATCCCCTCCGGCTACCGCGAGCATCACGTCGGGATGCACCACGCCGAGGACAACATGTGGGAGGACCTCTCGTCGACCCTGCGCTACCGGCGGGATAGCTTCCTCAACTTCTTGGCCTATTTTTCTCGCTTCTTCTTCTTCGTCGCGCTCGAACTGCCGCTGTACCTGAGCCGGAAGAAGCGTCACGCCATGGCCCGGCGCGCCTTCATTGGGGAGGTGGTGCACCTGTCGATCGTGGCGGGGATGATGATGTTCGACTGGCGCTTCGGTCTCGTGGCTTTCCTGGCGCCGCTGGTCAGCTGCCGCTTCATGATGATGGCCGGCAACTGGGGGCAGCACGCCTTCATCAACGTGGACCACGTCAACAACGGCATCGCCAACGCGATCACCTGCATCAACTCGGGCTACAACCGCCGCTGCTTCAACGACGGCTATCACATCGGCCACCACCTCAAGGCCAACCGGCACTGGTCGGAGCTGCCCGGTGACTTCATCGCCAACCGCGAGCGCTACGCCAAAGAGGGCGCGATCGTGTTCGAGGGCATCGACTTCTTCTTCGTCTCGCTGCTCTTGTGGCTCGGCCGCTGGGACATGCTGGCTCGGCGCTACGTGCGCCTCGATGGTCAGGAGCGCTCGGACGCCGAGGTCATCGCGATGCTCAAGGCCCGCGTGCAGCCGGTCCGCGCCTGGGAGCAAGCGCCGCTGGCCACCGCCGAATAGGTCTGAGCCCGAGTCCCCCGCCTGCTCCAGTGGATCCGCCGTTTCTGCCAGTCCCCGTGTCGCCCCGGCGCCGCGGTGGGTGAGGGTCGGAGTCCCCAAGCGGCAGATCTCGCAGGGTTTGGGCCGGCTCGGCGCCTCAGCGGTGGTGCTCCAGCAGCGCCAGGTAGCCAGGGTGCGTGACCAGCCGCTCAGGCGTGCCGCAGCGGCCGCGATAGCTGAGCAGCTCGACGTCGACGTCGGCGGCTTTGGCCAGGCGCAGGATGCCCGGGATCTCCGCGTCACATAGCGGGGTCTGAGGCAGCTCGCTGCGGAGGAACGATCGCGCTGCCAGCGTCGGCCGGAAGGCCTCCTGGCGCTGGTCGATGCCCGGTTCGGTCATCCACAGCTCGGTGGTCCGCGCCATGAACTCGTAGCGCCGCGGCTCCCCTTTGCTCTCTCGCCACATCTCGCGGAGGTCGCCTGGGCGGAGGCCGTTCAAGTACGAGCGCAGCGCGCGATCGGAGAAGCACAGGTAGGCCTTGGAGCGGCGCTGAGCCAAGATGTCGTCGGAGGTCTTGGCCGTGGCCACGTCCCCCAGGGGGCGCGCTTCGATCATCGGCGGCGGCGGGGGGACGGCGCGGCGGGCACCTGGAAAGTAGGTGTCTTTCGAGAGCGGGACGACGCGGACTTGGATCGGGTCCATCACGCCCACCGCGTCGGCCGGCAGATGCGCAGCCCGCACGAGGCGAGCGTAGCCGCGGACCGACGCCTCGCGGGCAAAGGGCCCTGAGTGTGCGCCCGGCACTTGGCGCGGGTCCGTTCCGACGGACGCGGTGGTGTAGACCCCGAGCCCGAGATAGTTCGGCTGATGGTGCTTCAGATACTCGGCGACCATGGCCTTGGCGCGGGGCGACCCGAGCTCAGCGGCCCGCGCCATGAAGGCGTATGCGCCCGGATGGCCGTGGAAGTTCTCCACGACGCGCTCGAGCGTCGGCAGGCTCAGCCAAGCGTCGGCGCCGCCCGAGATCGGCTCCATGAAGTGCTTGATCGACTCGTCATTGACCGCCAGCGCGGAGGGATCGTGGTCATAGAACGCGCTGGCCATCGCTTGGACCGACAGCGCTCGTTCACTGAGCGGTCCTCGCTCGAGCGGCGCGTTGGTCGTCCATTCGCGCGGAGGTCCGCAGTGCGAGGCCGCGCCGGCGTTCGCTTGCTGCAGCTGCGGATGGGGCCGCCCGCCGGCGTCAACGCGCCCGCCGTAGCGTGGCGCCGGGGCTGGTCGGTTGGCCGACTCCCGCTGATCGATCTGTTCGAGCGGTTCGAGCGGGGCAGGGTGAGGCGCCTCCACCGTCACGGTCGGAGCCGCGACGTTCGGGGTGCTCGGGGTCCGATGGAGATACCCCGTGACGATGCGCTGAGTCAGCAGGTCGTTCATGCGCCTCGGGATTGCAAGCAGGAGGCCACGCTGCAGCGCTCTCGCGGGCGGAGGTGCGCACCGCCCCGACGGCGCCACCGTCCGGCGAGGCTTGCCGCCTGGCAGTGCACAGCGCGTCCGTGACCTCGACTTCGCCTCGCGGTCGAGCCAGGGTCAGCCATGAGCTCGCAGTTTTGGGACGACCGTTACCGCGCGGAGGACTATGTCTACGGCCGAAATCCCAACGATTTTTTGCAGGCTCAGGCCCACCGGATCCCGCCGGGTCGAGTGTTGTGCTTGGCCGAGGGGGAGGGCCGAAACGCGGTCCATCTGGCCGGCCTCGGCTACGAGGTGACGGCCATCGACTTCTCCGCCGAGGGCGTGAAGAAGACCGAGCGGCTGGCGCGCGAACGCCAGGTCGAGCTGCGCGCCATTCACGCTGATCTCGCGAGCTACGTCCCCGATGAGGACGTCTACAGCGGGATCATCGCCATCTTCGCCCACCTCCCACCGCCGGTGCGTCGGCGCGTGCATGGCTGGGTCCCTCGAGCCCTGAAGGTCGGTGGAGCCTTCCTCTTGGAGGCGTATACGCCAAAGCAGCTCCAATTCGAGACCGGCGGCCCACGCGATCCTGAGCTCTTGATGACGCTGGCCGGGCTTACCGCGGAGCTCGCCCCGCTCACGCTCGAGATTGGCGCTGAGGTCGATCGCGTCATCCACGAGGGCATCTTCCACGGTGGGATCAGCGCGACGGTGCAGATCGTGGCGAGGCGTTGAGCGCCGGCCGCAGTTACCGGGAGCCGCAACCGGTACCGGGGCGGCTGAAGACAGGCCCTATGAGGCCGGCGTACGCACGAAGGGCAGGAGCACCTGAGCCTCCCCTCCAACGAACGCAGGGAACTTCCAGTCTTTGATCTTGTCGGCGATGCAACCCGAGAACGTCGCCTGCTTGTACTGCGAGCTCTTGAGCACGACTTCGGACACCGACCCCGTGGGCCGCACGGTGACCAGGAACTCGATGCGGATCTCCTCGGTGATCGGGCGGCGCTCCCGCTTGAAGCAGCCCTCTACTGCGGCCTTGTTCTCGCCGACGACCTTGCGTAGCGCCACTGGGTCGAGCGTCCCATCGACCGGGGGCACCGGCACGTCTGGGGCGGGTGGCGCTTGAGCGACGATGGGCTCGTCTCGGTCGGGGATTGAGCTCGGGCGCAGATCGATGGGCAAGGTCCCATTGTCGTCGCGTCCGCGGGGGCCACCCGCGCGCTCCGCCTCTGGTGCATCGGCAGGCGCCGAGGCGCGCGGCGCGTCCCGGAGCTTCCGAATCTGCCGCTTCTTCTCTTCGCCAGAGAGGCCCTTCAGCAAGCGTCGCTCTTGGTCGGTGAGATCGGTGGCCGTCTCCTCGGAGATCTCCTCCGGACGGCTGGGCTGAGGAGGGCCCACGAACCCGGGGAGCGACACCCGCACGAGCCCGGTCGCCCACGCAGCGACGAACGCGATCGCCACGCTGAGCCCAGCCAGCCCGAGCAGGAGCCCCACCTTGTTCTTGGACTTCTGCAGGCCGACGCCCGCGGCCTCCACGAAGAAGCGGGTGTTCTCTTGGGCCACGGCCGCGTGCGCTTTGGGTACGCTCTGGAAGATGTCCTCCGGCCGCGGCGCCTCGGAGGGCGCGGGCTCGAAGCGCTCCGGGGCGAGGCGCTCCGGCACGCGTTCTGCGCGCTTCTCGGCGAAGTCGACCACGCGTCCGCCCTGCTCGAGCTGGGGTTCGGTCTGCTGGGCAGGGCTACGCTGGGTCTGGGCCGGGCTACGCTGGGCGGTGAGCGCCCAGGAGAGCTCCGGGACATCGCGCAGCCGCTTCCAGCCCGAGTAGTCCTCTCGCCACACGTAGTGGCGCGCCCCGATGTCGTGAGCCTGGATGCGCTCGATGAGCTCGGCCTCCGAAAAAGGGCCGCGCTGCGCGCCATCGACCGCCACGAACCACTCCACGAGGGCGCTGGGGGCGCTCCCGAGCACCGATTGGGAGACCGCCGTCGGGAGGTCGTCCCCTACCGCCAAGTCGACGGTCGCCGAGCTCGCGACGAAGCGCTCCTCCGCGACCTGCCGCACCTGCCCGCTCTGATTCACCAGCTCCGCGACGCTGATCGACCCATCGCGCGCCAGCGACTCTCGAACATGCATCATCGCCCCGCAGGCGCGGCAACGAATGGTGAGGATCTTGCCGCGGACCTTCTCGTCCGCGACCTGGTACTTCGTTCGGCAGCCTTGGCAGAGGAACCGCATCGGGTTCGCCCATCCTAGTGCGTTTGAGCACAGCTCGGATACCGCGATGAAGCGGGGACGAATGGGGTCGATGTGAGCAGCGAGATGAGCCGAACTCCACCGACCCGGGGCCTCTGGTACCAGCCGCGTCGGTCCTCCGAATCGAGCCGGTGCGCTGGACGATGGGCAAAGAACAGCGCGGGTCAGGCGGTACTGATGGAGCCTGGGTGTTCGCGTCGGCTACATCTTCTGAGCTCTTCTCCTCCGAATCCAAGCCAAGGCGCCGGCCATCGCCACGAGCGGTAGGCCGAGCGCGTCCGTCCCGGTCGCCGCGCATCCGCCGGCCGAGCTCTGCGGCGTTCCACCAGCGGTGAACGCGACCGTGTAGCTGGCCGTGCGGTTGCTGTCGTCGGGGTACATCTCGTCGGCGAAGGTCAGCTTGGCCACGAGCCTGAGCTCATAGTTGCCGGGCCTATCGGGCACGAACCTCGGGGCGACGTTGCTACCCACAAAGGAGTAAGCGATCTGATAAGTGCCGGGGACGGAGGTGACTGCCTTGCCGCGAGAATCGAGCACGGTCGCCTGCGAGCCCTCGGGCGCCTTGACGACGACCCAGCTGTATTCGATCGGGGTGTCGGTGCGGTTCGCGAAGAGGACCAGCCTGAGCTCGTCGCCCGCGGAGGGGGCCTCGTAGGTGCGATTCTCGGCGATCGCGCCGACCCTGAAGGTGTCGAGGGGGTTCAAGCAGGTGTCCATGCGGGTGTGATCGAACACGTAGCAGAACTCGCTGTCGGCGACGTCCCCGATGCCGTCATGGTCGCGATCGAGCTGGTCGGGGTTTTGGACCTCTTTGGCGTTGTCGAGGTTGTTGGGGACTCCGTCTCCGTCCAGGTCAACATCGCAGCCGTTTCCGAGGCCGTTGCCGTTCAGGTCGGCCTGGTCCGGGTTAGCGATGCCCGGGCAGTTGTCGTTACGATCTTGGATGCCGTCGGCGTCCTCGTCGTTGTCACACGCTCCGCCGCCGACCGCAGTGATGCCGGGGATCTTGGGGCAGGCGTCCTCGCGATCGAGGATGCCGTCGAGATCGTCGTCGGTGTTGCACGCGTCTCCGAGCTGGGCGCCAGGCGTGGTCTTGTGCTGGGCTGGGTTGTAGACCCGGACGCAATTGTCGACGGCGTTGGGGAGGCCGTCCCCATCGGTGTCGTCGTCCGCGAGGTCGCCGACGCCGTCTCCGTCCATGTCGCCTTGGTCCGGGTTGGCGACGAGGGGGGCGTTGTCGCAGGCGTCACCGATGCCATCACCGTCGCTGTCGCCCTGATCGCGGTTGGCGATGAAGGGACAGTTATCGAAGTCGGACTCGTAGCCGTCGCGATCGACATCGTCAGAGGTAGAGTAGGTGTCTCCGAGATCGGTGTTGTTGATGAGGATCGAGCAGCCACAGCCGCAGCCGCCGCCGTCGCAGATCCCGTTCGTGCAGGGGGATCCACCGTCCTGGTTGGGCGTTCCGCAGAACCCCGACGAGCACTCGCCGGGCGCGTCCTGCGCCTGAGCCGTCCAGGTGCCGAGCGCCAGGCAAATACATGTGACCGAGCCAACGATAGCTACGAGTTTGTTGAGCATGAGTCCTCCATGCGCCGCTTCTAGTGCGAAGGGCCTGCCAACACCCACCGAGCGAATATGGATGAGATTGGAGATCGCAGCGTTTGATTCGTTGTGGTTTGCGCTCCCCGATGAGTGTCTGGACGGAGGAGCGAAGGCCACAGTCGGTGCAGTTCAAGGAGCCGTCTCGCCTGCTCCTCCTCCGGTCGTGGCCGCCCCGCCAATCGTGATGGGCCGCGGCGAGGTCCGAGCGCAGGCTAGCCAGGCGACTGTCGGCGAGGGTGGGAATCGATGCCAAGGGATCGCGTCAACGACGCGATGCGGCCCGCCCATGGCCTAGCCAGCGCCCAGCGAAGGCAAGCGGGAATCGATGCCAAGGGATCGCGTCAAAGACGCGATCCCGCCCGCCCGTATCCCGGCGGACCCCGAGCGTTCCAAAAGGGAACGCGATGGAGCCGGCGGGAATCGAACCCGAGCCGAGGCAATAGGAAATTTCACGAGGGGCGCGCACTTGCAGGAAGTCGCCTCGTTTTTTACTGCTTTCGCCTCCCACGGGAGTCCGTCTTGTTCCGCCGCGGTCCGGGCGCTGCCGCAGAGTTTGGGCAATAGAGGGGCAACGGATCTCCTGGTCCATCAGGCTGGCCCCGGAGCCGGGCATCACGGCTCTGCGCGCCCCAAGCCCCGCCAAAGCAACAAGAGCTTCCGCGTCCCAGAGAGCTTCGACGCCAACGACTATCTCCGAAACGCCCTCGGCATCTTCCGCGCGCCCCTCGACGCGGATGACAAGCTCAGCCGTTTGAGGCGGTGATCCACTTCGACGCCCTGGCTGCAGGCTACGTGCGCGAGCGGCAATGGCATCCCTCGCAAAAGCTCACCGACCTCAGCGGCGGTGGACTCGAGCTTCGCGTCACGTTGGTGAGCTCCGTTGAACTCGAGCGCTTCGTCCTCGCCTGGGCCGAACACGCGCAGGTGGTCGCCCCGCCAGAGC
>Ga0154020_10001055_pt1 | contig 34028 bp, 29 predicted proteins | sample Klosneuvirus_201_FD_109709 | JGI IMG/M metagenome (GOLD analysis project Ga0154020, IMG submission 109709) | Active sludge microbial communities from wastewater, Klosterneuburg, Austria - Klosneuvirus_20160825_MG | ecosystem: Engineered > WWTP > Aerobic digester > Activated sludge | place...
GTAATTTTTATTTAACGGATCAAAAACTGATGATTTGGAATAATAAAATTGTGCCTTTAGAAGAAAAAGTTTTTTCATGGGTTGCTGGAGAAAGTGGCAATAGCTTAGAAGTTTTTGAGCAAACTATTGAGAGCCTTTATGGAATTTTTAACGATGTTCAAAAAGAATTAAAAAATAAAATGAGTAAAGAGCGAAAATTTAAGTTGGAAGCCATGTCTTATCGATTGATAGGTTTGATGCTTTCAGATATAAGAATTGCATCTTCATCCAAAAGATTAAACCCAATAATAAATCAAATTTATAAGTTGCAATCAATCAAAAGCCCAAAGCTTGCCTTAAGTAATTAGAATCTGTTTATAAAAGTTTCATATTCGAGAGGCGTTGAACTTGAATGAACAAATCGAACACAGAAAACATTCCGAGCCAATTCGAAAGTGAAAACAACAAAGATGATATTTTCAAATTAGAGTTTAGGAACAGTTCGTTGATTGTGAAAACAGTTTTACTTATTCATTATGTCAATTGTTATTCTTGGCATTTTTCTCCTTAACTGTGCTGATTAAGGCTCAACAATTACGCCTCTAAAGATAAAAATGACTATGTCTCTCTTTTACCGGAATTTCCGAGCTGAGTCTATTTAATAAAAAATTAGAGATAAAATTTATTTTATCCTTGGATCAGTCAGTTCAATGCGGTCTTGATTTATATTTTTTTGTTTAAACTCTATGAGAATGGGAAAAGGTGATAGGTCGATTAAATTTCTAAAATTAATCCAATCGATCAAACAATATAAACACATTGAGATAAAATTCCATTCTGAAAAATTCCCTATAGAACATTGATATTCTAAGAAAGTTAAAGTATTTTGAATACGCTCCGAGTGGCTGATTTCAAGGGGTGTTCCTGACGGAAATGAAACTTTTGAACGGGTGGCAAGAAGTTTTTGAATTAAACTATCTGAAAGATCACTCATTGCAGTTAACAAGTTTTCTTCGTTTATATTTAACGGAGGGTGATATTTTCTTTTGCAAAGTTCATTAAAAATCACACGTGAATCCCAAATAATTTGGTCATCAATACTGAGCATCGGTATTTTAAGTAGCGGTGATAATTTTCGTAATTGATCCCTTTCTTCGCGATTAAAAATATCAACTCGTTTAAATTCATAGGTTTCTGAGGGAAGTAAAAGTCTAATTCGACGTACAAATGGTGAAGTTTGTGATCCATACAAAATCATAATTGAAATCCTTTTTAATTTTTTTTTAAAATATTGATTTATTTCAACTATCAGGAGTGGTCAACTTAGGACTCTCTGAGTTGTTATGCTCATTGAGTCAAATAATTAAGTAAATTCAATTTATTAAGGTTAAATACTTTTATTATACTTAATTCCAAACTTGACAGTTTGCAATGCGATACCATCTTGTTTGTTGTACGTTAAACTGGTAGTTTTATACGCTAATTAATTAAAATAGGAGAGAGTTAAGTTATGTTTAAACGAATAGGGCTTTTTTTATTAGTCAATATTCTGGTCGTTACAACTATTTCACTAGTTTTGAATTTATTAGGTGTTCGTCCGTACTTAAATGCTTACGGTATGGATTACCAATCTCTCGCCGTGTTTTGTTTAGTTTGGGGTATGGGGGGAGCTTTTATTTCTCTGGGTATTTCAAGAATGATGGCAAAATGGAGTATGGGGGTTAAAGTTATTCCTGAGGATACTCGTGATCCACAATTACTTGAACTTGTTCGAACAGTTCATACTTTAGCTCGCGGAGCTCAATTGACAGTGATGCCTGAGGTAGGTATTTACGATTCCCCTGAAGTGAATGCCTTTGCTACTGGCCCTTCGCGTAATCGTTCTTTGGTGGCTGTATCAACTGGTTTACTTCAACGTATGAACTCCTCAGAAGTTAAGGGAGTACTTGGCCATGAAGTTGCCCATATTGCCAATGGAGATATGGTTACAATGACCTTAATTCAAGGTGTGGTTAATGCTTTTGTTATGTTTTTGGCGAGAGCAATTGCTTTTGCTCTGACTTCTTCTCGAGATAGAGATGATAGTCGCGAAAGTAGTTCTTTTGGTTCCTATTATTTAGTACAGTTTATTTTAGAAATAGTTTTTATGATCTTAGGATCCATGGTTGTAGCTTGGTTTTCGCGTTATAGGGAATTTCGAGCAGATGCTGGTGGCGCGAAGCTCGCTGGAAAACCAAATATGATCCAAGCACTAGAAGGTTTAAGCAGAACATTTAATGTTGTGGATCCAGTAATGGCATCCAGTTCTTCTGCAGTTCAAGCATTAAAAATTTCGAGTCGCCCCAGTGGATGGTTGGCTTTATTTTCAACACATCCTCCGCTCGAAGATAGAATTGCTCGCTTAAAAAGTGGTTCCAGCCAGATATTATGATTGTTAGTTTACGTCTGCTTTAATTAATAATTAAAGAGTCAGCGACAGATCTAATAATATTTGAAAACTAAAGCAGATTAAATCTTTTTGATGTGAGTCTGTACGGCTTCAAAGAGCGACTCGGCAAATAAGTTTGGTTTTGTTTTGTTATGAGGACTGGTATCAGGATATGGGAAACCGGCTCCACCCTTAACTCCATAGCTGAAGAGAGACAAGGATTTAGCACATTCAATGTCTCTCCACGTATCACCGGCTAAAAAAGATTTATTGAGATCAATTAAGTAGCTTGAACATAGTTTTTCAATCATTCCGGTTTTAGGTTTTCGACATTGGCATTCCACATTCCAAGGCTTCACATTTCCCTCGATAGAATGAGGGCAAAACTCTATAGCATCAATTTTGGCTCCAAAATGGCTAAGCTCCAATTGCATTTTATTATGAATTTCAGAGAGTTCTTGTAGATTCAGCAGACCTTTTGCAATCATTGGTTGATTCGTAATGACAAAAACCAAGAATCCATTATCATTGAGAAATTTTATGGCCTCTCCTGCTTTGTCTCGAAGCTTAAACTCCGATATTTGATGCAAATGATCTACGTACTCACAAATAACACCATCGCGATCTAAAAAAGCTGCAGGTTTTTTCATTAATCCTCTTTCAAAATCAATTTCGAGCAAATAAAACGACACAATTTGTATCAAATCAAGGTTTGAAATTAAAAAATCGTAATGCGACCAAAGTCTGGCCTTAAGAATCTGATATAAAAATAAGAGAAAAAACTCAATTAGAGCTCGATTTTTGGCTAGCTCTTGAAAAAAATACTAATAGAATCAAGCAAAAACTGTCTAAGTTTGATACAGTAAAAGAGAAGATGTATAGTATCTTAAATAAGGAGGGAGCCATGAAGGTTCAAAACTCACCCGTAAATGTGTCAAGTTTAGATTCTTCTCGTGTTGATAAAGTGGAATTAAAGAGCAAGAAGAAAGCTCTTGGTTCAGCTTTATCTGAAGAGGTTGCTTCGGCGGCAAAAGTTGATTTGTCTCAACGAGCACAAGACATGAAGAAAATTAAAGATCTTGCTACGGCGGCGCCAGAAGTGAACGCGGAACGTGTAGCACACTTTCAAAAACTTATCGATGAAGGTAAATACAAAGTCGATGCTAAAGCCGTCGCTGACCGTATGGTCGACGAACAGCTGATGTTGGGTGAATAAATTATTGTTGTAATAGTACGTTTCTGTATTTAAAAAAAATGTATAAGGAGAGAGTCAAGGATGATAGCTCAAGAAGGAACTTTTGATAGAATTTATGTAAAATTAGAATCTAACCTGGAAGAAATAACTAAACTTTATCGCCAGATGGTCGATTTACTTAGAAAAGAAAAAGAAATTCTTATAAAAGCTGAAATCGAAAAAATTGAAGAAAGTAATAAACAAAAAGAATTAATCTTAGCTAGGCTTAAAAGTTTAGATGCTTTAAGAGTAAAGTACGCTTCTGATGTGGCTTTGCAATTATCTTTAGACCCTGCTCAACCTCGTTTACTTGAAATTGCTCGAGAGTTGGGTGGAATTCGTGCTGATAAATTAAGAAGTATTCACGCTGCTCTTGAAATACTGATGAAAAAAATACCAGAACTTAATAAAGAGAACGAGCAGTATGCTCAATCAGCCCTTTCTCATGTTAAAGGTGCTATTGATAATGTTAAAGGTGTTCTTTCTGGACCAACTACTTATAAAAGAGAAGGTTCGAAGGAAAAAAGTATTGAAGCTTCGGGGCATCTCATTAGCCGTGAAGCTTAGATTCTGATGCTATGAATTTGTAGAGAAGAGGAGACAGGATGTCCAAAATTTCTCTGATGATGAATACGGGTACTCGCTCGATGATGAACAATCAAACCGCGTTGAGTACCGTAGGACACAATATTGCCAATAAGTCGACAGAAGGATATTCTCGTCAACGAGTAGAAATTCAGTCTAATGTCCCCATGTCCATGGGAAATCTTCAAATAGGAACAGGCGCTAAAGCAGCTCAGGTTACGCGCACAAATAATCCTTATTTAGAAAAGCAAATTCAAAAGGAAGGGTCCCAAGGTGGTTTTTTAGAAGCTCGTTCAGAGGCCATGGATCGTGTAGAACAAGTTTATAATGAACAAATGAATAAAGGCCTTAGCCAATATATGGGTGAGTTTTTCAATGCCTTCAGAGAATTATCAAATTATCCAGAGAATACCGCGACACGTACTCATGTGAGAGAGACAGGGATCGTATTAGCGAATGATTTTCAGAGAGTTCACAAAGATTTAACGGCCGTGCAGGGAGATTTAGACATGCAGATTGCAACCCATACGGAAGAAATTAATCAAATTGTGAAAGAAATTGCCAGTCTGAATGAAAAAGTTTCTGCCGTTGAGATTCAAGGTGTGCCTGCTAATGATGAACGGGATCGTAGAGATTTACTTCTCAAAAAATTAAACGAAAAAATTGATATTAGCTGGGCAGAAAATGAAACTGGTCAATTAAGCATCACAGCAGCACGAAATGCTGTATTAGTATCAGGATTTAGTAGTCAGGAGCTCGAAGCGAAACGATCTGGTGCTGGTGATCGCATGGATGTTTATTATAAAACTCCATCGAGTCAATTAATTCCCATTACAGGAACCATAAAGGGTGGGAAGCTTGGGGCTCTTATTGAAACTCGCGATAAAACGATTGAAGAATTCAAATCTAATATCGATCAACTTGCCTATACTTTTTCAACCGAGATAAATAAAATTCATAAACAAGGTGTTGATTTATTGGGACGAACGGGTGAAGCATTTTTTAACGAACCTAAAGAAATACAAAATGCTGCTGCAAACATGGAGATATCAACATCGCTCAAAAGAGATGCCAATCGAGTTGTGGCTTCCATGAGAGAAAAAGGTGTGGCTGATAACACTGTGGCAAATGTGATTGCCAACCTTCAAGATCAACCGCTTTTGGCTGAAGGCACTTCAACTATGGGTGATTTTTATCGTTCATCTGTTGGGCGTGTGGGAGTTTTATCGCAAAGAGCTCAAAAAGAATCTGAAGCACAAAAAAATATTTTATCTCAGCTGACGAATTTGCGCGAAAGCATAAGTGGAGTGAGTCTTGATGAAGAGGCAACCAAGATGATTGAATACCAAAAGGGTTTTGATGCTTCGGCTCGTTTGATACGAACTGCCGATGAAATGTTTGATACCGTTTTGAACTTAAAAAGATTGTAATGGTAGGTAAGTTTCTATGAGAATTGCAGATAAGATGTCTCTACAACAAGTGCAAAACAGTCTGAGTAAAAATCGGTCAGACATGCATTTTTTGCAAGAACAGAGTTCGACTCAACGAAGAATCAATAAACCTTCAGATGATCCTCTGGGCGCCACACGGGTTCTTAATGCTAAAACAGAGGAGAAAACACAAAAACAGTTTGTTAAATCACTGCAATTTGCCACCGATTTTTTAAATTTTACGGATCAATCTTTAGGTGAGGTGAGTGAAATCATCAGTCGCGCTAAAGAATTAGCAATTAATCAGGCCAATGAAGCTTCAGCAAATCAAAATACGCGCAGTGTTGTTGCTACTGAGGTAGAGCAGCTTCTCAATCAAACCGTACAAGTAGCCAACCGTAAATTAGGAGATCGCTACATTTTTGCCGGATTTAGAACTAACCAAGTTCCATTTACTAAACAGGGTGAATATAAGGGCGATGATGGAGAGATTAAAATACAGGTTAATAAAGACGCCTATATTACGATGAATCTACCTGGGAATAAAATTTTTCTTGGTGAAGGTAGTAGTGAGTATTCACTCGATGGGGTTGATGTACCTAAAAATTCAGATCAATTGCAGCAACTAAAACAGTTTGAGCAACAAAAAGAAGACCAAAAATCAAATGAAATACCTTTAGCGCAAGTTTATAGCAAAGACACTCAACATAGAACTCTCGCTTCAGTTGGTGGCCCGAAAGAATCAGAGGGAAGTAGTAGTTATGCCTCATTGAGTGGAGCAAATGTATTTGATGTGCTCCAGAGTTTGGTGATTTCTTTAAAGACGGACAATAGAGCTGGAATACAGGAGAGTCTAGATCAGCTAGATATGGCCTTCGCACAGGTCACAACAGCTCGATCACAAGTGGGCTCTCGTGTCATGGCCCTCAATAACACGTTTGAAGCGCTTCAGAAGGGTATTGTTGATACTAAAACTACAGCCTCGCAACTTGAGGATGCAGACGTTCTACAGTTAGTGAGTGACATAAATAGAGCTGATACGGCACTAAAGGCTACTCTCGAAACATCTGGTCGATTGATTCAACCAAGTCTCCTTGACTTTATTAAATAGTAATATTAGCTACAGTTCCACCGAAAGTTACCGATAGGTAAATTGTCATCCTCGGGAATCGAGGACTTTGACCTGGATGTTGAAGGAGTAATCATGTTAGTATTAACAAGGAAGCTAGGAGAGAGCATCGCCATCGACGATCACATCAAGATACGCGTGGTTCAGATTAAGGGTAAGCAAGTAAGACTTGGAATAGAGGCCCCTAAAGATACAAAAATCCATCGAGAAGAAGTTTATATGGCTATTCAAGAGCAAAATCAGGAGGCCGCTAGTTCAACCTCTGATAGAACTCGGTCAATATCTCGTATGTTTAAAAAAGAAGAGTTATAGTTTCTTTAACTCTTAAAGAATAACTCCCTTCATCTTAGAAAAAATTGATGGTGGGAAATGATTTTTTTTAAAATTTAATTTTTTAATATATATCTAATTAATCAATTCTATTTTTGATGCGTCGAATAATTTATTTGACCTAGAATTATCTTGTTTCCTTTCCAATTTAAGTTCACATTTTAATAAGAACGATCATTTTACTGTTTTGGATGAAACCAAGGATGAGTACCAACATAGTATTTTTCTTCTAGGGGGAGGGGCTGTGATTATCGCTACGACACGATTTGGAAAAGTTCAGATCGCGCAAGATGATATCATTAATTTTTCAGAGGGAATCCTTGGTTTCAATGACTTGCGACGCTTTGTTATTTTAGATGATCATAATGATGAAATTTTCGCTTGGTTGCAGAGTTGTGAAATGCCTGATGTGGCTTTTCCTGTTTTAGAGCCTGAGATTTTTGCAGAAAACTATGTGCCAGTGCTTACAAAGATGGATGGCGAAACTCTTAAGCTAGAGGCTGGACAGCGTCCAAGAGCAATAGCAATTATTACAATTCCTGATGACCCAACTCAGATGACCGCAAACTTAAAGGCTCCAATTTTAATTAATTTAAAACTAAAAATGGCACGCCAGTGCGTTCTTCAAGATAATAGTCTACAGATTAGGGAACCCATTTTTACTAAGTTACAACAACGTGTTGTGCAAAATCCATCAGTATCAATTAAGAGTCAATCTCCTGTGGCAGCGATGGGTGTAGTGGTTAAGCAGTCTGGATCTGAGTTAGGCGCATAACTAATCGGTATCACTAATTTGAAAAATACTTCGATTGTTTGCTTAAATCTTACTTCATTTCATAATGGTTGTGGTTACCCCTTTTGAAGGGGTGTCCAAGTATGTCAATGTTCGATTTGAATTGGAATGCCTCATTTTTTTTAAATGGTAATACTGAAAAGAGTTTCTCAACAGAGCATAATTTGAATTAATTCCCGTAATTTTAAAAAATATTTTTGGATTCACACATAGTTTATAAAAATCGATTAAATATAAATTCAGTTTATTTTAAACACGAGTTCAATGATAAATTTTGATTTTAACGAAGGAAATTTTTATATGTACGAGGAATTACTTAATAAAATTGGTGAGGCCTATCCTCTGCGATAAGCCTCAAGCAATTTTTTTAAGTTGTGACGAAGTAATTATAAAAATTAATTAGTTAAAACAAATATTTATCGTTGAACTCGTGTTTTAAGAACTTATGAAATTAAAATCGAATGATGGAGCTATTCTACATTTCTAAATTCGTTCATATTTGTACATTTTCGTATTATTAAGGTTACACTCTAACTTCAAGACTAAGATATGTAATAAATAAAATAAAAACTTGTTTAAAAATAAAGTTTCAAAAAGTGATTAACTTTTAAATAAACTAGACTCGCTCTTTATTTTAAATATGTCGAATAGAACTCTGAGATTAATTTCGGAGGTTCTATGAAAAAAACTTTTTTAGTATTCTTATCTTTGTTTTTGGTTGGAAGCTTAAGTTTTGCTGGTAGGTATATTATTCCACCTTTGGATCAATCACTTGAAAAGTTTGAAACGGATTGGCCTAAGCCTAAACTCAAGAATGAGTTTTCAGTATTAGTTTGGAATGTACATAAAGGTGCCGATGGCGAAGCATGGGTGAATGATATGAAAATCTTAGCTCAAAGTTCAGATGTGTTTCTTATACAAGAGGCCATGGACGATGAACTCATGACTAAAATGTATAAAAACGAAATCAATAATTTTGATTGGTATTTTGCAAAAAGTTTCACTTATAGTAAAAATGGAAAATCTAGTGGTGTTTTGAATGCAAGCCAATATCAGGCTGATGATACAATACTTCATAGAACTTCTGATACAGAACCTATTGTTGGTACACCAAAAACAGTGATGTTGAGTTTTATGACTATGGAAAATGGACAACAAATTGCATTTCTAAATATACATGGTTTAAATCGGACAACAAATGCTGCATTCTTTAGGCAAATTGATGAGACCCTTAATCTAATTAAAAACTTCTCTGGTCCTGTAGTTTATGCAGGAGATTTTAATACCAATAATAAATCAAAATTTAGGGGATTAGATTCAAGAATGTTAGAGTATGGGCTCAAGAGATTTGAATACTCTAATGATCAACGTAAAAATCAGTTAGATTGGGTATATATGCGTGGATGTAGTATTAAAAGTAGTGAAATTTTATATCAATTTCAAACTTCAGATCATACACCAATTTTTACAAAACTAAACTGTAATTAAATAATATTAACTCTTCAAAAATGATTAATTTTTCAATATAGATCATTGCAAATATAAATAGGACAGGAATATATTAAATTGGTTCTTTATATCAGGATCTTTGTTTTTTAGATAATTCAAACCCGTTGAACTATTTGCTAAAATGACATAAACTGGGCTGATGCCACATTATTTAATTATTTGTCCCCTTAAAAAAGAATTAACTTATTTAATGGAAGGATTTTCAAAATCAAATTGGAAATTCAAAGCTCAATCTACAAATAGATTATCCTTATTTCAAAATCAATCACCAATGATTACATTGGCAATTGGTGGACATGGAAAAGTTCAATTTGGAATACAAACTCAACATTTATTATCTCATTTTACGGATGTCACCAATGTCTTTTGTATAGGAGCAGGTGGAGGATTAACTGAGAATATTAAGATAGGCGATATAGTGGTATCAGAAAAAATTATTGAACATGATTACAAGCAAAAATATAATCGCACAATCAAGTTTCCAGAGTTTGCAGGAAATCCAGAGTTTTTATTAAAAGCAAAAAATGTTTCATTAAATAAAAATTATGATGTTCATTTTGGAGCTATTGCGAGTGGTGATGAAGATATTGTTGATGCTGAACGAGCTCGTGAACTTTTTACTACGACACAAGCACTTGCTGTCGCATGGGAAGGAAGTGGTGGAGCGAGAGCTTGTGCCTTCAATAAAATTCCCTATTTGGAATTGCGAACTATTACAGATAATTCAAGAGATGGCGTTTCTGAATCATTTGCAATGAATCTACAAATATGTATGCATAATGTTGCTAATTACATTCATGAACTTCTCAAGATTTAATTTGAATTTCATTTCTAATTCGACATCTACTAGTTATAAGGATTTACGTAAATGAATAGGATCACTTTTTTTACGGAGTCGTAAATTAAGAAATTCAACAAATAGAGAAAATCCCATAGAAAAATAAATATAACCTTTTCCAACGTGTTGACCAAAACCTTCCACGAGCAATGTTACACCAATAAGTAGTAAGAAACTTAAAGCTAACATTTTAATTGTAGGATGTTTTTCTACGAAATCAGATACTGTTTTTGCCATAAAAATTGTAACAAGTGCTGAAGCGACAACAGCTGCAATCATAATTGATTTATCTTTTACCATGCCGACTGCAGTAATTACAGAATCTAAAGAAAAAACAATATCCAGCAATAGGATTTGAATTATTACTGATTGAAAACTTGCTGATTTAAGTGTCGATTTTTCGTCTTCTGCTGATTCCAATTTTTGGTGTATTTCATGTGTTGACTTAGCAATCAAAAATAAACCACCGAATACGAGAATGAGATCTCTTCCAGATAGATCTTTACCAAAAACAGTAAACAAAGGATCAACTAACCCAATAACCCAAGACAGTGCTAATAAAAGAAGAATACGAGTTCCCATAGCCAATGCTAGTCCGATTGTTCTAGCTTTATGTTGTTTATTTTTGGGAAGTTTGGATGATAGAATTGAAATAAAAATGACATTATCAATGCCAAGTACTAATTCTAGTAAAAATAAAGTTAGAAATGCAATAAACCATTCTAAACTATTTGATAATCCCAATTCATCCTCCATTATAATTCAAAAAACATATTCAAACTTGTAGTATGTTAAATTGTAGGCACATTTGAGTATGATATAGATTTAATTAAACTCTGACAAATAAATGTCAAATTTATATTTAGGTGTTGTTGGGTTCTTATGCATACTTTGAAATTTTATACAAAATTATCGATTTCAATTTAGTATAAAAGTAATTGGGTCATTAGTTTAAGCAGTAGGATACCCAGATATAAAATCCAGATATCCGCTTGTAGTATATTTTAATTATCACTTAATTAGAAAAGTTTTAGAGCATGATCAATTTTATTTTTATCTATGCGAAGTGCTTCATTAACAGCATTTAAGTCTGTTGATTTGTCATGTGTAATTTCAGCGACTTCATCAGCTGCTCGTTGCAAATCATTGAGATCACTTGTACTGATGTTGGTGTAAGTAGTTGATGTTAATACTGTATCAGTTAATACTTTTTGCATAAATACATTGTTAAAAATTCGTTCTAGTGATTGAAAATATTTGTCTTTGGCCCAGCTTCTATCTTTTAATAGAGTTTGGATTTGTTTAATTAAAATATTAATTTCAGCTCCGATGTAATTGTTATTTGGTGATAAAGCTCCTTGTCTCCATTTTAAATCTAAACGAACAAGTAAAGACGGGTTATGTATTTCATTTTCAATAAATTGAGTATATTGAGATACAAAGTTGGAAGCATTCTCAATATAAAGTCCATTGTTTGAATCCATCATATAAGATCTGACATCAGCATTGGCAGAACCAATGATTGCATTATCACCAATAATTGAGATCTTAGTATGTAGGGAGTCAGATTTAATTTGATTTTTTGTTGGTAGGTATTCGTAATATTCTAAATGGGCGGCTTTAGATGATAATTTCTGTTGTTGATAGTAAATATCATTTTTTACTACATCAATAGATTTAAGAAGTGCATGTAGTTGAACTCTAGCAAACACATTAATAACACTGAGATCAGTTGTTTCAACAGAATTAGTTATTATTTTAATGGTAACATTACTGCAATCTGTTTTGATATAATCAATTGGATTTAAGACTGTTGTTGGTGATGCAGATTTTGTCATTTCAGCAATAGTTGCAAGAAGAGGTGTCGGAAATACTACATAAGCTGAATGAAGGTAAATTGTCTTTTTACCATTTTGTGGTCCGCAAAGATCAAGCATAGAATTAGACCATATTTTATGAATATATTTTCCTGATAGTTCTTCAAGGTCTACTTTGCTTCCGTAGTTTCGAATAAATTTTGATTTATTCTTATTAAAAGGTAAGTTTTCAATATAGGAAATTCGCGAGTTTGTATCAATAGATTTATCAAGATTAATATGAGAATATTTCTTAGGAGCTATAAACATTTTATATTTTGGATTAAAGTATTCGCTGGCAGATTTATTAAGAGCTTTTATTGAATTAGAATAGCGATTCATGCGCGATTTCATTACGGCATCAGGTGTACTTGGAATCGATTGAATACATTTTGCATCTAAAGTTGTGCACTTGGAAATGACAGCTAGAGTATCGTTGGGTGCATGTTGTAATACTTCATCTAATGTAGCGACCATGGAGTCAAAATTCCATAGTCGATTGAATGTTTCTTTAACTTTAATTCCTGATTCTAAATACATTTCAAAAGCAATATCAGTATCTACAAATGTATATTTACCGCTTGGGTTTTTTTGCATATGGTAAGAGTTTTCAATATTTCTACCTCCGAGAATAGCTTCATAACCTACCGTGCTATCTGCAAGTAAAAGCTTATGATGTAAATAATCTGAAAAATAATCCCAATCTTTAATTCTATTCGTGTCCAATGATTCCAATTGAATTGGAAGGACCTCATTTAATAAATTCAAGATTTCTTCTACTTGATCGCCATAGAATAAAGTTGCAATGCTAATTAACAGTTTAGAGCGAAGATCCCCCTTTTGACTTTCTATATAAGTTTTAATTAGATCTTTTGCTTTTGCTTTTTCTTCAGGTGTTAGACTTTTTTTAGCATTAGCAGAGTCTGCCATTTTTTTATCATAACCTAGTATATGAAAAATAAATTTTAACGTACTTCCACTTTTTCCATATATTCCAGAAAGTAGAATTCCAGATAAACCACTGTTTACGTTGCGAGCTTGTTTAAGAAATTGTTCTTTTTGTTGATCACTGGCAGAACGAAAGGAATTTTCATTAATAAATTTATTGGCCTCTGAAACTTTGTGATTAACACACTGTTCATGTGTTAGACTCTCGCATGTGGTAGTCATAAAAATAACATCACGGATAATATTGGCAGTTGGCCTTCCGTATAATCGAAATTCAATAGATCCTTTACCTGTTTTACGACTTTCATTTTGAATGGCAATTAAAGTGTCTAAAAGTTTATAATTAGTAATATAATCTAAAAGTACTCTTATTTTGACTCCTCTTTGAGCCGCCTTTATTAATTCTTGTGAAAAATAGGATGAGCTTTCATCATCACTGTAAATATAATACATGAGATCTATGGTTGATTTGGCATTTCGTAGGAGCCTTATTTTTTCTTGAAAAGACTCAGCATTGTCCTGGAGCATTCGCAGTTTATTGAAAGTACTTATGTCGAACACAGAAGTGTAGAGTGGGAGATTTGTATCATTGATTCTTAATTCATTTGACGCAGAAAAACACAAGGTTGAACTTAAAATTATAGAGGTAAAAACTGAAGATATTAAAAAATCTTTTGCTCTAACTAAATTCATATGATTTTCTCCTAAAAAATTTAGAGGGTTCTTTTATTTGAAATATTGTAAGTACTCACTCTAAATAAAAAAGTTAATAAGGTGACTCGGTATAGATATGAGATGCTCAATCCACAAGCAAATAATGAAAATTTTGTGATTTAATAAAAATAATATTGCGCAGCGCAATGATTTGGAATCGAAAAAAGTCTACTTATTAAGCATATTAATATTAATTATAAAATTGAAATAATGAATTCACTTAAGGTTTGTGATTATTTTAAAGTGTCAAATGGAATAGTTTTTGGACTCTAATTTCTATTCTGATAATTTTTTAGCATAGAGTGATAACTCAGAGATACGAGTCTCAAGTACTACCGGTTTGCCTGGAGCCTTTAAATAAACAAAATTTATACAACCATTTTGGGAGATCTTTTTATCTTGAGACAATAATTGATATAAATTTTTATGTTTTTTGAGTAGTCGCATTAATTCTAGCTGAGATATTAAATGATTTTTTAATAATGGTGATTCTATTATGTTTTGCAAGATTTTTGGCTTCATGACATTTTTAGTATTAGATAAACCAAGAGCCATAAGTAAGCCTAGATTCACAGCGTTTCCATGCGGCATTTTGAAATAAAGCTCAAAAGTATGACCAAAAGTATGTCCAAGATTCAATATATATCTTATTCCTTTTTTCTCAAATGGATCTGCTAAAACTATTCTATACTTGTACGCTATCAACTGCGGTAAGTAATTCCATAGTTTCATAGAATTAAATGTACTTTCTTTACTTATTTCACGCCACAGCTTTCCGCCAGAAAGGAGTGCTGTTTTTATTATTTCTCCAAGTGCTTCTTGAGTTCTGATTGGTGGCTGAGTAAATAATAATTGCTTACAAAGTATAACTTTTTGCGCTGGATAAAAAGTGCCAATTTGATTTTTATACGTACCTATATTTAATGCTGTTTTGCCACCATGTGAAGAATCTATAGCAGCTAACCAAGTGCTTGGGATATGAATGAGAGGGGTACCGCGTTTAAACACGCTGGCAATAAATCCTATAAAATCTCCAACACTGCCTCCACCAATAGCAACTAAAGTAAGATTTTTAGACTGTATTGTTTCAGCTAATTTTAAAATATGTGTCAGATGTTTTTCAAATGACTTTAATTGTTTGAGATTTTCTCCAGCTTCTACAGGGTAGACCATTGAAAAGGATTTAAGCCAATTCTTTACGGAAGAAAATTGAAGCAAATTTTTATCAATAATAAGAATTGAATTATCAGGTAACTGATTTCTTTTTGGAAAATGAGTAATAAATTGAAGTTGAGATTTGAATTTTAAGAGGTCTGGTTTTTTTTTTGATGAATTAATTATCGATCTTTTATTATTACTTTTCACACCCGGTCTCCTCGTTGCCATAAGATATGATCAGTAATAACCATCCAGGCCATTGACTCTAAAACGGGAATAGCTCTTGGAACAATACATGGGTCATGTCGTCCGAGTTTAGCTGTGTCTAATACTGAGGCAGTAGGTTTGAAAAATACCTTTAATATAATGTTTTCGCCTGTACTTATGCCACCACGAATTCCACCATACTGTCGTTGAGAGACATTTTGATGGAACTGAGATCCTTCAGCCGAAATTACTTCTCGACCAATACCTAATTCAACTCCTGAGGTTGCACCAACTCCCATGAAGGCAGAACAAAGATCCGCTTTTAATTTGTGAAAGACGGGTTGCCCTAGTCCTGCAGGAGGGTTTTTGATAATAATGATAGCTTCTCCTCCATAACTTTTGCCATCGGATTTTGCTTGTAGAAGAAGTCTTTCAATCTCATTATTTTTTTCAGGAATGGGACATCGAGTGGAGTAAGAATCTACTTGGGAGTGTTGATTTAGTTTTAATTCAAAATCATCAATTTGATCGGCAGTTAAGGAGATAGGTCCTATTTGGGTTGTAAATCCAAATATTTGTAATTGAGGATTGGTTTTAGCTAAAACCATTTGAGCTACAGCGCCTCCCATAACTCGAGCTAAAGTTTCGCGTCCTGATGAACGACCACCTCCGCGATGATCAGTGTGTCCAAATTTTAATTTCCAAGTATCGTCAGCATGACCTTGTCGGGGCTTTTGTTGAATTTCATTATAATCAGTTGAGCGAGCATCTTTGTTTCGAACTAGAATTGCAATTGGAGTCCCGAGGGTAACATCTGAAAAGACTCCGCTTAAAACTTCTGGATGATCTGATTCGGCTCGATCCGATACAATGGAGGGTTTATTATCCTTGGGTCCGGGACGACGGCGCGCTAATTCATTTATTAATAAATTGCGATCAAAATTAACACCAGAAGGGCAACCATCAATTATGACACCTAAACCTGCACCATGACTTTCTCCAAAACTCATTATTTTAAAATAATGACCAAATGTATTTGCACTCATGTAAAAGACCTCAGCTATATATAAATTCATTTATGAATAAAATGTAACATAATCGTTGCTGGTCAATTTTAACTTTTATCCTTTCAGACTGGCAAGCAATTATGTAAATACTGACCAAAGGGAAGTGGTTTCATAATATGGGGAGATGTTCAATCACCTCTAACTAATAGGAAAAATCACTAGCCAAGTTAAAATTTTTCTATCATTGCTAGTCATATAAAATCATGAAATTTATTGAAATCCAAAATTCGTGTACCATCTGGTTGAGTTTGAACGACATCCACAAATTTTTCTCCAAAAAAGATATGCTCAGGTTTATAAACCCAACCATTGTGAACTGTTTCAGAAAGTGTCTCATCAAAGCCATTAAGAGTTACATACAAATTAATGTTATTTGATATGAAATCAGACTTAGAATAATTATAAAAAGGACTCTGCTCGTCAATTTGATGCATCACTGTCCAACTGAATATAAAGAAGGGGCTTTTGTTTCTGACAAGTTTAACATCGACAAATCTTTGCATTGAATGACCTTCAATGGTTGTTTGTATACGAAAAGTAACGACAGAAACTTTAGCATCTACGATACTGGTATCACGACCGTTTCCAATTCGAAACATAAGTGTGGGAATACCATCATAATTAGCAATTAGGGCTATTTTACTAAATATAACTGTAGAAGTGGGTCTTGAAAATTTACTAAAAGTTAGTCCAGTCATAATAGCTGTAAATAAAATTCCGGCAATGTTTTCAACGACAGCTATAAAATGAGCATAGGAGGTAATTGGAAGATAATATCCGTAACCTACAGTTGAAAAGGTTTGGCATGAAAAAACAAAATATCTCCAAAAGGAGTAACTTTCTATATTTGATACGCTTCCTGGGGAGGACATATATAAAAGTGCAAAGAGTGTGTTGGTTATAATAAATGCAAAAACAAAATAAAGAATAAAATAAAGCCAGGACATTTTTAATACAATAAAATAAATATTATTGAGAATTTTGCGTTTAATTCCTATTTTATGCATTTTAATTTGATCGCGTAGTGAAGCCATATAAAATTATGAGTTGAACTAATGTCATTCGTCAAGAGTAGTAAGAGTACTAATTGTGATTATATAACTCTTATTCATGAATTCCAAAATAAAGAACGGAAATGATATTTTTGAATAATACGAATTATTAATTGTATTAATAGTCAGTATTATATTACATTACAAATGATGATTCATAGTAATAAATGGATTAGTTTTTGCACAAAACATTTCAGAAGTCTCATTCTTGTTACTATATTAATTAGTAATTTTTTGCTCTTTTTTATTGGTATTTCAAATTTTCAAAGTATCTATTTTGATGAGAATCATTATATTCCAGCAGCTAAACAGTGGTTGAATATGAGCCCAACAACGACGTTTGAGCACCCGCCATTAGGAAAATATATTTTAGCAATCTCTATAGCTGTTTTCGGGGATAACCCAATCGGATGGCGACTTCTTTGTATTGTGTCTGGTGTTATTTCTACAATGCTTTGTATATTCATCGCAGAACTTTTATTTAAAGATCTTATTCTTGCAATTTTAATCGGTCTCTATTCAATTTTTGGTTTTATGTTCAATCAAGAATAGCAATGTTAGATATTTTTATGGTTTGTTTTATTTTATTAGCGACTTATTTATATTTACTTCAATTATCAAGAAAAACAATAAAAAATGATTTAATTTTTTACTTATCAGCAGTGAGCTGGGGGTTTGCAATTGCTGTAAAATGGTCAGCAATATTTACTTTTATTCCTTTTACAATTCTAATGTCCTACCAACAATTACGTTTTTTAAAAAATAAGAAGTTATTGAGCTATAATATTAAAAAAAATTTGTTATACGGCGTAATACCATTACTTATCTATTTCATAACATTTTTACCGTATCTATTTGTTGAAGGACCTTATAAATCTTCATTATTTGATATTGTATTTAAAATGCCTATCCAAATGTATCACTTACAACAAAGTGTCAGTAATCAACACTCTTATAGAAGTAGTTGGATTACTTGGCCTTTTATGTTGCGACCGATTTGGTATGAATATCTAAAAGCACCTTTAAAGGAAAGTTCTTTTCAAGGTGTTATGTTACTTGGCAATCCGCTACAAATGTTTTTGGGTTTAATTTCTACTCTTTTGCTGCTTTTTAGATGGGAAATTATAAAACCCTATTCAAAGTCATTTCTAATACTTTTTGTCTTTTCTTGGATTACTTGGTCATTGTTTCAAGGCAGACCAACTTTTTTTTATTACTTTTTCCCCTCGGCCATCATTTATTCATTTCTCGTACCAATGGCATTAGAAGAAATTTTTGAAAGAAATAATGTTAAAAAAATTATGCTTATATTTGTAGTTCTTTCAGCATTATTATTTTATTATTTTTATCCAATTTTAAGTGGGACTATTTCACCAGAAAAAATTCGACTCCAATGGTATTGGATGAGCGGTTGGATCTAATTGTACTAAAGGTATTTACTCTACTCTTCTGTACATTCAATCAACATTCAATTTAGAAATGCGAGTTGGGAAAGAAACCAAAAGATAGTACTATATATCTGAAATGAGTAGAGTATCTATTTAGATTGGATATTCGTAAAAGTAGTTCAATTAAGACCAAAGGCAATGGTCACTAGTCTAGTTGCTTTGGTAATCTAACAAATAGCTAGTTGTTTTTTTTAGAACTCATTAGCATTAGATTAAGTTTATATGAGTCCTAAGCTAGGAGGGTTTATGGTTCGATGGCTTATTGAAGATATAGAGCAGCATCATTTAATGAATCGAAACATACATCCCTATTTTATAAATATGATTCAACTCAAAAAAAAGGGTCTTGATTATGACTTCTGGTTTGGAATCAGTCACGAATCATTCAAATGCTTTTTAAGTCGAGCCAATGTATCTTTAGAAAATTTGAATTCAATAGAATTAAGTGGAATCATCAAGGATCTTTCAAAAAAAGAAATTCCTAATGAGTTAAAGAATGAGATTGTTAGAGCTCTGAGTAGTCAAAAATTGATGGATTCCAAATTTGAATTAGAGTTACTTATTCATATAAATGGAGACACTTCTTTTCAATTACCATGGTCTCAAATCTGCTCCATTTCAACGAAAAGTGTGGAAGGTATTTATCAAAGCATAAAAGCTTGTTGGTTGACAATTTTTCGTGCGAGTTTAACTAATCATTTTAGTGTGTCTGGTGTTGATATTAATAAAATTCAGATGTCTATTCTTATAAAACGTTCTCAAGAAGTGCTCATGCAGGGGAAAGCATTTAGTTATTCACCTCGATGTCCTTGGGATCGAAGAAATTCTGTTGTTAGTTATGAAAAGGGAAGAGAATCATTTTCATTTCTTGTAGATCGAGTAACATTTAAATCAATGTATTATGGAAGAAATTTAGATGGTTTGGATGAATCTAGTAAAACTAATTTTAGCAGTGGTATTGTAAAAGAAAAAGTTCCCCAAAATAACTTTGCCTTTGATAAAGTGAGAAAAATTGCCGAATATCTACAAAATTGTGAAAAGTTGTTAGATAATGCATTAGAAATAGAATGGACTATATCAAAAGATCAACGAATTCATTTAAATAGAATAAAATACTTTGATCGATCTCCATCGGCTCAACAGCTGGCACCACAGTTTAATACAACAACACGCAATATTTGGGATCAAAGTATTATTCAGTGGAATGCGTCCTCACTCATTAAACCATTATGGTTTTCGTTACTACCTCGAAATTTTAGAATTCTGTCAATAAATTATATTAGAGATTTAGGAGTAAAAAATAAAATAACTCCTGATTTTGAAAAAGTTTTTAGAAGTTTCTGGGGGGTATTGAGAGGTCGATTATATATTAATCTTGGTGCACTCCATAGTTTTTTAGGCTTAAGTGAATCTCATGATTTAGCAGAAGAGATTGATTTAAATGTTTCACTTTGGCTTAAAAGATATGATAGAGAGTCTCGAGACGCTTGGAACTCTCAGTGGCCACAATTGCCATCATACTCAAGTAGAGATAAGAAAATAATTTTTAAAAATATTAATCAGATATTAAAAAACTGGCCAGAAAAAATATCTAATTGGATTAATCTAATGCATGGATTAAGAGAGTCAATTGTAAGCACTCAGTGGAAAGATAAAAATGTTTCTACAATGATTAATTCTTTACAAGATTGGGAAAAAAAATATATTCCCAGCATGGTTCCAATTTTAGTTGCTGAAATTCAATATAGAAATTTATTGAGCTGGTATTATGAAGGAGCTCAAAAACCTTCATATAATAAAACATTAGAGCCTTCCTGGTTGCAATTATTTGAATTAGGTGGACAAGAGATTATGGTGACAACTGATGATAGTTGGTTTACTAAAAGAAAGAAATTAAAATTACTCAAACAAATTGAAACATTAAATCAAATGAGACCTAAATATATATCAATGTTGGATGATGTTTATATTAAACTGAGAAGATTTTTGGAATTAATGGGACAAAAATATCAGTCAATTGGTCTAATAGATAAGAGTGACGATTTTTTTTACTTAACTTTAGAAGAAATTTTAGCATTTGAAGAAGGGCGAGCTACAACGATATCGTGGAGTAATATAGTAGCAATTCGGAAAGAAGAATATCGTCGCTATTCAAATGATTTAAAAACACCCGAAACATGGTTTACAACAGGATTGGTTGGTTTGGCGGCTCAATTTCCTGAAGTTATTTCGATACGCGAGAAAAAAATGGAAATTCAGAACTCTTCTCTACATCCTTTACAAACGAAGTTGAAAGAAAAAGGTTTTGATCCACTCTTATTTTCAAAATCAACTGCAAATATTGAATTTACAATTCAAAATGATGAGAAAATGAAGGAAGATAAATTCATTTTAGCAACTAATGAAACACAGCAGTCTATAGTTCAATTAGATTTTGTAGAAGATAATTCTTCTGAAAAAAAAATGGAGATTTCCGATCAATGGATTGATAATAAATAATTGATACCATCTAAAAAATAAAATTAACTCTTTATGGTTTCATAAATATTGAAGAGTTTTTTCAATAGTCTAAAGTCGAGTTATATAATTCTAAAATACTATTCTTAAGGCTAAGTTTCCATTATTTTTTTAACTATGATGGACGTTTTGAAATGTCAATGAGATTCTAATTTCACTATGGAATCGAATAGAGCAATTAATTTTTTAGTTATTGAAGATGAACCGGAAGTGGCAGATGTAATATGCTTATTTTTAGGTGGTTACTTCTCAGCCTCATTTACGGTTGCTACCTGCGGTGAAGAGGCTGTAGAGATTTTAAAAAATGAAAAGAATCATTTTCAAATGATTGTATCTGATTATAATATGCCGAATGGAAACGGAAGTTTTGTTTTCGAATATGTTAAGAAAAATATTAAACAAACCCCCTTTTTACTTGTAACAAGTGAGTCATGGACTGACCATAAGGAATTTCATAATATTGATGGAGTCGGATACGTTTCAAAACCCTTTATTGATGATATTTTAATAAAAGAAGCTGAGAGACTTTTCAAAACATATCAACTTGATGTAAATATGGATCATAAATATGTAGGTATTTCGTTACCTACTTTAGCTAATATTAATACTATTTCACACCCGCTTTTTGTAAAACTGAGTGATGATAAATTTATAAAAATATTAAATGCGGATTCAATAGTTAGTGCAGATGAAATACAAAAATTTCGTCAAAAAGGAATTTCGTATTTATTTGTTGAACGTGTTAATTTTCCTTCATTTATTAGGGCATTTAAAGAAAAAGTATTAAACCAAATGTTATTTAAGAGCGATTCTTTAAAAACCTTTGAATCATTTGAATTATCTGCAGTTGTCCATGAAGTTGTCTTAGGAGCCATGAAAAATTTTGGAATATCAAAGGAAACTGAAGAATTAGCTCGTAAAAACATAGATATGGTTAGAAATATATCGGAGAAATTTCCTGAAATTAATTCTGTTTTTCAGTGGGCTGCATACTCTGAACAGGAGTATTCTTTTTCGCACAGTGTTTTGATTTGTTATTTGGCAACGGAAGTGGTGAGAAACATCAACTTCTCATCTCCTTATAGTTCTGAGATTCTTTCTTTGGCTGCTTTTTTTCATGATCTTAGTCTGGAAAGCAATCAAATAAAAAATGAGCTGCGATTTTTAAAGGCCGTTGCAATGAATTCTAAAATTAATAAGGATGATCTTGCAGCTGTTAAATCACACCCTCTAACATCGTCTGAAAGCTTAAAGAAGTGGCTTGCTTGCCCTGTAGAGCTTCAAACAGTTATTTGTGAGCATCACGAAAGACCTGATGGGTCTGGAATTCCTATTGGTAAAATGGCTGAAAATATTCATGAGTTATCAGCTTGCTTTATAGTATGTGAAGATCTAGTTCAATTATTTTTAGATTTAAAAGACAGGTCAGAAGTTGAAAAACAATTTGCAGATCAAAAAAATGTTTATGCCAAAGAACCCTTTAAAAGAGTGTATGAGTTTTTACTTTCAAAATTAGCGAATCATGATACGTCTTTGGCCAGTTGAGACATGCTTACTAATCAATTACAATTTATTTATTAAAAAAATAATGTACTATTCTCAATTAGGCAATTTTTAAAAAATCGGTATCAGGATGTGATTCAACAAATTGTTTTACATAAGCAATAATTTGAGATAATCCCTCAGCAGAAATATTTGTAAATTTCAGTCCAATCCCCCCCTCAGGGTTGAGAAAAACAATTTCTCCTTGAAAGTGAATAGGTGTAGATAAATTTGCACCAGAGAAAACGCCTTTAATTTTTTCACCAATACTCACGCTTCGAAGTTCAACTGCGCCCAATCCACCTTGGCTTAATGTGATTAATGGTATTTTTTTTCCTTTAAAAAAACCTTCTAATATAGTGATTGTTCCTTCAATTGGCACTCTTGGATGATGTCGTCGATTGACTCCTAAATTATCCATAAGAGATTGAAATTGATAAACACCTTGCCAATCTTGTGCTGAGCTATTTGAAACAAATGTCATTTTATAATTAGGTTTTTTTCGTAAATAAATTAGCATTTCATCATAAGAAACTGGTCCATGTAGTGTCTCATGATCTTTTATATACCATAAAAGTGTACCTGAAGTTTGAGATTCATTTTGTTTTTTTTGAATTACAAAATCGTCTTTAAATTGTGAAGATGTCATCCAATGGGGCTTACCTTTTGACCAGAATCTTGAATCAATCCATTTACCTTCATTTAGTTCATTTATGATATCAGATTGTTTAAATGGTCCTACAATTTTTTCGTTTGATAAAATAAACCATACCTTCAATTCCATTTATTATTAACGGAATTATTCATCAAAACATGAGAGATTATACAATTTTACAGCATTTGCCCTCAAATTAATCGGAGAGTTTATAATAAATGATTCATTATGAAACACTATAAATTTATTAGTTAATGTATTTATCAGTTTGAGAATTTTATTGTACTCCATTACAAAAAGTTACAAGATATTCTTTTTAAAAGTAAGAGTTTATTTGAAAAGGTATGAGATTTTTACTAGCGGCTTCTTATGAATTTAATTTACTTTTACGATTGAATACAAAGAGATAAAAAATCAATTTGGGAGGTAATGAGATTTGAATCAAGAAAAACTTTGTATTGGTTTAGATGCTAAAAGGGCATTTTGTAATTATCGTGGTTTAGGAAGCTATTCTCGACTTTTAATTGAAAGTCTTAACTATTGGCATCAAGATGATTTATCACTTATTTTGTTTACTCCCAAAATAACTTTGAAGGGTTTAGAAAAATGGCCTTCAATTCAAAGCAAAGAAGACTCAATTACACGTAAATTACCACAAGGTATCTATAAATTGTTTCCTGAAGTTTGGAGAGGCTATGGTCAAGTTGATGAATGGACCTCTTTGGGACTGAACATATATCATGGATTAAGTAATGAAATTCCATTTACTACAAACAAGAATAAATTAAAAAATGAAAATCGCGTAAAAACAATTGTGACAATTCACGATTTAATTTTTATAAGAAAACCGGAGCTCTATCCTTGGTGGGATCGATGGAATTATATTAGAAAAGTAAAGTACTCCTGTGATAAAGCAGACTCGATCATTGCTTTATCTGAACAGACTAAAGAAGATTTGATTGAGTTTCTTAATGTTTCTGAAAGTAAAATAAAAACAATTTATCAAGCTGTTCATCCTAGATTTTACAAAAATGAATTACAAAGAACAGCTCTGCGCGACATTAGTAACATTCAAAGACCTTATCTGTTGTTTGTGGGTGCTTTTGAGGAAAGAAAAAATATTCTCAGGCTTATTAAGTCCTATTATAGTATAAAAGAAAAATTACACGATCATGAATTGGTTTTGATTGGCAGAGGTGGGTTATTAAGTGAAATTGAAAAGTTAGTAAAAGACTTATCTTTAACCATTGATGTAAAAATTCTCACAAATGTAAGTTCAGAAGAATTACCGCGCTATTATCAACAGGCAACTGCTTTACTCTATCCATCGCTTTTTGAGGGGTTTGGATTGCCTATTGTTGAGGCTCTTATGAGCGAAACCATTGTGATGACAAGTTTAGGGAGCTGTTTCCCAGAATCGGCGGGCAAGGGAGCCTATTTTATTGATCCATACAGTGAAGAACAAATTTCTCAAACTATGATAGAAATAGTTGAGCTAAACCCTCAAGAACGATTAAAAAGAATATCAAAGGGCCTAGAGCACTGCAAAAAATTTCACTGGAAGCAAACCTCAGAAGAACTTGTCAGTCATTATAAAACCTTATAGATTTCCCGAATAGATTATATTTTGATTTAAATCTGTATTTTAAGATAACAAGCCATAATTGAAAAATAATATTATGTCTTATTATTTTTCTAATTAGTTGGGGCAAGCGATTTTCAATCACTCCGTATTATGACAATACTAACCAATGGGTAGTACTGACATAATAAAAGTAATGGAATTTGAGAGATTTTTTTGAAAGGGAATTTTCAATGAAATATATATTGGTGGGAACAAATCGGCCTAATTCAAATAGCCGCAAAGTGGCTGATGTAATTCAGGGAATTTATCAAAATTTAAATGAAAAAGTTGAAATATTAGATTTACAAGACTTTCCTTTTCATGAACTAAGGGGAGAACTATATGGAAAAGCAATGCCTGAAAATGTGGCTCAATGGATTCAAAAAATAAATGATTCAGAGGGTCTCATAATAGTTGTTCCTGAATACAATGGATCGATGCCAGGTGCACTCAAGTATTTTATTGATTTTTGGTCCTATCCCGTTGCTTTCGAACACAGACCTGTATGTATGGTTGGACTTGGAGGAATGTTTGGTGGTTTAAGACCAGTCGAACATTTACAACAAATTTTTGGGTATCGAAACTCATTTATTTTTCCCGATCGAGTATTTTTACATAATGTTTGGAAAATTATAAATGCGCAGGGAGAATTAACTGAAAAAATTCCAATGGATCTACTTGTAGATCAAGCCAAGGGATTTCAATCTTTTTGTCGTGCATTACGCTCTGAGAAATTGGATTCTTATCATTTATCGCTAACTCGAAATAAAAAATAAAGATCGTAGATGTTTAAAGCTACGATCTTCTTCATTGCTATCACCTTCGCTAACTCCGAATCAACTAGGCTTCTCATTATTTTTTAAAGCTTTTTCAAAAAACATCTTAGCTGCATTTCGATCTCGATGAGCCGTCAATAGAAAGTCAACAGTCTGCCCCTCTTTATCAACGGCCCGTTATATCTAGCATTACCTTAAGAACACGATAGTTCAATATCGCAAATACCATCTCACGCTTAATATTATTATATCTTTGGGGAATTGAAATCTTTTAATATTCTTCCAATGAGCTTACCATTGATCAAGAAAAACTATCTAAATGAACGTATTTTTTAAAATTAGCTCAATGGAAGACACTTTCGATCATTATAAAATTAGTTCACTTAATGCAACACAACCAGATGTTAGAAATGATGCTTTTCTGCGGGACTAATTTGAATCAAGTGAGTAGTAGGCGAACTTTTTGCAAAACAGAATTTAAGTTCGACTACTACTGCACGATTAGTTCTACACAACAACTTTTGCAATGTATTATTTGCAAAGAGTTATTTGCATAGTTCATTTAAAATTATTTTATATCGATACATCCACTTAAGCAGGAATTTCCAATATATTGAGCTGCGCCAGTAAGATTGTATTCATAAATCATGCTTGGCAAAGATCCTCGAGCCGCAGAACCAACGCCTGAGACGGTATTGTAGCGTACAATATTAGTTGAATAGTTAGCATTTCCAGCGCCCCCACCAGTTAACAAAACAGAGGCACTCATGTCAGTGGCGCCATATCCATTAATGGCTGTTAAAGTATTATACTCAATAATATTTCCTCCAGTTGCCTGTGTGGCATTGTCATTTTCAACTCCCGCAGCACAATCGACTAAAGTGTTATGACCAATATAACTATTAGTAGAAGCAACGAGTACTGGTCCGTAATAACCGCAGCTTTTAAACGTATTGTACTCTATTCGAGCGTTGCTGCCGGCAAATGACGGACTGTAAGTTTGAACCATGGACTGCCCAAAAAATCTTTCGAACGTATTTCCTGCGACATAAAAATTATTTACAGTATTAAATGTTTCAACGGGAATATCCCAGTGTCGATTATCATCAACAAAAAACTGTGGTGCTACTGTATTAGTTCCTAAAAAGTTACAGTTAACAATACTGATATCTGTGATCGGTGCATCCCAGGCAATAACTCTTATCATGTTCCCTGCATATGGATCAGTATGTTTGAGAATGGCACCCTTAGCACATTCAATATGTTTGTTACTGGTAGAAACATAAACCGTTTTATTGATGAGACACGTTTTTGCAGGGATAAGGACGTCGCTGGCATTAACAGCAGCTTGGAAAGCGGCGGAATCATCCGTTACACCATCACACTTAGCACCAAAACTCATCGGATCCACTGGGTTGACGAGAGCTGGTGGAGTGAAAAGATCTTTTGGCGGCGTAACACTAATATTTACGTTCAGTGTGAGCTGGTTATTGAGTTCTTTGGATTCTGTAAATCGTTCGGCATCATCGGCAATGACTGAAATCGTGTGAGTCCCGGCAGGTATCATGTAAGGTCCTCCTCCATTTCCGATTGTAACTGAAGCTCCAGCAGCAAGTGGTCCCATAACACTACCCCATGTTTTGTAGATTCCATCCACTGAGTAAGAGACACCAACATAAACACCTACTGGTGTAGCACTTGTTCCTTGATTTTTAACGATAGAAGAATAATTTCCTGTTGCCGGGTCATAACTGATATTTGTTACGACGACATCCGGAAGCGAAGTGGAAGCGGAAGTGGTCAAAGCGGTTGCTTTAGGTGAGTATAATGAAAAGTTTTTAGCCGCATCAGAAGCCCTCACTCGATAGGAATATGATGTTCCCGCCAAGAGAATAGAGTCCGAATACGAATTACCAATTGAAGATCCAATAAGAGCAAAAGTAGTACAGTTTACTCCTTGACATCGTTCAATTTGATATCCAGTAACACCAACATTATCTGATGATGCCTTCCAAGTAAGGTTAATTTGAGACGATGAAATTGTTGTTGCAATAAGATTATTGGGATAAGAAGGTGCGCTCGTATCAGCAATTGTAATTGATTTTGATAACTTATTGTTGGTCTCATTGGACTCTGAAAATCGAAGCGCATCATCTGCAAAGACGGTAATAGTATGCGTACCAACAGGAATAAAATAGGGGCCGCCGCCATTTCCAATTGAAACTGAAGCTCCCGCAGCAAGAGGTCCCTTAACACTACCCCAGGTTTTATAAACTCCATCTATAGAATAGGAAACACCTACATAAACACCCACTGGTGTCGCGATCGCGCCTTGATTTTTAATGATTGAAGTGTAATTTCCTGTCGTAGAATTATAAGAAATACTAGTTACAATAACGTCTGGATAACTAGCCCCCTCTACATTCGATGAGACAATTAACACTAGATAGATTGTTGTTAGCATCGTTAAGAACGAAAAAAACTTTGTCATAAAAATCCCCCTCTGGTTCAGAATTCAATAGGAATTCTGTTTTATTAAAAACTTATGTTTTTCTTAATTCATAATATGTCGTCTAGGTCAGATTACAAAGTTACAAATATGACTCGATAGAATCTTGAATTGACGCAATAATTCTTCAAGTGTTGAACAAGCATTATTAAATAATTATGAGGATATAGAAGAGGCGAGCAGACATGAAAAGAAAAAAGATTCATAGAGAAGATATGATTTTCTTTTTAACATAAGTATTAAAAATTTATCATGTAAAGTGGTAATTTAAAATGCATTGAAACTTAATGAGACACTATTAGGACACGCCAATATAATATTACATCATCTTGATAAAATCCAAAATATATTGACATCAATGAGTTCAATCCGTCCTGATTAAAATGCGCTTAAGGAACTTGTAAACACTACTGAAAGTTTAGCTAATTCTATTCCAAAATAGAATAATTAAAACAAACACTTTTAACTAACAATAACTCCTTTAAGTGTTTAAGTAGTTCTTAATATAATTCTGATACAGTCAATTTATTTTTGTATTTTTAGAACTTGCTCCAGTGCTGCTTTATCTTGTGCCTCGGGTGATGGAGCTCTGCCATCTAGCGCTGCTTGTGCACGTTTGATTCTATCAAGTAAAAGAGTATTATCGGTTGATTGAGAAAGTGAATTGAGGGCTAATTTGGCTTCATGCTTAAGTTGAGGTTTTTGTGTTAGTCCTTCGATGGCGGATACTTGTAGAGATTGAAATTCTTGTTGAGTGAGGGAAGAATCGTAGGAACTCTCAGAAGCAGAACTGCTTGCTATATTCTTTAAATGTTCGATGGTTTCAGGAAGGCTGGAACGACTTAGAAGTTCTACAGCTAAGAGTTTTTCATCTCCATTGGAATATTTTGAAATAACTTTTGTATAAAGCTCATTGAGTTGAGTGCGATCAAGAGTCATTGCTAAGTTTGAAATTTCTAAATCAGCCTCTTCAGGATTTTCAGTTATCGTACCAATGGATTTTGTAATTCTATTAAAATGCTCTTGAAAAGAGAATTGATCTGAAGGAGTTGTTAGAGTCTGTTCTTTCTTTTTATGTTTAAGGATGTCTGTGTTTGGATCATTGAGTGAAGGCACATAATTCTTAGCTTCTTGATTTTGAATTGTGCTTTTAAAATTAGATTCACTTTGATTGTTATTGTTCCAAAAAAAGCCCACGAAAATAATTCCGAGGGCTACTGATAAACAAAAAATTAAAGATTTTTTCAACTGGATTGACCCAATTACTGAACCGTGAAGGCGTCATATAGAGGGATATTAACTGCTTGGCTCCAGAGTGCCTTTTGAGTCGGGCCCCAGACTTGACCATCAATTGTCCGAACAACACCATCAGAGTCAAGTTCAAGATCTTCTCCCTGAGGGCTTGTCATAAAACCTATATTTGCAGAATCCCATACAAATTTTGTATCTTCGAAGGTTGAATTATTGGGTTTAAACTGAAGTACTTTATAATCATTTAACACAACAAATAATCCATGCTGATTTTTATATTGAGTTTTAAATCCAAGAGGTGCTTGTGGCAGTGGTTTAAAGGAACCCCATCCTCCCTCACTAAAGTTATAAAATCCAAACTGATCTTTTTGATCAATCCCAGCGACAACTCTTTTAATTCCTGTATCAAATTCTTCAAGATCTTTGGGAGGTTGTCCAGAAGGGAGTCCGGTTTTAAGGCTTAAAAGTTTAAAGTAAGAATAACCATCTTCTGTTGGGCGAGTGTCTCCAATCCATTGATAAGGATCTAGAGAGTAGGCAATGAGAGGATTATACAATGTTGGGCCAAAGCTCGTACGTTTTAAAACTCCAGTTCCTGCAACTTCGCGTAAATAGGTTTTATTTCCATCAATGAGCATGGCTTCGGGACTATCTTTACGGATGAGAAAAAGGGCTTCTCTTGGTTTAATAACTTTCTTATTAAATACAAAATTAGATCTTCCCATCGCCATCAAACGTGCCATTTTTTTATAGAGTGGATGAAAATTTTCACCAAAAACTACAACACGCGCATAATATTCCATTTCAACAGCATGTGAGCCGCCATAACTAAATGAAGAATCACAAGCGGCTAGATTTGAACCAGAGTAAGGACCAGTTTCGCAAGGTATGTGGCGATAGCCTTCAGTGTGTCGAGCTTCATGAATCACAACGCCAACACGCCCAAGCGTCGAGAGTTGGGCCCAGCCATCTTGCATAGTAAAATAACCATTGTTGTTATAAGCAGTAGCCCAAGGGTAATTGTCAGCTCGATTCATTCCGTAAGTTTGTTCTTTAAGCCAAGGATAATACTTTTGAGAAGATACAAAGTTTCCAATGAGTAAGTTGGATGTTTCTGTGTTAAATCGCCCTTCTTCAACGAGTGATAGATCATTAAATAATTTTTTTGTATCTATTTGATAATTACAAAGTTCAAATCCACCAAAACTTTTAACATTTATTTTAAAATCACTAACATATTGATCTGCTTTTTGTTTGCTTGTGCATTCAAATTCATTATCAAATACGGGTGTCGTATGAGCGACTCGAGTCAGTGTAATAACTAAGACTAGACTAAGGAATGTTGTACGAGTTGTAAGTTTTAAAAAAAGATTGTTGTATTTAAACATTGAAGCCCTCCCCTGGACTATTTAGATCTGGTGGGCAAGATAGAAGCCTATTTTTCACACGGCAAGGTCATTCTTAGGTAATGCACCATGTTTTCATCATGACAGCCTTCTCTTTTAACTTTAAACTTGGTAGACAGATGGGTTCTTCATCCATTAAGGAGCATTTCTATTAAAATCAATCATCAAGAAACAGCTAGTCACGGTAAACATGGAATTGCAGGGCTTGCAATTGGAGCACTTGGAATTGTATTTGGAGATATTGGAACCTCTCCTCTCTATACAATGCGAGAATGTTTTGCACCTGAACATGGAATTCCAATGAATCCAGACAATATTTTAGGAGTACTTTCACTTTTACTCTGGGCATTGATACTCACGATATGTGTTAAATATATGTTTGTAGTCATGCGAGCAGATAATAGAGGTGAGGGGGGAATTTTATCTTTAATGGCTTTGGCTCAAAAAACTGTACTCAAGGATGGTTGGGTTTTTAATTTGATTGTGATTTTAGGTGTAGCAGGAGCAGCCTTACTCTATGGTGATGGTATTATCACACCTGCAATTACTGTCTTGGGTGCTGTGGAAGGCTTAGAAGTCTTGGCACCAGGTTTAAATCCTTTAATTGTTCCAATCTCATGTATTATTTTATCATTTCTTTTTGCCTTTCAAGCGGCAGGGACACATCGAATTGGTGTTGTTTTTGGACCAACAATTCTTGTTTGGTTTTTTATAATTGGAGCTTTGGGCTTAAATTCTATTATCTCAGAACCTGGAATTCTAGTGGCAGCAAATCCTTATTATGGAGCGCAATTTCTTTGGACCCACGGATTTGCAGGGGCTCTGGTTTTAGGAAGTGTGGTTCTGGTCATCACTGGTGGAGAAGCGCTCTACGCAGACATGGGGCATTTTGGTAAGAGGCCAATTCGTTTAGCATGGTTTACAGTTGCTTTACCAGGTCTGCTTTTAAATTATTTTGGACAAGGTGCTTTGCTTTTGAGAAACCCAGAAGCTATTAGTAACCCTTTCTATTTACTGGCACCTGAGTGGGCAGTTGCTTTTCTAGTGGTAGTTGCAACCGTCGCAGCTGTCATTGCTTCTCAAGCTTTGATTTCAGGTGTCTTTTCATTAACAAGACAGGCTGTTCAATTAGGTTTTTGCCCACGAATTCAGATTATTCATACTTCAAGTCGTGAGATCGGACAAATTTATATTCCTACAGTAAATTGGGGATTATTTTTAGGAGTGATTTGGTTAGTGTTTGAGTTTGGTTCTTCGAGTCGATTAGCATCCGCTTATGGAGTCGCAGTGACAGCTACAATGGTTATTACTACTATGCTTGCATGGGTCGTTGCCGTAAAATTATGGAAATGGTCACTGTGGGCAGCGGCCTTTCTTTTTGTTGGTCTTTTAATTATTGATACCGCTTTCTTTATTCCCAATTTATTAAAAGTGGCCCATGGCGGTTGGGTGCCTCTGATGGTGGGAGGTCTTGTTTATTTACTAATGACTACTTGGAAGAAAGGTCGTCGCATATTAGCTGCAGCTTTAAAAGCGCGATCAGTTCCTATGGAGGATTTTTTAACTCGAATAAAACAAAACCCACCACTTCGAGTGCCGGGCACAGGTATATATATGTCATCAGAGACGTGGGGGGTTCCCGTCCCACTCTTACATAATCTTAAGCACAATAAGATTATTCATGAACGAGTTATTGTCTTAACAATTTTATCGGAAGAAGTTCCTTCAATCCAAAGAGAAGAACGCGTGAATATTCAAGAACTCGGTGAAAATTTTTATCGTGTAGTAGCACGATATGGATTTATGGAAACTCCCAAAATTCGACATATTTTTGAAGCTTGTCGTTCAAAAGGAATCGATATTCATGTTGAAGAGTCAACTTTTGTTCTAGGAAGAGAAACAATTTTAGCTTCAAAAATTCCAGGAATGGCGATATGGCGAGAAAAACTTTTTGCAGTTATGACTAAGAATGCTCAGCGCCCAACTGCTTTTTTTCGCATTCCACCCAATCAAGTGATTGAAATGGGGATTCAAGTTGAAATTTAAAATTTAAAATACATGAGTTTTTTTCAAGCACATTCATACATTCTATGATGCAGAACGCTTTAAATTGCATCAAATTAAGCTTATTTATAAATTGATTATTTTTAATAAAAGTTTCCTAAACAAGTGATTAAAATAAGGATTCAGGAAGAAAAGAAACTCGCTACATTGTTCCATTTTTGTGCAACATAATTAAAATCTTACATTTTCTTAAAAAACTTATTGCCTAATGATACCAGCTATTTCTAGTCTTAATACAAGAGCTAAGGACGGAGAATAGGCATGACTTCAGGATTTTCAGCATTTACATCTTCTAAGTATTATCATCCGTCTTTTAATTCAGCGATATTTGATGGACCAATTAGAATTTATTTTGTTCAGTTCCATGAATCTTATGCTCTCAATATCTATTTTTCACTTCAGGAGCGATTTAAGGATTCTTTAAATTATTATAAAGAATTAGCAAAAAAAATTGATCAAACTTTATTAATTATGATTTATCCAACAGAAGAAGGTTTTCTAAAAGCTTTTACTCTAACTAATTCCAATCATCGATCAATGGCTATGGTCGATGATAAGCGGGAGTCTATTTTTGGACTTTTAGCCCCAATTACAGATCATAATGTTGGTCAGCTCATGGATGAGCTGTCTGGCATTTTTATTACTTGGGAGAAAAAGGCATTGGCTGAAGTTATTCCAAGCTCTTCTGTTAAAGAAACAGCGAATGAAGGAAAATTTGTTCATAGAGACTCAATTATTGAAGCCATCTGAGATATTATGAATCAATGTTTTAAGCATAAAGCTTTTAAATACATTCGATTAACAAACTTTTTTAATATAAAAAAAAATGAAACAGCTTATCTCTCAATATTAAAAACTGAGCGTGGTCAAATTCTTATAGAATATATTTTGCTTTTATTAATTCTAAAAAGAAGTCTTGCGTTGTGATTAGTTAGAAAAAAAACTAAATAATATCGATTTCGGTCGGAAGAATAGAATA